>JABAOD010005952.1_pt8 | contig 15723 bp, 14 predicted proteins | sample 7062151 | NCBI WGS metagenome assembly JABAOD01 (sample SAMN14538626, study PRJNA623070) | marine sediment metagenome | biome: marine biome [ENVO:00000428]; feature: marine pelagic biome [ENVO:01000023]; material: deep marine sediment [ENVO:00002113] | place: India: Gulf of Khambhat ... | reverse complement strand
GTCGTTCACCATTCGCGGCGTCTACACCCCGACGGACCCGAGCTTCGGCGACGAGTTGTTCTTCTTTCACTATGACTACCTTTACGAGAATTCGCTGCGTCCGGCACAGCCGGGCTGGTACGTGCTGAAGCTGACGGACCCGTCGATGGCGGCGTCGGTGGCCACCGAAATCGATGAGCACTACAAGAATTCGCGCGCCGCGACGCGCACGGAAACCGAGCGTGCTTTTCAGACGGGCTTTGTCACCATGTACGGAAACGTCGGCTTCCTGATGAACGCGGTGGGTCTGGCGGTGTTCTTTGCCATCCTGCTGGTGGCGGGCAACACGATGATGATGGCCGCCCGGGAACGGACCAGCGAATTCGCCGTGATGAAGACGTTGGGCTTCGACGACCGATTGTTGTTCACGCTGGTGCTGGTCGAGGCGGCGACGATCACCGTGGTCGGGGGCCTGATCGGCGTGTTCAGCGCCAAGCTGCTCTTTGCCCAGACTGGTTTCAGCGCCTTCGGACTCTTGCCCGGGTTCGAGGTTGAATGGGGCACCGCGGCCGTCGGCCTGCTCATTGCCCTGGCCCTCGGGCTGATCAGTGGTCTAGTGCCCGCCTGGCAGGCGGCGCGCCTGACGGTGGCCCGGACGCTGAGGCAGGTGGCCTGAACGAGGGAGCGGCATGGCGATTCCGTTGATCTACAACGTTCGCAGCGTTCGGCAGCGCCCGATCTCGACGCTGGCCACCGCGTTGGGTATGGCGCTGGTCGTGCTCGTCTTCATCGCGATGATGGCGCTGTCTCGTGGGTTTCGCGCCGCGCTGGTCGAGACGGGCTCGCGCGACAACGTGATCGTGGTGCGGAGCGGGGCCGACAACGAGCTGGTCAGTGGCATCAGCCGTGAGACGGCTGCGACCATCGCCGCGATGCCTTTCGTGGCGAGGGGAGCGGACGGCCAGCCACTCGTGAGCCCGGAAGTCTACGTTCTGATCAGCCTGGATCGGCTGGACGGTGGCGACGCGCTGGTCGTCGCCCGCGGGATCAACCCCGCGGCCTTCGCGGTCCGCAAGAACGTGAGGATCGTCGCTGGGCGCATGATCACGCCCGGGGCTCCGGAGATCCTCATTGGCGAGAGCATCGTCGGCCGGTTTGCCGGCACCGAGATCGGCGGAACGATCAGCTTCGCGAACCGCGACTGGACCGTCGTCGGACATTTCGAGGCCGGGGGCTCGGCCTTCGAGTCCGAGATCTGGGGCGAGAACGAGCAGTTCATGCCGGCTTTTCGCGGTGAGTTCTTCCAGTCGATGACGTTCCGTATGGCTGACCCATCGGCCTACGACGAGATCAAGCAGAGGGTCGAGGCCGACCCGCGCCTTCCTGTGGATGCGCACCGCGAGTTCGACTTCTATGCGAACCAGTCGTACCTGCTGACCCGCATCCTCAACATCGCGGCGGTCTTCATCGCCACCATCATGGCCGTGGGCGCGATCTTCGGCGCCATCAACACGATGTACGCGGCCGTCGGCGCCCGCGCCCCAGAGATCGCCGTGTTGCGCACCCTCGGCTTCCGACCTGTGAGCGTTCTGGCGTCATTCCTCTTCGAAGCGGCCCTCATCGCCGTACTCGGCGGCCTGCTCGGTTGCCTGCTGTCGCTGCCACTGAACGGCATCGTGACCAGCACTACGAACTGGCAGTCGATGAGCGAGGTCGCCTTCGCTTTCCGCGTGACGCCCGATTTGCTCCTCGCAGGCGTTTTCTTCGCCCTGGTCATGGGCTTGATCGGCGGCTTCTTCCCGGCGCGGCGCGCGGCGCGTCAACCGATCGTCCAGGTGGCGCGCCAGATCTAGCGGCCCCGCCCGCGCCACCCTGGGCCAGGGGGCGTGAGGCTGTATAGCAGGATACATAACCCCTTCGGCGGGGTGGGGGCCGGAAACCTTGCGAAACTGGCCTGAAGCGGCTTAGATTGTTGCCTGTAAACCGGTTCCCGCCGCGAACCCCCGTTTCGCCGGTGGGATTTTTGTTGGGTTGCTGACCTGCCCGCTGACCTCCCCCCTGTCAGGGCGTCCGACCCAGCAGGGGACTCCTTTGCCCCTACACATAGCCGAAGCGACCGAGACTTGGACGAGCAGACCGGCTCTTTCGGAATAGACGTACTGGACGAGCGCTTGAGTGGCCCCGTCCCCGGAGGGCTCCACGCCCTGATCGGGGGCCCGGGCACGGGCAAGACCGTGGCGGCGCTGCATTTCCTCGAAGCAGGCGTTCGGAGGGGAGAGCAGGTGGCCCATCTGACGCAGATGCGGCCGGAGGACGTCATCGAGCTGGCGCGGTCGATCGGCATCGACCTCGAGGGCCATCTGCGGGCGGGTCGTTGGGTGCTCACCTGCTTCCGGCCAGGCTTCCGCCAGCGCTACCGACGGACGATCGAACCGCGCGAGGTGTTCGAGGAGCTGGAGGGGTTCCTGACGGAGGAGGGCGAGCCCGACCGGATCGTGATTGACACGGTGGGCCCGCTGGTCGATCTGCGCGAGGCCGGAAACGGTGCGGAGCTTCTGGTCGACATGCTGAGCGGTCTGCGCAGCACCGTGCTGCTGACGTTCGCCGCCGAGAACCCGGCGGCGCTGGACAGCGCCTTCGACTTCGTCTCGCAGCGGGCCGCGCTCATCCTGCATCTGACGATGAGCAGCTCGGGGCGGCGGCAGTTTGTGGTGCGCAAGACGCTGGGGCGGCACGACGCGGCGGGACCGATCAGCTTTGACATCCGAGAGGGCGAAGGGATCGTGTCGGCCGAGTCGGCGCGGCGCGAGCGGTCGAGCGACGTGAAGCCGGAGGTGAGAAAGCGCGTACTCCTGCTCGATGTAACTCGCGAGCTGCCGGACGAGCTGCGCCTCTGGTTCGAGAAGTCGTTCGACCTGTTCTACACCGGCGATCCGGTGGATGCGTTTCCCGAGCTGGCCCGGCGCGAGTTCGGGCTGGTGGCGGTGCATGTCGATCGCCGCACTGTAGACCGCGGACTTCATGTCATGTACCAGCTGCGACGCGCGGCGGGTCAGCCCCCGATCCTCGTGCTTTGCGGCTACGATCTCCGGGCCAGCGACCGGGCCCGCGCTCTGCGTGCCGGGGCGGACGACTTCATATCGGGCGGGCTGAATCCGGAGGAAGTGGCGTCGCGGATCGAGGCGCTGCTGAGGCGCGGCCGCGCGATCATGAACGGAGTCGAGGCCGCGGACGGCCAAGCTCCTGGCTCGCCGGCGTCGGCGGGCTCGAACCACGCGGATGTTCGCGAGATCGTTCGGCGGCGGCTGGAGGGGCCGGGCGCCGCGATATTCTCCCTGGTCCTGCTGCGACCCGTGAACGGCTCCGGACTGGAAGAGCTGGCGACGCACGTCGCGGCGCGCATGCGTCAGAATTCCGGTGACCGCATGGCCCTGACCGATGAGCGGGTCGAGGTCTACCTGGAGGGCGCGCTGGCCATCCACGCCCAACGCTTTCTTACCCGTGTGCGGACCGAGCATTGGAACAAGATCGCGGCCGTCGTCTACACCTCCCCGACCGACCGCCAGGAGTTGCTGAAGCTCGTCGACCGGCAAGATGGCTGAGTCACGCTGGTCCTACTGGGGGGGCTTCGCCGTGCTCGCCGCTGCCTCCCTCGCCATGCTCTTCCTCTTCGTCTTTGGGTTCTTACCTCAGCGCTTCCTGCTCGAGCTCGACTTCGCCGAGAGTGGCTTCGCCTACCCCGTCATCCTGCCGCCCTTGCCCGAGCTGCCGCCCGCGCCGGCGCCGCGGCGCCCGATCGCGCGCGGACCGGCAGAGCGGTTCTGGGCCGAGTACCTGGCGCGGGTTCAGGCGGGCGATGAGAACGCGGCTCTGGGTCTCATCGCAGACTACCTGGATCGGAACCCGGACGACGCTCAGGTGCGTGTGGAGTACGCCCGAGCGCTGTGGCGCCAGGGCCGCCTCGACGCGGCGGCGACGGCGTATCGCCAGGCCCTGAATGCGGGTGCCGGGGTGGAGCTGCGCATCGAGCTGGCCCGTCTGCTCGTCGCGGCGCGCCGCTGGGAGGAAGCGCTGTCACTGTACGCCGACCTGCACGTGGCGCGGCCGGGTGACCTGGAACTGCGGCGTGAATACGCGCGTACCGCGACCTGGGCCAAGCGTTACGCGCTTGCCCGGGCTCATTACGAACAACTCGTCGCTTTGCGACCGGACGATCCTGACCTGAAGCTCGCGTTGGCCCGGGTCCTCTACTGGTCGGGTGAGCCGCGAGCCGCTGCCGACGTGCTGGCGCTGCTGCCGCCGGGGTTCAGCACGGCCGGCGTCGATTCGTTGCGAGCGGCGGTGGCGACGGCGCTTCCGCGTCCCGACACGGCGCACGTCCCGGTGGAGGACGTCCGCGTGCCGGCGGACGTCCCGCCGCTGGAGCGGGCCCGACGACTGATGCTGGCGGGCCAGGTGGACTCGGCCCTGGTCGTGTACCGAGAGCAGCTGAGCCGGGGCGCCGCGGACGACTCGCTGCTCCTCGAGATGGCGGACGTGTTCGAGTACCGGGCCGGCGTGATGGACAGCGCGATCGCCTATCTGCGCGCCTACCTGGACCGACGACCAGATGATCCCGCGGTGCGGCTGCGTCTAGCACAGCGTCTGGCCTGGTCCGGCCGCTACGCCGAGTCGGAGTCGGAGCTTCGCCAGGTGTTGGACGCGCGCCCGGAAGATGCCGGCGCCTGGGCGCTGCTGGGTGACCTGCAACGCTGGCGCGGCGATCGGGAGGGAGCGCGGGCGGCCTATCGTCGGGCGCTCGAGATCGATCCGGCTGAGCCGTCGGCGCGCGAGGGCCAGGCCATCATGCGGGCTCAGGTCGATGCGGCGCTGGCGGCGCAGGGGCGGATCGGCCCGGCGGCCGGCGTCGAGTATTTCGCCGACTCGGACGAGTTCAGCCTGGCGCGGGTTCGTGGCGGCTGGCTGGGCGGCGGCCCCCGTCGGCGGGTCGGGGCCGAGCTGGAGGTCGAGCGTCTCAGCGGCTTCGGGCCCGCAGGAGAGCGCTCCGAGTTGACGGCGGCGTCGTTGCGAGCCACGGGCGATGGGTGGTGGCAGGAAGGCCGGCTGAACGTGTCGGCGTCGTTCGGTGCCTGGGTGCCGGAAGGAGAGGTCGGCGCGGAGCCGATCGTCCGGGTCGCGCTCTCGACGCCGAACCGCGGTGGCGCGTCGTACCGTGTCGAGTTCCGGCACGAGCCCGCCTATCGCGAAACCGCGACGCTCGAGGCGTCTTTGGCAGAGGTCGCCGTCGACCTCGCCGGCCTCGAGACCTTCCGGCCGCTGGGAGAGCGGTGGGAGCTGGCAGCTCGCGCGCGTCTGGCCCGGTTCTCGGGGTTTGGTCACGAAAACTTCAGAACCGACGCCGCCGTCGATCTCCTCTTCCGGCCTGACGATCGCTGGGTCCTGGGACTCGAGTCACGCGCTCTGCGTTTCAGCGAGCCAGCGCCGCGGCCCGACCGCCGCCTCTACTGGGATCCGGAGTGGTCGTGGTCGAACCTGGCCGTGGTCGGCTGGCGGGGCGAGCCGGCCCAGGACTGGGAGCTGGAGCTTTGGGCCACGCCGGGGATCGCCTGGCTGGCCGAGCGGGACCGCGATCGGACGGTCGTGTCCGAGCTGGCCGCGCGGCTGGAGGCGCGTCGCCGCCTGGGCGTGTGGACGCTGGCGGGCTTGGCCGGGTTCAGCCAGAGCCGGGTCGATGGCTACCGCACGTTCCGTCTCGACCTCGGACTGACCCGGAGCTTCGGGCGGTGATCGATGAGTAACCGCCGGCGTCCTTTGCTGCTGCTGCTGGCCGCGACGGTGGTCTTCGCCATCGGAGCGTTGCTGCTGATTTGGGCGGCGCGGGCTCCGCTCGAGGTGCAGACGTTCGTCGTGCGTCTCTCGGTGGTAACGCTGGTTCTGTTCCTGATCATCCTGATCGCCCGTTACTTCACGCTCCTCTGGTTCGGCTACCTGCATCACGTCGAGTCGGTGAGCGCCGAGGTGCCGAACGGCGTCGACTATCCGCCGGTCTCGCTGATCGTTCCCGCGTACAACGAAGGGAAGGTGATCGAGGGGGCGTTGGGGAGCCTTTTGAAGCTGGACTATCCACGCTACGAGATCATCGTGGTCGACGACGGCTCGAGCGACGACACGCTGGCGAACGCGTCGCGGGTGGCCGGCGAGTACTCGAACTGTCGGGTGCGGGTGAGCACGAAGAAGAACGGCGGCAAGGCCAGCGCGCTGAACGCTGGCCTGGCGATGGCCGAGTACCCGCTCGTGCTTTGCATGGACGCCGACGCGCGGCTCGAGCCGCAGACGATCAAGGCGGCAGTCGTGCACTTTCGCGATCCATCGGTCGGCGCCGTCGCCGGGAACGTCAAGGTCGTCAACCGCGTGAACATCTGGACGCGGCTGCAGGCGCTCGAATACGTAGAGGGTCTGAACATGGCGCGCCGTGCCCAGGGGTTTCTGAACGCGGTCAACATCGTGCCTGGCCCGGTAGGGCTGTTCCGGCGCGATCTGCTGATCGCGTTGGGCGGTTATGACCGGGACACGTTTGCCGAGGACACCGACCTCACGCTCAAGATCCTGACCGCGGGTTGGAAGATCCGATACGAGCCACGGGCCGTCGCCTGGACCGAGGCCCCGGAGCGATTGGTCGACCTGATCCAGCAGCGCTATCGCTGGACACGAGGGATCTTGCAGGCGCTCGGCAAGCACAAGCGCACGTTCTTCTTCCCGATGCCCGACGTGCCGCTCTGGCTCTCGTTGGTGCAGATGGGCTTCGAGGCGGTGTTGTGGCCGGCGATGAACGTCTACGGCCACCTGTTCTTCGCTTATGTGGCGGTGGCGTTCGGCATGGGCGAGATGTTGCTGGCCTGGTGGGTGCTGTTGACGCTGCTCGATCTGGTGGCCGCCCTGGCCACCGTAGGCATGGAGGAAGAGCAGCTCACGCTGGTGCCGTACGCGCTGATCTATCGCTTCTTCTTCATCCTGTTGATCGATGTCGTAAAGCTGTGCTCCACGGTGGAGGAGGCTCTCAACCTCCGCATGAGCTGGGGCAAGTTGGAAAGGGTTGGGCGCATATGAGCGTCATCCAGCTGATGGTCACTATCATCATCGTGACGATCCTGGTCACGGTGATCCTTGGTGTCGTCTCTTACGTCGCCTACTGGCTGCGACGGGTCAGACGGCCAGCTCCCGCGCAGGAGGTGGAACTCGACCCCCGGTTCTTCTACCGCCATTTTCCCGAAGAGCCGATCGCCGAGGTCGAACCGGATGCAGCGCTGGAGGCGGCGCAGGGCGGGGACGGGGCTGAGCCGGCCGGCGCGAGGCCGCCGCTAGTCAGCCACTAGCCCGCGCCGAGCCGACCGCGGATGCCGAGGCCGCCGGTCCACGCGCCACCCCGCCCCCGCACCCCGCTCGCCTGGGGCGGGGCGATCCTTTTGCTCGGCACGCTGACCGCCGGCCTCATCGGCGCGGCGGTTCTTCTCTGGAACTTCATCGACATCGATTCGGTGCTGGAAGCTTCGGAGGGCCCTCCGCCGCCCGTGACGCTGCCCGCGCCCGAAGTCCGACTGCCGCCGCTGCCGGAAACACGCCCGTGGGCGGCCTACGTTTACGCGTCGGAGCGCGCGGCGGCGTTCTTCCCCGATTCCACTTACTACGGCGCGCTGGTCGAGCGCTGGAACTCGGCCCTGGCCTCGGTGGGTGCGGTCGTGAACCGCGTGCCGCAGCCCACCTCGATCGATGAGCTGCCCGACGGCGTGCTGCTCGTCGTGCCCGCCGCGGTCTGTCTGGACGAGACGGAGCGCACGGCGTTGCGCCGCCATGTTCGGCGGGGCGGCCACCTGTTGGCGACCTGGGCGCTGGGTGCCCGGGACGGCGACTGTGCTTGGGTCGGCTACGAGTTTCTCCGGCGGCTCGTCGGCGCCGAGGTCGTCGGCACGCTCGAGCCGGGGCCGGTCACCTATCTCGTGGCTCCGCATGGCGGTGCGGTGGCGGCCGGCCTTCCACCGGGAATGCGGATCGAGGTGGCAAACGAAGGCTGGACGATGCTTCGCTCGGGATCCACGGACGTCTACTGGTCGGATGCGGCTCTCAACCCGGCCTCGGCGCCGGGGGGCGGTGCCGCCGCCGCCGCTTCGCGGCGAACTATGGCGTCGGGAGCGCGAGTCGCCTGGGTCGGCTACCGGCTGGACGCGGGCGCCGGAACCGCGGATCAGGCGGTGCTCGATCGGATGGCCCAGAACGCCGCGCTCTGGGCTGCAGGTCACGCGATCGTCGAGCTGGAGCCGTGGCCGGATGGCCATCGGTCCGCCATGACTTTGACGCAGGATGTAGAGCACCGATTCGAGAACAGTCGGAGATTGGCGGAGCGCCTCCGCGCCAGCGACGTCCCCGTCACCTTCTTCGTCGTCACCGAGCTGGCCCTCGAGCACCGACGGTTGGGGCCAACCCTGCGTTCGGCGGGTGAGGTGGGAAGCCACGGCGTCGACCACCGGCAGATCGCCGGCCGCGGATGGGGCAACCAGGTCGCCGGCATCCGCAAGGCGCGAGCCGACATCGAGGGGTGGAGCGGCGCGGAGCCGCTCGGCTTCCGGCCGCCGCGTGAGGTGTTCGATCACGAGACGTTAGAGGCCTGGGGCCGACAGGGCGGTCTCTATTTGGCGGCTTCGAACGGTGCCCGCAGCGCCGCTCCCGAACTGTTCGAGGTGCGGTCCGGCTCGGTGGTCGTGCTGCCTCGTGTCGTCGACGATGACTATGCCGTGATGGTGATGCGCGGTCGAAGGTCACCCGACTCGCTGCGCGCCGCCCTCGCCGCTGCCACGGATAAGATCCGCTGGCTGGGCGGGTTCAACCTGGTGACCACCCACACTCAGCTCATCGACTCGGATCGCCGCGTCGACGCCGTGGTCGCGGCGGCGCTGGCCGCTAAGGCCGCCGGCGATGTCTGGATCGCCCGCGGCGCCGACATCGCGAAATGGTGGCTCGGGCGCTCGCAGCTGCAGCTTCACGTCCAAGAACGTCCGGACCGCAGCCTCGAGCTTGCCGTCCGCAACGACGGCGCCGAACCCATGTCGGCCGTCCGGCTTCGCGTCCATCTGCCCGAGGATGGGTCGCGCTACGCCGCGCCGGAGCTGGGTGACCAGACGCTCGAATCGCAATACGAAGGGTCGGGCCTGGTCGTGTCTCTCCCCACGGTCGGACCCGGCCAGTCGCTAACGATCCTGCTTCCCAGACGGCCGCCCGACGCGGCGCCCTGACCGGCGGCCCGCCGGCGGAAGAGCCCACTCGAGCCCGGCAAGACGGGCGGCAGCCGAAGAAAATATTGACAGGCGAAGGGCGCCAATTAATATGGCTCCCGGCTTTGACCGCGTGGCACCGGTCTTACCACCCCACCGCGACGCTCTCTCGCAAACGCCGCGTGCTCGGAGTAGGCCGGTCCGAAGCGCGGCTCTAAAGAGTAAGATCAACCTTTTTGCGGGAGGGCGACCATGACTCGCCGTTGAGCATCTGTCATCGCTGTTCTAGCTACAGTGACATGTGTGCTCTTTGCCGACGCCTGTCGCGAGGCACGGGGCAAGGGGTTGTCCAAGGCGACGCTCGGCGCCGAGGCGCGTCTTGGTGAGGGAACCGTAACCAGCTTTGCACGGTTCAACCGCAAGCGCGAGCCGCTGGCGATCGGCGTGGTCTTCTCCGCGGGCACGCTGAACAGTCTGCCGACCGAACGATCGGATGAGCACCGCTGCTTCGACCACAACGGCGACGGCGTCATCCAGTCGGACCCGGAATGCTTGCCCACGCATGAACGGGTGATCCCGCTGCCCACCGAGGCGAGCCGCCGCTCCGACATTCCGTTCAAGTGGGTTCTGCTGAACTGGAACCCGACCGGGCACGCGCCACCGCACATCTATGGCCTGCCCCATTTCGATCTTCACTTCTATATAGAGCCGATCGAAAACATCTTTGCGCTGATGCCTGGCCCGTGCGGCGAGGAGTTTCTGCGCTGCGACCAGTTCGAGCGTGCCGTGCGGCCCGTGCCCGCGAACTTCTTACCTCAGGACTACCAGAACGTCGGTGCCGCGGTGCCGGCGATGGGGAACCACCTCATGGATCTGTCGGCGCCCGAGTTTCACGGCCAGAAGTTCGCACGCACCTGGGTGTTCGGCTCGTACGACGGGCGCATCACCTTCTACGAGGAGATGGTCACCCGCGACTTCCTTGCCGGTCGACCGAATGTCTGTTTCGACATCAAGTCGCCGCCCGCAGTGGAGGTTTCCGGTTACTATCCGACCCAGTCGTGCTTCCGGTTCGATGCCGAGACGAACGAGCACTCGGTGTCGATGGAAGGGTTCGTGTACCGGGAGGCGTCAGCGCCGTCTGGGACGGACTCGTGAGCCCGAGCGTGGCCCTCGGGCTCTGCCCGCTGGTCCAACGCTAGTCGCGTCAGACCGGCGGCGCCCCGCGATCCTGAGAGATCGCGACCGGGTGTCGCCGGTCCCGCGCTTTAAGACCCAGAGTTGGGCCGGGCGTGCTGGGCACGGCCTGGTCAGGGCCTCGGGACGATGCTCGCCCGACGTCACCTTCGGTGAGGGGGATCCGGGGGCGGCTCGTGTTTGACGCGTGAGACCACCGGCACCGTCAGGGTCTCGCAGGCGTTGCTGAAATCGATGGGGACCGCCACCCATACCGGGACAATCCTCCCTCTGTTGCGGGCAGGAATGAATTCGAGGTCGCGGGCGGCGGACAACGCCGCGCGATCGATCTCTTCCTGACCGCAACTCTCGTGTAGCACGGCGTTGCGGACTGTCCCATCGACGTCGATGAACACCCAGAGTTGGACGGGGCGCGCCTGGCTCAGCCTGTTCAGGACCTCGGGACGATGCAGACACAGCGCATGCGCGGCCGCCTCCCGGTCTTTGATCTCAGGTTTCTGGGTGAAGGGAGTGAAAACGGGTTGGTCCTCCAACCTCTGCGCTTGCGATACCTGAGGGGACATCAGGATCAGCGCCAGGGCGGCGGGTAGCCAAACACGAGCAGCTCGAGACATGGCCAGACTCCGATGAGAATATCCGGCGTGCGCCGGATCGGGTCAAGCGGCTCGCAGGCTCCGCCGCCCCCGTTGCCTGCCGCGTCGGCATCTAACTCCTGGGCGGTACCGCACCCTCCTTTCCAGCGATTCGCCTCAAGAGGCCCAGCCGGCCGATGTGGTAGCACTCGTGCGACTGTAGCTGGGCCAGGCTCCTCGCCAGGTCGCCCAAATCCTCATCCTCCTTCGCTTGCAAGGCGGCGCTGAGCCGCTCGTGGGCGATGCCGTATTCCTCGATCAGCTGATGGAACGGGACGGCATGCTCCGCGGTCCAGCCCGGATCCAAGGCGGACACTCCGCGGTAGCTTCGCGTGCGTCGTCGGTCCAGAGGGCTTGGGCCTCCAGCATCGTCAGCATCACATATGGGCCCGGCTGTCAACCGGGCGCTGCGCTGGGCGGCCCGGCCCCGACCTGGCCGTTGCGCGAGCCACCCCCGACGGGGAGATTGAGCGGCCAGACCCCGATAGGAGGTGCAATGCAGACCTCGTGCAAAGCCTTTGCGCTCATTCTCGCTTTACTCGGTCCGGGTGCGGCCCTGGCTCAGGAGGCCGGGCGAGTCGCCCGCGTCGAGGTGACGCCGAGCCACGCCTCGGTGGTGGCCGGGGAAACGTTCCAGTTCAGCGTGACGGCCCGGGACGCGGCGGGCCGGCCGGTGAGCGACGCGCCGGTCGTCTGGATCGCGACGCCGTTCGACATCGCCGGCTGCGACAGCAACGGCGTGGTCGAGACGTTTCGGCCGGGGCGGGTCTACGTGATCGCGTTCGTGGGGGGCACGCCGGGTATCGCGATGCTCGACATCGCGGAGAGGCCGCCGGCGCGGCTTTCGATCAGCGCGCCCGGTGGCGGAATGGTGTTGGAGGGCGGCGTCCTTCAGCTCGAGGCCAGCGCACAGACCGAGATCGGCGATCCGCTCGAGGTGGGTCAGGTGGCGTGGCGCTCGCTCCAACCGAATACCGCGCGCGTGGGCCCGGGCGGTCTGGTGAGCGGTCTGCGTCCGGGTCGCGCCGTAGTGGTGGCCGAGGCCGAGGGGCTGACCGCGCGCGCTGAGATTGAAGTCCGCCCGAACCCGGTGCGTGAGATCGCGATCGCCGGGGCGGAGGGCCCGGTACGAGCGGGCGATGTCGTCCGGCTGAGCGCCGTGTCTAGGGACGAGCGGGGGCGGGAGCTGCGCGGCGTGCCGCTCGGTTGGAGCGTGGCCGGGTCCGGAGCCGAAGTGGGATCCGATGGAAGCTTCGTGGCGGAACGGGCCGGCACGTACACGGTTCGCGCTTCGGCCGGCCGGGTGTCCGGCTCGACGGCGGTGCGCGTCGTTCCGCGCCGCGATCCGCGCAGGGTCGAGGGCGTGGCGCACGCCCCGCTTCCCGAAGGGGTTCAGGCGGCGGAGCTGTGGCCGGTCGGTGATGTCGTCTACGTGTCCACGATCGCGGACGCCGTCTACACGTTCGACATCAGCGATCCCGCGGCTCCACGTCTGGCCGATTCCCTTCTTGTCGACGCGCGACTCATCAATGACGTGAGCACGACCGCCGATGGGAAGATCGGTGTGCTGAGTCGCGAGGGGGCGAGCACACGCAAGAACGGTCTCGTCTTCTTCGACGCCAGCGACCCGCTTCACCCGAAAGTCATCTCGGAGTTCAGCGAGACGATGTCCGGCGGTGTGCACAGCGCATTCGTGTACGACCACTACGTGTTCGCCACGGATGACGCCACGGGCTCACTCCGCATCGTCGACTTCAGCGACCCACGTAACCCCAGACAGATCGGGCGCTGGGAAGTTCCGCGTGGCGAGGTCAGCCCCTATCAGGTCGATTTTCTCAACGTGACCCCGCAACGGTACCTGCACGACGTCTACGTCGCCGACGGGCTCGCGTACCTGGCTTACTGGCGTGATGGTCTCATCATCCTCGATGTGGGGAACGGCATCAAAGGCGGATCCGTGACCGCGCCGAAGCTGGTCAGCCGCTACGTGTACAACCACGCCCAGCTCTACCCGCCCGGCTATCTCGCCGGCACCCATGCGGTGTTCCCCTACGGCGACTACGTGTTCATCGCTGACGAATCTTACTCCGGCACCGTCGATCTCTTCAGCCGCGAGCAGTTTCCGACGCGCGGCCTGCTGCATGTCATCGATGTCAGCGATCTCGAACGGCCGGTCAAGGTGGCGGAGTACGATCCGGTGGAGTTCGGGGTCCACAACTTTTATGTGAAAGACGACCTTCTATATATAGGTGGCTATAACGGCGGGATTCGGGTGCTCGACATCAGCGGTGAGCTGCGGGGCGACCTGCGGGCTCAGGGTCGGGTCATCGGGAGCTTCTATACCGGCTCGCTCGACGGATTCCGTCCCAACATGGCGCTGGCCTGGAGCGCGATTCCGCATGAGGGCTTCATACTCGCCAGCGACATCAACACGGGTCTATGGGTGGCGAAGGTGACCCCGGCGCCGGTGCCTTAAGCCGAATGCGGGCCGGCGGTCCCAACGTGACGGATCGGAAACGACCGCGACGGCGGATCGCCGCGATGCTCATCGGCGCGGCCGTCATCGGGACGGGGTGTGGGGAGCGACCGGTCGACGACAGTCCGGTGCTGGCGGGCGGACGCGGGATCGATCACGTCGGTGTGGCGGTTCGGGATCTTGCAACGGCGCGGGCCGCGTACACGGACACTCTGGGCTTTCGCGCCGCGCCGGCGACAAAGCTTCCCACCGGCCTTCAGAACATCACGATCTGGTTCGCCGACACCACCTACCTGGAGCTGCTGACGTATTACGATCGTGAGCGCGCCCCCGAGATCGCAGCAATCCTGGAGCGGTACGAGGGCGGCATCTTCGCCGGCCTCGATGTGGGATCGGCGCAGGCGACCCGGGACTTTCTCGTGGCGCGTGGGATCGATGTGGAGGGTCCGGTGAGCGGATCCGCCACGGTCGACCCGATCGGTGAGCCCGTGGAGATGTGGCGCCACCTGACCTTCCGGCAGCCGGTCGTCCCGGCGAACGCGGTCTTCTTCATCGAATACAACCGTGAGAAGCTGGCGGAGATGAGCCGGAGTCACCCGGAGTTCAGCCCGCTCACTTTCGCCGATCATGCCAACGGGGCTCGGGGCATGCGATCGGTCTGGATGGCGGTCGCCGACCTGCAGGCCGCGACCGACGCCTATCGGGCAGCGGGCTTCACGCCCGGCCGTGAACTGGAAGTGCCGCGGCTGGGTGCGACGGGCCGGGAGATCCTGGCGGGGCGGGGCCGTATCTTGCTGCTCGCCCCGTCACGGGTGGACGGAATCGTGGCGGCGTTTCTGCGGCAGCGCGGCGAAGGGGTCGCGGGTGTGAGCCTGGAAGTCGCCGACCTGGCCGCCGCACAGCAGATGCTGGCCGCGCGCGCGGGGTTGAGGTTCGCGACCTACGAGGGACCCTACGGGGAGGGCGTCCTGATTCCACCGGAATTGACACACGGGCTGTGGATAGAGATGGTCGAGACCCTCTCGGTTGAGGAGTGATTTGGAACGAAAGGCTTCGCTGATATCTTTCTTGAGGTTGCGCGGCTACGGTCGCGCCTTTCCATACCCCAACCTGAAGAATCTTCGAACGGACGAGGAGAAGGCTCTATGGACTTGCATCGGTTTGCACGCGGAGCGCTCGTAGCGGTGGCGGCGGCACTGGCCGCTTTCGCTCCGTCTCACCTGGCGGCCCAGGTCGCATACCCGAAGACGCAAAAGGCGGACGTGGTGGAGGACTATCACGGCGTCGCGGTCGCCGATCCGTACCGGTGGCTGGAGGACGTCGATTCCGATCAGACCCGGGCCTGGGTCGAAGCCCAGAACGAGGTGACGTTCGCCTATCTGGAAGCGATCCCCGAGCGCGAGCAGCTGCGCGAGCGGCTAACCCGGCTGTGGAACTATGAGCGCTACAGCACGCCGTTCAAGGAGGGAGGGCGCTACTTCTTCTTCAAGAACGACGGACTGCAAAACCAGTCGGTGCTCTACAAGCAAGCCAATCTGGATGCGCCACCGGAGGTCCTTCTGGACCCCAACAAGTTGTCGGAGGACGGGACGGTCGCGGTCAGCACGTTCTCTTTTTCGGAGGACGGGAAGCGGATGGTCTACGCTACATCGGCCAGCGGCTCGGACTGGCGCGAGTTCTTCGTTCGCGACGTGGAGACCGGCGGCGACTTGGGCGACCACCTCCGGTGGATCAAGTTCTCGGGAGCTTCCTGGACGCACGACGGAAGCGGCTTCTTTTACAGCCGCTACCCAGAGCCCGAGGCGGGGCAGGCGTACGAAGCGGCGAACCGCAATCAGAAGCTGTACTACCACCGGATCGGGGCGCCGCAGGCCGAAGACCGGCTCGTCTACGAGCGGCCGGACCAGCCGGAGTGGGGCTTTGGGCTCTCGGTCACGGACGACGGCCGCTACGGGATCATGGGTGTGTGGCACGGCACCGACGAGCGCAATCGCGTCTATTATCTCGACCTGGGTGACCCGAAGTCGCCGCGACTCGACGGCCAGGTGGTTCGGCTGCTCGATGATTTCGACGCCAGCTATTCGTTCGTCGGCAACGACGGGCCGGTGTTCTACTTCCTGACGAACCTCGACGCGCCGCGCTATCGACTGATCGCCATCGACACGAAGCGACCGGCGCG
>JABAOD010003044.1_pt1 | contig 15732 bp, 12 predicted proteins | sample 7062151 | NCBI WGS metagenome assembly JABAOD01 (sample SAMN14538626, study PRJNA623070) | marine sediment metagenome | biome: marine biome [ENVO:00000428]; feature: marine pelagic biome [ENVO:01000023]; material: deep marine sediment [ENVO:00002113] | place: India: Gulf of Khambhat ... | reverse complement strand
GCCTCGAACACGTGCTTTGCGAGCCCTGCCGAATTTGCCATGGTCGAGGTTCGTTGAAAACCACCGAAACCGTCTGTTACGAAATATTTCGCGAAATTCTGCGCGAGTCCCGTCTGTATGACGAAGCACAACAGTTGCTCGTCATGGCGAACCAGGATGTCATCGACCGCCTGCTGGATGAAGAGGCCGCGAGTCTCGCGGAACTGGAGACCTTTATCAATATCCCGGTCAAACTCCAGGTCGAGGCTCACCTTTCGCAGGAATCGTACGACGTGGTGCCGGTCTAGCACGACGGCCGGCCCATGGAAAAGTTCAAGCGCATCGCTCTTGGTTTTCTTGCCACCGCGATTATCCTGCTCGCGGTGGTGATATGGGGTTTGCGCCTGGCGCTGGTCAATATCGATTATTTCAAGCCCGAGATCGAGTATTTGTTGACCGGGAACGAGAGCCCGGACATCGTTTTTAGTGGGTTGCGAGGAGAAATGAATCGGTTCAACCCGGTGCTGCATATCGACAACCTGTCGTTGAACCTGCCGGATCGATCGCAGCCTCTTTTCGTCGATCGCCTTGCGGTCGAGTTTGATTTCTGGGGCAGCCTGCGCGAATGGGCGCCGGTGGTGCGGGAAGTCTCCGGGCAGCTGGAAAAGGTCGAACTGGTGCGCGACCGCGAAGGGCGGTGGTGGGCTGACGAATTCGAGATCGGAGCCGGTGCCGGTAAAACTCCGGTCCGCGACCTGACCCGCGCCCTGGCCTTCGTGCCGCGTTACCTGAAGTTGCGTTTAAATCGCCTGATAATCAAGGATGAAAGTCGCGCCGTGAGCCACCAGCTCGAGCGGATCGACGCGCAGATTATTTATCAACGCGAAAAATTCTTGCTCCAGCTTTCCGCGGCCCTGCCCGACGCGCTCGGACGTGGGATTCTGGTCAAATCCGTTCTCGGCGACGCGCGCAGCCTGATTTACGTGAATACCTCCAATCTCGAACTGCGCCCGGTTGCCGACTTGTTCGGCATCGATACCTGGGGATTGCAGGACGGCGCGCTGGACGGCGAGGCCTGGTTCAACCTGTCCGGCTCGCGCCTGATCGCGATCAATGGCGATATCGTGATCAAGAACGGATTATTTCAGGCCGCGACGGACAAGCCGTTGCTGGCGATCAGTTATCATTCAACCTTCAATGCGTTCAGACGTGAATCCGGATGGGATATCAGCAACAAGATGCAGCGCCTCAATCTCGATGGTCGCAATTACCGCAGTTTTCACGTACAGCTGCGCCTCGAAAACGGCGCGCAGCAGCGGGTTTCGGCACTGGTAAACCGGTTGCAGATATCCGCTGCGGGGGGGATTGCCGAACAGTTGCTACCGCCCGCGATTGGCGGGCCGCTGAGCGAAGGCAGGTTCAAGGGGCGTATCGAAAACCTGACCGTCAGTATCGATCCCGTCAATCCACAGGATCTCCGTCTGCGCACCCGCGTGGTCGGCCTCGACAGCATCGCCAGCAGTAAACTGCCCGGGATAAAGAATCTCGACGTCGAGGTGCTGCTGGGTGGCCGTCGCGCGCGGATTGGTTTGACCGGCCGACAGGTCAGCCTGGATTTTGCCGACCAGTTTCGCGCACCCATCGAACTCGACGAACTCGAAGTCGATGCGGCGCTGGCGTGGAGGGATGAGCGTCTCATGCTCGCGGTGGAAAGAGCCAGTGCGGTGAACCCGGATCTCAGGCTGACCGGACGCATGTGGCTGGAAGCCGATCCCAACGACGTACCGTTCGTTTTCATACGCGCCGGCTTCGGGGACGGGGTGGGCAGCAGCAAGAGCAAGTATCTCCCGGTCAAGATACTGCCGCCGAAGACACTCGCCTGGCTGGACCGATCAATCATTGACGGTCGGGTGCCGCAGGGCGATTTCCAGTTTCACGGTCGGTTACGTGATATTCGCAAGCTTGAGGATAACCGCGCGGGAGAATTTTTTGTCGATTTCGAACTCGACGACGCGGAGGTGAAGTTTGACCCGAAATGGCAGGCCGCCAAAAATGCGAGCGGCCGGGTGCTGTTTCACAATGTCGGCGTCGAGGTCGAACTCGACCGGGTCAGTTATGGCCAGATCGATACCGCGAGCGTCAGGGCGTCGATTGCCGAGTACGCGAGGGCTGAACTCAAACTGGCTGTCCACAGCAACACCGATGCAAAAACCGCAGTCGAGACCTGGCTGGCTACGCCGGTGGGCAGCGATTTTCGCCGTCCCTTCAGCAATTTGCACGATCTCGAGGGTAAGATTCATTCGCATGTCGATATCAGCCTGCCGCTAAAGGGCGGACCCGAACCCGTGGTCAAGGTCGAGCTCGAAATCCGCGAGGGTGCGGCGCGTTCAGACAATTGGGGATTGGATTTATCCGCGATTAATGGTGAACTGAGCATCGACAATCGCACGATTCGGGGCCGGCAAATTAACGCGCTCTTCTTCGGCGATCCGCTGACGATTGACGTCGTCCCCGAGGCGCAAAGCGGCCGGACGCTGTTAAACGCGCGTGGCCTGCTCAACAGCCGCAACCTGATGCAACGATTACCGGACAAGCTGCAGCCGATGGTTGAGGGTCGAAGCGAATGGCAGGTGCGCCTCAGTTTCGCGCCACGATCAGGCACTGCGGAGGGCCCGGTTCTGCGCTTGAATGCGGCGAGCAACCTGGTCGGCACGCGCCTGACGCTCCCCCGGCCTTTTGCCAAGACCGCGGAAAGCGCGAGCCGGATCACCGCGGACATCGATTTCTTCAGCGAGCACATCGAGACAACCGCGACTTTCGGCGACGCGGTCAGGTCGCGCGGACGCTTCGATATCGAGACTATCGACGCGGTTCGGCTCGATCAGCTGCACGTCGCGTTTGCCAGCAAGTTGCAACCGGCCAAAAGCCCTGGATTGCACCTCTACGGCTACCTGCCCTATTTATCGCTGGATGACTGGGGGGCGGCGCTGAAAGCTTCTGGCGGGGCCGATCCCGCGTTGCTCCGAGAGGCGGACCTGGTGGTAGACGAAGTGCAGGCTTTCGGTCGAAGCCTGAGTTCGGTCTCGTTCGAGGCGAGGCAGAGCGAACAGGGGTTTTTCGGCACGATCGATTCGGCGCAGGTCAGGGGCAGCTTCGACGCGCCGCGGCTGGCCGCCTTGAAACTCGATCTCGAACACCTGCGCATCGATAAACCCGAGCAGCCGACCCGGTTTTCGGGTTTGCGTCCGCAAAATGTCGGCGATATCGATTTGCGCAGCAAGACGCTCGAGTATCACGGCATGCGCTTTACCGATCTCAGGCTCAAAACGCGTATTACGGATAACACGTTGACGCTCGAAAATATCAGCCTCAAGCGCGATCAGGTCGAGCTCGCCGCGGTCGGCAGCTGGCGCTACCATCCCTTGACCGAATCTCATGAATCGACGCTCGACATGACGGTGCAGGGAACGCGGCTGGGCGAGGCAATGAGCGGGCTCGGGTTCGGCAACGCGATGCGCGACGGTACGATCGATTTCACCGCGGCGCTGGAATGGCCCGCGCCGCTGCCTGGCTTCGACCTTGAAAAAGTCACCGCTGACGCCAAGTTGAAGATCAGAGACGGTGTGCTGAATAACGTGGAGCCCGGGAGCGGCCGTTTCGTCGGCCTGTTGAGCCTGAGCGCGCTGCCCCGACGGCTGTCGCTGGATTTCTCGGATGTACTGATCAAGGGTATGGAGTTTGATAAGATAGACGGCACCTACCATTTGCAGGACGGCGAACTCACGACCCGAGACACGAAGATGGAAGGACCGGCGGCGAGTATCAAGATTAGCGGCAAGACCGGCGTCATCGACCAGACCTACGACCAGGTAATCCGCGTCACGCCGAATATTCGCCAGACCCTGCCGGTAATCGGTGCGGTATCGGCCGGCAGCTCGGTTGGCTGGGGATTGCTGTTACTGCAAAACCTGTTCAAGAAAGCCATCGACGACGCGGTCGAGGTCGAATATCGGATCACCGGAAGCTGGGAAGACCCGAAAATCGAGTTAATCAAGGCAGTAGATGAAAACCAGAGAGAATTACCGACTATCGATCGCTAGCCTCGTTTTAAGCGCGGTGCTCGCCGCCAGTGGTGTCGCCTCTGCCAATACAGTGCGCCTGTTTTCGCTGAGCGCGGATGAATGGGCGCGGCCGCGCAGCGGTGCGGTGATCCCGCAGCTCGATGCCGTGCGTGCCGCGGTGCGCTACTGGGAGCAGGGCGCTAACGCGCTGATCGTGATCCGGTACCCGGGCGAAGACATTGGCGAGCTTTGGGCGGCCGAGCTGCGCGACTGGTTGATATCGCTTGGCATCTCGGCGGATTATATCGAGCTTCGACCCGGTGCCCAGGCGGCCGATGAAATACTGCTCATGGTGGGCAGCCGTGATGAACTGGAGTTATGACAGGCAATGACATCGACACTAGAAAAGGTGAGTAAGAATATTCTCGAGCCGAGCGAGCTGGGTTTGGATCAGCTCAACGGTTTCCTCGGCGCGTTGCAGGGGCCGCNNCAATATCGAAAAAGGGGTCGGTATACGCGCCATGTCGGAGGAGAAAACCGGCTTTGCCTACTGCGACGATTTGCACGGCAACGCGATCACGCAGGCGGTGAATAACGCGCGCGCGATCGTGCGTCAGGGCCAGTCCGGCAGCACCGCCATCGCATTGCGCGACAAACCGGTCGAGCCGTTGTATGCCCCGGTCAACCCGGTCGACGGGCGCAGTGCCCAAGACAAGGTCGATCTGCTGAAAAAACTCGACGCTTACACGCGCGCTCTAGATGAGCGCATCGAGCAGGTGATCATCTCGCTGTCGGGCGGTATCGACCAGGTGCTGGTTGCCGCGACCGACAACACGCTCGCGGCGGACATCCGCCCGCTGGTGCGGCTCAACGTTACCGTGCTGATGCACCACGACGGTCGGCGTGAACAGGGTACCGCCGGCGCCGGTGGGCGTCATTCCTACGACGTTTTTTTCGATACCGATCGGGCCTACGAACTGGCTCGCGATGCGGTCCGGCAGGCCGCTACGAATCTTGAATCGGTGCCGACGCCGGCCGGCAGCATGCCGGTGGTGCTCGGCCCGGGCTGGCCGGGCGTGCTGCTGCACGAGGCCGTCGGCCACGGCCTCGAGGGCGATTTCAACCGCAAGGGTACCTCCGCGTTCAGCAACCGCATGGGTGAGCTGGTGGCGTCACCGTTATGCACCGTGGTCGATGACGGCACGCTGGCTAACCGCCGCGGTTCGCTAACCGTCGACGACGAGGGCGTGCCGGCACAGTGCACGACGCTGATCGAAAACGGCGTGCTGGTCGGTTACATGCAGGACAAGTTGAATGCACGCCTGATGGGAAGCCAGTCGACGTCGAACGGTAGACGCGAATCCTTCGCTCACCTGCCAATGCCGCGCATGACCAATACCTACATGCTTGCCGGGGAAAGCGACCCCGAAGAAATCATCGCCTCGGTCGACAAGGGCCTGTACGCGGTCAATTTCGGCGGCGGCCAGGTCGACATTACGTCCGGACGGTTCGTGTTCTCGCTGTCCGAGGCTTACCTGATAGAAAAAGGCAAGCTTACCGCGCCGGTCAAGGGGGCGACCCTGATCGGATCCGGACCCGATGTCATGGGGCGAATCTCGATGGTAGGGAACGACCTGGAACTCGACCAGGGGGTCGGTGTCTGCGGCAAGGAAGGGCAGGGCGTACCGGTCGGCGTTGGCCAACCGACGTTGAAGATCGATGAAATTACGGTCGGTGGCACCGACTAGAGCGACCACCGCATCGGGCCGTGGCGTTTACTCGATTTCGCCGTGAAAAATTTTTCGCGGCGATTGTGCTAGGTGATCGAAACGGCGGTAATTTCCATTCCGGAAGCGCCGCTCTGCAGGGTCAAAAGGCCGAGAAACTCTCCCGCGAATTCGCTGCTCGCGAGGCGCCATATTATCGTAACCGCGTTCTCGCGATGAATCGAGTCGATAAATTCGAACTCGGGTTCGATCGTCGTCAGCAGCGGGAAATCCTCGCAACTCTGGCGGAAGTGCTCTTCCGACAGCTTGGTCAGCAGGTCGTTGGAAAAGCCGCGCGAGAAGCGGGCGTAATCCTGCTCACGGGCGGCGCTGACGATATTGCGCCAGATCGGTTCGGCTACGGCGCGCAACTGCTCTTTTTGCAGGCGGGAGAACTGGTTCACGATGACTCCTGGACGGTTTCGGGAGCGCGTTCGAGTGCGAGGCGGATGTCCTCGTAAATCGACAGCAGCGACGGGATCACGAGTAAAATCAACAGCGTTGCGAAGGCGAGCCCGAACGCGATCGACACGGCCATCGGGATCAGGAACTGGGCCTGGCGCGATGTCTCGAACAGCAACGGCGTCAGCCCGGCGATCGTCGTCAGCGAGGTCAGCAGAACTGCACGCAGGCGCTGGCAGGCCGCTTCGACGAGCGCATCGTAGACGCCCATCCCGCGTTCGCGAAGCTGCCGGTAAAAAATAACCAGGATAATCGAATCGTTGACCACAATGCCGGACAGGCCGAAAAACCCGAACACGGACAGAATGGTCATGTTCATGTCGAGCAGCCAGTGTCCGATGACGGCGCCGATCAGTCCCAGCGGGATCGCCAGCATCACCACCAGCGGCCAGCCGTAGGACGAAAATACCCAGGCCAGCACCAGGTACATCAGCAGCAGCGCGATCATCGCGCCGGTGCGCATGTCGGCGAAGGTTTCGCGCTGGCTCGCCGAGCGGCCCTCGACGCTGTACTGGATGCCGTAACGGCTGGCCAGCGCGGGCAGCGTCGAGCGGGTCAGGTCGGAGACGATTTCGGCGGTATTGTTCAGCGCCGGGTTGACGTCGGCGCTGACGTCTACCGACAGGCTGCCGTTGAAATGCCGCAGGGTTTCGAAACCCTGCGCCGAGCGCCAGCGGGCGACCGATTCGAGCGGCACGAAATCTCCGCCCGGCAGCTGAATCGGCAGGTTTTGCAGGCTGTCCAGGCGGCGCTGTTCGGTGGCCGGTAACTGCAGGCGAACCTCGATTTCATCGGCGCCCTGCTGGAAGCGCTGCAGCACGATCCCGTCATAAGCGGCGCGCAGCTGGCGGCCGATGTCGGTAATCGATAAACCGGCCGCTTCGCCGGCCGGAGTCAGTGCATAGATCAGCTGTTCACGCCCGTAGGGCAGATCGTCGTCGATTGCGCTGACGCCGGGTATCGATTCGAGCGTCTGTGCCAGGTCCAGCGCCGCGTTTTTCAGCACCTGGGGCGTCGAACCGGTCAGGCGCAGGGAGAGTTCGCGGCGTGACGGCCCGACCTGGCGCGATGTAATCTGAAAACTTTCCACGCCGGGCGGCACGTCGATACGCGACCGCCAGTTATCGATAAAGGTCGCGTTATCGGTGCTCCGCTGGTCCGAGCTGAGCAGCTCCACGTAAATCGAACCCGCGCGCTCGCCGGTTATCGCGATGCCCTGTCCGGTGGTGGATGCGTGCACGCGGTAATAGGTCGAGACCACGGTTTCATCGATGTCCTCGATCGTGTTCAACAGTTCGCGCTCAATCCGGTCGACAAATTCGTCGACTAGTTTCGACGAGGTTCCGGAGACGAAACGCACGTTGGCATAGACCGTGGTGGATTCCGGTGACGGAAAAAACTGCCAGCCGGTTTTGCCGCCGAAAAACAGTCCCGCGGCGAACACCAGCAGGCCGACTGCACCGGCCAGGGTAGTCCAGCGAAACTCGATCGCGAGGCGCACCAGCGGCCTGAACCAGTGGTCGCGAAAGCGCTCGAACCCGCGGTTGAGGCGTTGCCGTAGCGGCGACTCCTGCAAGCCGCGACCGCGCACGAAGGCGTGACGCAAGTGCCCCGGCAGGATCAGGAAGCTCTCGATCAGGGAGGCGATGATCACGCAGATAATCACGATCGGAATCGCCGCCATGATACTGCCCATGGTGCCACCGACCAGCATCAGTGGCAGAAAAGCCGCGATCGTGGTCAGCGAGGACGCCATCACCGGGGCAAGCATACGCCGCGCGCCGCCCTCCGAGGCCATTAATGGATCCTCGCCTTTCTCGAAATGCGCCTGTGCGTCTTCGCCGACGNNGCCGACGACGATGGCGTCGTCGACGATGATGCCGAGCGCCATGATCAGCGCGAACAGGCTGATCATGTTGATCGAGCCGCCGACGAGGTACAGCACCGCCAGCGTGGCCATGAACGAAACCGGGATGCCCACCGCTACCCAGAAGGCGACGCGCGCGGACAGAAACAGGTACAGAATAAAGAGCAGCAACAGGAGGCCGCCGGCGCCGTTTTTCAGCAGCAGCATGATGCGCTCCTTGATCAGCTGCCAGCGCTCGTTGAATACCTGTATTTCGATATTCGGCGGCAGACGCGGGCGCGTCCGCTCGAGCCATTGTCGCAGGATTTCTGCCGATTCCAGCGAATCACCGGTCTCGTTGCGTCGGAGCGCCAGCACGACGGCGCGTTTACCGTCGACGCTGATGGTCGGCGAACCGGGCAGATGCGATTGCTCGATACGCGCGATATCTCCGAGATCGATGCGACGGTCGGCTTCACTGACGACAGGCAGGCTGGCAAAATCCTGCGGCGAACGGCGCTGGTTCATGCCCCGGATTTCCCGCGCACCGTCTTCTTCGCCGATCAAGCCGGCCGGCAGATCCTGGCTTTCCGCGTTGATGCGCTGCGCCAGTTGGTCGAGACCGATGCCGAGCCGCTGCATTTGTTCGGCCGCGATTTCGATCTGGATCTGCTGTTCGGGCAGCCCGGAAATATCGACCTTGTCGATGCCGGCCGCGATCAGCTCGCGCTCGAACTGCCGCGCCAGCGTGCGCAGCTCGTCAATGTGCGCCGGCCCGCTGATCAGCAGCCGGGCGACCGATTCGTAGCGCTGTAATTGCACCACCTGCGGTAACTCGGCGTCCTCGGGCAGGTTGGTGAAATCGTCGACCTGCCGTTTAACTTCCTCCAGCGCGAGCAGCATGTTGCTGTCTTCGTCGAATTCGAGCGTAATGCTGGACATCCCGCTGGCCGAGGTCGACGTCATTTCCTTCAGCCGATCGACGCTGCGCAGGCGTTGCTCCAGCGGAATCGTAATACCGCTCTCGACGTCCTCGGCGCTGGCCCCGCTCCACAGGGTTCTAACCGATATCCGGTCGAGTTCGAAGTTCGGGAAGAATTGCACGTTCAGTTTTTGCAGAGCAATCACGCCAGCGAGGATCATGATTACCATCAGCAGGTTGGCCGCGACCCGGTGGCGCGCGAAGACTCCGAGCAGGCTAGTCGCCATCGACGCTTACCTTGAGGCCCGCGACCGCGTTGGGCAAATGGGTCGTCGCGATCCGGTCCCCGTCCGCGAGCTGGTCGCTGCGAATCAGAACCCGCGCCTCGGCCGCGTCGCGCGTCTGGCCGACCGTTTCGACATCGATTGCCTGCAGGCGCCCGTCGACGATCCGGTAGATCCGAGAATTACCGTAGATGGCCTGGTATGGCACCGCGAAAACCCCGTCCTGCGCTGGCAATTGCAACCGCAATGAAAGCAGTTCGCCCGGCCGCAGGCGCACCCCGCCGCCGCGGGTGGCGAAAAAGATATCGATGCCGGTCGCCTCGGCCTCACCCGCAATTCGGCGCACCGGCAGCCGCTCGAGCTGCGGTCTGCCGGACACGCTGGCCTCGAGCACAAGATCCGCGGCGAGCGCCTGTTGCACCGTGTCGATATAATTGGCCGGCAGGTGCGCCCGGATTTCGAGACTGTCCCGGGGATAAAGTGAAACCAGGGTCTGACCGAGCGATACGCGGTCCCCCGCGGAAACCAGGACCCGGCTGATAATCGCGTCGAACGGTGCGCGCACCGCCGAGCGAGTCACCGCGAGGCGATCCTGGTTACGCCTGGCCTCGGCCCGATCTCGTCTGGCCTCGAGGATTTGTAGCCGGGCGGGGAAGCTCTTGACATCGAGTTCGCGCGCGGTGACCGCGAGTCGCTGCCGTCCGAGTTCGCTGCGCGCGCCGTTGAGCTCGGTATCGCTGGTCAGGTTGCTCTGTTTCAGCTTGACCAGACGCGCAACCTCGTCCTCGGCCAGCGCCATCAGGTCTCGCTCCGTGGCCAGCGATCTGAGGTTCGCCTCGTGGGCGATATTCAACTCCTTTATCTGGTTGTCGATATCGCGCAGGTCGGCTTCGGCCTGCAGCAGCGCGGCCTCGAAGTCGCGNNCGCTGGTCGAGCTCGATCAGCAACTGGCCGCGCTGTACCTGGTGACCAGCGCGGACCAGCACACGTTCGACGACCCCGGTGCCCGGTGAACCGGCCTGGAGCAACTCGGGCGACTCGACCTTGCCGTAGAGCATGATCGTCGGCGACAGCGACTCACGCCGTGCCTCGATTGCGCTGACCTGCCAGATTTTTTCACTGAGCACCGGTTTGTCCCGCTCGGTTTTGCTTGCGAGCAGCGCGTGGTAGACCGCGAAAGCCAGCGCCAGCGCAATAATGGGCAGAATCAGTCTGGCGCTAGCGCGGACGGTCATGCGAAGCTCGTGGTTGGAAGTTGGTGGTCATGTCGAAAATGCCAGGGGTGTGCCGCGATAATTGTTAGTCGCAGTTAGCCTCGAAACGTCCCTTCGCGCGATTCTTATGTACCTTGCGCGGATCGAAAACCTGCCCGTTCATCGCGATGTGGACGCCGGGTGGCAGCAACTGCACCGCAGCACTGGCGACGCCTAGGTTGAACATCGCATCGCTGTAACGCATTCTGGCCGGTTGCATTGCGCCGAACAGCACGATGGTCTTGCCGTCGATATCGAACAGGCTGTTTGCGGTATCGACCATCGTGTCGGTGCCATGCGTGATCAGTATATGCTGGTTTTCTACGGCAGTTATCGTGTCGCGGATCAGTTGACGGTCGGCGTCATCGATGTCGAGGCTGTCCTTTTGCATCAGCGTGACGATGTCATAAGCAAAGCTGACGTTGGCTTCGACCAGCAGCTCGCCGATGATGGGTTCGCCAAAACTAAACTTGCTCAGCGCGTCAAAGTAAATCTTGTCGAAGGTACCGCCGGTGGTAAAAATCTTGATAATCAAACCTGGGTCTCCGGGAGCAGTCGATAAAGAGCGCAAGGCGCAAAGCGTTATTGTAAACTCCCCGGGCCGTCTTCACTAACCCGATTAATCGAACTTGAATCCGAGCACCGTCGACAAAGCCAGAATACCGCTTCTTGCGATCGGTTGCGCCTGCTTGATCGCGCTGCTTGCCTTCGGCCCCCGCTCCGCGATGGGTTTTTTCCAGTTACCAATGCTGCAGGACCAGGGCTGGGACCGTGCGACCTTCGGCCTCGCGATGGCGTTGCAAAACCTGTTCTGGGGTATGGGACAACCGTTTTTTGGTTATATCGCCGATCGTCACGGTACCTGGCGGGTGCTGACTTTCGGCGCGCTGCTGTACGCTTCCGGTCTCGTCGTTATGGCTATTGCGCCGACCCCGCTGTGGTTGCATATCGGCGGCGGCATCATGGTCGGGCTCGGCGTCGCCGCCTGTTCCTTTGGCGTCATCCTCGCCGCGATCGCGCGCCGGGTCAGTGCGGAAAGGCGATCCTTCGCCTTCGGTCTCGGCACCGCCTCGGGCTCGGCCGGCATGTTCGTGTTCGCGCCGATATCGCAGGGTTTGATCGATGCACTGGGCTGGTCCGACGGCCTAGTCGCATTGTGTTTGATCATGCTCGTCATCCCGTTACTCGCGATTCCGCTACGCGGCAGTTCCGCGAGCGCCAGGAGCGCGGTCGCGCAGTTCGAGCAAAGCGCGCGCGAAGCCCTGCGCGNNCCAGGTCGCGTTCATCACCGCGCATTTTCCGGCTTACCTCGGTGACGTCGGCATCGCTGCGCGTTGGGCCGTGGTCGCAATCAGCCTGATCGGATTTTTCAATATACTCGGCTCGCTCGCCTCGGGCGTGATCGGGCAGCGCTATTCGAAACCGATATTCCTCGCACTGATTTATCTGGGGCGTTCGGTCGCGGTGACCTGGTTCATGCTGACGCCGACTACGCCGACCACGGTCGTCATTTTTTCGATCGTCATTGGCATTCTGTGGCTGTCCACGGTCGCACCGACCAACGCCCTGGTCGCGGTCATGTTTGGCACCCGTTATCTCGGCATGCTCGGCGGGATCGTGTTCTTTTCGCACCAGCTCGGATCGTTTCTCGGGGTCTGGCTCGGCGGCCTGTTATACGACCTGACGGGGGCCTACGACGTGGTCTGGTGGCTTGGTGTCGCGCTAGGCATCTTCGCCGCGGTGGTGCACTGGCCGATTCGCGAAGAACCGGCGCGGCGACCGGCCGCCGAAGCGGCCTGATCCCGGGTCGATCGCTGCATCCGCCGGCCTAGTAGAGCGGCGGCTCGACCCCGCCGTCCTCATCGGTGGCAGGAGACAGTTCTTCGTGATAGGCCTCGATATGATTCGACACGGTTTCGGCTTTTTCGAAGGCCGCAATGTTGAACACCGCCTCGCCGGCGAACACCAGCGGCAGATTGGTTTTTCCGATTACGATTCCGTTTACGTTGCTGATGATTTCGCAGCTGTTTTCGCCCAGCGGGTCGTTGACGTAGGCAAGCACGTCGCCCTCGGTGACATGTGCGCCGCAACCCACCAGCGCCCGCATGACGCCGCTTTGCGGCGCGCGCATCCAGCGGCTCGCGTTGGCGATCATCGTATCGGGTTGGCGATGGCGTTTCGGTNNGCCCTTGACCCCGGCGCGGATGACGACTTCCTCGAAACGCAGCGCCTCGCCGGCTTCGTAGAGTAATACCGGGATACCGAGATTATGCGCCGCCTCGCGAAAAGACCCCTCGACAACGTTGGCGTCGAGTATGACCGGCACGCCGAAGGCGCGCGCCAGCGCCTCGAGATCGGGGTCGCCACGCAGCTTGGCGCGGATCTGCGGCAGGTTTTCGCGCATCACCGCACCGGTATGCAGATCGATGATGTGGCTGCAGTGAGAAACGATTTGTTTCATCAGCACGTTGGCCAGGCGCGAGGCCATCGACCCGGTTTCGGTTCCCGGGAAAGAGCGGTTCAGGTCGCGGCGATCCGGCAGGTAACGGGATTTGGAAACGAAGCCGTAAACGTTGACCACCGGGATCGCGATCAAGGTGCCGCGCATTCGATTCAGGCTGCGATGCCCGAGCAGGCGGCGGATGATCTCGACGCCGTTGATTTCATCGCCGTGCACCGCCGCGCAGACCAGCAACACGGGCCCGGAACGTCGACCGTGGACGACGTGCACGGGCATGTTCACGCTGCTGTGCGTATAAAAACTCGGCAGCGGAATGTCGATCGATTTTCGGCTGCCGGGTTCGACCTTGACGCCGGCTATTTCGATGGCTGAGCGCATACCTGCCGCAAGTCCCTAGCCCGAGCCCCGGGTACTGGTCTTGCCCGGTTTCACCTTTTCCAGGTAACTGATCATCATGCCGGCGATATCCTTGCCGGTGGCGCCCTCGATACCTTCGAGACCCGGGCTGGAATTGACTTCCATGACCACCGGTCCGTGATTGGAACGCAACAGGTCGACACCGGCGACGTTCAGCCCCATGATGCGCGCCGCGCGCACCGCGGTGGAGCGTTCCTCCGGCGTGATCTTGATCAGGGCCGCCGAGCCGCCGCGATGCAGGTTGGAACGAAACTCGCCGGGCGCGCCCTGGCGTTTCATCGCCGCGACGACCTTCCCGTCGATAACCAGGCAGCGGATATCGGAACCGCCGGCTTCTTTGATGAATTCCTGCACCAGGATATCGGCCTTGACGCCCATGAAGCCCTCGATCACGCTTTCCGCCGCCTTCTGGGTTTCCGCGAGCACCACGCCGATGCCCTGCGTGCCCTGTAGAAGCTTGATCACGAGCGGTGCCCCCCCGACCATCTTGATCACGTCCTTGATATCGTCCGGCTTGCTCGCGTAACCGGTCAACGGCATGCCGATCCCCCTGCGCGACAGTAACTGCAGGGATCGCAGCTTATCGCGCGAGCGCGTCACCGCGACCGATTCGTTCAGCGGCGTCACGCCCATCATCTCGAACTGGCGCAGCACCGCGGTGCCGTAAGCGGTCACCGACGCGCCGATGCGCGGGATCACCGCCTCGAAGCCTTCGAGCGGCTCGCCCTTGTAATGGATCGACGGCTTGTGCGAGGCAATATTCATGTACGCGCGCAGCACGTCGATGACGACGATTTCGTGACCGCGGCTTTTTGCGGCCTCGATAATCCGCTGGGTCGAGTAGAGCTTGCGGTTGCGCGAGAGCAGGGCTATTTTCATTTTTTTCTCCGACTAGGGATGGTATAAGTTTCGGGGTCTTAACTTGCCGTTGACGTAGGACGCGCCCGGGTCGACGAGGAATCGGTTTTCCATCGCGCGGCGTCCCAACAGCATGCGAAAGCGCATGGTATCACGGTTGGTCAGCGTCATCTCTATCGGCCAGCGTTGCTTGCCGACGATGACATCGGTCTCGATTACGTAGCGCATTTCGCGATGGCCGCCGGAATCGGTGACGTCGCGCTGATCGAGTACCGCAGCGTGACATTCGACAAACAGGTCCTCGTTTCCCTGAATCGGATGAATCAGAAAACGCAGCATATCGCGGCCGTTCGCGGTATAGGGCTCGATTAAAAACGCGTGCAGCGCCGAGGTGCGCGCGCCGGTATCGACCTTGGCCTTGATCGCGGGCAGGCCGAGATCGGGCAGCGCGACCCATTCGCGCCAGCCGATGATGCGGGGGCCGGATTCTGGACTCATGAATAACTTCGGGCGTTATTGCGATGAAGCGAATTCTGACCGGTCGCGCGCCCGATGTACAAGGTTTTCCAGCATCCGGTCGCAGGCCGCGAGCTGTTCGCGGCTGACGAACTCGTCGGGCTTGTGCGCCTGTTCGATACTGCCGGGACCGCAAACCACGCAGTTGATACCGATGCCGTCGAACAGGCCGGCCTCGGTGCCGAAGCTGACGTTGTCGCCGAAGGCATCGACCGGGTTGACCGCGCGGGTGTAATCGATGACCGCCGAATCGCGCGGCGTGTGCAGGCCCGGGTAATGCGAAATCTCGTCGAAGCGGATCGCGCTGTCGGGGTGGCGCGCCAGCATTTCGGGCAGCAGCACGTCGTCGGCGTAGTGACGGATCTCGTGAGCGAGCGCGGCGAGATCGTCCTGCGGCAGATTGCGGATTTCGAACTCGAAACTGCATTCGCTCGGCACGATGTTGAGCGCGGTGCCGCCGCGGATGTTGCCGACGTGGAAGGTCGAATGCGGCACCGAGTAGCTGGCGTCGACCTGCTCGCGTTCCTGCACGCGGCGGTTCATGCCGCGAATGAACGCGACCAGTTCGGCGGCGTATTCGACTGCGTTGACGCCGCTGCTGATGTAGGCCGAGTGGCACGACAGACCGGTAAATGTTACCCGGTAGGACAACTTGCCCTTGTGCCCGGTGACCATTTGCATGTTGGTCGGTTCGCCGATGATGCCGACTTGCGGCCGGACCTCGAATCCGGCGAGCGCGTCGGCGAGCCGGCGCGCGCCGACGCAACCGATTTCCTCGTCGTAGGAAAAGGCCAGGTGGATCGGGGTCTGCAGTCGCTGCGCGGTCATTTGCGGCAGCGCCGCAAGCGTGCAGGCGATGAAGCCCTTCATGTCGCAACTGCCGCGGCCGTAGAGGCGCTCGTCGTCG
>JABAOD010003099.1_pt5 | contig 15741 bp, 16 predicted proteins | sample 7062151 | NCBI WGS metagenome assembly JABAOD01 (sample SAMN14538626, study PRJNA623070) | marine sediment metagenome | biome: marine biome [ENVO:00000428]; feature: marine pelagic biome [ENVO:01000023]; material: deep marine sediment [ENVO:00002113] | place: India: Gulf of Khambhat ... | reverse complement strand
GAGGCCGGCATGTTCGCCATAAGGGATAACAGGGACCACGTGATTCAGGAAGACTTCCTCAAGGCTAGGGAAAAGGTCATCGGGGAGTCGTTAGAAGGCTGGCGTGAAACGGGAACAATGTTCGCCTAGTCCTCCTCAATCTCTATCTCCCGCTCGATAACCAGCGAACCAACATAATCGCACTCCTTGCAGTGATAGATCTGACCCATCATCGCCCCAGCCTCGAGATATAGCCTGGGGGAACCGCATCGTGGACATGTGAGGACCCGTTTCCGCAATGCCCTAACAAGGGCTCCTCCTCTTAAGAACCTAGGCTCCGTTTGCATTGCCTCCCAGGGTCGGCCAGACCATAACCTTTATCCCCGTCCCTCAGGTAAGCGCCAGTGGATGGCTCAGGAAAAACGCCAGCCCCGACGCATAAGGCTCTACCACGTAGTCGTGGCCGTGGTCGTTGCATCGGCGGTGTTTATTGGCTACCTGGTGGTCACACGCCCTCCCGGACCTCCCGGTCCGGGGTTTGCCGTTCAACAGGGCGACACGGTGACGGTGGATTACATTGGCTTCTTTGAGGATGGGCGGGTCTTTGACACATCCATTGAGGAGGTGGCCAAGGACGACGCTCGATACCCCAAGGCCCTTTCATTCGAGCTGAGGGGTGACTATGCGCCTCTGGAGTTCGTCGCCACCACGGGACCTGAAGCCACCGTCATAGTAGGCTTTGCGGAGGGCGTCCTAGGAATGAGGGAGGGAGAGAGGAGGCTCATTGATATCCCTCCCGCGAAGGGATACGGTAGCCCCGACCCCTCCCTCGTCGAGGTCAGGCCCATGGTCGTGGAGCTACCGCAGTTCGAGCACCTGACGGTCATCGAATTCAGCAACCGGTTCGGGAGGTCCCCCACACGCTGGCTCACCCTGGAGGACCCGCAGTGGAAGTGGAACGTCACGGTGACCGCCCTTTCCCAGGACTTTGTGACAGTCATGCACATCCCGGAGCAGGGTATGGTGGTCAGCCCCTTCGGGACGTGGCCAATGAAGGTGCTGGAGGTGGATAGCTCCGCCAACGACGGGACGGGGAGGATCGTGGTGCAACATCTCCTCAAGGCCAGCGACGCGGGCAACATCAACGGCGAGGATGCCAAGGGGACGTTCATCGTGGTGGATGTCGACTTGGAGGCTGACACCTACACCGTTGACTACAATCGCGAGGTTGTGGGGAAGACGCTCTTCTTTGAGATGAGGCTGCTGTCCATCTCCCGACCGTGAGTCACGAGAGCATCTCATCGTAGAGGGCCAAGAGCTTCTTCGTGCACGTTTCCAGGGAGAAGCCTTCCGCCGTTTCTCTTGCCCTCTGACGGAGGTCGTCTCCCGCGTCGAGCGCCCTCTCGACGGCATCGCAGAATCCGTCTCCGCTGCCTGGGGCGAAGAGAAATCCGTTGTCGCCGTCGGTGATGCACTCTGGAAAGGCCCGGTAGTTCAGAGCCACCACGGGCTTTCCGCAGGCCATCCCCTCTAGTACCGCGAGGCCCTGCGTCTCAAAGGCAGATGCTGTGGCGAGGACGTCAGAGGCGGCGTAATGGAGGGGTAGCTCATCATCCGGGACGAAGCCCGTGAAGAGAATTCTATCCTGGAGGCCTCTTTGGGTCACGAGTCTTCGGTACTCCCCCAAAGCGGGCCCCTGTCCCACGATCAAAAGCCGCAGGCCTGGCCTCCTCCTCTGAAGTTGGGGGAAGGCCTCAAGGAGGAACTCGATATCCTTTTCAGGAGCGACCCTGCCTACGTGGAGAACTACCTCAGCGTCCTCAAGTCCGTACCTATCCCTTATGTGGGCACCGTCTAGGTCGGGGCGGAAGCGCTCAACATCGACGCCACTAGGGACGACGGCCGTCCTCCTCATATGCGGTGCAATCTTCTGGAGTTCGTTCAACACCGCTCTCGTTGGCGCTATTACAGCTCCGCAGCGGTGAAGGAAGCTCTTGATGTAGATGGATAGTAGCCTCTCGAGGAGGTGGGAACCCGCCCGCAGGGAGGTGTAGTGGGGGATGGCGTCTTGAACCATGGTGTGGAACGTGACCGCCATGGGGAGATTCAGCTCGCGAGCGGCCCACATCCCCTTGAGCCCCATGAAGGCGATTCCGTGGGAGTGAATCAGGTCAGCGTTACAGGCCCGTAGGAACTCCTGCTCCCTCCTAGTGGGGTAGATGGCGATTCGGTACCCGGGATACCTCCTCAGCTCTCTGGACCTGCAGTAGAGGGTCCTGCCACCCCTCCCGCTCTCACTCTTCTCACCCGGCGCGATAATCAGGACCTCATGGCCCATGGCCTCGAGGGTATCCTTCGCGCTTCGTATCGAGTTCACGACTCCGTCGACCGTCGGTAGATAAGTGTCGGTGAAGACTGCTATCCTCAAAGCGGGGTCACCACCCTCCGAAGCTTCTCCAGGACCCCTTGCGGCGTCTCGCCTAGGATCCTGACCATGGGGACCTTGCCCGGTCCCCCGAGGTCATAGATGACGTCGGGTACCTTCGCCAGGGACTCGATCGCCTTTCGGGTTCCCCACTCCATGGTCGAGACGCCTTTGGGCTCCTCGGAACGGTCGAAGGTTCCAATGGAGAATCCCGCTGCCTCGCACCTTTCGAGGACGTCCTCTCCGTACCCAACATTCATGGCGCTTCGAGAAGCAGGGTCGAAGGCCATGGCGGCCAGTATGATGCGAGCCACGTGCCTCGAAGCCCCAAACGTTGGCGGTCCCACAGCCACCACCCTATCAGCCAGCCGGACCACCCTACCGTCGACGGCACATACGTCCGAGAGTCGAGCGGCCCCTGGGAGGGCGTATCCAATGTTGACGCCCACTTCCGGGACAAGGTGAGGAGGCAGAAGGTTGACCAGCTCTTCCAGGGCCTTCCGGAGGTCCTTCCACACCCGCCACCGATCCTCGACGTAAGCGGAGTTGATTACATCAAAGCCCTTCCCGACGGAGTAGGAGGTGTCGAACCCTGCCGCTATCCTCTTGCGAGCCTCCAGGACGCTCTCCACCGTCCCGAGGCCCTGAGCGAGGAAGCCGGCAATGGAGGAGGCGTAGGCGCAGCCGCTACCGTGGAGCTCCTTCGGATACCTGTAGCCCGTAAACGCGTGGAACTTGTCACCATCATAGAGGACGTCTGTCAACTCCCCCTTAAGGTGCCCGCCCTTCACCAGTACAGCCTGGGGGCCCAACTCCTTCAGGACCTTTGCGGCCTCCTTCATGTCATCAACGGTCTTGATCCTGACACCCGTCATAGCCTCAGCCTCATCCAGGTTGGGCGTCACCAAAGTAGTTCTGGGTAGGAGGTGCCTGGCGAGGGCGTCGGCAAAGCCCGATTCGTGGAGCGGAGAGCCTGCCGTGGCGATCATCACGGGGTCGACGACAACGGGGCAACGGACGCCCCGCAACTCCTCAGACACGGCCCTCACGATCTCAGCGGAGTAGAGCATGCCAGTCTTCACCGCGCCGACCTGGATGTCCTCCAAAACAGCGCGTATCTGGTCCCGAACGGCGTCGATGGAGAGGGGGTAGGTGGACACCACGCCTTGAGTGTTCTGAGCGGTGATGCAGGTAATCGCGGAGCATCCATGTACTCCGACGGAGGCCAAGGACTTCAGGTCGGCTTGGATGCCAGCCCCTCCACCAGAATCGCTGCCGGCAACCACCAAGACGCTGATCACGTCCATTCCTTAGCATCAGGGACCTTAAGGGTCTTTCTGAGAGCAACCATGTCCCAGTTGCCGAGGAATTGCCGCTCATAGAGGCCCTTACCACCTTATTAATAGGCGTTTCGATTAAGTGGGGGATGCGAGCGAGGAGCGGTCACATCATCTTTGACACAAAGGTCCAGTACAGGGATCTGGAGCCCATCTTCAGGGACATCTTGATTCTCTTCCTTGAGGAGTCGGAACAGATGAGGGAGGACCAGGAGTTCTTGGAGATCATCATCGACGAGAACCTCCGCGATCTCAGAAACAACAGGAAGCCGGAGGGCTTCAATCGGGAGGGTACTATGCGCCTGATCTTCCCCATCAGCGACAGAATCGAGTTCTACGTATACGCCCGAGCAAAGGGTGTTGAGGTGCCGCGGGTAACGGAGGCTTTGAGCCAGTTCCTGCGTCGGAAGGGGTTGAAGCACGAGCTTGAGTGGGATACCCTTCTCATGTTTGCGGAGAAGAAGTAGCCACTAAGGCCACTTGAGCCAAGTCCGTATAGATGGGCCCCGAGGGGGTCAGCTCGCTCCTCTTCAGCCGAATCTCATCAACCCTCTGTCGCCCGAAGTTCGTCTCCCTATAATCCAACATGACGCGCGCAACCTCGTCTCTCCCTTGGGGGCCCTTAACCCTAGCCACCGTGAGGTGGGGGGAGAACCTCCTGCGTTCTCTCGGAAAGCCCAGGTCATGCAGGCCCTCCTCAAGTCTCCTGGCTATCGTTACCAGCGCATCCCCGCCCTCAACGCCTACCCAGAGGACCCTTGGCGCCTTCAGGCTGGGGAAGGCCCCCGTTCCATGGAGACTGAGGAGGGATGGAGGAAGGCCGAGGGTGGCTCGTTCAAGCACCTCCACGATGGAGGGTATCCGACCCTCATCCACGTTTCCGAGGAACTTCAGGGTTATGTGGAGGTTCTCGGGGGCCACGACCCGAAGGCGGGCTCTTGCAGACCCGAGATCCCTGAGAAGTCTCAGGAGGGCGTCGCCCGCCGAGAAGTCCACCGCTATGAAGGCCCTCACCTTCCTCAACCCTCCTCTATGATCGTGCCCACGAACTCTCCACCTGTGATGGCTCCCTCGAGGGACTTCAGATCCCTTCCCTGGACCACGTAGACGGGAATCCGGGCACGCCTAATCACCCCCGCAGCGTGCGGGTCGATGACGATAGAAGGGCCCGCCTTGCCCGTGGGCCTACCTGCGATCTGCATCAGATCTTCGTAGCTCATCCTCTCGAACCTGGTCGCTGTGGGATCCGCCCTCGGATCGGCGGTATAGACCCCGTCTACACTGGTGGCGTTGACCAGTCGGGATGCGCCCACCGCCTCAGCCAGCTCGGCCGCAACCCCATCGGTTGTAATGGAGACCCGCTGACCTCCCATTACGACTATGTCGTACTTCTCCCCCGCCCTGCGGGCCCCATCATAGTCCTCGGGGGGCTCTGGGCTGGCCTTGGAGCCGAGCGCCTGGATGAGGAGCCGAGCGTTCAGTCTGGTAACGACGATGCCGAGGGCATCCAGGTCCCGCTCGTCCATTCCCAGCTCCCGGCCGACCTCAATGTAGTAGCGGGCCATGCGACCTCCACCGGTGACCACGAAGAGCTTGTGCGTGGAGGAGAGTCGATCGAGGAGCCGGGCGAGGGCCTTGAGGTAATCAGAGTCGTCTTCCCCGGGCACTAGGATGGAACCGCCCAGGGAGACTACGACCTTATCCGTGGGCATGACAATATCTTTAGGCTCTAGTGAGTTAGGAGATTAAAAGGATACGGTGGAAGATGACTGAGGCGAGGGAGAAGTACCTCTTCAAGAGGAAGCTAGAGGAGATCGAGTCAGCCGAAGGCAGGGGGACGGAACTTGTCTCCCTGTACGTTCCCCCGGGCCGACAGATATCTGACGTCACCAGCTACCTGAAGAACGAACTGAGCCAGTCCAGCAACATTAAAAGCAAGAGCACTCGAAAGAACGTGACGTCAGCCATCGAATCAATCCTGGTTCGCCTGAAGTCGTATCGGAGCGTCCCCGAGCACGGCCTCGTCTTCTTCGTGGGGGAAAGGCAGGCTGGCGGAGATCAGACAGAGACCGTCTCCCACGTAGTTGAACCCCCGGAACCCGTCATCACCTTCCTCTATCGATGCAACTCCCGCTTCAACACGGACCCCCTCCGAGAAATGCTCCGGGAGAAGGATCTGTACGGGTTGGTGGTCATCGATCGCTCCGAGGCCACCGTTGGCCTGCTTCGGGGGAAGAGGATCGAGGTCATCAAGAACATCCAGAGCCTGGTCCCGAGCAAGCACAGCAAAGGCGGCCAATCGGCTCGGCGCTTTGAGCGTCTCATCGAGCAGGCCGCCCATGAGTTCTTCGTGAAGGTGGGCAACCTAATGACGGACGCGCTGCTGGAGGTACAAGATCTGAAAGGAATCCTTCTGGGAGGCCCCGGCTACACGAAGGACTACTTCCTGGAGAAGGATTACATCCACCACGAGCTCAGGAAGAAGGTCCTTGACACTTTTGATGTGGGCTACTCTGACGAGTCCGGGCTGCGGGAGATGGTGGAGAAGGCGAAGGACACCTTGGCGGACCTGGACCTGATGAGGGAGAAGAGGCTCATGCAGGCCTTCTTGGAGGAGGTCAAGAGGCCGGATGACGGCCTTGCTGTATACGGAGAGGCAGAGGTTAAACAGGCCCTGGATCTAGGCGCCGTTGACACGCTCCTGGTATCGGAAGGTCTGCGAAAGGTGAAGATGGACGCAAGTTGTGCCGCCTGCGGCTACACGGGCGAGGTCACGTCAGAGGAGGAGAACCCGGGACGCTGTCCGGAGTGCGGCGAGCCACTCTCCCTGGTCGGGACGGTGGACTTCGTGGAGGATCTGTCCGAGGCGGCTGAGAGGCTCGGGACCAAGGTGGAGTTCATATCGGAGGATTCTGAGGAGGGCCAGCTCTTCCGGAGGGCCTTCGGTGGACTGGGAGGCATCCTGAGGTACCAGGTGAGCTGATGGCCCTCGACCCGTGGCGCGATGTCCTCGACGAGCTGTCCTTCCTGCGCAGGGAGGCTGAGGAGTCTCTCGGTTACCCGCCTTCCCAGGTCCCCTTTCAACTTCCTCCAGAGGGTCTCGGGGACGTGGGCTTTCCGGCCCACTCCTACTCCAAGGAGGTAGGTCGGTCACCGGAGAACCTAGCCGTGGAGCTGGCGGAAGCAATGCCCCCCGGACTGTTCGTGGCAAGACACGAAGCTAGAGGCGGTTACGTGAACAGTTTCCTGCACTACCCCACATTCGGCGAACGCACCCTGAGTTCTATCCTCAACGAGAGGGAAGGGTACGGCAGAGGGTCGCCCACTGGTAGGAGGGTGATAGTGGAGCACAGTAGCGTAAACCCCACAGGGCCGATGCACATAGGCAGGGCGAGGAACTCCGTCATCGGCGACACCCTTTCCCGACTCCTCGAGTGGTCCGGCCTTGAGGTGACCCGGGAGTTTCTGGTAAATGACGTCGGGAAGCAGGTTCTGACCCTTGTTTGGGGATACGAGAACCTGTCGGAGGCGGATCTGGATCCGCCAGAGCGGGACAAGGACGACTACAGGCTGGTCAGGTATTATCGCAAGGCCACGGAGATGATGGAGGACTCTCACCTAGCTCAGCAGGTGGAGGATATCGTCCGCAGCTTTGAGGAGGGGGACGAGGATCTCAGAGGGAGGGTCCGGGAGGTCTGCGAGAAGATGATGAAGGGGATTCTGGGAACCCTCTCGTTGCTAGACGTGGAGTTTGACAACTTCTTTTGGGAGGACCAGACCATCTTGGACGGAAGCGCTCGGGAGGTGGTGCAGCGGCTCCGGGAGAGCGGCCAGTGCCTGGAAGAGGACGGAGCCTTATACGTCAACATGGAGCCCTATGGAATCGCTGGTAGAGACACGCGGTGGTTCATCACCCGCAAGGATGGAACCACCCTCTACGCCACCCGAGACCTGGCCTACCACTTGGATAAGTTTCGAAGGAGCGACGAAGCCATTAACGTCCTTGGGGAGGACCAGAGGCTGGAGTTCAAGCAGCTCAGTGTCGCCCTCATGCTCATGGGGGAGGAGAGGGACGTGGAGTCCGTCTTCTACGCCCATGTGGGACTGCCCGAGGGTCGCCTCTCCACTCGAAGTGGCCGCGTGGTGAACTTGGATGACCTTATGGATGACGTGAAGGACCGGGCCTACGCAGAGGTCCAGAAGCGTCGAGAGGACCTGACGGAGGACGAGATGAGAGGGATCGCGGAGGCGGTTGGGATGGGGGCTATAAGGTACAACATCGTGAAGGTGCAGCCGGAGAAGAAGATCCTCTTCCGTTGGGAGGAAGCCCTTAGCTTGGAAGGTCAGACGGCGCCCTTCCTGCAGTACTCCTACGCCCGGGCCTGCGGGATATTGAGGAAGGCTCAAGGGACCGAATCGTGGGATCCGCGCCTGCTGGAGCACGAACAGGAAAGATCCCTGATGAAGCTCATGGCTCGATTTCCCAGCACTGTCAAGGAGGTCGCTGCCACGAGACGCCCCCACCAGATGGCCAACTTCGCCTATGAGCTTGCTACGACCTTCAACCTCTTCTACAGGGACTGCCCCGTGCTCCAGGCGGAGGAGCCCTTAAGGGATGCCCGCCTCGCTTTGGTCCGGGCCTTTAGGGTTGTCCTAGGAAACGCGCTGCAGTGCCTCGGCATAAAGGCCCTGGAGGAGATGTAGGCTACCGCTTCGTAATTCGCTCCCGAATCCTGGCCCCGTACCTCCGCCGGAGGTAGATGGCGGTTGGAATGCCCGCGATAATGCCCACAATGGCCGCTATGGTCAGAGGCGTCTTCCAGCCCGCTTGTCGGACGTCAATCTGCGTCTGCACACTGTTCCTCGGCCCCACGAAGATATCGGGCTCTCGCGGATCAGTCACGTTGATTCTGAGGGTGTAGTTGCCCTGAGCTGGCGAAACCCACGTGAACTTTACGGTCTTCGTCTCAGCGGGGGCCAGCGTGTTGTTTGAGAGCGTACCGTCCGCGTTGTAGAATTCAGGCGTGATGAGGAGGGGGCTCCCTGGCTCCTCGCCAAACCTGAAGGCCCAGAAGCTCACCTGCACATTCAGCGCCGCCGCCCTGTTCTCTTCGTTTGTCACATTGAGGCTGAGGGTCACCGTCACCCTCCCGAAGAAGCTGGACTCCTCGGGACTTGGAGGTTCAACGACCAGGCTGTTCGTGACGATCTGCAGATCTGGGCGCTGTGACGGGTCCACCTCCACCACCTGCTGCCTGCTGGCGTTTCCCACGTTTCCTGTGCTATCCGTCACGTTGAGGTTCACATGATAGGTGCCGTAGTTCTCGAACACGTGGGTAACGTTGGATCCGATGGTGGTGTTGCCGTCCCCAAAGGTCCACTCAAAGGTCATGTTCTCCAGGGGATCGAAGTTGTCCGTCGTCCCAGTTCCGACGAAGATGTACCTCTTGCCTTCGACGACACTGATGGCCTCCTCAAACTCCTCAGTCAGGATCTCGAACTCCACCAGCGGGGGCGTCACATCCTCGGCCACCACCCAGATGGTCGCATTCAGGCTTTCATGCCCGGCCCGGTCCACCACTGTCAGGTTGACGGTGAAGTTTCCGGGTTCAGGGAAGGCCCAGTCCACTGTCCTGCCAGTAGCGTCCACACCCCCGTCCCCGTCCATGTCCCACCTGTACTCCCTTATCACGCCTGCCAGTTCATTGTGCACCATGTCGGTGGAGTTGCCCGCGAAGAAGCGGATCTTGGCATCCTCCTTTATGGCGATTTGAGTGCTATTGGCGTTGAGCCCTAGCCCGGTAACGTTGTTTTCGATCCGGGCGATGGGTGGCAGGCCATCCACCAGAACGGTGAGCTTCGTGTACGTCACGTTCAATCCGGTCTCTTCGATGGTGAGGTTACCAGAGTAGTTGCCCATGGCTGTGAAGTTGACGTCAGGCGTGATGCCGTAAGCCATTCTGGTCTCACCCGTCGTGGCGTTGGTGAACTTCCACGTGAAGTTGGCGTCGGGGCTTACGCGGCCGTCGGGGTTGTTGGGGTCCGTGGATTCCTCTGCGCTGAAGGTGACATTGACTTCCGTTGGGACAATGACTGTGTAGTTGTCCGCCGAGGTGTTTAGCTCTGTGAACCGATTTGTGGGTCCAATGACCTGGGCACGGGCCTTACCTCCGAGGGATTGCTCCACCACCAATCGCACGTCGAAGCTCCCGGTGGCGACCGCCGGATCCAGCACGACGCGGGTATACCCGCGGATTTCCACGTTGCCGGCGATAATGTCAGCCTGGACCCGCTCATAACTCCTCACGAGGGAGGCGGTGAAGGTGCGATTCACTAGGACGACGCCCCCCTCGTCATGCACTGCGGTCACGTTGAGGAAGTATCTTTTCTGGTTCTGCGGTATGGACGGGTCGATGACTGTGTAATTCGCCCAAGTCACGATAGTCGCTGGGCCGTCCGGCAGGGGTATATCCACCTGTACGCCATAGTCCGTTGTGCCGTTGACCACCTCGGAGCGGTACGCCTTGCTGTTGGTCGTGAAGAGGCCTTGGGTGTCAACGTATTTAGGGCCGGCTTGGAGCGTCCAGTTACGGAAAGAATCGATCTCTGCTACGTCCAGGGCGCCATTTCCGTCGCCTCGGGCCAGGTCGATCTGGAGCCGCAGGTCACGGATGAAGCTATAGGCAAGGCCAGGGACCGTGCTGTCATTGTTAAGCGTGAGGTTCCTCCAGACGGTGAGCTCGTTCCAATTGTTCTGCACGTACTGGAAGGTAGCATCCACACGCTCTTCTGGGGATTCTCGCAGGCGGCGGTCGATGCGACCAGCAGCAGCGACGTTTATATCTGTTCGATTGGCCTCCCACCCGTCGGCGTCAACGATGAGGATGAAGTTGCCCGGGTAAGCGTAGAAGGTGTAAGAGCTACCCGTCACGCTGGCCGTGAGGAGCCGCTTGGCGGGCTCCACGCCGTCGACGTTGTATAGGTAGGCCACCAGCCCTTCCTCTATGAAATCGTCCTCAAAGTCCCGGGCTAAGCCCACCAGGGCGATACCGGGGTAGAGGGTGACGGTTTCCACCGTGTTGCCGGAGACAACCACGGTCACTACGCTCTTGTTGAAGGTGGGCTTTTCCACTCGCAACTCAAAGGTGTCCGCCCAGACGGCGAAGGAAGCGTTACCGCTGGCATTGGTCAAAGCCACCTCGAGGACCTGCTCATGGCTCAGGTCGAAGAGCTCCACCGAGGCGTTGACGATGGCTGCCCCGCTTGGGTTCTCTACGTGGACGACGAGGGTGAAGGGGGCACTGGGCATCTCCTCCATCTCTATGTCTCGATTCAGGTTCTTCGTGCCGTCAAACCGAAAAGTGGTGGTCTCGTTGTTGAAGAACCCCTCCTTGGAGACCGTGATGTAGTAGAATCCAGGACTTGGCGTGAAGACGTACCTGCCGTCGGGACCGGTAAGGGTCACCAGAGGACCTTTCTGCCCGTGGGCATCGAAGAGGGTGACAGTGACGCCTTCAAGAAGAGTTATGGGTTCTCCTTCCTTCGTAACCAGGCCTTGAATCTTCTTGGACTCCGCCGCCGAGGGCTTGGTGGACAGGAGTCCAAGGCCTCCAAGGAGCAGCACGGTCACGACGAGCACCGCCGCTGCCTGGAATCTCGATTTCCCGTTCATCGGCTTTCCTCCGTTCACCCTGCATTCACTGTTCACTCACCTAAGATGCCCAAAAGGGCAGATTCCTGCGTAGTGTTTGGGTCTATATAACCTTTCGCGGGATGGGTGGAGCCGCTGTGCAGGCCAGGAGGTGGCCGCTCCACTGATGCAGAGACCAGGTTGGCTGGCGGACGGTGTAGTGCCGCGGGTAGCTTCGAGAAGAGCTACGCTCGGACTCTGGCCCAAATGTCGTCGGGGAGCGTTTCATAGAGCGCCTCTTCCCTCCGACGTTCCCTCCTCTTTAGGGCCCTTTCTATCGCGATTTCGTCAAGTTCCCAGTAGAACGTCCTCCAAGCCCTTCCACTGGGTAGAACGACCGTTTCCCAAAAGGTGTTGAGGAGCCCGGCATCGTGGAGTTCATAGAAGAACTTCCGATCCTCTTGATCGATGGCGTTGTCTATGATTATAGTCGAGTAGCCGAAGTAGTTGAGGACCCTCAGAGCCGCTTCGCTGGCCTCCTCGGGTTCGAGGCTCAATGTGTTCTGAAGGGCTTTCTGAACCCTCTCCACGGTGAGGACCATCTTTCTGCTCCTCGCCTCCCCCTCTGACGGTTACTTATCTATTTTCCCTACTATAAATATGTTTCGTTTCACTCTTGGTGAAAACCGAGTGGCTCGTCACCTGCTTTTCACGATTGATTTTCGTTCTCTACCCTTTATATATGGAGGAAAGCCAGTTTTCGCCGTCTTCCCATGAAGCGCAAGAGCGAGAAGACTATGGTGGACGTGAGGAAGGGCGTCAGCGTGGTCCATCTCAACGTGGGGTCGGGTTATCTCACCTACATAGAGGACGACGAGGGCGAGGATGCCAAGGTGAAGAACGTCGTCATCGAGGGGAAGAAAGAGGAAGAGGAGGAATCCTGAGATTCGCCTCCCCCATCTCCGGCTCCAGGGTGGGGGCCAGGCACCGCCCGGGATGCGGGTGGAAGCTCGTAGATTATCGTCGACAAGCGAGTCAGAGTTATTGAGAGTGGCGACGCCTAGGTAACCTTCTTCATTAACTGAATGTCTTCTAGCAGTGCCTGCAGGTCAGTCTCGTGCTCGACCTCGTCCCCAAGGATCTCGAGAGCGATATGATAGGTGAGGGGATCCTTGCCCTCCACGGCGTCGAGGAGCCCCTTGTAGTAGTCGATCGCGCACTTCTCACCCTCAATGTTTTGCCTGAGAACGGCAGTCACCAAGGGGTCGCTAGGAGCATCGTAGCCGCACGTGCCGGCTTTGTACCACTCCTGCGGGCTGAGCAGGGGCGTCCCGTCGAGCTGGACAATTCTATCCACGAGCATCTCGGCGTGCCTTGCCTCGTCGGAGGCGTGCTCCATGAGTTCAGCGGTCACCGCCTCCCGCATGGGACCCTTTACAACCTTCGCCGCCACCCAGTACTGATAGTAAGCTAGCCACTCATCTGCCAGGGCGGTGTTGAGCATATCTACGAGCTTGCCAACGTCCATCCCTACAATCTCTTTGCCTCTCTTTCCCATTGGTTTTCCCCCATAATCTGATATCTGATGCTGGGACCTCTAACCTGTGAACGCCCCTTAACCCTTCCCTATTTACTCTCTGGAGAGCGCTAGCTCGGATACCTGGTGCTCGCCGCACGTCCGGATCGAGTGGGCGGGAGAGTACAGATGAGGGTGTGGAGGAGTCTGAAATCTAGTGAATATGCCCCGAGGGCTGAGGAGATTATATCGATGGTCCGGAGGCCCGTGAACGTTTATATTCATGAACCTAATCACGGACCACTAGGAGGAGGGGAGGAATGGTAGACCGCACACGCCCCGGGAACAAGCGCAAGCTCGTGTGGCGCGAAAGGCTCGAAGTACTTCAGCGGGCGATTCTGATGGCAGGGGTTGTCACAGCGGTGCTTACAGCCGTCCCGGTTGCAGTAAATGCCGGCGACGTGGCCTCAGCCGAGGCGTCCGGAGAGCTGGGTTTCGGTGTCGTTCAAGAGGGAACCGGAGAGACCGGAACAGTCGCCCCGCGAGACGAGAATGTGGACCGAGGGCTCTGGAGCGAGGCCTGGGCGGTGTTCGCGCTAGCCTACTCCTTCATAGCCTTGTACGCTTACTGGATGAGGTGGGCCTTCAGTTCCCACGCAACCTAGAACCGGACTTAGCTCGGCTCAGAAGATGCTCCTCGTAGGAGGGTCGGACCCTTCGCGGTAGGAAACCTTTGCCTTATATCCCTCGGTCCTGATAGCGGTGCCGGTGGCAGAATGGCAAGAACGCCTTCGATGATACTGCTCCTCCTGGCCACGACAGCGCTACTGGGAGTCACTGGGTCGAGTTCAGGTCAGAACCTTGTTGAGGTCTTCGATGTGGGCGTCTCCTACCAGAAGACGTTATCCGCAGGGGGCGAAGTGACCTATGAGTGGTTGGTCTACAACCGCAATACGTCCGATCTTGTGGTCACGGTCGGGGTCGAACCTTCCTCCGGACCAGCTTGGGAGGCTAGCGCACTCCCGCGTTACGCTATTCTAGGAGGGGGTAAGGGCCTCAACGTGACCCTCGTTGTCACTGCCACGGATCTCCTTGAGGACGGTAGCGCGACCTTTACCGTAACAGTTGATTCCGCCCTGGCGTTAGATCCCGCCATCTCCCAGAGGGAAACGCTGACTGCCGTTGCAACCCTCGAAGCGGCGGACCCTGTCCTCGCCCAGGAAAACAAGATTATGGGCCTTTTCGACAACCCCCTGCCAGCTCCTCTCAACACCCGGATAGCGACCTTCCTCATCAGCATCGCCATCTGGGCGGGCCTCGCCCTGGTTGCCTTGATGCTCATAACTCCCGCCCTGCGGAGCTACTCCGGCAAAAGTGACCTACCCGACATCGTCCTCGGCATCATTCGCGGCCCCTTGGTCCTCCTGCTCCTTGCCTACGGCGTCGTCCAGTCCGTTGCCATCCTTCAGCCTCCACCCCTGATCATCAACTGGCTCTCCATCCTGTACGGCGTGGTCCTCATCCTGGCACTCACCTGGCTGGCGTATCGGATATTCAGAGGGGTCCTCGTCAGGTACGGCAAGAGACTGACAGAGCGAAAGGGAACGCCCCTGTTTGAGGTTGTGTGGCCAGTGCTCAACAGGATCGGTGCAATCCTCATAATCGTCGTAGGCGCCTCCGCCCTGGCTGGCCTCTTCGGCCTCGACCTGACGGCCTTCATCGCTGGCATGGGTGTCCTTGGCATTGCCATCGCCTTCGCGGCTCAGGAGAGCCTTTCCAACTTCTTCAGTGGTGTCTTCCTCATGCTAGATAGGCCCTTCAAGGAGGGAGATCTGGTGGAGATCGATGGCGATCGGTGCCGGATTGAGAGGATCGGCCTGCGGTCGACAACACTTTACCACCGGCCCTCCCACAAGATGCTGGTCATCCCCAACAACAAGATGGCCAGGGAGATGATAGTCAACTTGGTGCAGCCCGACGAGGCCATAAGGCAGAGCACATCGGTCGGTGTGGCCTACGGCTCTGACATACAGAAGGTGAAGGAAATCATCACATCGGCGGCCAGGGATAACCCGGGAGTCATCAAGGACGAGCCCGGTAGGGAGCCCTACGCCAGGCTAGAGGAGTTTGGGGACTCCGCCTTGGTCTTCAAGATGAAGTTCTGGATCAAGGATGCGGACAAGCTCAACAAGGTGAGAGGGGAGGTCAACGAGGCCATAGTTCAGCGCCTCACCGAGGCGGGCATCGATATACCATTCCCGATCCGGACGCTGAGGCTTGACGAATCCATGCGGAAGCTCACCTAGCCAGGCTACACCTACGGGTTCCGCAGAATATGGACGATGGACGAAGTCGGCAGAGAAGCTCTTACTAAGGGGAATGAGCCAGGAACTCGCCCGTCTCGACGACGTCGGTTCTCACCCTTCCGAGCTTCTCTGGAACAACGTCTCGGGCCTCGAGGGCCTCTCGGGGCTGCTTCCTCCTCACAAAGACTGTGACGCAAAGCTCGTCTGTCTCCTGCCCTCCCACTATCTTCTTCCCTACGCCGACACCGACCACGTTCTTCTTCCTCAGTAGACTCTTCCGATGCCTTCGAAGCGCATCGTTGCACTCTTCCAGCCCTGGTTCTCCGTCGCCGTCGGATGGAATGCCCATCACCCGGGAATCCACTGCCTGCACCGAGGAGGCGGTGGAACAGTAAGAAGTTGCCGCCACGGAACTTGGCGATAGTCTGGGGCTCGAGGTGCAGCATCGTAGTTTCGGCCCCCCCTCCCAAAAGTGATATAAGCGAGTTCTCGGTTGGAAACGCAGGGAGGATTTGCGTATGACGAAAATGGAAGAGAGAATAGCCTCT
>JABAOD010004382.1_pt2 | contig 15746 bp, 18 predicted proteins | sample 7062151 | NCBI WGS metagenome assembly JABAOD01 (sample SAMN14538626, study PRJNA623070) | marine sediment metagenome | biome: marine biome [ENVO:00000428]; feature: marine pelagic biome [ENVO:01000023]; material: deep marine sediment [ENVO:00002113] | place: India: Gulf of Khambhat ... | reverse complement strand
CGTTCTACAAATGCAGGCCGATACCCACGAGCTCTCGCAGAGCGCTATTGCAACACTCGAGCAGACGAGAGAAACCGTGGCCGCTGCGCAAACGGCGTTGGTGAGCACCCTGTCCGAAATATCGAACCTCAGTAACAGCACCGACGAACGTCTTGAGCGTGCCGTTGCCAGGCTGGATTCCGCACTCTCCGCAGTTCAAACTCTCGCCAACAACCTCGACCGGCAGGTGAAGCCTCTGAGCGGTTCCGCACAAGCGACACTTGATCAGAGTACAGTGACGCTGAAAGCCGTGGAAAGCCTCATCGCCGAGGATTCGCTCACCCGCTACAACCTGGACACGACCCTCGAGGAGCTCGCCGCCGCGGCGCGCTCGATACGGCAGATGGCCGAGTACCTCGAGCAGCATCCGGATGCGTTGCTGAAAGGCAAGGGACCATAGGAGAAACACATGGGTGAAACGAAGCGCAGCCCGCTGCTCATCCTGCTTGCGGCGCTCGTCGCAATGACGGCATGCGCAACGAGCCCGTCACCGGATTTCTACGTTCTGCATGCGCCCGCTGCCGAGTCTCTCGTCGGTGTCGAGCGCGGTGTGTCCGTCGGCGTCGGGCCCATCGAGCTGCCCGCGCATCTCAATCGTTCGCAGATTGTCACCCGCGCCACGCCGTACCGGCTCGATCTCTCGGAATCCCACCAATGGGCCGAGCCGTTGAAAGAAAGCGTGCCGAGAGTGATCGCCGTCAATCTGTCCAGGATGCTGGAATCGAACCGCGTGTTCGTCGTGCCCCGGCGACAGACCATGTCTCTCGACTTTCAGGTTTCCGTCGACGTCGCGCGCTTCGACGGCATGCTCGGAGAGGAAGTGATGCTCGATGCACGCTGGACGCTCTACGGCCAGAACTCGCGCGAGCCGCTGCTGAACAGGATTACGCTGGTCACCGAGCGAACCGACGGGGGGGACTACGACGCGCTGGTGGCGGCCAGCAGCCGCGCGCTCGAGTTGCTCAGCGTCGAAATCGCCGAAGCCATCAAGGCCCGGCGCTAGAGCACGATCACGCGATCGTGAGAGCGCCGCGGGTGGGGCTGCACACGCGCGATCTCGCTGCAGACGGTCCCCGCGTCGCCGCTTCGAAATCTCCAGGCGCAGTCTCCAGGCGCAGTCTCTAGACGCCGCCCCTGAGGCGCCGCTGCATGTCCTGAAATCGCTTGGTCTGACCGGCGGCGCCGCTGAACGGCTCCATATGGCCGGCCATCTCGCGATCGAGATGGCTGAGACGGTCGCCGGTGGGCGGATGGGTGCTGAACAGGAAGGCGAGATTTGCGTCCTCCTCGCTGCGCCCGTACAAGGTCATGAGCATGGCGGGCAAACCATAGGGGTCGTAGCCGCTGCGGGCCGCCACGACGACGCCCATGCGATCCGCCTCGAACTCGTCCTCACGGTCGAGCCCCTTGCCGTAGATCTGCATGCCGACGCCGACCAGCGCATCGATCATCTGCGAGTCGTAGTCCACCAGCATTCCCGCCAGATCCTGCGCGAGGCTGGCTCGCAGCTGCTTCTCCAGCGCTACGAGATGATGGCGGCGCACGACGTGCGATATCTCGTGGCCGATCACGCCGGCGAGCTCGGCCTCGTTTCTGAGCATCAGAAACAGCCCTCGGGTCACGAAGACGTACCCGCCGGGCGCGGCAAAGGCGTTCACCGTGTCGGTGTCGATGACAGCGAACGTCCATGGCAGATCCGGACGTTCGGTCTGCAGCGCAAGCCAGCGCCCGAGCCGATTAACGTAACTCTGAACCTCGGCATCGTCGACCAGCGGTGTCGTGCCCAGCAGGCCGGCCGATAGATCCTTGCCGATCTGGATTTCCTTCTCTTCGGGAATCTCTCCGAAGGCCTTTACTCCCTTGGTCAGGATCTCGGTGATCTTGAGCGGATCCATACCACCCAGATCGAGAGAGAGGATCGACGACGTCCACGCCAGCAGGGCGACCGCGAGCAGCGTACGCAGGACACGCATCATTCTTGCCGCCGCCCCGATGCGTCCTGGGATCCGCTGGAGGCTCCGGCGGGCTCGAGGTATTCGATGCTCTGCGTAGTGAGCCGCTGCTCCGCGGCAAAGCGAAACGCCTGCTCCCGGTCGGCGCGATAGCTCTCCATCTGTTCGACCTCGCCCGGATCGGGAATCGTGCTCGCCAGGTCCTCGGGAGCGAGTCCGCGAATGCCGACGGTGACGGTGCCCTGATCCTCCGGCGCATCGCCGGACCCACCGAGCAGCCGGGAAACACCGCGCGCCAGGCTGGCGAAGAAGCCTCCGCTTTTCTTTTTCTTGCTCACCGCGGCGGGTGTCTCGCCGATCGGGCGCACGCTCGCCTGCGCGACCCATCCCTCGGCACCGCCCTCGGCAACGCGCACGTCGAGCCAGGCGCCCTGCCGACGAATGACGTCGACCCGCGCGCCTTTAACGAGTCGCTGCTTGCTCGAGGACGCCCCCGAGGGCGCGATGCGCAGCAGCGCATCCGAAACGATCTCGCCCTGCCACGCAACCTTGCGCTCGCTCTGCTCACTGATCTGGCCCTGGCTCTCAGTGGCGGCGCTCGCCGCGGCCGGCGCCGCCGCGCCCGTGGTCACCCGCAGGTGCTGGTGGAGCGCCGGGCTCGGATGCCCGTCGATAGGCAGACCGGTGTTGGACTGATAGCGCCGGATGGCCTGGCGGGTGCGATCACCCATCTTGCCGTCGATGGGTCCGGGCCGGTAGCCGAGCTCGGTGAGCATGCGCTGGATATCCGTGACGAGCTCCTGAAAGCTGGCCGGAGCAGTCAGCGCCGCGCTCGATGGGGTCTCGGCCAGCGACGCGGGGACCGGCCAACCGAGCGCCAGGATCGGACCGAGAACAAGGAGATAGCGTACAAACATCATGTATCGGGACATGGCCGACGTCTTGTCTGTGCCCGCGCACAACGGGTGCCGTCTTCGTTCCAAGCGAGGATACAGCACTTATAGATGAATTAGCGCGCTCTATCTATGGCTTGAATCTGTCCAGCGCAACGAATGTTCCGCCGTTTTTCTCGCTCAAGATCCGCATCAGCGAGGCGAAACGCTCGGCGGATGCCTGCTCGCTTGCGCCCGCATCCACCAGCACGGGAAACCCGACCGCGTGGATGCGCACCAGGCGGTTGCCCTGCGCGTCCTCCTTGTTGATCGCGTCGATTTGCTTGACGACGACTTCGGCACTTCCTCGCTGAAAGTCGTCACCGAAAACGTAAAGGCTGATTTTCTTGTCCGGAGCGTAAAACGTACGAATGGCTTCCGTGATGCCTTCGACCGGACTGCTGTTACTGAACGGATTCCAGTTTCGAAGCTGCTTCAATATGGACTTGCGCCGAGCCGGCGTATCGGGAATCCAGCGACCGGCGTACGCAGAGTACATGTACCGTCCCATGTCGTTCATGACCTGGATTCCCTTCACCTTGGGATAAATTTTCAGTATTTCCGAAATCTTTCTTATGTAAAGCGCCCTAGCGTTGCCGAACATGCTGTCGGACGTGTCGATGATGAAAATAATGTATTCGCTGTCGACGGGCACGCCACCGATGGTAGGGTCCGCGTCCGGTCGCCTGTACCTCTCGCCGAGCAGACGCCTCATCTCCTCGCTGAGCTCCTGTCGAGCCGTTGCGAGCTTCCCTTCTATGACGAGCTTTGCCTCGAGGGTCTGCTCGGCCGCCGCGAACTCACCGCGGACCGCCTCGAGCTCGCGCCTCAGGCCGGCGAGCTCCGTTCGTTCGCGCTCGAGGGCAATTCGTCCCGCGTTTTTCTCGCGATTCAGCACTCTCACCTCGCCGCGCAGCTCGTAGATGGTTCTTTGAAGATTCGCGATCAATCCATCGAGATTCTCACGGATACCCTCGATCACCATCGGTTCGGCCTGCTTGGATAGAACGAATAGGAGGATGATTGCGCCGAACGCACAGCTGATGATGTCGAGAAACGACATGCTGAAAACTTCCAGCGGTGGCTTGCGGCGTTTCATTTCTGCAAAGGCCTCAAGGCCAGTCCTTCGACGGGCTCATCATCGATCCCCGAGACGCGGTCGTCAGCTGCCAGAAGGCAAGCGCGGCCTGGCGATCGCCTTCCATTGGAAAGAGGATCGTGTTTACGGGAATTCCCTTTGGCAGCTGGTCGACCGCCGTTCTGAAGTGGCCCAAGCGCTGCTTCGAAGTCACCGTATTTCGGAACGGCTTGCTTTTCCCCTGAGTCGGCAGGCCGTCGGTCAACAGGTAGATATTGTCCGGGCGCGGCTCGAGATCGCGCACCACGGCGAAAGCGCTGTAAAGGCTCGTGCCTTCGCTTGGCACCACCTGGCGGAGCGCATCGATTGCATTCTCCACCGCGACCCTGTCAGTGGCGTCGATCCAACCGGCACGTGCCGAATCCGGTAAGGGGTGCGCGCGCTCGTTGAAAGTCACCAGTTGAAACTTCGAATCCACAGGCAACTGACTCACCAGCCACTCCACCGTGCGGATGGCCCGTTGCCACTTCCTCGAGGCGCGTTTTCTCGAATCGGGAAGGTTTCGCCGGCGAATGACGTTTACCACCGTCTCGTCGAGCATGCTCGCGGACGCATCCACCAGCAGCAAAACGCGTTTGCCACCCATTTTCAAGCCGGTGAGATACTGCCGATCGCCAACCCCTGCGAACTTGCGAACCTGCTTGCCTTTTCTCTCCTGCTCGTCGAGCTCTTCCTGCAGACCTTTTGCCCGCACTTCGAGCGATTTGAGATCCGACTGCAATTGATTGATGCTGGACGTTCGCGCGGTGGTCTCCTCCTCGACGACCTCGAGCGCGTCCCTCGAGTTGCCGATATCCGTGCGAACGTCCCTCGACGCGTGCCGTACGCTGTCGCGCTGCTCGTCATACTCTTCTATGGCCGCGCGCAGCTCCACCAGGTATTTCTTGCCCGTGAGCACCTCGCGCTCGAGCCTGTCGACCTCGCCACGAAGATCGGCGTGCAGCTCCTCGCGCTTGGTAATCGCGTTGGCATTGACGAGCATCACCAGCAGCACGACCGATCCGAATCCGCAGAACATGACGTCGAGAAACGACATTCCGAACGGGTTTGCAATGCGCCGCCTTCTCACTGGGACGGCTCCGCGCTCTCGACGTGGCCAAAAGCATCGCGGGGAAGGCTGACGGTGAGGGTGTTTCGCCAGTCGGGCTGGACTATCCATCGCGACCGGCGCAGCGCACCAAGCGCGCCAGCGCCCGCAGGCAGGCTCACGGCCCGGCCGCCGGTGCCCTGTAGCACGGTGGCGGCGAGCCCCGGCATGTTGGCCGCGCTGCGCTCGAGCTCGAGCACGAAGTCTCCATCCGGCGAGCGCGCAGCGATGCGCGCCCTCAGCGCCTGGTAGAATTCCAGTGCACGCTCTTCGACCTGGGCGCGCGTCAGCTCGATCGCGTGGATGCTGCCGTCGCGGGCTGCCGTTTCGATGCGAAGGGCGTCGCTCGATACCAGCGCCTCCAGCCAGTGAGGCAGTCGATCGTAGATGGCCTGCTCGGAATCGGCGCTGTGCAGCGGATCGAAGCGCGTCTTGCGAACGAAAAGCTCACCTATCAGCTCGACCCAGCCTTCGTAGAGGCGCACCAGCCCATGTCCATCGACGCTGTCGGTGAAAACGCGGCGCGCCTCGTCATCGATATGGATTCCCGTGACCACGGTGCGGTGCAAGTGCACCGCTACATGAATGACGAGCCCGGCCCCGGCGTGCGCGCCGCAGGCGGCGAGAGCGCTCTCGACCATGCCGCGAACCGGCAGGGCCAGCTGCTCGGAGATGCCGAGAATCATACCGAGCTGCCCGCGATCGAAATGGCCGGGAACGGCCAGCACGAGGCAATCGACACCGAGGCCGGCGGCGTCCCAGATGCGCGCAATGTGTTCGCGCGCAAGATCCGCACAGGTCAATCCAGGGCTCGCCGCGGGCATCACGGGCTCGTTGCTCAATCGTTCCCAGAACCGGCTGCTGATCCTTCGCGGATTGAGCCGAGCCTGGCGCAAAGCCTGCTCACCGACCGTCAGCGTATGTCCATCGAGCAGCGCGAAGCCCGGACTTCGCGCCAGCAGCGCACCGTCTCGGGCTAACGCGACCGAGGCATCGTTGAGCTCGATGGCGGCGATCGACACTACCGGACCTGGAGGTGACGTATCAGGTGCTCGTCGCAGTAGTACTCGGTATCCAGCACCAGCCGCTCCTGCATGAGCTGAAGCTGATAGATGAAAAACATCAGTACAATGCTGATTACCAGGGCGATAAAAGTGGAGTTGAACGCAACCCCGAGACTCTGCGTCACGCCCGTGATGTCTCCCTCGACAGCCTTGTGCGCCTGACCGAGGGCGTCTCCGATTCCTCGAACCGTGCCGATGAAGCCGATGGACGGAATGGCCCAGGCAATGTAGCGGATGATCGAGAGCTCCGATTCCAGCCGTTCCGCTTCGGACTCGGAGACTTCGCGCACCGATGTCGACACATCCTGAATGTTCCCTGTCGCGGCGAATCGTTGCAATGCAATGGTGAGCGTACGCGGCAGAAGGAATGACTGCACCGCTCTCGGCAGAGCCTGAATCTTTCGCGACAGCTCGCGCGTATCCTGTGGCAGGATTCGCATGTCCTCGGCGAGCAATATCAGCTCCGTGTCGAGCAGGCGACGCTGCCGGTACGTCGCGACGGCCTTGTAGATGATTATGGCAAACGCCCAGAACATCAGTATGAAACAGGCCTCCTGCTCGTAATCCTTGATGATCACCGTCAAGGATCGCTCAGGCACGTAACTCGGATCGGCCTGCATGATCTCGGCCTGCTCTTGAATGAACGCGCGTGCATCCGGGCGAATGACCGCCACATAGACTGCGTGCACGACGATGATCGCGATGAGCAGTGAGAAAACCTGGTAAACGAACTCGGTCGGAAAATCTTTTTTCATCGGGCTCTCAAATGTCCACGGGAAAAGCAATGGCGCTGTCCGCGGAAATGGTCTCGCTTGGAACAAACTCACCACCCCCGCCATCGCCACTGTTTTCACCGCCCTTGGAATTGTCAGCGCCTTCGGCGCGGTTCTTACCTGGTGAGGTGGTCGGAGTCTCGGATGCGGGCTGCTCAGGCATGGCCGAGTTGCCGCTGTTTGTCGCACCGGGTGTTTCGGCTGGTGTATTACCAAACGCCGTCAGCAGCAGAACGGCTGCGACGATACGTCTGATGGGTGTTTCAATCGGCATAGCGGGCGATCCTGAAACCGAGGTCAGTGCGCGCCTTGTCGCTGTAATCCCTGTAGCTTAGACGCAGCTCGCTGATGCTTGCATGACGCCAGCTCGATCCGCGCACGACGTGATGACGGCCGGTGGCCGGTCCGGAGGGATCCTCCACGAGCGTACCAGCCGCATTCGGGTAGACCGCGTAGAAGTCCTGGCACCATTCGGCAACGTTACCACCGAAATCGAAGAAACCCGATGCCGACGGCGGAAAGCTACCCACGGGAGCCGCCACCCGGTAGCCATCGAGGTAATCGTCGAGGACGTTCGCGAGCAGGGTGCTTGCGGAACGATCGGCGTAGTTTCCGGCCGAACCGGTCGGTGGAAAGGCATCACCCCACGAGTATTTCCTCGCCTCCTCGCGACCGGCGTAGCGCGCGGCATAGGCCCACTCGGCCTCGGTTGGCAGCCGGTAGCCGTTGGTCGGCGGCTCGACGGGCACGAAGCTGTCGCCTTGCGCCCGGTACGCAGGCGCCAACGACTCCCTGGCGCTCAGCCAGTTGAGATACCGAACGGCGTCTTCCCACGTCACCTGGGTAACGGGTTGGTCGGGTTCGTCCAAGCTGTTTCCACCGACGGCTCCCGAAACATGATCCGGCTTGAAACGTCGATACTCCGCGTTGCTGACCTCTTTTACGCCAAGATAGTAATGCCGCGTGATCTCGACCAGTCGCCGGCTCTCGTTGGCACGCCGCCCGGGCTCGCGGCGCGACGCACCCATTTCGAACCGCGCCGGCTCGACGAGCTTCATGACCTGCCCCTCTGCGGTCGTCATGCGTGGCTTGCGCGCCGCCGCCTTGGCCTCGGCGAGGGTCAGGAGGGTCACCGATAGCGCCTGGTTGACGCCGGCACGCGGCGTCAGCGTGGTGCTGAAGTCCTGATAGCCCGGTTTCCTGATCTCGAGGCGGTGCGGCCGCGTGGTGAGCTCGATGCGGCCGGTTGCCGGACCGTGGCGGCGTCCATCGACGAACAGCACCGCGTCGACGGGCGTGCTGGTAATGAATACGGTGCCGTAACGGGGCACCAGGGTAACCGCCAGCTCACCACTGCTTGCCGGCTGCACGCTNNCTCGAAACCGGCCTTCGAGATCCTGAGCGTGTGATTCGTGCGCGGCGCGAGGCTCAGCTCGACCGGCGTCCGTCCGCCGAAAACGCCGGCCACGGTCACGGTGGCGCCGCTCGGATCGCTGTCGACGCGGAGCACACCATCGGACTCGACCAGCGTGAATTCGGGTAGCTGCTGCGCCTGGTCGGCGACGACCCGGAGCGTGGTCGACACGCTGTCGAAGCCGCTGCGCTCGAGTCTCAGCTCGTGCGTCCCTTCCATGATCTCGGCCTCGAGCGGCGTCTCTCCTATGAACGCGCCGTCGAGCAGAACCCTCGCCCCCGGGGGTCGCGAGCCGATGGAAACGTCCGCCCAGAGGGGCGAGAGCTGCACGTCGATGCGCTGGCGTTCGCCCAGCCCGCGCACCTCGACATCGACAGACGCCGGCGCATGGCGATCCGCCTGCACCTCGAGGCGGTGTCGGCCCGGCGTGATTTCCAGCTCGCCGAGCGGCGTGGTTCCCAGGAGCACACCGTCCAGGCGCACCGTTGCCGCCACCTCGGGACGGATCGCGAAGGCCACGATTCCGGGCAGCTTTTCCAGGGTGAACGCGAGCGTCTGCTGCCCGGAGGCGGTAATCTCGACGCGCGCGTCCAGCGCCCGGTAGCCGGTCTTGCTCGCCTGGACGCGATAGCTGCCGGGAAGCAGCAGCAAGCGATCCCCCACCTCGACGCCCGGCAATATTCCGTCGATGCTCAGGCGCTCGGGTGTCGGTGTCATCTGCACCGATACCGGCGTCGCGAAGAAGACGAATCCCGCCGCCAGGATCAGGGCGAGGAACAGCGACAGCGCCACCCAGGTCACGATGCGCCGGCGAGCGGGACGCTGCGCCCGGGAAGAAACCGGACCCGATCCGGGCGCAGCGCCGGAACCGGGCGATGGCGTAGGCGGTAGCGCGCTCGGCGGCTGCACCACCGGCTCCGCGACTTCGCTGTCGACCAGGAACCGGATGCTCGTCGCGCCCGCCTCGAAACGCACCTTGGTGTGCGCCACCCGCAACACATCGCCGTGCTCGAGCCACTGCGAGGCGGTGAGGATCTGCTCGTTATGGAATACGGTCAGCGAATCATCGGCCGGCTGGACGAACAGGTGCGACTCGGAGCGGGCAACGAAGGCGAAAGTCGCATCCGGATGCGTGTCCGGCAATCGGATATCGGCTCCGGAACCGCCGCCGATGCGCAGGGGGAAATCGGCATCGGTGCAGGTGCGTCTGCCCCGGATGTCGTGAATGATGACGTCGCGGCTCAAATCTTTTCCTGACAACGGACAGAGACGTCGGTCGATGCCTCGCCAATGTTCACGGTGAACTCCACGCGCACGTCCCGGTAGCCATCGCGCGTGCCCACCGCAACGTACGTTCCGGGCGGCAACAGCAGATCGCGGCTCGCAAAACGACCGAGGCTTCCCACCCGGTAGACGGTGACATCGGTGAGATTGTCCGACTGAAGCCGAACCTCGATGGGCGTCTCGGCAATATCGACGGCCCTCGCCAGGCGCTCGAGCTTCGCGGCCAGTTTCGGCTCCGATTCGCCGTCCACCTCGCCCGCCGCGGCAAGCACGCGCCGGGCATTGTCACGCGGCACCGCGTCGCGCAGGCGCTGCGGCTCGGCGAGAAATCCATCGAGCTCATCATGAATGCGCGCGCGCGCGAGGCTCTTGTCCCTGCCGGTGCGCGCGAAGGCTGCATTCGAATCGATGACGAGAACGTCGGCGTAGTGGCCAGACGCCTCCCGCCAGCGTTCATCGCGCTCGAACGCCTGCGCCTTGGCGCGGTGAGACTCGATGCGACTGCGCTGCACGCCGAGCGCGAGGCGCCTGCGCGCATCGGCTACCTCCGGCGAGCCCGGCTCGAGCGTGTCGGCACGCTCCAGGGCCGCGCGCGAGGCAGCGAAATCGCCGTCGTCAATGGCGGCCAGTGCCACCGACATGGCGTTGCGAAAATCGCGTGCACGAATGCGGGCCGAGACATCCGCGTGAGCGGCGCGCGCCGTCGGCGCGAGCGCGTCGAGCGCGAGCGCCGCTGCGTAGTTTTCCTGCGCGGCATCGAGCTCGTCGCGCGCCTCGTGGGCCCTGCCGGCGGCGACCAGTGCGACCACCTCTTCCACCACCCGCGCCCTCTGCATGCCCTGCTGGGCCCGGGCGTCGTGCGGTGCGATGGCGAGTGCCACCTCGAAGCTCGCCCGCGCCGATGGGCCGTCTTCGGAGCCGAGCGCCGCCTCTCCCGACTCCATGGCCGCTACCATCCGCGCGGCCATGGAAGCGCGCAGCGCTTCCAGCTTGGCGATGACGTCCTCGTATTGACGCCCCGCCTGCGCGTAGCGTTGCGCCTGCATCTCCGCGTCGCCTGCCGCGAGGCTGTCCATGACCGCATCGTAGTCCTGCCCGCCCCACACGGCGACGCCCTGGGATTCGAGCTCGGTTTGCGTGCGCAGCGCCATCCCGAGCAGCCGCTCGGCCTCGCGCTTGTCGCGCGCGAGCCGCTTCGCGTCCGGCGTCGGTGCTGCCGGTGGCGCGGCGGCCGGCGGTGCACTGCCGGGCGGCGCTGCGTCCGGCGCCGTGCGATCGGCAACCAGGTCGGGCAGAACGACGAGCACGGCGAGCAGCGTCAGCATCATCACGCACAGCAGGCCGATGGCGATCCATCGCAGCGCCGCGCCGCGCCCACGCGGTGCGGGCGCAGCCTCGGCGGGGCCGGGAAAGACCACGGTCACCGGACGCTGGTCATTTTCCATCGAGTCGCTCACGGGGCGGGGCTCTGCGCAGACCGTTTCGGCGCCGAGCGCTGCTCGGCTCGCTGTGCGCGGGTGTTCAGTACGCGGATGCGGGTTGCTCCGGCGTGCCCTGCCGGGGCACGGCCGGCGCGTCGACGCCGACGTTCACCTCACCGAGTCCCGTCTCGGTGACATAGATCTTTTTCAACAGGCGCTTCCAGTCGGCGTACTGGACCTCCGCCGAGCCGGTCAACTCGACGGCCTCGCCGTCGACTTCCACCACCATCGGCTTGAGCTCGGACTCGAAGGAGGCCCCCAGCTCGCGAATCGCGTCCTCGTGGATCTCCGCCTGTCCATCCATGTCGATGCCGCTTTTCACCGACCAGAATCCGCCGAGCAGCATGGCGTTTCGCAACGAGCCGGTGTTGTTGCCGCCACCCAGTATATCGACCGCAATCGCACCGGCTATCAGGGCGCCGCCGAGAATCTTTCGACCCAGCGCGTCGTTTTCCGCCTTGCGAAGATCGGCCGCTTCACGGCTGCGCAGCTTCCGCCACTCCACGTAGGGATCCCACATGTTGGCGTAGAACACGTCGTAGTGGCTGGTCAGCGTGTCGACCAGCATGTATTCCCGGTCGCGGATGCTGAGCACCCGCCGCAGCATGGGATCGCCCTTCGCAGGCAGCCGCTTGACCTGCCAGATACCGGCCTCGTTCTGCGCCAGATAGGGGCTGAACACGTCCGGCGCCAACCAGGCGGCGAATCGCAGCTCCGCGACCTGGCGAATGTTGTCGACATCGGCCGGCGAAAGGCTCGCCTTGTACTTGGCGAGATCGTTGGCGATTGTGTTGTAGAGATCCTGAAAGGGATCCTCCTCGCCACGCTGGTATTCGCCGTACGCATCGGCCTCTTTCGACGCCTCGTATACATGGCTGAACCAGAGCCTGCCGGTAGCGTCACGGGCATCGATGGCGAGCTCCAGCGTCTCTCCGTTGGAACGCAGGATCCTCCCCGTGACCAGGACATCGGTGGCCTCGGTGCGGGCCGGAATGACCCGCACGGCGCCCCAGTGCCCGGTGCGCTGCATGGTGTCCTTCAGGTGAACGGGGATATACCGGGACTCGCCCTTGCGGATATCAGGGAATACGCCCTCCTGCTTGTCGACAGCCTCGTCCGCGTTGCCCGGATCGAAGATCTCGATGCCGACGTCGAGCAGCTCCGACTCGGAGAGCTCCTGCGCCGCCATGCTGATGCGGGTGGGCTCGACGTCCTTGCGGTCGACGCTGCTGCAGGCGCCGAGCAGCAGCGACAGCAGGCAGATCATCAATATGTGGGTCGGGTGTCTCATGTCGCGTGCGTGAATCCCGGTTCAACGCTTCTTGTACTTTCGGTACTCGTCCCAGAGCTTCTCGCGCAGCTCCGGATCCTGCTCGTTCTCGGCGGCCTCGCGCAACTGACGGGCGACGATGTCGTCGTCCTTGCCGTCGGGAATGTCCGGCGGTGTCGACGTCGGACCGGCCTCGCCACCGGCGGCACTCTTACCGCCCGCCGATGCCACCTGGTCATCGCCCTCGGCCGATTCCCCGCCCGCCGGACCTTGCTCTTGGCCACCGGCCTGCTGTGCGGATTCGCCGCCCTCTCCCGAGCCGCCGGCTGCGGGTTCGCCGCTGGCCCCCGCCTCCCCGGCATCANNAACTGTCGGGCGACGATGTCGTCGTCGCTGCCGTCAGGGATATCGGCAGGCGTCGCGGGTGCAGGGCCTTCCCGACCGCCGCTGCCGCCGGCCGCCGCGACCTGCTCGCTGCCACCGGCGCCGTCGGTGCCCTCGCCGCCTTCCTCGGCCGCGTCGCCCTGGGCATCGGCGCCGGCCTCGCCCTGCCGGCCGTCTGCGTCGGCGGATTCGGCGCCGTCACCCGCCTGCCCGGCGTCGCCGTCGGCCGCCCCTTCACCCGCAGCGCCCTCGCTGCCGGGCGCGCCGCTCTCTGCGGTCGACGCAGCGCGCGATTTCTTGGCGATGCTCTCCTGCTCGCGCAACAGCTTCTCGTCGAACTCCGAGAGTGAAGCGCCGAGCTCGGCATCGAGCATCGCGATGTTCTCCGCGTTGGTGCGACCACGGTCGAAGTCCTCGGGCAGTGCCCCGGTGGCTTCGGGCGTACCCGGCGTCGCGGCGCCCTCGAGCCGCGCGACAAGCCGGCGCTGGACTTCCACCAGAGCACTCAGCTGCGCGAGATAGCTCTCGAAATCGGCGATCTCGGCCGCGCTCATCGCCCCGCCGCCCAGCAGGTTCTCGAATTCTTCGCGCATGCGGCGCTCGGTCTCGACGCGCAGGCGCAGCTCCCCGCGGGCGGAGGCGAGATCGTCGCTGCCGGCGCCCGCCGCCGNNTTGCCGCCACCAGCAGGCAGACCGTGACAAGAGCGATGCGGGCGCCGTACTTCATGCCTTCCCCCATACCGGGCCTAACGGTTCGACAGCGCGAGGTCGGTGGGGGTTTCCAAATCGCGTCCCCCGGAGCCGCCGCCGCCATCATTAAAACCTAATCGCTTTTCCCCGCGCAGAGAAGCGACTCGGTCAACATATCACTGCGCCGCCGGTCAATACGCCGCCCGCCGATTGATAATGTAGTTTCGACTCGCTACTATTTGGCCATGTCACGGGCATCAGCGACACCGCAGCAGATGGTTGCCGAGCTGGTCGAGCAGCTCGGCCACTGCGCCTGCTCGGGAGCATTCAGCGCCGGACTCAACCCGGCGCAGTGGGCGGCGCTGCGCTACTTCGAGCGCGCCAACCGTTTCTCGCGCACCGTCAGCGCATTCGCCGACTACCATGGCACGACCCGCGGGACCGCCTCTCAGACGGTGAGGGCGCTGGTCCAGAAGGGCTATCTGCGGCGACTGCCCGCCGAGCGCGATCAGCGCAGCTTCCGCCTGGAGCTCACCGAGCGCGCGCAATCGATGCTCGGCGCCGATCCCCTGGGCGGCTTCGTGAGCGCCGCGGCCAGCCTTCCCCGCGAGCAGTGCACGATGCTGGCGCAGGGCTTACGCGCTATGCTGGAGCGGGTCCAGGAGGTCCGCGCGCGGCCCTCCTTCGGAGTGTGCACCTCCTGCCGCCACCTGTGCGCATCGAACGGCGACGGCGATTGCGGCAATCGCTGCGCTTACAAGAACGCGCTTCTCCAGGACGGCGAGCTCACCAAGATCTGCATCGATTACGAGTCACGGTTGGAGCATTCAGCAATTGACGAGCGAGATCACGATGAACACTGAACAAACGACTTTCCCTGCGCAGGCACTCGTCTTCACCGAGCACGCCGCCGACAAGGTCAGGGAATTGAGCGCGCGCCAGGAAAAGGCCGGCGCCATGCTGCGGGTCTATATCCAGGGCGGCGGCTGCTCCGGCTTTCAGTACGGCTTCGCGCTGGAGGAGCACGAGAACCAGGACGACACGGTGGTCGAGACCGGCGGCGTCAAGCTGCTCGTGGACCCCATGAGCTTCCAGTATCTGATGGGCTCGGAAATCGACTATCTGGAAGATCTGCAGGGCGCGCGCTTCGTGATTAAAAATCCTAACGCGACCACCACCTGCGGCTGCGGCGCCTCTTTCGGAATCTGACGCTACGGGCGCCGACGGCGCCCGCCGCCCCGCCGGCCCCTCCTCTCCCCCGCGCTAAAGTTTGCGACGCGCTCGGACGATAGCTCTAAAAAGAGGGGAGTCCACAAGAATGCTCAACGAAGACACGCGGCCGAAAACCCTGTGGTCGCAGACTCAGTTCGATATGCTCTTTCTCGCGCTGGAGCGCTGCAAACCCGACGGCATGATTAAAGACATCATGGCCGATCTCAACAGACGCGGTTTCCCGCCCGAGTACGTCATCCCGCGGGTGCGCAAGAAGCTCGGGACGGTGGCCTCGAACAGGGTAAAGCTGATCCTACGCACGCCCCGGCGTCCTTCAGGGCGCTTGTTGAGGCGTATTTAAAGAAGCTTTTCCATGATCACCGTGTCGACCCAGCGGCCATCGAGCAGTCCCTGCTCGCGATAAACACCTACGCGACGAAAGCCCGCTCGCTCGTACATGGCGATGCCCGACGTGTTCCACTCGAACGCGGCGAGGACCATCTTGTGGTAGCCGATGTCGCGCGCCAGGGCGATCAGGCTTTCGAGAAGGCGGGCGCCGATGCCGGCGCCCCGCGCCGAACGCGCGACGTAGATAGAGAAATCCGCCACGTGGTCGTACGCGGCGCGGGGATTGAAAACGTTCAGGCTGCCCCAGCCGATGACGCGCGCGTCGCGCTCGGCCACCAGCACCGGGTGACGCGCATCGCGCGCGTCGAGCCAGTCGCGCTGCTCGTCGGCCGTGCGCAGCCGCGTCTCCAGCGTGGCGACGCGATCCTCGATACCTTCGTTGTAGATTTCACAAATTGCCCGCGCGTCGTCGGATCGGGCCGGACGAACGGCGACGGATTCGGCGCCCATGACGATTGCCCCCGCAGCAGAACCTGTACGCGACCAGGTCTTGCAATACAGCAAGCGAGATGGTTCATTGCAAGCTCGGAGCACAGATTCTGCCCGATTCGACGCGGAGTAAACGATGTTCTCGCTGAAGAAGAAATCCGAGATGCCGTCACCAGAGCAAGCGCTGCC
>JABAOD010034375.1_pt1 | contig 15755 bp, 19 predicted proteins | sample 7062151 | NCBI WGS metagenome assembly JABAOD01 (sample SAMN14538626, study PRJNA623070) | marine sediment metagenome | biome: marine biome [ENVO:00000428]; feature: marine pelagic biome [ENVO:01000023]; material: deep marine sediment [ENVO:00002113] | place: India: Gulf of Khambhat ... | reverse complement strand
GCCCATCAGGGTGATCGGCTTGTGGCCGGTCTTCTGCAGCCAGCGCAGCATCATGATCTGGATCAGCGAGCCAACATGCAGCGACTTTGCCGTTGCATCAAAGCCGATATAGGCTGGAACCACGCCTTCGGTCAGGGCCTCGTCCAGCGCCTGATAATCGGTGCAGTCGGCCAGAAAGCCGCGCTCGATCATCACACGCATGAAGTCTGATTTCGGGTGGTAGGTCATTGGTCGCTTGTCCATCACGTTGCTTTGCGCCACTGATATACCCAGCCATTCGGGTGAGGGAAAGCCATGAAGAAGACNNGATGCGGCGGTGGTCGAGACGGATGGGGAGTGGATCTCTGGCTTTGGCCCCTCAAGCTACCTGCGCTATTCCGATGTGGAAAGAGAGACCTTGCGCGCGGCGCTGGGCTGTTGGCCCGGAGATCCGCGGACTTTGAAGGCAGCACGAGTCGTGGAGACCGTGCACCGGCGGCTTCTGGCGTCTTTTTCGCGTTGTGATCTTATTGGATTCCATGGCCAAACGCTGGCGCATGATCCCGGAGGAAAGGGAACTCATCAGGCGGGCAACGGTGCGACCTTAGCGAAGGCGCTGGATTGTCCGGTGGTTTGGGACTTTCGGTCCTCGGATGTCGGGCTGGGTGGGCAGGGGGCCCCGTTGGCCCCGTTCTTTCACTATGCCTGCGCGCAATGGGCTGGTGAAACCGCACCCGTCGCATTTCTGAATCTTGGAGGTGTTGGGAATGTTACATGGGTCGATCCATCGGCAGCTGCGCCCGAGGAGCCTGACGCTCTTCTTGCCTTTGATACCGGGCCAGCCAACGCGCCGATAGATGATCTTATTTCCACCCGAACGGGACAGCCATTTGACGAGGGCGGGCGCATGGCGGCGAGCGGACGCATCTCGCCGGAAGTTCTGGGTTGGTTCGGCGATTTACCCTATTTCCGCAGGGTGCCGCCAAAATCACTCGATCGGAACGACTTCGCAGAACTCTCGGATCGGGTGGCCGGATTGTCCGATGCGGATGCTGCCACCACCCTGACTGCCTGTGCGGCAGAGGCGGTGGCGCGCGGGATCGGCTTTTTCCCGAAGCCTGTATCGAAAGTTTTGGTCACGGGTGGGGGGCGTCTCAACCGAAGCCTGATGGCCATGCTGTCAGCAAGCCTGCCGTGTCCGGTACAGCCGGTCGAAGAAATCGGGTTGGACGGCGACATGCTGGAGGCGCAGGCATTTGCTTTTCTCGCTGTTCGTGTGGCCCGAGGCTTGCCAACGTCTGCACCCACTACGACTGGCGTTGCAGCGCCGGTGGGTGGCGGTGTCGTCAGCTATCCGCGCGAGTAGTGCCTATTGAGGCGGGCCGACAGCTGCGTCAGACATCATCTTTGAGTTGGCTGGCCAGTTCGACCAAATCCGATGCAACAATGGTCCAGTTGCCAGTCGGATGCAGATCCGTGGTTTGATCAGGGCCATGTTCTGTCGGGCGCGGGATAAAGGCGGTCTTTAAGCCCGCCATCTGTGCCGCTTGCAGGTCATCATTATGGGCCGCTGCCATCATGACCTGACCGGGTTCCAGTCGAAGCGCATTGCAGGCCGCATGATAGACCGAAGTGTTGGGTTTATAATCCTGCGCCAGATCAGCCCCGAGGATGCAGTCCCACGGTAAACCGGCATAGCGGGCGAGGCGGGTCATCAGCGCGATTGAGCCATTCGAACACGGCACGATAATGTGGTGACGCCGTAGCATGTTCAGCCCCGGGACGGTATCCGACCAGGGATCCAGCATCTCCCATGCTGTATTGAGGTCGCCGGGGCAGGGGACATCGAAATTGGCGCAAACCCTGAGTAAGTTCTCTAGGTGTAGATCATCCAGCGGGACATAGCCGCGTTCGCCATCCCGAATGCGCCCCATGGCGGGTTGGTATTCTGCTCGCCACTTATCTGCGAAGGTCAATGAGTCTACTTGTGGAAGTCGAGCAGCGACTTCTCGGGCGACGCTTGATCGCCAATCAACACATGTCCCGAATACATCGAAAATTACCGCCTGAACCATGGCGTTGACAGTGCTGTTGGCATGAAGAAAGTCAAGCACTGTGCGAATCCGCAAAAAATGGACACCCCGCCGGGATGGCAGGGTGTCTGAACCGGCTGGACGATGGATCAGTCGCTGGCGGAGCCGGTCTGTAAGCCTGAACCTTGCAGCAGTCCCGCGCCTTTTTCTGATACCAGTCCGAAGGCGTTGCCGATAATCAGTGAAACGATGATCATCCCCGCTGCTGGCAGAACCGCAGCCAAATCACCGATGGCGACACCTGACAGCAGGCAGAAGGCTGCTGTAGACGCGTACCCATAAACCGCTGCCGGAATGGTCGCGAGTGCAGGAATATGCGCGCCCAGCACCAAGGCTACCACCGATGCGCCGACCAGAATCGAGGTGACTTCGACCGAGCCGCCGACGGTACCGACAATGAATAGTGCGACTGCCGCCACGACGGCGCCCCACACGTGGTTGATTGCCGATTTTGTCAGACCGTCCGTGCCACCGCCGGTATGATAAAAGCTGCCCCATCCTATAAACAGCGCCCAGACTTGTAGTCCAAAGTCTGTGCCCAGGCACAGATAAGTGGCTGCTGCTGCCAGCACGCCGATAGAAATCGCCAAAGCGTTAATCAAGTTCATTTAGTCCCTCCCTTTTTCCGCTCTCCAACCGGGGTCAGCCCCGCAGGAAAGCGCTTAAAGGTTAGGCACAGCGGCGCGATCCGGCGAATTGGACCTAAGTCCCGGGCACCTTCGTCTCGATATGGGTCGGTACTATTTCCCTTGTTTTTAGGGGTGAAAATCTCAGGAAAACGGAAAAATAGTAGTTAGAATATGCCTTTACGGCGATTGCATGAAAGTTGGGCAATTGGCGAGACCTCGAGAACGCCAAGAAGGTTTGGTCACGCGGGGAAGCAGGCTTGCGACTTTAGTACCTAGGTGATCTGGCAAATTTCATTTGCCGTATACCCCTTGTTAAAAGCCAATGAAAATGCCGAGCGGATGGGGATTCCGCTCGGCACAGTCGCGCGACATAGACCGGTCAAGGAGGTTCAAACCGGTGCGCGCTTTAGAATCGGGCCCCTAAACGGGGGGCATGCAGTCATTCGCATCCAAGTTTTTTACAGGGTCCGTCGGGCCGCATTGTTCGCCGGATAACGGATAAGTATCAGCGGTTGCACAAGCGCCCAGAAGGGCGAGAGCCGCAAAAAGCGGGAGGAGGGATTTGGACAGGGTCATCGCTGTCTCCTTTGTTCGCATCTGAATTAAGTCTGAACGCCGAGAGGGCTTCGGACTATGACCTCGATCAAATTATGATCACTGCTACAAACCGCATGCTGATATTGAGCCAACGCACGCTTGTGCTACTATCGCCTTATTAATCAATAATAAGTTGGGGGGATGTAATGACGACGTACAAAGGAAGTTGTTTCTGCGGTACCGTTGAAATCGAAGTGACGGGTGAGCCCGAGGTGATGGGGTATTGCCATTGTGAGTCTTGCCGAAAGTGGTCGGCCGGCCCCGTAAATGCCTTTACCCTGTGGAAGCCGGAATCAGTCAAAGTGACCAAAGGCGCCGAAAAGGTCGGTCATTTCATGAAGACGGAAACCAGCGAACGCAGGTTCTGCATGGAGTGCGGCGGCAATATCATGACCGATCATCCGACGTGGGGGGTAACCGATGTTTATGCGGCGACGATTCCGTCGCTGGTGTTTAAACCGGCCATCCACGTGAACTACGCAGAAACTGTCCTACGCATTCCCGACGGGCTTCCCAAGTTCAAGGACATGCCCGCAGAGGCAGGTGGCAGCGGAGAGGAAATTCCGGAGTAATGCCTCCGCCAGTGGTCACATAGTCTGCAGTGCGGTTCTATAAAAAGGTCAGGTTCCCCTTTCCACCCCGCACGAGTGACTCGCACTAGGTGGTCGAGATGATCGCCGGCCTTTCCAGTTACCTGTCCTTGCAGCCGGATGATCTGATCTTCACCGGCACACCGGAAGGTGTTGGGCGTGTCAACGTTGGTGACGTGATGGAAATCTCTTGTGCAGAGCTTCCCACCGTCCGGGTCACTGTCATCGAAAGTTAGCGAAGAAGTGGTATCTGCGGCGCTGCCTGTTCCGGCAGATCCCCGGTCAGGCGCGGATCAGGGGCGACCTCTACCTCTGCACGGTAAGGTTTGAAGCCGCTGCGCATGTAGAAGGACAGCGCTTGTGGGCTGTCGAGCGTGCAGGTGTGAACATGGAAGCGTTGGATGGGACGAGCAAAGGCGTTCTCGATGGCCTTGTTCATCAGTGTCCTTCCCGCGCCGGTCCCTATCAACGTTTCGTCGAGACCGAAGAAAGCCAATTCGCAATCGTTGGCTTTTCGGAAATCAAGCTCCAGCAGCGCGACATCCTGATCGTCCGTTCGCAGGGTGTAAAGTTCATAATCCGCGTCAGAGAAAATGGCGGCAAGCGCGTCGTCTTCCATCCGCAGACGCGAAAACCACAGGTAATTCTGTCCAATTCGGCGGAACAAGGTTCGGTACCAATCCAAATCTGGCGCATCGTGTTTTACGAAGTCCAGGCCGGGAACTTTCGGCGCTGGCCGCATGGCAGGGCGTTCGTGCATTTGCAGATGCGTGACGACGGCGGCCAGATGACCTTTGGGAACGTTGTAAAATCCAGCGGGAAGGGACATGACTAATCCTTGATAGAATCTGCCTGCCCAGTTTGTCGCTTCTTCCTTCGTCAAAGGCAATGGGGTCTATAATGGTGTGACCTTCGAAAACGTCGCGGCCTGCCCGCATGTGCGGCCCATATCGTTGGTCAGGGTCCAGATCACCGCATTTTCAATATAGAACCGATTGCCGGTCGCACTGATGCGGATGCCGCGATAGTTGTCGATGAAGCCATTGTTGCGGATGGAGTTTAGCAACGCCGCCCGTGCGGCCCGTTCCTCTGGCTCTGCTGTCAGGCGTGAAGGCATCCGGGTGAGGGTGTTCCAGTCAGTATCCCAGAGCTTCTGCGCGGCGAGGTTGCCGTAGGTCAGGATCGGATCATCCGCACTATTGTGGGACAGGACCACTTGGTCGCTTTCATAGAGCGACCGCGCCAAATCAGCAGGGGCGCCGCACTGTGAAAGCAGCGGACGCCCCAGACATTTCTTGTAAGACTGTAAAAGCAGCTGCGCATGGTCCGCCTGAAAACCGTTTTCGGGCGCGGGGCAGTCCATGCGCGAAGCCCTTATTTCAAGATCGAACGACCTGCGTATTCTGCAGTCTCGCCCAGCATTTCCTCGATACGGATCAGCTGGTTGTATTTCGCCAGACGGTCCGAACGCGACAGCGAGCCGGTCTTGATCTGGCCGCAGTTGGTGGCCACCGCCAGATCGGCGATGGTCGCGTCCTCGGTCTCGCCCGAGCGGTGCGACATCACGTTGGTGTAGCGCGCGCGGTGGGCCATATCGACGGCTTTCAGCGTTTCCGACAGCGAGCCGATCTGGTTCACCTTCACCAGCATCGAGTTCGCAACGCCTTGCGCGATGCCGTCGGCCAGACGCGCCGGGTTGGTCACGAACAGGTCGTCGCCCACCAGCTGAACCTTGTCGCCGATCTTCTCGGTCAGCAGTTTCCAGCCGTCCCAGTCGTCTTCGTCCATACCGTCTTCGATCGAGATGATCGGGTAGTCGGCGCAAAGGTCGGCCAGGTACTGGGCGTTCTCTTCCGAGGTCAGCGATTTGCCTTCACCTGCCAGTTCGTACTTGCCGTCTTTGTAGTATTCCGACGACGCGCAATCGAGCGCGAGATAAACCTCTTCGCCCGGCTTGTAGCCCGCTTTTTCGATCGACTTCATGATGAAGTCCAGCGCGATGCGGGTGGATTCCAGGGCCGGGGCAAAACCGCCTTCGTCACCGATACCCGTGTTGTAGCCCGCGGACGACAGCTCTTTCTTCAGCGTGTGGAAGATTTCCGCGCCCATGCGGATCGCTTCTTTCACATTCGCTGCCGAAACCGGCATGATCATGAATTCCTGAATGTCGATCGGGTTGTCGGCGTGCTCGCCGCCGTTGATGATGTTCATCATCGGCACCGGCAGGGTGCGGGCCGCGGTGCCGCCGACATAGCGGTACAGGGGCTGTGCGGTGAAGTCAGCCGCGGCTTTCGCGGTTGCCAGCGAAACACCAAGGATCGCGTTGGCGCCCAAACGGCCCTTGTTGGCGGTGCCGTCCAATTCGATCATCGCGGCGTCGATGGCTTCCTGTTCGGTCGCGTCCATGCCAACCAGAGCTTCGGCGATTTCGCCGTTCACGGCAGCAACGGCTTCCAGAACGCCTTTGCCCAAATAACGGCCCTTGTCGCCGTCACGCTTTTCCACGGCTTCATGCGCGCCGGTCGAGGCACCCGAGGGTACAGCAGCGCGGCCCATGGTGCCGTCTTCCAGAATTACGTCAACTTCGACGGTCGGGTTACCCCGGCTGTCCAGAATTTCGCGACCAATGATGTCGATGATGATGCTCATAACGGCAGTCCCCAATGCAATCAGTTGGCGGCTCTATAACAGTGGAATGCCGCAAGAGCAAAGGCTATGTTAGCGGTAACGCTTGACGGTTAGCGATAGCATTCTCTGTAACATAAGAATGATCAGGCCGTGGCTGACGCAGACCGTGTCAACGCCCTGTGCTCTCGCCACAATGTATAGAGGCCACTGCCAACGATTATGGCGGCGCCAAGCAGGGACCATCCGTCGGGATTTTCTCCGAAAACGAAAATGGCGAAGACTAGGGCAAAGACCAGTCGCGCGTTGCGAAACGGTGCTACAACCGCGATATCGCCGACGCGCATCGCTTGTACAATGGCGTAGTACCCCGCGGACCCCACGCAGATTGCGGCTGCCACCGCGGCTAGGTCCGCGGTTTCTGCGGGGCGGGGCGGTTCCCAAAGCACCATCATGGCAATCCCAAGAAAACCAACCGAGGCAAAGCCATAGGCAGAGAGCTGCAAGGAACTGACAGTGGCCGGCATGGTGCGGGTAGAGAGATCACGGATGGCAAAGCCGATGACCGCAATCAGGGCTAAGGCTGACACAGGTTCGACACCTTCAAAGCCGGGGCGGATAATCATCATGACCCCGAAGAACCCAATGCCGATAGCGCTCCAGCGTCGCCAGCCGACGGTTGCACCCATGAAGATCGCTGCGCCAAGGGTGATAACCAGCGGCAAAGTTTGAAACAGGGCAGTCGCCGTATAAAGATCGCCGAAAACGAACGCATAGACGTAACAGGCCGAGCCCAAAAGCTCACCGAAATTGCGCAGCAGAACGGGTTTGCTAAGGAGGCTCGGAGACCAAAGCCTTTGGCGTTGGAAGACCGCGAAGGCGGCGAAGACCAGAAATCCACCGAACCCGAGAATCGCAAGGATTTGCCCGATGGGCAGTCGCGCGGAGGCGATCTTGATCATCGTATCCTCCATCGCAAACAGCGACATGGAGGCCGTCATCAAAAGTATACCGCGAAGGTTTTCCATGCGATCCAAAAGCTTGTCAGGGTGACGAGAACCGCGCCACGATAAAGCCCCGCGTTCCCCGAAACCAGTGGCGCGGCGATGTTATTTTGTGCGTGCGACGTTCAGCAATGGCGATGGATCGCTATTTCTTTTGCGGGACGCCATAGAGCTCCAGCTTGTGGCCCATCAGTCGATAGCCCAGCTTATTGGCGATCTTTTCCTGAAGCGCTTCTATCTCTGGATCGACGAATTCGATGACCTGACCAGTGTGCATGTCGATCAGGTGGTCGTGGTGGTCCCGGTCGGCGTCTTCATACCGGGCGCGGCCATCACCGAATTCCAGCTTGTCGAGTATCCCGGCCTCTTCGAACAGTTTCACCGTGCGATAGACCGTGGCGATCGAGATCTTGTCGTCGATCGCTGTCGCGCGGGCGTAAAGCTCTTCGACGTCGGGGTGATCTTTGGAATCACTCAGAACTTGCGCGATGATCCGTCGTTGGCCGGTCATTCGCAGGCCCTTGGCCTCGCAGCGTTCGATAATGGTGTCGGTCATGAGCTTTGCCCCGGAAGTTCCGAACAGGGGTTTAGTCGCGCGGCTCGGGCATTTCAATGGGGCCGTTGGCCTCTTTCCACGCGGCAAATCCGCCGTCGAGATGGGCTGCCTCGAACCCCATGTCCTGCAAAGTTGCGGCAGAGAGGGCAGAGCGCCAGCCAGCCGCGCAATGCAATACGAATTTGCGATCTTCGCCGAATATCTCTTTGAAATAGGGGCTTTCGGGGTCGACCCAAAATTCCAACATACCGCGCGGTGCGTGATAGCTGCCGGGGATATAGCCCAAGCGCTGGCGTTCACGTACATCGCGGATATCGACGATCAGGGTCTTCGGGTCGTCCATGATTGCCTGCAGCTCGTCGACGCTCAGCTCTTCGATACGGGCGCGGGCTTCGGCGACCATCTGTGCAACGGGTTTCTTAAGTGCCATTTCTGTCGAGCTCCCTTACGCCTGTTCCTGATCGCCTGACAGCTTTTTCGCCAGAGGCGCGATGGTCAAGCCCTGAACGATGATCGAGAAGACGACGATCGCATATGTCACCGTCAGGATCAGAGGTTTCCATTCTCCCTCAGGCAGGCTTAGCGCCAGCGCGACCGAGATGCCGCCCTTGATGCCGCCCCAGGTCATGATCGGAACCACGTCGCGGTCGAAATCACGGAATGGACGCAGGATCAGGATTGGTACCGCGACCGCCAGAAGCCGCGCCACCAGCGCAAGCCCAAGACCTGCGGCCATGGCCAGCACATAATCGTCGTCGAAGACCACCGCGAAGACTTCGATGCCGATTAGCAGGAAGAGGACAGCGTTCAGGATCTCGTCAATCAGCTTCCAGAATGCATCGACATAATCCCGGGTCTGAGTGCTCATCCCATATTTCATGCCAACATGGCCGATCATCAGACCTGCCACGACGGCCATGATCGGCGCGCTCACATGTAGGGCGATGGCAAGTTCATAGCCGCCGAAAGCCAACGCCAGTGTGATCAGAACTTCGAGGATATAGTCATCGATCCGCCGCATGACGCGAAAGGTCAGCCATCCCAATATGCCGCCTAGAACCGCACCGCCGAACGCCTCTTGGACGAATAGTTGGAGGGCGGCGAGGAACTGGTTGTCTGTCACCTGATGATCGCCGTGATGGGCGTTGCCCGGAAAGGTCAGCCCCACCAGCACCAGGAACACGACATAGGCCACCCCGTCGTTGAAAAGGCTTTCCCCGGCGATCTTCGTTTCCAGTGATTTTCGCAAGTTGGCTTCGCGCAGAACACCCAGCACCGCCACGGGGTCGGTGGGCGAGACAATTGCGCCAAAAACCAGCGCCACCAGCAGTGGCATGCCGGTGACCCAGCTAAAGCCGACGCCGACAACTGCCACCGACAGCCCGACACCGATTGTCGCCATCAGTAGCACGACCCAAGCTTGCGCTTTCAACTCGTCCAATTTCACATGCAGTGCGCCGGCAAATAGCAACAACCCCAGCATCCCCTCTAACAGCGCATCCGAGAAATCGATCTCCAACACCACGCTGCGCAGGGTTTCGGCAATTCCAAGCGCTGGAAACGCAGCGTCCACCCCCATGGCAGCCAGCGAGGCGACAAGGGCCACGATCATGATGCCAATCGCCTGAGGAAGCCGAAGAAAGAAATAATTCACGACCCCGAATGCGGCAGCCATGACGATCAGAAGAGAGGCGATCTGGAGAATGTTCATCTGAAACCTTTAAACAGAACAGCAGGCGCTCGCGTTAAAAAGCCGTATTCCTGATGGCTGCGCAAGGGCGTAGAAACTGACCTGGAAACGTAAAATTCTCCACTACCGGTAGAGTGTTGGGGTGGCATGCTCGCACTGGGTGACGTTAACGTCAAAAAATGTAAGTGAATTGTAACAAAACCCTTGTTTCGCAGTTTTTCCGTATGTAACTGATTGTTCAGTAGTGTTTTTTATCGAGTGATCAAAAATGGCAGTGCAAATGTTGCAGGCTGTCCGTGGCTTTTGTGAAGAGCGTGGATTGCTTGGATCACGGCAAGAAGTAAGCGTGGAGGGACCGGCACGGCACCTTCGGGCTTTGTTGCGCGACATGGAAGATTACGAGCTATCCATGCTTATGGCGGATATCGACGTTTTCGAACGTACCGGTGTTCAATCCGAAAAAATGAAGCACATCCTTGATCGGGTTGAACTGCTTGGCCGCTGCGACCGGATCATGCCTGGCCTCTGAGGCGGCAACTTCTTCAAACTATGTGCCGCAAAACGTGCGGTGAACCACCTCTTCCGGTTTCGGTGGAAGGGTGAGCGGGTTGTCGAGCGACCGCTCAGAGTATGGCGCTTGCAGCGCATCAGCCAATTCGTGGAACGGGGCGAAGTCCTTATCCAAGGCGGACTGGATGGCGGCTTCAATCAGGTGATTGCGAGGAATAATCGCTGGATTTGCCCCGCGCATGGCTTCCTCGCTCTGTTCCGAGGTCATCGGATCGCGGTCAAGCCGTGCCTGCCACTGCGGAGCCCACTGTTCGAAGGCCGTTGCGTCCGGCAAAACGTCCTGCGTCCGTCCTTCGGCCAGAGCCCGGAACGCGTTTGTGAAATCGGCCCCGGTCGCAGCCATGCGCTCCAGGAAAGAGTGGATGAGCTCCGCATCGCCTTCATCCGAGGAAGACAAACCTAGCTTGGGTCTGAACGTTTCCAGCCACGCCGCGCGGAAAAGGTTAGGGAATGTGTTAACCGCCTCGGTCGCTTTTTCGATGGCCGCGTCCTGCACCTCATCAATTAGCGGCAGCAGCGCTGTGGCGAGCTGTGCGAGGTTCCATGCCGCGATATCGGGTTGCCGATTATAAGCGTAACGTCCGAACTGGTCGATTGAGCTGAACACTTTTGACGGATCGAAACTATCCATGAAAGCGCAGGGGCCATAGTCAATGGTCTCGCCCGAGACGGTCATGTTGTCGGTGTTCATCACCCCGTGGATAAAGCCAACTCCCAGCCATTGGGCGACAAGGGTGGCCTGCGCTGCCACGACCTCGTTCAACAGGTCAAGGGCCGTTTTGGCCTTTGGGAAATGGCGTTCGATAGCGTGGTCGGTAAGGGTTTGAAGCGCCTCTTTATCGCGACGCGCGGCAAAAAACTGGAACGTGCCCACGCGGATATGACTGGCCGCAACGCGGGTTACAATGGCGCCGGGAAAGCCTTTTTCGCGCTGAACGCGCTCGCCCGTGGTTACCGCGGCCAAAGCCCGCGTAGTCGGGATGCCAAGCGCGTGCATGGCCTCTGACACAAGGTATTCGCGCAAAACCGGCCCTAACCATGCCCGCCCATCGCCGTTGCGCGAATAAGGTGTGCGGCCAGAGCCTTTGAGTTGGATGTCCCGACGCCGGCCATGGCTGTCGACAATTTCACCAAGCAGGATTGCCCGCCCATCGCCCAATTGTGGAACCCATCCTCCGAACTGGTGCCCGGCATAGACCTGTGCCAGCGGTTCGGCTTCGACCGGAACATGGTTGCCTGCCAACATCTCTAAGCCGTCGCCAGAGCGAAGCCAGTCGGGGTCAAATCCCAGTTCGACCGCCAACTCTTCATTAAGGCGCACCAATTTGGGTTCGGTCACTGGGGTCGGGGCAAGGGCTGTGAAAAACCGCTGCGGCAGGCGAGAATAGCTATTGTCGAAAGCTGGGGTCATGTAACGCGTCCTTTCCCCTTATCTGGCGCGGAACGGTCCCCTTGCCAAGGGTTCAGAGACGCGCGAGCCGTTCGGTAAGCAGGTCAAAGAGCCCGTCCGCGTCGAGTTCCATCATGAAAGTCGCATTCGGTGGGCGGTCGGTGACGCCCCACCAATCAGCGACGGTCATACCGCGAGTCAGTTCTGATTGCGTTTCAATCTCGACATTCACATGGCGCCCGGAAAACAGCTCTGGCCGGATCAGAAATGCGGTGACGCAGGGGTCGTGCAATGGCGCCCCTTCCGATCCGTATTTCTCTTTGTCGTAGCGTTCGAAGAAGTCGGTCATCTGTGCGACTGCTACGCCCACGTCTGTTCCAAGGGCCCGGAACGCCTCGTTTCTTGGGGGCGTGACAAGGGCTTTGTGCGTAATGTCCAGAGGCATCATGGTAATTTGAGTTCCGGATTTAAACACGATTTCAGCAGCTTCCGGGTCGACATAAATGTTGAATTCGGCCGCAGGTGTAACGTTGCCGACCTCGAAATAAGCGCCCCCCATCAGTACAATTTCCTCAACACGAGAGGCAATCTCCGGAGCCCGTTGCAGGGCCGTGGCGATGTTGGTCAGGGGGCCAATCGGGCAAAGAGTAATCGACCCGGATGGTTCCCGGCGCAAGGTCTTGACGATGAAGTCGACGGCGTGCTGGTCCTGCAGCGGCATCGTGGGATCGGGCAGATCCGGGCCGTCCAGCCCGGTCTTTCCGTGCACGTGCTCGGCGGTGACCAGTGGGTGGTTCAAGGGGCGATCACAGCCCGCAAAGACCGGAATGTCCGACCGCCGGGCAAGCTCGCAAATCATTCGGGCATTTTTCTGGGTCAGCTCTAAAGGAACGTTCCCGGCCACAGCGGTTATGCCGAGCAGGTCGATCTCGTCAGGCGACGCGAGCGCTAGCAGTATAGCAACGGCATCGTCTTGCCCGGGATCGGTGTCGATGATGATCTTGCGTGGTTGAGACATTCAAACCCTCACTTGGCGCGGCCAGTTCCTTGAGTGCAGGTAGCACAGGGCAATTCAGCCTCGGGTCATCTATGAGACACGAACGGAATCACGAGGACCGGAGCCCACGTTTTAAACGATCAAGGCCCGCGGTGGGGCGGGCCTCGAAAAGGTTATGACGGCGGGGCGTCAGCCGTCGAAGTCCACGGTTTCCACCAGTTTCAGCGCGGCGGCGCGGTGGCTGGCGATGTCCATCAGGTTCAGGCTGTCGGCCTCGAACACACCCCAACTCGCTACCAATTCGGTCGGGGCTGTGCCCGGTGCGATTGGGTATTCAAAGTTGGCTTCTGCATAGATTTCCTGTGCCGTGGGCGACGCAAGGAATTCCATCAGTTTCAAAGCGTTCTCTTTATTCGGCGATGATTTGGTCATGGCAACGCCTGAGACGTTTACATGGGTACCGTCACCTTCGAAAACCGGGAACAGAACGTCGACAGAGTTGGCCCAGGCCTGCTGTTCTTCCTCTTGTAGCATCTTGCCCATGTAATAGGTGTTGCCCAGACTGATGTCGCATTCACCCGACCAGATGGCCTTGACCTGTGCACGGTCGTTGCCCTGAGGTTTGCGGGCGAGGTTGGATTTCACACCTTCCAGCCAGGTCTTGGTCTCTTCCTCGCCGTGGTGGGCAATCATCGCAGAAACCAGCGCCAGAGTGTACGCGTGCGTGCCAGAGCGGGTACAGATGCGGCCCTCCCATTTCGGATCGGCGAGATCCTCGTATGTGGTGACTTCACCCGGTGCAACGCGGTCCTTGCTGGCGTAAACGATGCGCGCGCGTGTGGTCACGCCGTACCAGTGGTTTTCCGGATCACGGAATTCAGCCGGCACGTTGGCGGTTAGAGTTTCGCTTTCGACGGGCTGGGTTACACCTGCAGCAACCGCATCCGACAGGCGCGAGATATCGACGGTCAGGATCACGTCGGCGGGGGAGCGTTTCCCCTCTGCCTGCAAGCGCTCGACCATACCTTTTGCAAGAAAGGCGACATTGGTTTGAATGCCGGTTTCCTCGGTGAAAGCGTCCAGCAGGGGCTGGATCAGCTCGGGCTGGCGATAGGAATAGAGGTTCACTTCTTCCGCAGCGACGGCGGGGGTGGCAAGCGTGGCGGCAATCAGCGCGGTGCGCAGAATGGACATGGGTGTCTCCTGAGTCTTAATTCAGGAGCGTATAAACCCGAGTAATTTTATCGGGTCAATACCTGATTTCTTTAATCGGGTTTATTTGGCTGCTTTTTCTTCAGCCTTTACCGCGTCCCAAAGAGTGTCCATTTCCTCCAGATTCGACTGGTCGGGAGTTTTACCCAAAGCGGCGAGCTTTGCCTCGATCCCTTCGAAGCGTCGGGTGAATTTTGCATTGGTGGCGCGCAGGGCCTCTTCGGGCTCGATTTTCAAGTGGCGCGCGAGGTTCGCGACGACGAAGAGCAGATCGCCAAACTCTTCCTTGATCTCGTCCTCAGACAGCGAGTCGCGAGCCTCTTCCAACTCGTGGGCCTCTTCGACGATCTTGTCGATCACATGGCGGCTGTCAGGCCAGTCGAACCCGACGCGGGCAGCGCGTTTTTGCAGTTTCACCGCGCGGGTGAGGGCAGGCAGGTTGACCGCGACACCGTCCAAGGTGCCCTGTTGCGCCTTACCCACGCGCTCGGCCGCCTTGATCTTTTCCCAATCCAGCGTTTGCTGCTCGGCGGATTTATCCCTGCTTTCGTCACCAAAGACATGCGGGTGCCGTGCCACCATCTTGTCGGACATGGTGTTGGCGACATCGTCAAAGCTGAACAACCCGGCCTCATCGGCCATCTGCGCGTGAAAGACTGACTGGAACAGCAGATCGCCCAACTCTCCCTTCAACTCGTCCCAAGCTTCGCGCTCGATCGCGTCGGCGACCTCGTAGGCCTCTTCGATGGTGTAGGGGGCGATGGTAGAGAAGTCCTGTTCGATGTCCCACGGGCAGCCTGATTGCGGATCGCGCAGGCGACGCATGATTTCCAAAAGGCGGGGCATGCCGCCCTTGGGGTCGTGGATCAGGTCTTGAGGCATTGGGGCGTCCTTTTTGTTGGACCGGACACTGGCCAATGCGAATGCCAAAGTCCAGCTAAGTTGATCGCTCACCCTCTCGACAAACCGGCACATTGCAGTCTAGCTTCCGCGCAGGAAACAAAGCGACGAGATTTTCATGCGGCTGAAGCATTGGGCCCTTAGGCTATTGGCAATGACGATGGTGGTCGTGGTGGCGGGTTGTAAGAGCATCCCGCCGGAAGGCCCCCCGGCGGCCAGCAAGGCGCAGATAGACGCCTTGGCCACCGCTATCGTTCAGATGGACGCCGGCGTTGATCCGTCCGAGGCCGTATTAGCAGCGCGGCTGGCCTATGACTATCCGCTTCAGCTGGCGAAAGAGTACGAGCTGGAAGACCCGCCGCTGATCCACAACATGAAGGTTAACCGGGGCGTCAAGCCGCGTGGCTTGTGCTACCAGTGGGCCGACGACATGCAGGCGCGACTTGCAGTTGAGGAATTTGAAACGCTCTCTTTGCACCGGGCGATCGCCAATGCCGATAATCCGATTCTGATCGACCATTCGACCGTGATTATCGCCAGCAAGAACGAAGGCCTCTTTGACGGCATCATCCTGGATCCATGGCGCAACAGTGGTGTTCTTTTTTGGTCGCCTGTTCTAGAGGACAAGCGATACAATTGGGTTCCACGTCAGGTCGTCTTTGCCACAAAACGCGCTAGGCAGAGCGGTAACTAGGGTTCTTTCAGAGGTCCAGTTCCACCCAGACCGGAACGTGGTCCGATGGTTTTTCGCGCCCCCGAATTTCCTTGTCAATCTGGCAATCCATCAACAGATCGGCCGCTTGAGGGGTCAGGAGGAAGTGGTCGATGCGGATGCCATCATTCCGGTTCCACGCTCCGGCTTGGTAATCCCAAAAACTGTAGTTGTCCGGCCCTTGGGTGCGGGCACGGAACGCCTCGGTGAA
>JABAOD010001285.1_pt3 | contig 15779 bp, 14 predicted proteins | sample 7062151 | NCBI WGS metagenome assembly JABAOD01 (sample SAMN14538626, study PRJNA623070) | marine sediment metagenome | biome: marine biome [ENVO:00000428]; feature: marine pelagic biome [ENVO:01000023]; material: deep marine sediment [ENVO:00002113] | place: India: Gulf of Khambhat ... | reverse complement strand
TAGACGCCGCGATCGGTATAGATGAACGCATCCACCGGCCCCGCATCGGGGCGGCCGCCGACGCCACGGTCGGTCAGATCGAAGGCGGGCGCCGTCAGGTCGAGAAAATTGAAGGCGCCATTCGGACCGAACGCCATCACGGCCCCCGGCCGGGCGCCGCCGCTGCCGCGCAACAGGCCGGGATCGAAGCGTGTCATGCCCTTCGCGTCTGTGGTCGCGGTGCCGAGAACCTTGTTGCTGACCGAGATCAGACGAACCTCATGGCCGGCCAGCGGTGTCGCGTCCTGCAGCGAACGCAGGAAGACGTGCATGCCGTCGCCGCCGGTCATCGTCCCCATGCCGATGTCGGTGACCACCATCCACTGCGTCGCCTCGTAATAGACATAGCCCTGGCGCTCTTCGCGCGGAACCGCCATAACGACGTAAATGCCAGGCTCCGGTTTCTCGAGGATCTCATCGACGGGAATGGCACTCTCGACACGCTTGTTGCGCACCATGTCGAACGCGATCGTCCCCTCCCAGACCAGCTCGCCGTCCAGCCGGGAAACGCGGTTGGCGTCCCAGCGCGACATCAACGAGCTGATGCTGCCCTTGTTGATTTCGGCGATCAGGTTGCGGTCGTTGATGCGCAGGATCTGGAGGTCGGCTTCGCGCACGTTGACGGCGTCGATGGGCAGCGCGCGTTTGCCGCGGCTCGGCAGGATGTAGGACGCACCCTTGAAACTGACATTCGGCTGGCGATCCGGGACGGTGATGTTGAAATTCTCGGTGTCGGTTGTCTTCTGCCCGTCGCCTGATGGCAGGCCCTTGAGCAGCGTGACCGCATAGACCTTGCCGTGCTCGAGTCCCGCGACGCACAGGCGTTTGCCGCGCGCCGACACTTCGGCTTTGATGTCCGGCTCGAAGCGCAGATAGTCGTCGTAGCGGACGCCGGTCCGTTCCGCCAACTTGCGCGTGAACACGAAGCAGGCACGCGGCGAATCGGTTTCCGATTCGACATCGACGTTGTCGAAGCGCATGTCGTTGCGCGCCGCGTCGGCCGCAAATGGCGCAAGATACGCAAAAGCGACAACGACGAGAAAGGCACGGCGGACGAAAGTCATGGTGGACCCCCTTTGCAGCGCGACCCGCAACGGAGAGCCGGAAACGGGTCGGCAACAGGAAACATTCAGGGGAAAGCCGGCGAGATCATGGCGGGTTTACGCCGATCTCCCGGAATTGCGCGCCACCGGCCGCCCCTCGGTCGCCACAATATCGATTCGCGGGCTAAGGGAAGGTTAATCGCGGTTGCAGGACGTGCCGGTTTTGCGCTCTCCTGACACCACCGGAACCTGCGGTGCCCGATGACTGCAGCACGGCCAAAGACAGCCTTGATGTCATTGGCTGTTTTGCTTGCGCCACCGATGGCTTATGGTCGCATCCGTGGTCCAACATGCAACAGGGCGATGGGACGCCATTCGCATATGACAGAGCCGATTCCCGCTTCGCCGGACCAGACGCTGGAACTCTTGCGCAGGGGTGACTACGTCGCCGACCGCAGCCTTGCCACGGCCCTGTACCTCGCCCTGAGCCTGGGGCGGCCGCTGTTCCTCGAGGGCGAGGCCGGCGTCGGCAAGACGGAGATCGCGAAGGTGCTGGCGCGCACACTCGACCGCAGGCTGCTGCGCCTGCAGTGCTACGAGGGCCTGGACGTCGCGTCCGCCGTCTACGAGTGGGACTACCCCCGGCAGATGATCGAGATCCGCCTCGCCGAGGCGGCCGGCGACCGAGATCGCGACACGCTCACCGAGGACATCTTTTCGGAGCGGTTTCTGATCAAGCGGCCGCTGCTGCAGGCGCTGCGGCCGCATGTGGACGGGCCGCCGGTGCTGCTGATCGACGAGATCGACCGTACCGACGAACCCTTCGAGGCCTATCTTCTGGAGGTCCTGTCGGATTTCCAGATCACCATCCCGGAAATCGGCACGATCAAGGCGGTCCAGCGCCCGATCGTCATCATCACCTCGAACCGGACGCGGGAGATCCACGACGCCCTCAAGCGCCGCTGCTTCTACTACTGGGTGGACTACCCGACGGCCGAGCGCGAACTCGAGATCCTGCGTGTCCGGGCACCGGGCCTGCCGGAGGCCCTGTCCGCACAGCTGGTCGGGTTCGTTCAGAAGCTGCGGCAGATCGACCTGTTCAAACTTCCCGGGGTGGCCGAGACGATCGATTGGGCGGAGGCGCTGGTCCAGCTCGACCGGGCCGAGCTCGATGCCGCGACGGTGGACGACACCTTGGGCATTCTCCTGAAATACCAGGACGACGTCGCCCGGATACAGGGCAGCGAGGCGAGCCGCATCCTGACAGAGGTCAGATCCGAACTCGGTGTCGCGGAGCCGGGGACATGACCGCACGTGGAAACGGCGGACGTCTTGCCGCCAACATGTTGCATTTCGCACGGGTGCTGCGTGCCGCCGGTCTGCCCATCGGCCCCGGCCGCGTCCTCGAGGCCATCGATGCGGTCGCCCGGGTCGGGATTGAAAACCGCGACGATTTCTACTGGACCCTCCATGCCGTGCTCGTCAGCCGCCGCGACCAGCGCGCCGTGTTCGACCAGGCGTTTGCCATCTTCTGGAGTCGTCCCGATATTCCGGAAAGTACGGTGGAACTGCCATTTCCCGCATCGGCGCGCGACCACGACAGGGCCTTGCGCCGCGTCGCGGAGGCGATGCAGGCGCTGCGCCGATCCGCGCCGGCCCACGGCGGCGAAGACCGCGACGCGCCGGTCGCGGCGGACGCGACCCTCACCTGGAGTCGCCGCGAGGTCCTGCAGACAAAGGACTTCGAGGATATGTCCGCGGACGAGATGCGTGCTGCACGTGAGCACATACGGCGCCTGCGCCTGCCGATCATGTCCGTGCCGACCCGGCGCTGGCGGCCCGACGCAACGGGCGCGCGCGCGGACCTGCGGGCGAGCCTGCGGGCGGCCCTGCGGTCGGGCGGGGCGGTCATCCCGCTGCGCAAGCGCCGTCGCCAGCGCCGCCACCCGCCGCTGGTCATCCTGTGCGACATCTCCGGCTCGATGGACCGCTATTCGCGCATGTTCCTGCATTTCATGCACGCAATCACGAACGACCGGGACCGCGTGCACACGTTCCTGTTCGGGACGCGGCTGACCAATGTCACCCGCTATCTGCGTCATCGTGACATCGACGTTGCGCTCGACAAGGTGTCTCACGTCGTCGAAGACTGGGCCGGCGGCACACGCATCGGACGCTGCCTGCACGACTTCAATCGCGACTGGTCGCGCCGGGTCCTGGGCCAGGGCGCGGTCGTCCTGTTCATCTCGGACGGGCTGGACCGTGACGCCGGTGCGGGGCTGGCGCTGGAAGTGCAGCGCCTGCACCTGTCCTGCCGGCGCCTGGTCTGGCTCAATCCGCTGTTGCGTTACGAGGCGTTCGAGCCCAAGTCTATAGGGATCCGGGCGATCCTGCCCCATGTCGACGAATTTCGGCCGGTGCATAACCTCGACAGCCTGCAGACGCTGATCGAGGCCCTCAAACGGCCGGGCCCGCGCCGCATGGACGGCATGGCCCGCTGGCGGGAGATGGCCGCATGAGCGACTCGACGATCACGGTGCCGCCGACTCTCGGCGCCGCCGACAATGTACTCGAACAGGCTGCCGCATGGCGCGCGGACGGCCGGAAGGTCGGGCTGGCGACGGTCGTCCGCACCTGGGGATCGTCGCCGCGGCCGGTCGGCAGCCAGCTGGCGGTCGACGAAAGCGGCGCCATGGTCGGCTCGGTGTCGGGGGGATGCGTCGAGGGCGCAGTGGTGGATGCAGCCCGCGAATCGATGGCCGACGGCAAGGTGCGGCTGCTCGAGTTCAGCGTCAGCGACGAACAAGCCTGGGAAGTCGGGCTTGCCTGCGGCGGGACCATCGAAGTCTATGTCGAGGCCCTGGAATGAAGGCGGCCACGCTTTGCGCCCTTCTCGAGGCGCAGGCCGGAAAAGCCCCGGCGGCGCTGGTCACCGACCTGGAAAGCGGCGCCCAGACGCTGTTGGCACCGAACGCACCTGCCGGCGATCTGCCGCTCAGTGAGGCACTGCGTCGGTTCGTCGACGATGCCCTGTCCGCCGACCGCTCGATGTCGGCCGAGATCGGCGATCGTCACTATTTCATCCACGTCTTCAACCCGCCGCGGCGCATCATCATCGTCGGCGCCGTGCATATCGGCCAGGTGCTGGCGCCGATGGCGGCGCTCGCCGGCTATGCGGTGACGGTGATCGACCCGCGCCGCGCCTTTGCGACCCAAGCCCGGTTCCCCGGCGTGGAGCTGAACACTGAATGGCCGGACGACGCCCTCGAGGCCATCGAAATCGACCGCCGCACCGCCATCGTCACCTTGACGCATGATCCCAAGCTGGACGATCCGGCCCTCGAAACCGCGCTCCGCAAGGCGCCGTTCTATATCGGCGCGCTGGGAAGCACGCGCACGCATGCCAAGCGGGTCGCGCGCCTGCGCGAGGTTGGCTTCGAGGAGTCCGACATCGCGCGCATCCACGCGCCGGTCGGCCTCGACATCGGTGCCGTGTCGCCGGCGGAGATCGCCCTGTCGATCCTGGCGGAAATGACGCAGGCGCTGCACCGCAAGCCGTCGAGGACGACGCCATGAAATTCGGAGAAATTCCGGTCGAACTGGCCGCCGGCGCGATTCTCGCGCACGGTCTCGCCTGCGCCGGGCGGACCTTCAAGAAAGGGCGCATCCTGTCGGACGACGACATTGCGGCGCTGCAGGCGGCCGGAATCGCAACCGTCGTCGCGGCACGCCTGGAGCGCGGCGACGTCGGTGAGGACGAGGCCGCACAGGCCATCGGAACGCAAGTGGCGGGGCCGAACCTCACGGCGACCGAAGCGTTCACCGGCCGCGTCAATCTGTTTGCTGCCGTGCGGGGACTCGCGGTCTACGATTCCGACCTTCTCAACAGGATCAACCGCTTCGACGAGTCGATCACGATCGCGGCGCTGCCACCTTATGCAAGGGTCGAGCCGCGCCAGATGGTCGCGACCATCAAGATCATTCCCTTTGCCGTGCCGGGTGGCGTGCTGAAACGCTGCCTGAGGGCCATACGTTCGGCCGGCGGCCTGTTTTCCGTGGCGAAGTTCGCGCCGCGCACGGTTGGCCTCGTGCAAAGCACGCTGCCGGGCACCCGCAGCAAGGTGCTGGACAAGACGTTTGGCGTCCTCAGCGGCCGGATCGAGATGCTCGGCGGGAAGTTGCTGGGCGAAATCCGATGCGCGCACACGATCTCGGATGTTGCCGGCGCGATCCGCGCGTGGCGCGACCGCGGATGCGACACCGTACTGGTGATGGGCGCCTCTGCGATCACCGACCGCCGCGACGTGATCCCGGCGGCCATCGAGGCTGCGGGAGGAACCGTCGACCATTTCGGCATGCCCGTCGATCCCGGCAACCTGATGCTGCTTGGCCATGACGGGGATGCTGCCGTCGTCGGGCTGCCGGGCTGCGTCCGCTCGCCGAAGCTCAACGGCTTCGACTGGGTCCTCCAGCGTCTGGCCGCGGGGCTGGCCGTGACTCCCGACGATGTCATGGCGATGGGCCCCGGCGGCCTGCTGACGGAAATTCCCACCCGCCCCCTGCCTCGGGCCGCAGCCTGCGCACCGGCCGCGCCTCCGCCCGCAAAGGGGGTCGGCGCCGTCGTTCTTGCCGCCGGTCAGTCGCGCCGCATGGGCATGGTCAACAAGCTCCTCGCGGAGGTCGGCGGCAAGCCGATGATCGTGCGGGCGGTCGAGGCGGTGCTCGCGTCACGGGCGCGTCCGGTCGTCGTCGTGGTCGGCCACGAGGGGGATCGAATCCGCTCGGCGCTGGCCGGGCACGACGTCCGGTTCGTCGACAACCCGAACTATGCCGAGGGCATCAGCACGTCTTTGCGGCGTGGTCTGCAGGCCCTGCCCGACGACATCGACGGGGCGTTGATCTGCCTCGGCGACATGCCGCGGGTTTCGACCGAGCAGGTCGACCGGCTGATCGCCGCGTTCAACCCGGTCGAAGGCCGGGCGATCTGCGTGCCCACCGTGCATGGCAAGCGCGGCAACCCGGTGCTGTTCGCGCGCCGCTTTTTCGCGGAGATGGCGGCGGTCACGGGAGATGTCGGTGCCCGGCACCTGATCGGCGAGTCGGCCGACGTCGTGTGCGAGGTCGAGATGTCGGGCGACGGCGTGCTGCTGGACATCGACACGCCCCAGACCCTCGCCCAAATCCGCGACCGAGCGGCACAATGAGCGCAGCCCGACATCGTAAGGCTGTCCTCGCGCGCGCCCATGACGCCGCCGGCGCGGGCGAGTTGGAGAATCCCGATGCCCGCGTGGTCGTCGACAACCCGGTCTGCGGCGACCGCGTGACGCTTGAGATCCGCGTCGCCGGGGGCAGGCTCACGGACGTCGCCCATAAAGTCCGCGGCTGCGTGCTGAGCCAGGCCGCCGCCGCCATCATCGGCACCCATGCGCCGGGATGCAGCCGCGCCGAGATCGAGGCCGTTTGCACTGCGATCACGGCCATGCTCGACGGATCCGGCGCGACGCCCGGCGGCCGGTGGGCGGAACTTTCCATGTTCGCGCCGGTCGCCGCCCACCGCAACCGGCACCACTGCGTGCTGCTGCCGTTCACCGCCCTGCAACGGGCGCTCGACGCGGCCTGCGCCGGGCAATAGATTTCGTCCGAAATCCGTTTCGCATCGGCCCGCCAGATGCGGGCCCTGCCAGGAGTGACGTCATGAGCGCAACGCAGCCCAACATCCTGATGGTCATGGCCGACCAGATGGCGGCGCCGGCCCTCCCCGTCTACGGACACCCGCTGGTCGACGCCCCCAATATCGAGCGTCTGGCATCGGACGGAGTCGTGTTCGGGAACGCCTACTGCAATTCGCCGCTGTGCGCGCCGTCGCGCTTCTCGATGCTGTCGGGACGCCTCGCCACGCGGATCGGGGCCTACGACAATGCCGCCGAGTTTCCTTCCGCCGTGCCGACGATGGCGCATTACCTGCGGCTGGCGGGCTACCGGACCTGTACCGCCGGCAAGATGCACTTCATCGGCGCCGATCAGCTGCACGGGTTCGAGGAGCGGCTGACCACCGATATTTACCCGGCCGACTTCGGCTGGACTCCGGACTGGCAGCGGCCCGACGAGCATCTCGAATGGTTTCACAATCTCGTCAACGTCATCGCGGCGGGACCGTCCGCCCGGACCCTGCAGATCGACTTCGACGACGAGGTCGGATTCCGCTCCGAGCGTTGGCTCTACGACCGAGCACGGGGTGCCGACGAGCGGCCGTTCTTCCTGCTGGTCAGCTTCACGCACCCCCACGATCCGTACAACATCCCGCGGCAATACTGGGATCGCTATGACCACGAGGCCATCGACCTGCCGGGGGTACCGTCGATCGCCGCCGCGGATCGCGACCCGCACAGCCGGCGCCTCTACGACAATTACGACCGGGCGGAGTTCGACATCACCGACGATCACGTCCGCAATGCGCGACATGCCTATTACGGTGCGATCTCGTACGTGGACGACCGGATCGGCGAACTGCTGCGCGTGCTGGACGAGACCGCGCAGCGTGAGAACACCATCGTCATCATGACGTCCGATCACGGCGATATGCTCGGCGAGCGCGGCATGTGGTTCAAGATGACGTTCTTCGAGTGGGCCAGCCGCATTCCGCTGATCTTCCATGCACCTGGCCGTGTCGCACCGGCGCGCCGCACCCAGAACGTCTCCCTCGTCGACCTGCTGCCGACCGTTCTCGAGCTGGCCGGCACGGCGGCGCCGGAAACGGCCGAGCTCGATGGGCGCAGCCTCGTGCCGATAATTCACGGTTCCGTCTCGGACTGGCCGGATACGGTGCTCGGCGAGTACTGTGCCGAGGGGTCCGTGGCGCCGCTCTTCATGGTGCGACGGGGCCGTTACAAATACGTTTCCTGCCCTGCCGACCCGCCGCTTCTGTTCGATCTCGGCGCCGATCCGGTGGAGTTGGCCAACATTGCCGGCGCGGTGGAGCACGCCGAAGCGGAACAGGCTCTCGCCGACATCGTGCACGCCACCTGGGATGCCGACCGGCTGTATCGGGATGTCGTGGCAAGCCAGCAGCGCCGGCGTCTGGTTTTCCAGGCCCTGATGAGCGGCGAGCGTACCCTGTGGGACTACGAGCCGCAGCATGTCGAGGCGCGCGGCTACATCCGGAATATCGCGGGCCTTTACGAGAAGGAGGCCCGCGCGTTCCTGCCGCCCAGGAAGCCGATGGACACGGATCGCTAGCCGGCCGACCCGCGGCCAACATGCCGCTGCAGAAAGTTCAGCACCAGCCGACCGGCGCCGAGCCGGTAGAGATTGCCGTGTGTGCCACCGGGTATGAAGTGGCCCTCCTTCGGATCCGGTGCGGCCTCATAGAGCTTGCGCGCGAACTTGACCGGGATCAGCGTATCGGCCTCGCCATGGATTATCATGATCGGCGCACGCACCTTGCCGATGCGCGCCTCGGACTCGAAGCTGTCGAGCACCAGCCAGCGGACGGGAAACATCCAGTACCTGTCCTGCGCCACGTCGGCGATGCTGCTGAAGGGCATATCGAGAATTACGCCTCCGACCCCGAATTCGGCGGCCAAGGCCACGGCGACCCCAGTGCCCAGAGACTCCCCATAGACGACGATGCGATTCTCGAGCACGCCCCGCCGGCGGAGAAATTCGAACGCGGCCCGGCCATCGGCCAGCAACCCGTCCTCGCTCGGCGTTCCCCCGGCGCCGGCATTGTAGCGATAGCCGGCCAGCATCACGCCGTAGCCGGCATCGAGCAGCATGCGGGCGCGGCGCGCATGGAAATGCACGGCTCCGGCGTTGCCATGGAACAGCAGGACGACCGGCCGCCCCTTCACGGGCGGTGGGGCGTACCAGGCGAGCGGCCGGAACCCATCGGCGGTTTCGACCCGCACCACCTGCATTTCGGGGGCCGCGGTGCGGGCCGGATCGACGGTCTGCTGTTTCGGATGGTACATGATGTCACGCTGAAAGATGAACAGCGCGCCGAGAAGAAGCAGATAGACCGCCAATGCAGTCGGCAGCAGCGCAGCTGTGACCTTCTTCAGAATACGGCTCATGGCCGCGGCTCCTTGCCGAGCTGTCCGCCGACATACCGTTCGAGAAAGTCGAGCACGATTTCGCCGGCGCCGAGCTGGTAGAGGCCGCCGTGCCGGCCGCCGGGAATGAAATGGCCCTCCTTCGGCTCGGGTGCGGCCGCGAACAATGCGCGGGCGAACTTGACCGGGATCAGCCGGTCGTCCTCGCCATGGAAAATGAGCAAGGGCGCACGGATCCGACCGATCCGGGACAACGAATCGAAGGTGTCGTGCACCAGCCAGCGCGCCGGGAAGTACCAGTAGTGGTCCTGCGCCACGTCGGCAATGCTGGTGAACGGCATCGCCAGGATGACCGCGGCGGTTGGCTGGTCGGCGGCGATGGCAACGGCGACGCCGGTCCCCATCGATTCGCCGTACAGAACGATCCGCTCGTTCGGTACGCCCTGCGCGCGAACGAAGTCGACAGCGGCCCGGCCGTCGGCGATCAACCCCGCCTCGCTGGGTTCGCCCCCGGCTCCGGCGTTGTAGCGGTATCCCGCCAGCAACAGGCCGTAGCCGGCGTCGATCAACAGCCTGGCCTGCGGGGCGCGCGACGCCACCGTCCCACCATTGCCGTGGAAATAGACGATCACCCCGCTGTCGCGGTCGGGGGGTGGCGCCCACCACGCGAGGGGACGCGGCCCGTCGACGGTGTCGATGCGCAGCGCCGCCATCTCGGGCACCATTGATACCGCGGGTTCGGGCACGATCGGGTTTGGGTGGTATTGGATATCGCGCTGATAGGTGTAGAGCATGGCAAGGCCAGCGAGGTAGAGCGCCAGCGCGACCCCGATGAGGCTCGCCACGATACGCTTGACCACACTCGCCACGCCGGCCATCAGCGCTCACTCTGCCGCTGCGGCGGCGGCGCGCCGTTCGAGGAAATCGACCACCAGATCGCCGGCCCCGAAATCGTAAAGATCCGTGTGGCCGCCGCCGGGCAGGAAGTGAGCTTCCCTCGGCACGGGCGCAGCCTCAAGGAGGCGGCGGGCAAAGCGGACAGGGATCGTGATGTCCGCTTCGCCGTGAATCATCAGGATCGGCGCCCGTACCCGGCCAATCCGGGCCCTCGAATCGTAGCGGTCCCGGATCAACCACTTTGCCGGCACGTACCAGTAGTGAGCCTGCGCCACCTCGGCGATGCTGCTGTACGGCGTCTCCAGGATCAACCCGCCCACGTCGTTGTCCGCCGCCAGCGCCACGGCGATCCCCGAGCCCAGGGACTCGCCATACAGTACGAGCTGGCCGATCGCGTAACCCCGCTCGATCACATTTCCGATTGCCATCTGTCCGTCGGCGAGCAGCGCCGGCTCGCTCGGCGCGCCACCGGCACCGGCGTTGTACCTGTAGCCCGCCAGCAGCACGCCGAACCCGGCATCTATCATTCGGCGCGCCTTGTAGGCCCGCTCGCCGATATGGCCCGCATTGCCGTGGAAATAGACGACGACCGGTCGGCCCGGCTCGCGCGGCGGGTGCCACCAGGAGAGGATCTCGACTCCGTCGCCGACCGGAATTCGGACCGCCGCCATCTCGGCGACGCCGTGCTCGCGCGGGACCGGCACGGTGTCGTCCGGGCGGTACAGCAGAGCGCGCTGCGCAAGGTAAAGCGCCGCGACCAGCGCCCCATAACCGGCCGTCGCCAGAATCAGGAATGTCGTCATGTCGGCGTTCTTCCCCTCGCGCGCCCAAGACCCATCGGAAAATGCGCGGCCATTATGACGTCGCCAGGTTAACGGCCGGTTCAACCGGCCGGCGCGGCCGCCTGCTCGCGCGCTACGGTCGTCACCCCGAAATCATGCAGGATGGCATAGAGCGCCGGCACAACGACCAGCACCAGCACGGTGGCGGCGAACAGGCCGAACGCCAGACTGGTCACCAGGGGCACCAGAATCTGTGCCTGCAGGCTGCGCTCCAGAAGCATCGGCAACAGACCGAGCACCGTCGTCAGCGACGTCAGCAAGACCGGGCGGAAGCGGATACGCACGGCCCTGCGGGCGGCGTCCTCGATCGTCGCGCCGTCGACCGCCCGGCGCTTGATGAAATCGACCAGGAGGATGGCGTTGTTGACGACCACGCCGGACAGCGCCGCGAACCCCACCATGCTGGGCATCGACAGGTCGAGCCCCATCAACAGATGGCCCCAAACCACGCCGATCAGAGACAGCGGAATCGCGGCGATGACGATCAGCGATTCGACATAGCTGCGAAACAGGAAGCTGAGCAGCAGGAAGATCCCGACGACACCGATGGCGAAGGCCCGGCGGACCGACGAGGCGCCCTCCGTGCCGGTCTTCACCTCGCCTTCGACAGCGATCGAAATACCGGGGAAGCGGTCGCGAAGACCCGGCAGGAACCGCCGCTCGGTATCGGCCAGAACCTCGGACACGTTCATCCGGTCGGTGTCGACATCGCCCTGCACGGAAACCGTGCGCTGCCGGTCGATGCGGTGGATCCGGGCGAAGCCGCGTCCGCTTTCGACGACTGCAACGGCGCCGAGCGGCACCTGGGCGCCGCCGGGTCCCGCAACCAGGAAATAGTCGAGGTCGGCGAGACTATCCCGGTCCGCCGCGGACAGCCGGACGTCGATCTCATAGGACTCCGGTCCGACCTGGATTTCGCTGACGACTTCGCCGAAATACGCCGCACGCAGCTGCGATGCGATCTGTGAAGCGTCGAGGCCGAGGCCCAACGCGCCTTCACGCAGGCGCAGACGGATCTCGGGCTTTCCCGGCCGCAGGTCATCCGACAGGTCGAAGACCGCCGGATAACCGCCGAGCCAGGCCTGCAACTCCAGCGACGCCGCCTTCAGTTTGCCGAGATCGTTGCCCTTCAGCCGGATGTCGATTGGCCGGCCGGCGATGCCGATCTGGAATTCGGCGAATTTGAGGGCGATGACGTCGGGCACCGTCCCCATCGCCGCGCGCCAGGCCTGGATGATTTCGGCAACACTCGTGTTGCGGCTCTCGGCGGCGAGCAGATCCGCTGTCACCGTAGCCAGGTGCGGTCCCGACTCGAACGCATCGCTGTTGACGCCGTATTCAATCCCGACCTGGCGGACGAGTTCCTGCGCGCCCGGCTGCCGAGGCGTGAAGTTCCGGTTCACCTCCTCGAGTGCCGCAACCAGCCGGCCGACAATGGCCTCGGTGCGGGCCAGCGGGGTGCCCTGCGGCAGCAGCAGGCGGGCCTGCACCACGTCGCCGTCGAGCTTGGGGAATGCCTGGAACTTGAGAATGCCGCCGGCGATCATCGCCACCGACCCGAGCAGCGCAAACAGGATCAGCCCGACGGCGGCATACCGCCATTCGACGGCGAGATCGGCGATCCGCCCCGCAATATGGTCTCGCGCCCACGTGACCGCGTTCTCCACATGCAGCCGCAATCCCCTCACGTCGCCCTCGTGCGCCAGCGAATGCCGCAGATGATTGGGCAGGATCAGGAACGCCTCGATCATGCTGACGGTCAGCGTCATGATCAGAATGATCGGGATGAACTTGAGAATGCTGCCGATGTCGCCTTTCAGGACGGTCAGCGGGCCGAACACGCAGATCGTGGTCAGATACGACGCCAGGACCCCGGGCCCGACCTCGCGGACCCCGGCGACCGCAGCGTCCAGCGCGGCCTTACCCTCGCGGCGGTGCCGTGCGATGTTCTCCGAGATCACGATGGCATCGTCCATCAAGAGGCCGGTCGCGATCAGCAACCCGACCAGCGTGATCATGTTGATCGAGTAACCGCCGATGGCCATGACGAACAGCGTGCCGAGAAACGACACGGGAAGTCCCATCGCGACCCAGAACGCAAACCGCATTCCGAAGAACAGCCACAGGGCGAGCGCAACCAGCACCAGGCCCTGCGCCCCGTTCTTCAGCACCATGTTGAGCCGGTCCCGCACGATGGTCGAGACATCGCGCGTCAGCCCGAACTGCATCGTCGGCGGCGCCGTCGCACGCTCGCGCTCGAGAAACGCATTAATCGCGTCGACCACGACGAGCGTGTCGCCGGACCGCGCCTTGCTGACCTCGAGCAGGGCCGCCCGCTGGCCTCCGTAGTACACCGTCTGCTCGGCAAGCTCGAACCGGTCCCTGATCTCCGCGATCTCGCCAAGGCGGATCTCCGCCCCACTCTCTGCGCCGACCACGATCAAATCGCTGAAATCCGCCGCCCGCCGGCGTTCGTCTGCAAACCGGATCAGCACGTCGCGCTCGTCGGTCTCGATGCTGCCGGCCGGCAGGTCGACGCTCTGGCGCCCGATCACGGCGGCAATCTCGGAGACGCTGAGCCCATACTGCAACAATGTCTGGGCCGGTATTTCGATGCGGATCTGATGGTCGGAGAACCCGGTTATTTTCACCTGTGTGACCTGCGGGATCCGCTGCAGCCGTTCCTTCATGTCTTCGGCGTAGGCCTTGAGGTCCGGCTCGGACATCGGACCCGATACCGAGACCGCGGCGACGAAATCATTGCGGCCGAGAAGCTGGATATTGGCGCGTTCGGCCCGGTCCGGAAAATCGTCGATCGCCTCGACCTCGCTTTTCACGTCCTCAAGGAAGCGATCGATATCGCCGTCCCGGTCCATCTCGACGACCGCGGTCGCTATGCCTTCCCGGGCCTCGCAGCGAAGCTCGGCGACGTTGTTGATCCCGTCCACCGCGTCCTCAATCCGGCGACAGATCGCGTTTTCGATCTCCTCTGCGCTGGCTCCCGGATAGGCGACGCTGACCTGCACATCGCTCAGCGGCAGATCGGGGAAGGTTTCGCGCTCGAGCTCCGGCGCCGTTGACAGGCCGAGCGCCAGGATCCCGATCATCAGCAGGTTTGCCGCCGTCGGATGGCCGGCGAACAGACGGATCACCGAACCGATCCCTGTCCGATCGCCGCGGCGACCAGATGCTCGCGCAGGTCCGTATCCTCGATCGGCTCGAGCAACATGCCGTCGACGGCAGGAATGAGGTCGGTAACGACGACGATCTCCCCCTCGGCGAGGCCCTTGTCGATTACCACGAAACCCGACTGACGTACGCCGACCGTGACCGGCCGGCGCTGCAGCCGCCTGTCGGCGTCGACGACATAGACCATGCCGTCATGGAGCGCCGACCGGGGTACCACGAGACTGTCCGGCACCGGCCTGCCCTGCAGCTCGACCTCGACGAACATGTTCTTGGCGAGCGGCGGCCTGCGGCCGACCTCGACCAGCTTGTAGGGCTCGTCCACCGCCACGACGATGCCGATGGTGCGGGTACTGGGGTCAACCGATTCCCGTATGCGCGCAAATCGGGCCGGCCAGGACGCCTGAAAGTCCCCGGCGCTGAGCCGCACGGTGGCCGTAAGGCCAAGCCGATCGAAGATCTTACTGAGATTCTCGGCACCGACGTCCTGTAAATCGATGCGCGATCCGGCCACAAGCGGCCGCACCCGATCGAGCGGGATCTGTGCCGCGACCTCCGCCAAGTCCACTCCGTCGAGCACGGCCAGAATCTGTCCCGAGCCCGCGAACTGGCGCTCCTCGACATTGACCGCCGCCACCCGCCCTTCGAACGGCGTAACGATTTCGGTCCGCTCGAGATTGCGTTCCGCTTGCCGCAGTTCCGACTGATAGAGAGCAAGATTGGCGGTCAGAACCTCTCGCTCCGCCGGGATAAGAGCCAGTGCGCTGCGCTGGCTCTGCACCGCTTGACGCAGCGACAGAACGGTACGTTCGGCCTCATCGACCGCCGCCTGGGAAATGCTGCCACGCGCGACAAGGGTCTGTTTGCGCGCCAGATCCGTCTCCGCAAGAGTCAGCCCGCGCTGCTCGATTTCCAGCGAACGCTTCGTGTTCGCCTCGCGGACCGCAAGTTCCGCGATCTCGGCCTCGGCGCCGCGGATCCGCGATCGTGCGCTTTCCAGGGCGAGCTCGTAGTCCGTTGGATCGATGCGCAGAATCACCTCGCCGGATGCCAGCAGTTCGCCCGGCTCGAGGCGCGGGTGTTTTTCTATGATGCGGCCGCCGACCTCGGCGACCGCCTCCCAGATGCGGCCGGGCTGCACCTGGCCGTACCCCAGAGTGCGCGGCACGAAATCGACGGCGGGCACCGCGATCACGCGGACGGGCCGGACAATTTCGTCGAGAGGAACTTGTGCGGGAGGCTCGCCGCTGCGGGCGAACCAGAAGAGAACAGCGATGCCAACCAGAATGGGCGGAAGAATCAATAACTTCCGCCCCAGTCCGCCCATGTCCATTCCTACAAGGCCGTCGCGCGGCCCCCTATTTGTTGGAAACCAGGCATTCCATCCCGCGCGCCTTCAATTTGCTGCACAGCGACTGTGCGACGCTTCCGCTTTCCAGCCGCTCGGTCGCGAGGCGGAACAAGGTGCCCTGTCCCCGGAACCTAACCGGGGAAATGACCGGATTCAACCCGCCCAACAGGTCGTCATTGGCCTCCATATAGATCCGCCAGCCACGCTCGGCATTTTCCTCCGAACTGAACGCCCCCAGCACGACACGCGGGCCGCTCCCCGTTTCCGGCCCGAGCGGCTTGACCGGCGGCGGCGCCGCCGCTTGCTTGGGCTCGGGCGGCGGCGGCGGCGGCGGCGGCGGCGGCGGCGGCGGCGGCGGCGGCGGCGGCGG
>JABAOD010006194.1_pt1 | contig 15782 bp, 15 predicted proteins | sample 7062151 | NCBI WGS metagenome assembly JABAOD01 (sample SAMN14538626, study PRJNA623070) | marine sediment metagenome | biome: marine biome [ENVO:00000428]; feature: marine pelagic biome [ENVO:01000023]; material: deep marine sediment [ENVO:00002113] | place: India: Gulf of Khambhat ... | reverse complement strand
GGTGCTCTCGGCAATTCCCATGCAGACCGTTTGCGAGCCCTATATCCGCCGGCGCGCCATCCGGCACCTGGAGAAGGGCCGCATCGTCATCTTCGCCGCCGGCACCGGCAACCCGTACTTCACCACCGACACCGCCGCGGCCCTGCGCGCGTTCGAGATGAACTGCGACGTCATCATGAAGGCGACCAAGGTGGACGGGGTGTACAGCGCCGATCCGGTGAAGGATCCGCAGGCGGAGCGCTTCGACCGTCTTACCTACCGAGAGGTGCTGGAGCGTGACCTCAAGGTCATGGATGCGACAGCGATCGCCCATGCGCGCGAATACGGCATTCCGATTCTGGTCTTTTCGCTGCAAAATGCCGGCGCGCTGATCGGCGTGACGCAGGGAAAAGGAAACTACACGGTTATCAGCGACGGAGGGTGACACATGACGGACATCGACATGGCTGACATCCGCAGGCGCATGGACGGCGCACTGACCGCCCTCAAGAGGGAATTCGCCGGACTTCGGACCGGCCGCGCCTCGACCGCGCTTCTGGAACCGCTGGTCGCCGAAGCCTACGGCTCGAAGATGCCGCTCCCCCAGCTGGGCAACATCAGCGTGCCGGAACCTCGGCTGCTGACCGTCCAGGTGTGGGACAATGCCAACGTGAAGGCCGTGGAACGGGCAATCCGCGAATCGGACCTGGGGCTCAACCCGCAGACGGAAGGTGCGCTGATCCGGATTCCGATCCCCGACCTGAACGAGGAGCGGCGCCAGGAACTGGTCAAGGTCGCCGGCCGCTATGCGGAGCAGGCGCGGGTCGCCGTACGCAATGTCCGCCGCGACGGCATGGACCATCTCAAGCGGATGGAGCGGGAAGGCAAGATCTCCGAGGACGAACACCACACGATGTCGCAGGAGATCCAGGAGATGACCGACGAGCACGTCAAGCAGATCGACGACGCCTTCCACGAGAAGGAAGAGGAAATCACCCAGGTCTGACGGAATGGACGCCCTGCACGCGACAGACATCGGCGCGCCGCCGCCCCCGGTCCATATCGCCGTCATCATGGACGGCAACGGACGCTGGGCGGAATCGCGCGGTTTGCCGCGAATCGCCGGCCACAAGCGAGGGGCCGAGGCGGTGCGCCGCACGTTGAAGGCGGCGGCGGAGCGGGGCGTGTCCTACCTGACCCTGTTCGGGTTTTCCTCCGAGAACTGGAACCGCCCGCAGGACGAGGTGGGGGACCTCATGGGTCTCTTGCGGCTGTACCTGCAGTCCGAAATCGACGCCCTGAACGAGAATGGCGTGCGGTTGCGGGTGATCGGAGACCGCTCGCGCTTCGAGCCCGATATCGTCAAGCTTATCGACCGGGCGGAGTCGGACACCGCCGGCAACCGCCGCATTACCCTGGTTCTGGCCCTGAGCTACGGCGGCCGTCAGGAAATCGTGCAGGCGGCGCGGCAGTTGGCGCTGCGGGCCGTCCGCGGCACGCTGGACCCGGATGCGATCGACGAGACGACATTTGCCGGCGCCCTCGAATCCGCCGGCATCCCCGATCCGGACCTGCTGATCCGCACCAGCGGCGAGCAGCGCATCAGCAATTTCCTGCTGTGGCAGCTGGCCTACACCGAGCTCGTGTTCACCGATGTCCTGTGGCCGGATTTCTGCGAGGCGGAGCTGGCCGCGGCCATCGAGGCGTTCCACCGCCGTGAGCGACGCTATGGCGCCTCCGTCGGCTCACGCTAGACCCGGTTCGGTCACCCAGCGCGTGCTGTCGGCGGCCGTGCTGCTGCCGGCCGCGATCGGCGCGGCGTGGCTGGGCGGCTGGGTGCTCGCCATCCTCGTCGCCCTCGCCGCCGCTCTGATGTACTGGGAATGGCAGGGGCTCTGCGGTGAAAAGGGCCGCAAGGCGGAGGGGCTGGCAGCGCTCTGCGGGCTGGCGACGTTTCTCTGGGGCTGGGCGGGACCATGGACGGCGATTGTCGCCGGTGTCTGTGTCGGCGTGGTCGGCGGCACTGCCCCAGCCACGTACCGGCTGTTCCTCCTGTCGGGCTTCGCATATGTCTGCCTCGCCTGCGTGAGCGTTCTGTGGCTACGTGGTCTCGAACCGGCCGGACTGGAGACCGTGCTGTGGCTCGGCGCGGTGGTTGTCGCAACCGACACCGCGGCCTATTTCACTGGCAGGACGCTGGGCGGGCCGAAGCTGGCCCCGAAGACCAGCCCGAAGAAGACGTGGTCGGGCCTGTTCGGCGGCATGGCGGGGGCGGCCGCTGCCGGCGGTGCGGTCGCCGTCGCCGTCGACGGGGCGGACGTTGCGAGCCTGGGACTGCTTGGCGGAGCATTTGCCGTGATTGCGCAACTCGGCGATCTTCTCGTTTCGAAGGCGAAACGAACCTTCGGTGTCAAGGATTCGAGCAATCTTATACCGGGTCACGGCGGCGTGCTCGACCGGCTCGACGGGTTTCTCTCGACGTCGCTCGTGCTGGCGGCCCTGGTCCTGTTGGGTGGCGGGAGCCCGGTCGCATGGCGATAGTCGTTCCCGAGACGGCGACGGCACGGCGACGGGTGACCATCCTCGGGTCCACCGGCTCCGTCGGCTGCAACACGATCGACCTGATCGAGCGAAATCGGGACCGCTTCGAGGTTGCCGCGGTGACGGGCGGGAGCAATGTCGCGCGATTGGCCGAGCAGGCGCTGCGTCTGCGCCCGCGATTCGCGGCGCTGGCCGACCCGGCCGGCTATGGTGAGCTCAAGCGGGCATTGTCCGGCAGCGGCATCGCCGTCGGCGCCGGAACAGAGGCCCTGGTCGAGGCCGCCGAACATCCGGCCGACTGGATCATGGCGGCGATCGTCGGCGCGGCCGGACTTGCGCCGACGCTGGCGGCGGTCCGCCGCGGCGGCATCGTCGCCCTTGCCAACAAGGAGTGCCTGGTGTGCGCCGGCCCGCTGGTGATGCGGGAGGTGGCCAAGAGCGGCGCGACCCTGCTGCCGGTCGATTCGGAACACAATGCGATCTATCAGGTCTTCGACTTCGATCGCCGGGAGGCGGTCGAGGAACTGGTCCTGACCGCGTCCGGCGGTCCGTTCCGAACCTTGTCGGCGGACGCGATGCAGAACGTCACGCCGGCCGAGGCGACGAACCATCCCAACTGGGACATGGGCGCCAAGATCTCCATCGACTCGGCGACGATGATGAACAAGGGTCTGGAGGTGATCGAGGCGCNNGCGAGGTCACGCCGGCCGAGGCCTGCGCCCACCCCAACTGGGACATGGGGCCGAAGATCTCGGTCGACTCGGCGACGATGATGAACAAGGGGCTGGAGGTGATCGAGGCGCACCACCTGTTCGGCCTTCCCGAGGACAGGATCTCGGTCCTCGTGCATCCGCAGTCGGTCATTCACAGCATGGTGCGCTATGTCGACGGCTCGGTCCTGGCTCAACTCGGACAGCCGGACATGCGCACCCCGATCGCCTATACGCTCGCCTGGCCGGAACGCATGCCGGCGCCGGTGGCGCGGCTCGACCTCGCAGAGCTGGCGCGGCTGGATTTCGAGGCGCCCGACACGGGGCGCTTCCCGGCCTTGCGGCTTGCGCGCGAGGCGCTGCGCGCCGGCGGGACGATGCCGACCGCGCTGAACGCGGCGAACGAGGAAGCGGTCGCCGGATTCCTGCGAAACCGGATCGGATTCCTCGACATTGCCCGACTCGTTGAACATATATTGTCGGAGATGCCGGCCGGAGAGACGGATTCGCTGCAGACCGTGCTGGAGGCGGATGCGGAGGCACGACGACGGGTCGGTGAAGAGATCGTGGCCATGGCGGGCTGACATATCAGCGCCGATGTTAACGTGCCGATAAACGTTTGAAGTCGATATTCAGGATCTGTCGATCGGATTGGTGACATGGAATTGTTCGCGAACTTCTGGGACGGGCTGTTCTGGTTCCTCGTCCTTCTGACGCCGCTGGTCTTTGTCCACGAGCTCGGCCATTACCTTGTGGCCCGCTGGTGCGGCGTGCGCGTCGACGTGTTCTCCATCGGCTTCGGCCCCGAGTTGTTCGGCTGGAACGCCAAGAACGGCACCCGGTGGAAGTTCTGCGCAATTCCTCTCGGCGGCTACATCAAAATGTTCGGCGAAACCGCCCTGGAGCCTGATGAATCGGGCAAGGTCCGCGAGCTGACGCCGGCGGAAAAGGCGGTCTCTTTCGAAAACAAGCGGCTGTCCCAGCGCGCGGCGATCGTGTTCGCCGGACCGGCCGCGAACTACGTGTTCGCGATCGTCGTGCTGGCGGTCATGTTCATGACCTTCGGGCAAAGCTATACCCCTGCCGTGATCGCCGCCGTCGCCCCGGACTCGGCCGCGGCGCGCGCCGGGATCCAGCCGGGCGACCGTGTCGTCAGCATCGACGGCGACGCGCTCGATCGTTACGAGGACCTCGCCGGCCGCGTGGCGCTGCACCCGGGCCGGCCGCTCGCGATCGAGATCGAGCGGGACGGCGAGGTGATGCAGCTCACCGTTACGCCGGACCCCGTCGAGATGAAGATGCTCGACGACACGGTGCAGACCATCGGATCGCTCGGCGTCGGGCTGATGCCGCCCGTGGTCGCAGAGGTCGTCGAGGACAGTGCCGCCGAGGCGGCCGGTTTCCGGGCCGGCGATCGGGTTCTGCAGATCGACGACACGGCGGTCGGCCGGTTCGAGGATCTGCGCGACATCGTTCTGGCGGCGCCCGAACGGCCGCTCGACTTCCTGGTCCAGCGTGACGGAGCGACGGTGACCCTGACGGCGACGCCCAAGTCGGTGGAAGTCAAGAGCGACGGCGAAACGCGGATCGTCGGCCAGCTCGGAATCGCCGCCCAGGCGCCACCAACGGCAATCGTCCGCCACGGCCCGACCATGGCGTTGTGGCAGGCGACGAAACGGTCCGCGGAGATTACAGAAGGCACCTTGACCGGCCTTGCGCAGATCGCCGTCGGCTTGCGGGACAGCAAGGAGATGGGCGGACCGATCATGATCGCGCAGGTCTCGCGCAAGATCGCGAAACGCGGCGTCGTCGACTTCATCGGCATGATGGTGCTGTTCTCGATAACGCTTGGCCTGATCAATCTGTTCCCCATCCCGGTGCTTGATGGTGGCCATCTTGCGTTCTACGCTGTTGAGGCAATTCGGGGGCGGCCCCTCGGCGAGCGTGCCCAGGAATACGGCTTCAAGATCGGGCTGGCGCTGGTCGTCAGCCTCATGATATTCGTAATGGTGAATGATCTTCTGCACCGAGTCTTGTGACACCCGCCTTAGGACAATAACTTGAACAAGGCCTCGCACGGGGAGGCATAGTCGTTGCTGAAATGGGTTGGCGTACCGGGCGTCCTGCTCTGTGCCGTTCTTGTCTTGTCGACTGCCGGTTACGCCCAGGAAGGCACGGGCGTGCCGGTGATCGTGGCGCCGCCGGGGCGCGCGCCGCAACCGCCGGCCGAGGCGCAGCCGGCGCCGACCGATGAGACCGGGGCACCGGGGGTCGGCCAGCGGACGCTCGAACGCATCCTCGTCGAGGGCAACCAGCGGATCGAGGCTGAAACGGTGGCCTCGTACATGACGGTGCGGCCCGGCAGCCGGTTCGGCCCCGCCGATATCAACGAATCCCTCAAGAAGCTGTTTGCAACCGGCCTGTTCGCGGATGTTGCCATCCGCGTCCAGGGTGACGTGATAATCGTGCGCGTGGTGGAAAACCCGATCATCAACCGAATCGCTTTCGAAGGGAACCTTCGGGTAAAGGATGACGTCCTGAACCAGGAGGTGCAGCTGCGTCCGCGCGTGGTGTACACCCGCACCAAGGTACAGGCCGACGTCAAGCGGATCCTCCAGGTCTACCGGCGCAACGGGCGGTTCGGCGCGACCGTGGAGCCGAAGGTGATCATGCTCGAGCAAAACCGCGTCGATCTCGTCTTCGAGATCAATGAAGGCCCGCTCACGAAGATCGCCCGCATCAGTTTCGTCGGCAACCAGCGTTTTTCCGATCGGACGCTGCGGGGCGAGATATTCACACGGGAGTCGCGGTGGTACCGTTTCTTCACCTCCGCGGACACCTACGATCCTGACCAGCTTGCATTCGACCAGGATACGTTGCGGCGATTCTACCTGAACAAGGGATATGCCGATTTTCGCATCCTGTCTGCGATCGCCGAGCTGTCACCGGACAAGGATGCGTTCTTCATCACATTCACGATCGAGGAGGGCGAGCGTTACAGGTTCGGCAAGATCGACGTGGAAACGACGATCCCGGAGCTGGATCCCGAGCCCCTCAAGAAGCTGCTGACGACCAAGCAAGGGGATACCTACAGCGCGAAGGAGGTCGAGGACTCGGTGCTCGCGCTGACCACGGAAGTGGGGAATTTCGGCTACGCCTTCGTCGACGTCCGCCCCAAAGTCAAGCGCAACCGCGAGGAACGGACCATCGATATCACCTTCGATGTCAACGAAGGTCCGCGCGTCTTCGTGGAGCGCATCGATATCGGCGGCAACGTGCGAACGCTGGACCGCGTCGTGCGCCGGGAGTTCAGGCTCGTCGAAGGGGACGCCTTCAATGCTGCGAAGCTGGAGCGGTCCAAAGCCCGCGTGCAGAACCTCGGGTACTTTTCCCGCGTCGAAGTCAAGACGGAAGAAGGGTCGGCTCCGGACCGCACCGTGATCAAGATGGACGTGGCCGAGAAATCGACCGGCGAACTAGGCATCGGAGCCGGTTATTCGACGGCCGATGGCGTTATCGGCAACATCGCGCTGCGGGAGCGCAACCTTCTCGGCAAGGGCCAGGACATCCGGATAACGCTCACGGCGGGGGAGCGGCGCCAGGAATTCGACATCAGTTTCACCGAACGGTATTTCCTCGATCGCAACCTGTCGGCGGGTATCGACCTGTTCCACATCACCGAGGACAACACCGATTTCAGCTCGTTCACCAGCACCAGGACCGGCGGCGGCCTGCGCCTGGGATATGAAATCAACGAACGATGGTCGCAGCGGCTGCGCTACACCGTGCGCCAGGACGAGATCGAGATCATCGATCCGGCGTCGGCTTCCGTGGCAATCCAACAGCAGGACGGCACGACCGTGACCTCGCTAATCGGCCAGGATCTCACCTATGATCGTCGCGACAGGACCATCAATACGACCGAAGGGTATTACATCCGCCTGTCGACCGATTACGCGGGACTCGGCGGCGACTTGCACTATGTGAGGGGCCGCCTGAGCGGTGGCTATTTCCTGCCCATTACCGACGATATCATCGCCAGCCTGACGGCGACGACCGGCATCGTCGAGGGCCTGGGCGAGGATATCCGCATCACAGACAGTTTCTTCCTGGGCGGCAACAGCTTGCGCGGGTTCGCGACCGCGGGGGTCGGACCGCGCGATATCAATACGGGCGACTCGCTGGGAGGCAAGAAGATCGCCTACGGCTCGCTGCAGTTCACCTTCCCGATCGGCCTGCCCGACGAATACGGGATCAAGGGCCTCCTGTTCAGCGACTTCGGCACGCTGACGGATATTGATTTCGTCGACACGTCGGGAACCAGTGATATCCGCGACAATCCCTCGGTGCGCGTGTCCTGGGGCACCGGATTGTCATGGAATTCCCCGGTCGGACCGCTTAGTCTTGATTTTGCATGGCCGATACGACAGGAAAGCTTCGACAAGACGGAGGTGTTCCGATTGCGTTTCGGCACCCGCTTCTAGACAGGTATGGATTACAATGACGTTTCATTCGCGATTGGTGTTTGCCCTGGGACTTCTGCTTTCGGCGACATGGTTCCCTGAGAGCGCCGCGTTGGCGCAAGCCGGAGGCGATCCTCCGGTGATTGCGGTCATAAATTACGCGGAAGCGATTCACGAATCGAAGGCCGGGCAGAGCCTGCGCCAGCAATTCGACAAACAGCGCGCCATCTACGAAAAGGAAATCAAGAACGCCGAGACCAAACTTGAAGAGGCGCAGCAGGAACTCAAACAGCAGCAGGCGGTGCTCTCGCCGGAGGCGTTCGCGCGAAAGCGGCAGGAATTCCAGAAGCAGGCAAGCGAATTGCAGCGCCACGCGCAGAACCGCAAACGCACCTTGGATCAGATGCGCGATGAGGGCCTTCGCCAGATCGAGACGGTGCTGCGTGAGATCCTTGGCGAAATGGTCAAGGAACGCGGCTATGACATTGTCATGAATGCAGGTCCGGGTACCGGCACGATCGTGATGGCCAGCAAGGATCTGTTCATCACCGACGAGGTCATGGAACGGTTGAACAAGAAGCTTCCCAAAGTCACCGTCAAACCGGCGGCAGACTGAGCACATGGCCGATGCCCGTTTCTTTCGGCGCGGAGGGCCGTTTCAGCTCGCCGAGCTGGCCGCCATGTGCGGCGCCCAACCGGCGGCAGGATGCGATCCGGAAAAGCAGATCATTGATGCCGCGCCGCTTGCGGCGGCCGGCCCGGCCGATATCAGCTTTCTCGACAACCCCCGATATCTCGATCAAATGAAGGCCAGTTCGGCCGGCGCCTGCATCATGAAACCGGACTCGGTTGAGCACGCGCCTGCGGGCATGGCATGCCTCCTGTCCCCGAACCCGTACAAAGCTTATGCGATGGTCGCAGGCGCGTTCTATGCGGCAGTGGAGCTCGAACCGGGAATCGCGTCGTCGGCCACGGTAAGCGAGAGCGCGAGGCTGGGCGAGAATATCAGGGTGGAGCCCGGAGCGGTCATCGGCGCGCACGCGGAAATCGGCGCGCGCTGTCACATCGGGGCAAATGTGGTGATCGGTGACGGTGTCGTGGTCGGCAACGATACGGTCATCGGCGCCAACTCCACCCTGTCGCATTGCTTCATCGGAGCGCGCGTGTTGATCTACCCGGGTGTCCGCATCGGTCAGCCGGGATTCGGCTATGCGATGGACCCGGGCGGACATCTCGCAGTGCCGCAACTCGGGCGGGTCATTGTCGAAGACGACGTCCATATCGGTGCGAACTGCGCCATCGACCGCGGGGCCGGACCCGATACCGTGATCGGCGCGGGGACGGTCATCGACAACCTCGTGCATGTCGCCCACAACGTGAAGATGGGGCGCGGTTGCGTGATCGCCGGGCAGTCGGGTATTTCGGGCAGTACCGAGTTGGGCGATCTTGTGATCATGGCCGGGCAGAGCGGTCTTTCCGGGCACATCAAGGTCGGGACAGGCGCCCAGATCGGTGGGCAGTGTGGTGTCTTGAAGGACCTTCCGCCAGGCGCGCGGGTCATGGGGACGCCGGCCCGGCCGGTACGGGACTTTTTTAAGGAAATTGCTCTCCTTTCGCGTCTGGTAAGAAAACAGAGGAAAGCCGGGTAGCATGGCCGACGATCCGCGTCCCGACGACGAAGTCGATATCAACAGAATCATGCGGATGATTCCGCACCGCTATCCGTTCCTGCTGGTCGACAAGATCGCCGAATTGGTGCCGAACGAGAGCGCAGTGGGCGTAAAATGCGTGTCGGTGGCGGAGCCGCATTTCCAGGGACATTTCCCGGCTCAACCGATCATGCCGGGTGTCTTGATCGTCGAGGCCATGGCCCAGACTTCGGCTGTGCTTGTCTGCCATACCTTGGGGCATGAGGCCGAGGGAAAACTGGTTTACTTCATGTCGATCGACTCCGCCCGGTTTCGCAAGCCCGTCGTCCCCGGCGACGTCATGCGCATCCATGTCACGAAGAAACAGAGCCGCGGCGCGGTCTGGAAATTTGAGGGCAAGGCGATGGTCGACGGAAAGGTCGTCGCGGATGCAACTTTCGCCGCCATGCTCGTCGATCGATGACAGAGATCCACAGCACAGCCATCGTCGACAAGACGGCCACCATCGGAGACGGCGTTACCATCGGCCCCTACTGCGTCGTCGGCGCGCACGTGACGCTGGAGGAGGGGGTGGTCCTGAAACCTCACGTCGTCGTCGATGGCCGCACGACGGTGGGCGCGGGCACGCATATCTATCCCTTTGCCTCGATCGGTCTGGTACCGCAGGACCTGAAGTACGCGGGCGAGGAATCGCGGCTGACCATCGGCCGGAACAACGTCATCCGCGAATACGTGACCATGAACCCGGGCACCGAGGGCGGCGGCATGGAAACCCGCATCGGTGACGGTGGGCTGTATATGATCGGCGCCCATATCGCCCACGACTGTCAGGTCGGGAACAATGTCATCATGGTGAACAATGCGACTTTGGGCGGACACGTCGTCGTGGGGGACTTCGCTGTTATCGGCGGTCTCGCGGCGGTCCACCAGTTCGTGCGCATCGGCGCCCACGCGATGATCGGCGGCCTCTCCGGGGTCGAGCACGACGTCATTCCGTTCGGCACCGTCGCGGGCGAGCGGGCGAGCCTTTCCGGACTCAACATCGTCGGGATGAAGCGCCGCGGATTCGATCGGGAGACCATCCACGGAATCCGGGCGGCATACAAGGGCCTGTTCGGCGGCGCCGGCACGCTGGACGACCGGCTGGAACGGGTTGCGGGCGAGTTTGCCGATAACGCCGTGGTACAGCAGGTTGCCGCCTTCATACGCGGCGAATCCAAGCGCGGTCTGGTCGTGCCGAAGTCGGAGCATGGCGGGTAAGCTGTGCATCGTCGCTGGCGGCGGCCGCTTGCCCAAGCTGCTGATCGATGCGTGCCGGGAGTCCGGACGCGAGTTCTTTGTCTTGGCGCTGAAGGGCCAGGCCGATCCCGATATCGTTAGCCAGGTTCCCCACGAGTGGGTTCGCATGGGCGCGGCGGGGAAGGGATTCGCAATCCTCAAGGAGCAGGGTGTCGAAGAGTTGGTGATGGCCGGCCGGGTGCGGCGCCCGTCGCTCCTCGATCTCAGGCCGGACATGCGGGTAATGAAATTCTTCGCGCGGCTCGGGCGAAAGGGAATTGGTGACGACGGGCTGCTTCGCGCGGTCATCGATGAAGTGGAGTCGGAAGGGTACACGGTTATCGGTGCCCATGATGTTCTGCCCAGATTGACCGCAGATGTGGGTCCACTCGGTTCCGTGGTCCCCGACGAGCAGGCACGCGCGGATATCGAGCGCGGCATGGCCGTGCTGTCAGCGCTCAGCGACGTCGACATCGGGCAGGCCGTGGTGGTGCAACAGGGGATCGTGCTCGGGGTCGAAGCGGTCGAGGGCACGGATGCCTTGATCGCGCGCTGCAAGGCGCTGAAACGTGATGGCCCCGGTGGCGTACTGGTGAAATTCTCGAAACGCGGTCAGGAACCCCGGGTCGACATGCCGACCATCGGGCCGGAGACCATCGAACGGGTCGCCGCGGCGCAATTGCGCGGTATCGCCGTCGGCGCCGGTTCGACTCTCATCCTTGATATCGACGAACTGGTCCGTGCCGCGGATGCGGCCGGCATATTCGTCCTCGGCGTCGCCCAGGAAACATGAGCAGCGCCCTCTCGGTCTTCATGATTGCCGGCGAGCCGTCGGGCGATGTGCTCGGCGCGCGCCTCATTGCGGCGCTGCGCGAACTGACCGGCGGAACCGTGGAGGTCAGCGGTGTCGGGGGGGAACTGATGGCCCGCCAGGGTCTGGAAAGCCTCTTTCCGATGGAAGAGATCTCTTTGATGGGGATCACCGAGATCCTCCCGCATTTGCCGCGGCTGCTGCGCCGTATCAGGCAAACCGCCGAGGCTGTGGACCGGGTTGCCCCGCGCGCCCTGGTGACCATCGATTCGCCGGACTTCACCCGGCGCGTCGCGCGCCGCGTGCGCCGGCGCACGATCCCGCGGATCCATTATGTCGCACCGACCGTCTGGGCCTGGCGGCCGGGGCGCGCAAAGGGCTTTGCCCGCGATTTTTCGCATCTGCTCGCGCTGCTTCCCTTCGAGCCGCCGTGGTTCGAGCGGGCTGGCCTGCCCTGTACGTTTACCGGACATCCCGTGATCGAAGGCGGCGCCGGCCGCGGCGACGGGGAGGGATTTCGTGCCCGGCACGAGATCGCAAGCGACGCGCCGGTCATCTGCGTGCTCCCGGGCAGCCGGCGCGGCGAGGTTTCGCGGCTCGCCGGCGATTTCGGGGCGGCACTGGAATTGTTCCGGCGCCGCGCCCCCGATATGAGGGTCGTCGTCCCGACGGTACCCGGCGTTGCCGCCATCGTCGAAGGCCTCGCCGGCAATTGGCCCGGCCGGGCACTCGTCGTGCGCGGCGGGACGGACAAGAACGACGCCCTGGCGGCCGCGGACGCGGCCCTCGCAGCCTCCGGAACCGTGGCCCTGGAACTGGCGCTGGCGCGTGTGCCCACTGTGATCGCCTATCGGGTTGCGCCTCTTACGCATTTCATCGTGCGGCGACTGGTATCGGTCAAGTACGGAAACCTGATCAACATCATCGAAAATCGCGAGATCGTGCCGGAACTGATCCAGGGTGACTGCCGGCCTGACCGCCTTGCGCAGGAGCTGGAGCGGCTCTTGGGCCCGGCCGGGGCGGCCCAGGTCGCGGCGAGCCAGCCGGCCCTTCGCCAGCTCGGGCTTGGCGGGGAGGCCCCGAGCCGCCGCGCGGCGCGGGCGATTCTTGACATAATCGGCGATCCTGCGCCATGAACGGGCGCAGGAAACGCGTGCGAACTCCCGCAATATATGGAAAGGACGGTCCATGAGCGCCGACGGCGATATCGGAAAATTCCGGCTCCTGCACACGATGATCCGGGTCAGGGACCTCGAGAAATCCCTCGACTTCTACACCCGGCTGCTCGGCATGAAGCTGACGCGCCGCAAGGATTATCCGAGCGGCGAGTTCACCCTGGCCTTCGTCGGCTACGGCGACGAGGCGGACAGCACGGTCATCGAGCTGACCCACAACTGGGGGCAGGAGGAGCCGTATGAGCTCGGGACCGGTTTCGGCCACCTCGCGATCGGCGTGCCCGACATCTACAAGACGTGTGAAGCGCTGGAGGCCGAGGGCGTGCCCATTCCGCGACCGCCGGGCCCGATGAAGCACGGCGGCACGGTGATCGCCTTCATCGAGGATCCGGACGGCTACAAGATCGAGCTGATCGAGCGGGCCTGACGTCCGGCCGAACCGGGCTGGCGGCGGCCTGCAACGTAAGGTGGCCGCCGACCGGCTGGGCGTCCGGCGCTATTTGCGCTTGTTGAGGGGAATGAACGGCCGCTTCGCGTGTCCGGTGTAAAGCTGGCGCGGGCGCCCGATCTTCTGTTCCGGATCCTCGATCATCTCGCGCCACTGCGCGATCCAGCCGACCGTGCGGGCGACGGCGAAGAGCACGGTGAACATCGAGGTCGGGAAGCCCATCGCCCGCAGGATGATGCCGGAATAGAAGTCCACGTTCGGGAACAGCTTGCGGTTCACGAAGTAGTCGTCCTCCAGGGCGATGCGCTCCAGCTCCATCGCCAGGTCAAGCAGCGGTTCGTGCTGCACGCCGAGCTCCTCGAGGACCTCGTGGCAGGACTGCCGCAGGACGGCTGCCCGCGGATCGTAGTTCTTGTAGACCCGGTGGCCGAAGCCCATCAGGCGGAAGGGATCGTCCTTGTCCTTGGCCCGCTTGATGAACTCGTTGATGCGGTCCTTCGAGCCGATCTCGCCGAGCATGTTCAGCACCGCCTCGTTGGCGCCGCCGTGGGCCGGGCCCCACAGCGAGGCGATGCCGGCGGCGATGCAGGCGAACGGGTTGGCGCCGGACGAGCCGGCGAGGCGCACCGTCGAGGTCGAGGCGTTCTGCTCGTGGTCGGCGTGGAGGATGAAGATCCGGTCCATGGCGCGGGCCACCGATCGCCGGATCTTGTACTCCTCGCACGGTGTCGCAAAGGTCATGTGAAGGAAATTGGCGGCGAACGACAGGTCGTTGCGCGGATAAATGAACGGCTGACCGATCGAGTACTTGTAGGCCATCGCCGCGATCGTCGGCATCTTGGCGATCAGCCGATGCGAGGCGATCATGCGCTGCTGCGGATCGTAGATGTCGGTCGAATCGTGATAGAACGCCGACAGGGCGCCGACCACGCCGACCATGACCGCCATCGGATGGGCGTCGCGCCGGAAGCCGCGGTAGAAGTACTGCAGCTGCTCGTGCAGCATCGTGTGGTAGGTGATGTTCCGGTTGAACGTTTCCATCTCGGCCGCGTTGGGCAGCTCGCCCTCGAGGAGAAGATAGCAGACTTCCATGAAGTTGCTGTTTTCGGCCAGCTCCTCGATCGAATAGCCGCGGTAGAGCAGGACGCCTTCCTCGCCGTCGATGAAAGTGATCCGGGACTCGCAGGAGCCAGTCGACGTATAGCCCGGATCGTAGGTGAAATAGCCTGTATCGGAATAGAATTTCCGGATATCCACCACCGACGGCCCAACCGATCCGTCGAAGATCGGATAATCGAAAGTCTTGCCGCTGCGGTGGTCCGTCATGGTCACCACATCACCGGTGACGACATGTTTCGTGGCGGTGGATCCGTCGCTCATGGCAACCTCATGAAATGTTTACGAAAACGATGCGGGGCACGTTGGCCGAAGCGCGACGCTGCGCTGCCGCATCCTGGCTGGCGCGAAAATATCATATCCTGCGGGCGGTCGCGGAGCAAATTTGCTCACATAATGGTGCGCCTGTTTGCCGCGGCGCAGGGCGATCATCGGGGATCGCCGGTTAGGAGGTCTGAGGCGCGGCTGCCTTGGCCGCATTGGCAAGGCGGGCGAGACTCTCGTCGCGCCCCAGGATCTGCATGATTTCGAAGATTCCGGGCGACGCGTTGGACCCGGTCAGGGCGGCCCGCAGCGGCTGTGCGATTTTCCCCAGGCCGATTCCCATCTCTGCCGCCATGTCGCGGACCAGCGTCTCCAGAGCGTGCGGATCCCAGGAGTCGTGTGCCGCAAGCCGGGCCGTGGCCTCGGCAAGGAGGCTGGCTCCATCACCTTCGAGCAGTTTCGCAGCCTTCGGGTTGGCCAACGGGAATTCAGGGCGTGCAACGTAAAACAGGGCATTATCAGATAATTCGATTAATGTCTTCGCACGTTGCTTCAATCCATTCATGCCGGCAAGCAGGCGCTGCCGGCCGACCGGATCGACCTCATGGCCGAGCTGGGCGGCCAGCTTCGGCAGGATGAGCCCGAGCAGCCGCTCGTCGTCGGCTTCACGCATGTAGTGCCCGTTCAGGTTTTCCAGCTTGGCGACGTCGAACCGTGACGGCGAGCGGCCGACCCCGGCCAGATCGAACCACTTGACCGCCAGCGCCGTATCGATGATTTCCTCGTCGCCATGCGCCCAGCCGAGTCGGAGCAGATAGTTGCGCATCGCCTCGGGCAGGTAGCCCATGTCGCGATAGGCCTCGACACCCAGTGCGCCGTGTCGTTTCGAGAGTTTCGCGCCGTCCGGGCCATGGATCAGCGGGACATGGGCGAACTCCGGAACGTCCCATTCCAGGGCGCTGAAAAGCTGGATCTGCCGCGCCGCGTTGGTCAGATGGTCGTCGCCGCGGATGACGTGGGTGATCCCCATGTCGTGGTCGTCGACCACCACCGAGAGCATGTAGGTCGGCGTGCCGTCGGCGCGCAGCAGGATCATGTCGTCGAGCTCGCTCTGCTCGATGGAGACCTCGCCCTGGACCAGATCGTCGATCACCGTCTCGCCCTCCAGCGGCGCCTTGAGGCGGATCACCGGTTCGACGCCCGGCGGCGCCTCGGCGGGGTCGCGGTCGCGCCAGCGGCCGTCGTAGAGTTTGGCGCGGCCCTGGGCGCGCGCCTCGGCGCGCATCTCCGCCAGCTCCTCGGGCGTGCAGTAGCAGCGGTAGGCCTTGCCCTCGTCGAGCAGCCGGCG
>JABAOD010000873.1_pt2 | contig 15786 bp, 19 predicted proteins | sample 7062151 | NCBI WGS metagenome assembly JABAOD01 (sample SAMN14538626, study PRJNA623070) | marine sediment metagenome | biome: marine biome [ENVO:00000428]; feature: marine pelagic biome [ENVO:01000023]; material: deep marine sediment [ENVO:00002113] | place: India: Gulf of Khambhat ... | reverse complement strand
CGCACGCTCATCGAGGGTTCCAACGAGAACCGCACGATCGAGGCCGTGACGCCGGGGCAGTACCTGTGACACCGGCTGTGGTGTGAAGGTGGCCCTCCCCAAGATCCTCGGTACGGAGACAGAGTTCGGGATCACGATCCAGAACCAGCAGGACTTCAACCCTGTCCTCGCCTCTTCGCTGGTCATCAACTCCTATGCAGGGAAGCGGGCCAGGATCCAGTGGTCCTTCGACGAGGAGTCGCCGGGGAGGGACGCCCGCGGCTTCGGGTTCGAGGATGCGATGCCCACGGATCTCGAGACGGGACTCGTCAACGTCGTCCTCACCAACGGTGCCCGGTTCTACGTCGACCATGCCCATCCGGAGTACTCCACGCCGGAATCCACGACCGCGCTGCAAGCCGCGAAGTACGACAAGGCCGGTGAGGTCGTGATGGCGAGAGCGGTCAAGGCGGCTCGCTNNCAAGAACAACAGCGACGGCAAGGGCAACTCGTACGGCTTTCACGAGAACTACCTGGTCGCCCGTGACGTCCCCTTCGGTGAGATCGTGCGCCACATGACGTCCTTCTTCGTCACGAGACAGATCTTCACCGGCTCCGGCAAGATCGGAAGCGAGAACGGGCGTCCCGCCGTCGACTTCCAGATCACCCAGCGTGCCGACTTCTTCGAAGAGGAGGTCGGGCTCGAGACCACGTTGAAGCGCCCGATCGTCAACACCCGTGACGAGCCTCACGCCGACTCGACGAAGTACCGCCGACTCCACGTGATCATCGGCGATGCGACCTGCTCCGAGTATCAGACCTACCTCAAGCTCGGCGCGACGGCTCTCGTGCTGGATGCGCTGGAAGACGGTCTGCTCGGCGAGCCACTGACGCTGCGGGAACCGGTGAAGGCGACCTGGGGCGTCAGCCACGACCCCACGCTGCAAGCGACGTTCGAGATGGTCGACGGCACCTCGATGACGGCGCTCGATGCTCAGTGGCACTACCTCGAGCTCGTCAAGAAGTACGTCGATCAGGGTGACGGCGACGACGACTCGCGAGCCGTCGTCGACGTCTGGGAGGAGATCCTCGTCGATCTCGAGCGCGACCCGTTGTCGACGGCGGACCGCCTGGATTGGACTGCCAAGCTCCGCCTGCTCGACGGATTCCGCAGCCGGGACGGGTTGGACTGGGACGATCCGAAGCTGCGCCTCCTGTCGCTCCAGTACCACGACGTCGACCCCGACCGGGGTCTCTATCACCGTCTCGTGAAGAGCGGGCGGATGCGCCGGCTCTTCACGGACGACGAGGTCGCCGAGGCCGCACTGCATCCGCCGGAGACGACTCGCGCCTATTTCAGAGGTATCAGCGTCCGCAAATTCGCCGATGCCCTGGTGGCCGCCAACTGGGACTCGCTGGTCTTCGACGTCGGGGAGGACTCCCTCAAGCGGGTGCCTATGATGGAGCCGCTTCGAGGGTCGAAGGAGCTCGTCGGCGAACTGCTGGCGCGATCCGACACCCCGGCTGCGCTCATCCGGGCGCTTGGAGGTGAGTGATGGCTGATCAGGAACGCAAACAGACGTCCGGCGACAAGGAAGAAGTCGTCGAGGAAGTCGAAATCCCAGAAGGGCAGGGAGAGGAGCTCACCGAGCGCATCGACGATCTGCTCGAGGAGATCGACAGCGTCCTCGAAGAGAATGCCGAGGAGTTCGTCAAGAACTACGTCCAGAAGGGNNAGCTTCCTCTGGAGATGCCCAGTGACGGCAGCTTCACGTCTCTGCTGCACCGGCGCGGTGAGCTTCCCCGCTGGGAGACGAGTGCGACGGTCCATGGTGACGTGGAGATCCCTGAAGGCACCACGATCCTCGCCCTGCGCTACGACGACGGTGTCGTCATGGCAGGCGACCGGCGGGCGACGGCGGGGAACATCATCGCTCACCGCCGGATGCGCAAGGTCTTCCCGGCCGACTCGCACTCGGCCGTCGCCATCTCGGGTACGGCCGGCATGGCCGTCGAGCTGATCAAGCTCTTCCAGACGGAGCTGGAGCACTACGAGAAGATCGAGGGCGAGCGGCTCAGCCTCGAAGGCAAGGCCAACTATCTCGCCAGGATGGTGCGGGGCAACCTCCCCCTCGCCTTCCAGGGTCTCGTCGTCGTGCCGCTGTTCGCCGGTTACGACGACGTCTCGAGCTCGGGTCGTCTCTACACCTTCGACGTCGTCGGTGGCCGTTACGAGGAGCAGGACTACGCGACCACCGGCTCCGGTGGCATGGAGGCCCGGGCGTTCCTCAAGGGTGCGTTCCGGGAGGGCCTGGACAGGCGCGAGGCCATCGCGGTGGCCGTCGAGGCGCTGGTGGCAGCCGCCGAGGAGGACGCCGCCACCGGTGGGCCCGATCTACGTCGCGGCATCTTCCCGAACGTGATCACGGTCACGGCGGACGGCTTCGGCGAGTCCGACGTCGAAGAGGTTGCGGAGATCGCCGCCGGGGTGATGGAGGGCCGGCCATGAGCATGCCGATGTACGTCCCCCCGGAACAGCTGATCAAGGACAGGGCCGACTTCGCCCGCAAGGGCATCGCGAGGGGACGCTCGATCGCAGTGGTCGAGTATGCGACCGGCATCCTCCTCATGGGAGGCAATCCGTCGGCGTCGCTCCACAAACTGTCGGAGATCTACGACAACATCGCATTCGCCGGCGTGGGCCGCTTCAACGAGTTCGAGATGTTGCGGGTGGCAGGCATCCGGTATGCGGATCTCAAGGGCTTCTCCTACGGACGTGACGATGTCACCGCCAAGGGTCTCGCCAACGCGTACAGCCAGACGCTGGGTCAGATCTTCACCCATGAGGTCAAGCCGTACGAGGTCGAGGTCATGGTGGCGGAGCTCACGGCCGACGGGGAGCCGAACAACCTGTTCCGCATCGGATTCGACGGGACGCTGTCAGGCTTCGCCGAGTACGGCGCAATGGGGGGCCAGGAGGAGCAGCTCTTGGACAAGCTGGCGTCGGCGTACGAGGCCGGAGCGGACCTGCAGACGGTGGTCCGTGCCACGGCGACGGCCATCGAGGAGGTCGAGGAGACCGAGATCGAGCCGGGGGGCTTCGAGGCCGCCGTGCTCGACAGCCACAACGGGCGGCGCCGCTTCCGCCGTCTCACGCCTGACGAGATCGCCGCAGCCCGCAGCTGAGCCGCCTCAGAACATCGAGAGCAGGCGGAGCACGAAGAGCACGGCGACGATGGCGGCCACGAGCGCCGCAACCGTGCGGATCTCGACTGGCGGTGAGGGACGCCCCACCGGCGTGTACTCCTCGTCGAATCCGACCACGTTCTTCGCCTCGATGTCGAGCAGGACACGGGAGGCGTCGTCGATCCGATCCTCCAACACCCAGATCTCGGACAGCGCCATGTCGCCGACCGTGACCGGATAGGGCCCGAGCGACGGACTGTGGACGCGAGCCTCGATGCCTTCGGCCCGTAGCCGCGCTGCGACGATGTTGGCGCTGGCGAGGTCTCCGACCTTCGTCAGCATCTTGAAGCCCACACCTGTCGAATCGAGCATGGTCCCATTCTGGTCCGATTGTGGATCCAACATCGGCAGGTCTTTCGTGTGTCTCGGCCCGAACCGCGGTTAGCCTGCGAATTGTGAAGCGCCGCATCTTCGGTATCGAGAACGAATACGGGGTCACCTGCACCCTGCGGGGCCAGCGCCGCCTGTCGCCCGACGAGGTGGCCCGCTACCTGTTCCGCCGGGTCGTCTCCTGGGGTCGATCCTCGAACGTGTTCCTCGAGAACGGCGCCAGGCTCTACCTGGATGTCGGTTCGCATCCCGAGTACGCCACCCCTGAATGCGACAGCCTCTATGACGTCGTGCGGCACGACAAGGCGGGGGAGCGGATCCTCGAGGGACTGCTGCGCTCCGCCGAGCAGCGGCTCGAGGAAGAGGGGATCCGGGGCCAGATCTACCTCTTCAAGAACAACACCGACTCGGCGGGCAACTCCTACGGCTGTCACGAGAACTACCTCGTCGGCCGCCAGGGCGACTTCCAGCGGATCATCGACACGCTCATCCCCTTCTTCGTGACCCGTCAGATCTACTCGGGAGCGGGCAAGCTGCTGCAGACGGCGCGGGGCACGGTGTTCTGTCTGGCTCAGCGGGCCGAGCACATCTGGGAGGGGATCTCGTCGGCGACCACTCGAAGCCGCCCCATCATCAACACTCGCGACGAGCCCCACGCCGATGCCGAGCGCTACCGCCGTCTCCACGTGATCGCCGGCGACTCGAACATGTCCGAGTACATGACCTACGTGAAGGTCGGCACGACGGCGGCGCTGCTGCAGATGCTCGAGGACGACGTCGTCTTCCGCGACCTCACCCTGGAGAACCCGATCCGGGCCATCCGCGAGATCTCCCACGACATCACCTGCCGGCGCCGGGTGCGCCTCGCCAACGGTCGCGAGCTGTCGGCGCTCGACATCCAGTGGGAGTACCTGGAGCGGGCGATGCGCTACGCCCGCACCACCGGCTTCCCGCCCGAGGTGGAGCGGGCCGTGGAGATGTGGGAGTACCTCCTCACCGGGCTCGAGAAGGACCCGATGTCGCTGCACCGCGAGGTCGACTGGGTGACGAAGTACCGGCTGCTCGAGGACTATCGCGAGAAGCACGGTCTGCCGATGTCGTCACCCCGGCTGGCCCTCGTCGACCTGACCTATCACGACGTGTCCCGCGACCGGGGCCTCTACTACTTGCTGCAGCGGCGGGGCATGGTCGAGCGAATCGTCACCGACGAGGACATCCGCACCGCCATGACCGAGCCCCCGGCCACCACGCGGGCGCGCCTGCGCGGCGACTTCATCAAGGCCGCCAAGGCTCGCAAGCGGGACTTCACGGTGGACTGGGTCCACCTCAAGCTGAATGATCAGGCGCAGAGAACGGTTCTGTGCAAGGACCCGTTCAAGGCGGTCGACGAGCGCGTCGAGAAGCTGATCGCCAGCCTCTGACTCACGCGACCGTCTCGCCCCCCACGATCGTGTGGTGAACCGGGGGCATCCCCGGCCGGTAGACGAGGTGGCCGTAGTGGGGCGCCTCCAGCACGGTGAGGTCGGCTCGTGAGCCGGGTCCGAGCCGACCGATGTCGTCGCGACGCAACGCCGTGGCGCCTCCCAGCGTGGCGGCCGAGAGCGCCTCGGTCGCCGTCATCCCCATGTCGCGGACGGCGAGTGCGATGCAGAACGCCATGGACGACGTGTAGCTGGAGCCGGGGTTGGTGTTCGTGGCCAGGGCAACCGTGACGCCGGCGTCGATGGCGCGGCGGGCATCGGGATACGGCTGCCGGGTCGAGAAGTCGGCCGCAGGGAGAAACGTCGCGACCGTCTCGCTTCCGGCCAGGGCGTCGATGTCATCGTCCGTCAGATGGGTGCAGTGATCTGCCGAGGCGGCGCCGGCGGCCACCGCCACCTGTACACCGGGGCCCGGACCGAGCTGATTGGCGTGCACCCGGGCGCCGAGACCGCGCCCGGTGCCTGCGGCGAGGATCGCCGCCGTCTGGTCGGCGTCGAAGGCCCCTTGCTCGCAGAACACGTCGATCCATCGGGGGTGTTCGGCGAGGGCGGCCTCGAGCATCGGGCCGGTCACCAGGTCGACGTAGTCGTCGCTGCGCGCCCGATACTCCTCCGGCACGACGTGCGCACCCAGGAAGGTCGTCTCCGGTGACAGCCAGCGGGCCACCCGCAGCAGCCGCGCCTCGCCCTCGACGCTCAAGCCGTAGCCCGACTTGATCTCGACGGTCGTGATCCCCTGACGGTGCGCCTCCGCGAGCCTGATCCTGGCGAGACGGAGGAGCTCCTCCTCGGTCGCGGCTCGGGTCGCCGTCGTGGTCACGTTGATGCCACCCGCCGCATACGGCTCGCCCGCCATCCGTGCGGTGAACTCGGTCGATCGGTCGCCGGCGAACACGAGGTGGGTGTGGCTGTCGACGAAACCCGGAATGACACATCGTCCGCCGACGTCGAGATGCGTGTCGGCGCTCGGTGGCGCCCCGGTCCCCACCGCCTCGATCNNNNCGGAGACGAGTGTGGCCGTCACAGATCCTCCAACACGCCGCGCAACTCGGCGGCCGTGTCGATGCGGACGTGCGCGCCGCCATCGACGATCGTCTCGCCTGCCACGACGACCGTCTTCACGTCGCTCGCCGTGGCGGCGAAGACCACGGCATCCAGCGCGTTCCCCAGATCCGTTCCGGCCATCCGCACCGAGCCGAGACCCACCGTCACGAAGTCGGCGGCGCTTCCTTCGGCGAGACGTCCCACTTCGTGCCAGCCGAGGCTCTTCGCTCCGCCCCGAGTGCCCATGTCGAGGAGGTCGACCGGCTCGTGGGTTCCGCGCCGTCCCGTGGCGAGGCGCTGGTGGAGTTCGACGGCCCGCATCTCCTCGTGCATGTCGACGATGGCGTTCGAGTCCGAGCCGAGACAGAGCCCGACACCCGCCATGGCCAGGCTGCCGGTGTCACCGATCCCATCGGCGAGCTCGCGTTCTGTCGTCGGGCAGATGCACGCCATCGCTCCGGCGTTGGCGAGCAGCTCGACGTCGGCGTCGTCCAGATGTGTGGCATGGACGGCGGTGAAGCGATCGTCGAGTGCGCCGGCGTCGTCGAAGACATGGGTGGGGGAGCGGCCGTATTCGGCGAGGGAGGCCGCATTCTCGGCAGGCTGCTCCGACACGTGAGCGTGGAGCGGCGCACCACGGGCATGGGCCCAGTCGATCACCTGTGCCATGTCGTCCTTCGTCACCGCCCGGGTCGAGTGGATGGCGGCACCATGCCTCACCAGAGTCCCGCCGTGGTGGGCGCCGACCCGCTCCGCCCAGGCCTCGGGTGAACCGTCGCTGAACCGTTGTTGCACCGGCGACAGCTCCTCGTCGTGACCGCCGCGGAGATAGAGCGTGTCGAGCAGCGTGAGCCGGATCCCGGCGTCACCAGCTGCTGCGATCACGGCTGCGGACATCGCATTGGGATCGGCATACCGCTCCCCGCCGGGACCGTGGTGCAGATAGTGGAACTCGCCGACGGTGGTGATGCCGGCGAGGGCCATCTCGGCATAGCTGGCCCTGGCCAGGGCGTACATGGTGTCGGGATCGAGCGAGGAGGCCACGTCGTACATCGCATCGCGCCACCCCCAGAAGTCCTCGGTGGCGGCGTGCGTCCGCGCTCGCAGCGCCCGGTGGAACACGTGGCTGTGCGCGTTCACGAAACCGGGAATGGTGATGCCCGAGAGTGTCGTGGCGTCGCCCGGGGGCATGATGACGCCGTCGGAGACGGCGGTGATGGTCCCGTCGGTGACGTCGAGCACCACACCGGGAACGGCACCCTCGCCCCCGAGCCACGCCAGCTGGCACCAGAACCTGGTCACGATCCGATTCTCGCGGCAAAGTCCGTGATCCGGGTGACGAAGGCGTCCCGGTGGAAGCGTTTGTACATCTCCCAGGTCATGAACGTCGCAGGATCGATGCGGTCGACGATCATCCGTCCGTCGAGATGATCGACTTCGTGCTGGAAGGTGCCCGCCGTGAGGCCTCGCTTCACCTCCGTGTGCGGCCGGCCCTCGCGGTCGAGATAGCTCACCTCCACGGCGACGTGTCGCTGGAGGACGCCCCGCAGGCCGGGGACCGACAGGCACCCCTCGTTGATCGCCACCATCTCGTCGCCGACGGCGCGCAGCACGGGGTTGACGATGACCGTGAGGGGGATCGGCGGCTTGTACGGGTATCGCGGATTCCTCGTGACCTCGATCGTGGCGATGCGCAGCTCGGCGCCGATCTGATTGGCGGCGATGCCCGCTCCGTTCTCGTGGCGCATCGTGTCGATGAGGTCGTCGATGAGGTCCTGCACGTCGGGGCTGTCGATGGTCCTCGGATCGACCTCGCGGGTCGGCTGTCGCAGCACCGGATGACCGACGTGGACGACCGGGCGAACCGCCATCAGGCCGGCTCGGTCATCGGGATTCGGACGCCACGTTCCCTGGCGACCTCCGCGGCGCGCTCGTAGCCGGCGTCGGCGTGCCGCATCACACCCGTCCCCGGGTCGGCGGTCAGCACCCGCTCCAGCTTCTCGGCGGCCAGATCGGTGCCATCGGCGACGACGACCATCCCGGCGTGGATCGAGCGCCCGATGCCGACGCCGCCGCCGTGGTGGATCGACACCCAGGTGGCGCCCGAGCTCGTGTTGAGGAGGGCGTTGAGGAGGGGCCAGTCGGCGATCGCGTCGGAGCCGTCCGCCATGGCCTCGGTCTCCCGGTACGGCGAGGCCACGGAGCCCGAGTCGAGGTGGTCGCGGCCGATCACGATCGGCGCCGACACCTCGCCGGAGCGCACCATCTCGTTGAATCGGAGCCCGAGCCGGGCCCGCTCGCCGTAGCCGAGCCAGCAGATCCGGGCGGGCAGCCCCTGGAACTCCACCCGCTCGCCGGCGAGGCGGATCCAGCGGTGGAGCGCCTCGTCGTCGGGGAACTCCTCGAGCACCGCCCGATCGGTGGCGGCGATGTCGGCGGGATCGCCGGACAGCGCCACCCAGCGGAACGGGCCCTTGCCTTCGCAGAAGAGAGGTCGGATGTAGGCGGGGAGGAATCCCGGATAGTCGAACGCCCGATCGAAGCCGCCGAGCTGGGCCTCGGTGCGCAGCGAGTTGCCGTAGTCGAACACCTCGGCCCCACGGTCGAGAAAGCCGACCATCGCGGCGACGTGGGTCGCCATCGAGTTGCGCGCGCGCCTGATCAGCTCGTCGGGATCACGCTCCAGCAGTTCGGCGTGAGCCTCGGGGGAGACGTCCACCGGCACGTAGCTGAGAGGGTCGTGGGCGGTGGTCTGGTCGGTGACGATGTCCGCCGGGAAGTCCATCTCGAGCAGCCGGGGCACGATGTCCGCCGCGTTGCCCACCACCCCGACGGACAGCGGCCTGCGCTCGTCCCGGGCTGCGATACAGCGAGCCACGGCGTCCTCCGGCGAGGCGGCGCGCACGTCGAGATAGCGGGTCTCGAGGCGTCGCTGCAGACGGTGTTCGTCCACCTCGACGCAGAGCGCCACGCCGTCGTTCATGGTGATGGCGAGGGGCTGCGCGCCTCCCATGCCGCCGAGTCCGGCGGTCAGCGTGATGGTGCCGGCCAGCGAGCCGCCGAAGCGGCGGCGGGCGATCTCGGCGAAGCACTCGTAGGTGCCCTGGAGGATCCCCTGGGTGCCGATGTAGATCCACGAGCCNNCACGAGCCGGCCGTCATCTGGCCGTACATGGTCAGGCCCAGCGCCTCGAGCCGGCGGAACTCGTCCCAGGTGGCCCAGTCCGGCACGAGATTGGAGTTGGCGATGAGCACCCGGGGTGCCCACTCGTGGGTCCGGAAGACGCCGACGGGCTTGCCGGACTGGACGAGCATCGTCTCGTCGTCGGCCAGCGTGCGCAGCGTGGCGAGCATGGCATCGAACGCCTCCCAGGACCGGGCGGCGCGGCCGGTGCCGCCGTACACGACGAGCTCCTCCGGCTTCTCCGCGACGTCCGGGTCGAGGTTGTTCATGAGCATGCGCAGGGCCGCTTCCTGCTGCCAGCCCCTGCAGGTCAGCTCGGTGCCGCGCGGGGCGCGTAGGGTGCGCGGACCGGTCTCGTTCATGCGGGTTCCTCCGTTGCGGAATCGGGTGGGATGTCGGTGACGAGGGCGCCGGATGCGACGAGGTCCTCCACGGCGGCGAGTTCGGGAGCCAGGAATCGGTCGGGTCCCACGGGGCCGGCCACGTCGAGGATCGTCTCCATCGCCGCCGCGGTGGTGGCCGCGGGGTGAAGCGGTGCCCGCAGCGCCAGAGCCCTGGCGGCACACACGAGCTCCACGGCCAGGATGCGCTGGTAGTTGGCGATGGCGTCGCGCAGCTTTCGACACGCATGCCAGCCCAGCGAGACGTGGTCCTCCTGCATGGCGGACGTCGGAATGGAGTCGACGCTGGCCGGGGCGGCGAGCCGCCGGTTCTCGGCGACGAGTGCCGCCTGGGTGTAGTGGGCGATCATCATGCCCGAGTTCACCCCGGGGTCGGGCGTGAGGAAGGCGGGGAGGCCATTGCTCCGGGCGGGGTCGAGCATGCGATCGGTGCGTCGCTCTGACAATGCGCCGGCATCGGCGACGGCGATGGCGAGGAAGTCGGCAGCATGGGCGAGCGGGGCCCCGTGGAAGTTGCCGCACGACTCGACCCGGCCGTCGGGCATCACGAGCGGGTTGTCGATGGCGCTCACGAGCTCGCGGTCGGCGACGGCGGCGGAGTGCGTCATCGCATCGAGCAATGCGCCGTGGACCTGCGGGGTGCATCGCAGCGAGTAGGCGTCCTGGACGCGGTCGTCGCCGTGACGGTGGCTGGCGACGATGGGAGATCCGGCGAGAAAGGCCCGGAGGCGGCCGGCGCTGGTGATCTGCCCGGGGTGAGGCCGCATCGCGACGAGGTCGGCGGCGAAGGCCCGGTCGGTTCCAAGCAGGGCCTCCGTGCTCATCGCACCGGCGAGATCCGACGTGGCCGCCAGTCGGTCGAGGTCGTCGAGCGCGAGACACAGCATGCCGAGCATTCCGTCGGTGCCGTTGATNNTCCTTGGGGCCGAGCACGACCGGGGGCAGACCGAGCGCGTCGAGGGCCTCGGCTGCCGGTACGGGATCGCCGTTGCGGTCGCGAAGGGTTCCCTCACCGATGAGAGCGAGCGCGGCGTGCGCCATGGGTGCGAGGTCACCCGATGCGCCGAGCGAGCCGAACACGGGCACGATCGGCGTGTAGCCGGCATTCAGGAGCTCGGTGATCGTCTCGACCACCACCGGACGCACCCCCGAGAACCCCATCGCCAGGCTGCGGGCCCGGAGCAGCATCATCGCCCGGACCGTCTCCCGATCGGTCTCGGGCCCCATCCCGGCGGCGTGCGAGCGAATCAGGGCAACCTGGAGCTCGGCAGAGCGCCCGTCGGGNNGAGCCGAAACCGGTGGACACGCCGTACACCGGCTCGTCCTGATGGGCGAGCCCGGCGACGACCGAGGCGGCGCGTTCCAGCGCAGCCACGGCCGTGGGAGACACCTCGATGCGGGCGCCGTGGCGCGCCACAGCCACGACTTCGCCACGGGTCAGACCTTGATCGGTCAGCGCGATCGGAGGTACAGTTGCCACGATGCAAAATGTAGCACCGCAGAGTGAAAGCCGACAACCGCTGACGGCACGGTCCTCGGACCGGGTCCTGGCGGTGCTCAAGACCGTCGCCGCCACGGAGCGGGGGCTGTCGTTGACGGAGGTGGCCTCCCGGCTCGATCTGGCTCCGAGCACCGCCCTGCGCCAGTTGCGATCCCTCGAGGCGGCAGAGCTGCTGGTGAGGGGTGAGGACCAGGCGTACCGCCCGGGACCCGACCTCATCCGCATCGCACATCAGGTTCTCGGTGGGTCGTCGATGGCGGAGCTGGCGCTGCCGCTGCTCGAGCAGGTGGCGGCCGCGAGCGGAGAGTCCGCCTATCTGGCGGTTCCGGACACCGCCGGCTTCTGCGTGTATGTCGCCACGGTGGAGGGTCCGCGACAGCTCCGCCATGCCGGGTGGCTGGGCCGACAGATACCGACGGGCGACACCGCCGTCGGTGCGGCATTGCGAGGCGATGTCGACGGTGACGGGGCTGCATACCGCGCCGATGGCCACGAGGAGGGTGTGTCCGCCGTGTCGGCGCCGGTGTACGACGCACGCGGATCGATCGTGGGTGCAGTCTCCGCCGTCGGTCCGACCTTCAGGCTGGTCGGGGATGCCCGCGCCACCGCCAGAGCCGCCGTCGTGGCGGCCGCGGCCTCGCTGTCACGCACGCTGGGAAGCTGACCGGCCCGATCGCACCGGTGCTTCCCAGGCGAACCGGTGTTCGATACGCTGCGCGCCACATGCAAAACGTCATCGAGCGCATCCTCAATCTGCTCGCGTTCTTGCTGACCGTCGACCGCCCGGTGACCGCGGACGAGATCCGGCACACCGTGGCCGGCTACGGCCAGGAGAGCGACGAGGCGTGGCGGCGCATGTTCGAGCGCGACAAGGATCTGCTGCGAACCCTCGGTATCCCGCTCGAGATGCGGCCCACCGATGCCTGGGAGGTCGAGCACGGCTACGTCATCCCGCGTGAGGACTACTCGCTGCCCGATCCCGGGCTCACGGACGAGGAACGAGCTGCGTTGTGGCTTGCCGCCCAGGTGGTGCGGATGGGCGGCAGGGCGTCGGGACCCGAGGCCCTCTTCAAGCTCGGCGGCGCCACCAACGTGCCGGGCGGCGAGCCCCTGGCCGCCGATCTCGGCGCAGAGGCGACGATCCTCGGAGACGTGTTCGCCGCGGTCGCCGAGCGCCGGACGCTGGGCCTGCGGTACCGGGACCGGCGACGGCTCCTCCACCCCTACGGGCTCGTGCACCGGCGAGGCCACTGGTACCTGGTCGCCGCCGAGCAGCCCGAGGACGTCGTGAAGGTCTACCGGCTCGATCGGGCGGCGGAGCTCGAGACCGGCGAGGTCGACGGCGCCTTCCAGCGTCCCGAGGGTTTCGATGCGGCCGCCTACATCGCCGACGCACCATGGGAGGCGGGTCCCGCAGACATCGAAGCCGTGGTTCGATTCGACGAGTCTCTGGCGTGGTGGGCGCGTCGCCAGCTCGTGGGTCGGAACGAGGTCCGTGAGCTGCCGGACGGGTCACTGCGGGTGAAGCTGCGCGTCGCCAACCCGGATGCGTTCGTCGGCTGGGTGCTCGGCTTCGGCGACACCGCGGTCATCGAGTCGCCGCCGGAGCTGGTGGATCGCCTCGTCGGCCGTGTCGAGGCCGCACTGTGAGCTCCTCACGCACCGCCAAGCGGCTCAACCGCATCCTCGCCATGCTGCCCTGGGTGATCGCGAACAGCGGCGCAACGGTCGACGAGGTCTGCGAGCGTTTCGACTACACGCAACAGCAACTGATCGCCGACCTCAACCTGGTCTTCGTGTGCGGGCTTCCCGGATACGGTCCCGGAGATCTCATGGATGCCTACATCGATGGCGACGAGGTCGTCGTGGAGTTGGCGGACTACTTCGCCGCTCCGCTCCGGCTGACGCCGCCGGAGGCGCTCGGCCTCCTCGCCAGCGGTCTCGCCCTCGTGTCGACGGGCCAGGCGCCCCCGGCTCTCGATCGGGCGGTGGCGAAGCTCCAGGAGGTCGTGTTCCCAGAGGGCGACGGAGGGATCGTCGTCGACCTGCGTGAACCGGAGTTCGTCGGACAGCTCCGCACGGCGGCCGCCGAAGGCGTGGTGACTTCGATCGTGTACACCAAGATCTCCTCGGGGGAGACCAGGGAACGGCTCATCGAGCCGTGGGTCGTGTTCTCGACGATGGGCAACTGGTATGTGACAGCCTTCTGTCGCACCGCCGGTGGAGAGCGGGTGTTCCGCGTGGATCGCATCCAGGAGCTCGAGCTCACCGACGAGCTGTTCACCCCGCCGCCCGAGCTGCCCACGCCGGCCGTCGACTACGTGCCGGGAGAGGAGGACGCCTACGCGGTGATCGAGCTCGGGCCGGATGCAGCATGGGTCGCGGATTACTACCCGAGCGAGGTCGTCGCCGACGGTCCGGACGGCGGGACGACGATCCGGATGGCGGTGTCGGACCCCGGAGTCGCGGGCCGGCTGCTGCTTCGGCTCGGCGCCTCGGGCCGGCTGCTCGAAGGAGACGAGGTCGCTGCCTCCCGTGACGCACTGGGAAGGGCGATCCTGGCCCGCTACGACGTCGCCGATGGTGACTGACCACTTCGGGTCAGTGCGTCATAGCACGAACGGACTAATCGAGGAATAGTCATTCAGAGGACATCAGGCGTGCCGAAGAAATTCATGCAACGGGCAAGAGTTTCTTGGAGAGCCTCAGATGACAACCATTCGCACCACGTGCGCTCGATGTGGGGATGTCGAGCTGACGACCGGAGATATCGGTCTCGAGCTCAGCGCATCTGGTTCGACCGGCAATTATCGCTTTGCGTGCCCCTTCTGCGGCGACACGCAGCGCCGACCCGCCAACCACCGGGTCGTGAGCATTCTGCTGGCGACGGGCGTCTCCTACGAGATCATGAGCCCGGCGGGACCGATCACCGAGGACGAGATCGAGCGTTTCGCCTCGGCGCTGGATTCAGACAACTGGTTCAGCCACATCGAAACCGCCTGACCCCGGGCGACGAGCGTCGAATCGGGCCACGAGGCAAGCCTCGTGGCCCTTTTCCGTGGCAAGGTGTGAGCGGCGACCCGGCAGCCCTCGCCTAGCATCGGCCTGCACATGTTCAACAGTTTCTCGTTCTCCGAGCTCCTGACGATTCTGCTCGTGATCGTCATCGTGTTCGGACCCAACCGTCTCCCCGAGATGGCGCGTCGTCTGGGGCAGTGGACGAGCAAGGCTCGCCAGTCTCTCGAGACACTGCGCACCGAGATCGGGTCCGAGTACAAGGACGTCATCGATCCGCTGCGCGACGCCCGAGAGGACATCCGGGGGCTGCGCAAGGAGCTGGGCGACTCGGCACGAGCCGTCGTCTCCGACATCGATGACGCCGCAGCCGGCGTACGGAAGGCGGTCGAGCCCGAGAAGAAACGCCTCACTGCGGAGGACATCGCCAGGGGCAACGCCGCCGAGCCGACTCCGGCCCGGTCCAGTCTCGATGAAGTGTCCGAGGAAGCCTCGACCGACGTCGAGGACGAGGACGGTGCATCGTGACGAACGAGGCGACGATGACCTTCTGGGATCACTTCGCAGAGCTCAGACAGCGAATCATCAAAGCAGTGATCGCCCTCGTCGTCGGAGCCATCGTCGCCTTCATCTTCCGGGAGTGGCTGCTCGACCTCTTGATCCAGCCGTTCTGCGAAACGCTTCCGCCGGGCGAGAAGTGCGAGCTCTTCTTCACCCGTGCGACCGGGGCCTTCACCGTGTTCATGCGGTTGGCGTTCTTCGGCGGCTTCGTGCTGGCCAGCCCGGTGATCATCTTCCAGGTCTGGCGCTTCGTCAGCCCGGCGCTCACGTCTCAGGAGAAGCGCTACGCCATCCCGATCACCGCGCTCATGACGACGCTGTTCCTGTCGGGCGTCGCACTGGGATACTGGTCGTTGCGTCGGGGCCTCGAGTTCCTGCTCGGATTCGGAGGCGAGAATCTCCAGGAGCTCCTCAACGCCGACGACTATCTGTCGTTCACGATCCGGTTCATCGCTGTCTTCGGTGTCGCCTTTCTGTTCCCGGTGTTCCTGTTCGCAGCCGCCGCCGTTGGTGTCGTCGACTCCGCCCGGCTCCGCGCCGGTCGGCGGTGGGCCATCACGTCGATCGTGGTGATCGGAGCCGTGGTCACTCCTTCCGGCGACCCACTCACGCTGATGCTGCTCTCCACTCCGCTCTACATCCTCTACGAGCTGACGATCCTGGCCGTTCGCTTCATACTGAAGAAGTGAACTCACCGGATCCGGTGTCCGCTCCGCCCGCCGCGGCCTTCTTTGCGAATCTGCCCTTCCAGCCCGACCGGTTCCAACGGGAGGCCGTCGCCGGTTTCGCCGCGGGTTCGTCAGTGGTCGTCACCGCGCCGACGGGGGCAGGCAAGACCCTGGTGGCGGAGGCTGCGGTTCACCTCACGAAGCAGCGCGGGTTGCGTTCCTTCTACACGACGCCGATCAAGGCGCTCTCCAACCAGAAGTTCGGCGACTTTCGCCGTGAGTACGGGGATGCCGCGGTGGGGCTCCTCACCGGCGACAACGTCATCAACGGCAGCGCCCCGATCGTCGTCATGACCACCGAGGTGCTGCGCAACATG
>JABAOD010002053.1_pt1 | contig 15798 bp, 11 predicted proteins | sample 7062151 | NCBI WGS metagenome assembly JABAOD01 (sample SAMN14538626, study PRJNA623070) | marine sediment metagenome | biome: marine biome [ENVO:00000428]; feature: marine pelagic biome [ENVO:01000023]; material: deep marine sediment [ENVO:00002113] | place: India: Gulf of Khambhat ... | reverse complement strand
GCGGCCTGTCGTCTCCATGGGGAACCTTACGAAACGGGTTACTGTTGTTCCGGCGGTGTCGAAGCGCCGCGAAAGAGGCCCGCAGACGCGTGCGCTAAGATTAGTATATTATTGTCTCGAGATGGAGGGGGGCCTGCGGCGGCCGGGCGCCACCGGGGTCCAGAGCAACGGCAGAGCGGGACGGGAGAGTTACATGGGAGTTGTCAAAGAGGTAACGGACGAAACCTTTGCAGAGGAAGTTGAGCAGGCTGAGGGAGTGGCGATGGTGGATTTCTGGGCCGCCTGGTGTGGGCCCTGCCGCCTGGTGGCGCCCATCGTGGCTCAGCTAGCCACCGAGTACGAAGGCCAGGTCACGGTAGCGAAACTCGATGTCGACTCGAGCCAGCGGACCGCTATGCGTTTCAATATCAGGTCGATTCCCAGCATCTTGTTCTTCAAAGATGGCCAGCACGTGGACACGGTGATCGGAGCCGTGCCCAAGCAACAGCTCGAACAGAGGCTCAAGCGGCATCTGGGTTGAGGCCGGCCGATCGTCTCCGGGCCGCGGCGGAACCGCCCTGGGACCCGGAAAAAAACCCGGACCCGACGCCTTCGCGGATCATGCCTCCGCGGAGGCGTCTTCGCTTGCGCGAGCGGAAGCGGGCGCCATGTTAGCGCTCGAGCGTTATGACGGAACCGGGCAGCCTTTATCTGGTCAGCACGCCGATCGGCAATCTCGGCGATTTCACCTTCCGGGCGGTGGAGGTGTTGCGTGCGGTTGACACGATCCTCGCCGAGGACACGCGGCGTGCGCGCACTCTGTTGTCGCACTACGACATCGTGCCGCGTGACCTCAGGTCGTTTCACAAACATAACGAGGCCGCTCGTACCGAGGAGGTGTGCCGGATGCTGGCGGCGGGCCGCTCGGTGGCCCTAGTGAGCGACTCGGGTACCCCGCTCATCTCGGATCCCGGGCTGCGCCTGGTGCGCGCCGCGCTCGACGCGGGTGCGAGGGCGGTGCCCATCCCCGGCGCCTCGGCCGCCCTGGCGGCCCTGGTTGCCTGCGGACTCGATCCGGAGCCGTTTTGCTTTCTGGGATTCCTGCCGCGCAGCGGCCGCCGCCGTCGCGAGCGGGTGGAGACGCTGGTCGGGTTGCCGCATACGGCGGTGGTGTACGAGTCGCCGCAGCGTCTGGTTCGCACTCTAGAGGAGTTCTGCGAAGCTCTGGGTGCGGACCGCCGCGTGGTCGTCGCCCGGGAACTCACCAAGCTGCACGAGGAGTTCGTAAGCGGAACCCTGGAGGAAGCCGCGGCCTACTATCGGGAGCACCCTCCCCGTGGCGAGCTGGTCATCTGCCTGGAGGGCGCGTCGCCAGCGGCGTCGGCCGCGGCCGAGGCCGAAATCCGGGCTCGGGCCCAGGAGCTGGCCCGCGGTGGGGCGACCTCGAAAGAGATCGTTCGCGAGCTGAGAGAACGCTGGGGCATCGATCGCAACCGCGCCTACGCCATCGCTCTCGACGCCTCGCAGGAGCAAAGGGAATGAGCGCCGCACGCTACATCTGGACGGCCTGCGTGATCGCGACCCTGCCGGCGGGCCCGGCAACCGGTCAGGTCCGGCAGTCCCAGCCGGCGCCGCCAGGCGACCCGACCCAGCTCACGATCGCGCGGCTGCACTATGGCGGAGGTGGCGACTGGTACGCCAACGCTTCGTCGCTCACCAATCTGCTGGAGCGGGTCGCCCGCGACACGCGTTTGCCCGTCGCCCGTCGCGAGGCGGTGGTCACGCCCCTGAGCCCGGATCTCCATGACTATCCCTATCTGTACATGACGGGTCACGGCAACGTCAGCTTCAACGAGTCGGAGCTGGCGGCGCTGCGCACCTACCTGCTGTCGGGCGGGTTCCTCCATGCCGACGACAACTACGGGATGGACGTGTCGTTCCGCCGCGAGGTCCGCCGCCTATTCCCCGACAAAGAACTGGTGGGCGTTCCGTTCGATCACCCGATCTACGGAATCGTGCACGCCTTGCCAGACGGCCTTCCCAAGGTCCACGAGCACGACGGGCTGCCGGCGGAGGGGCTGGGGCTGTTCCAGGATGGGCGACTTGTCTTGTTTTATAGCTACCAATCCGATTTGGGAGACGGTTGGGAAGATCCCGACGTGCATGGGGATCCATGGGAGATACGCGAGGCAGCGTTGAAGATGGGTGTCAACTTGTTCAGCTACGCGGTGGCGGACCGCAAACCGCTGTGAGGAACCGGCCGTCATGAGCTTGGCGCGGCTGGCGGACGCGCAGGTGCGAGCCCTCTGGCGGCGGGTCGCAGCCCAGCTCGGCCTGGCCGCCGTGGCGGGCCTGGCGGCGGCGCTGGGCGCTCTGCTCGTGGCGTCCTGGCTGGTGGGGCGCACCTCATGGTGGGTGCGTCCGTCGCTGTTGCCGCTCGTCTTCTGGCTGATCACGTCCGGCCTGGGCGCCGCCTGGCTCTGGGCCCTGTTCGCTCGAGCCCGTGGCTGGGATCGGCGCGCGGCCGCCCGCGAGGTCGAAGGCCGACTGCGGTTACCCCGGGGAGCGGTCCAGGGGGCCGTCGAGTCGGGTGTCGAGCGGTCCGGGATCTCGTCGGCCCTGGCCCGGTTCCATCGGGAGAGCATCGGTCGCGAGATCGGCCACCGGTCGCCGTCGCAGTTGGGCGGTCCCGTCGCCCGATCGGCTCGCGCCTACGCCATCGCCGCGTTGGCTCTAGGTGCCGGGACCGTGGGCGCCTGCGGCGCCGCCTGGCTGAGCGCCGGCGACTCGGCGATCGAGGCGTGGGCCGCGGTGATGCATCCCGTGCGTCAACTGAGCACCCCGCCCCTGCCGGCGCTTTCGCTGAGCGCCGCGACCGAGAGGGTGCGGCGCGGCCGCGACCTGCCTGTGGAGATCGGGGCGCCCGGGCGCGATTCGGTCCGGTTGGTCTGGGAGTCAGTGGGCGTGCCGTCGAAAGGAAGATGGTACGCGGTGACGAACGGTCCGGTACGCGCCTCGGTGCCGCGCATCGAGGTGAGCACGCGCGTCTGGGCCGCCGGCCACGACGGCGCCACCAGCGATACCCTGGAGGTCGAGCCGTTCGATCCGCTGCTGTTGCTCGATGTCCAGGTTGCCCTCAGGTACCCTGCGCACACCGGCCTCGAGCGGGAGGTGCTGCGGAGCCCCCTTCCGCATATCGAAGTGCCCGAGGGGACGCGGGCCACCGTCGCGGGCAAGACGACGCGGCCGTTAGAGTCAGTGGCGCTCCGCGACGCCGGCGGTGGGACGCTCACCCTCGCCTTGGCGGGCGACCGTCGGTTTCGCGGATCGTTCACGGTGCGACCCGGCGTTTGGGGTTGGGAGGTCCGCGGCGCAGACGGTGACACGCTGGAGGGCCAACCGGACTCGCTGTCGTTCACGACGATCCCGGACAGCGCACCGTCGGTGACGATCGTGTTCCCGGGGATGGACACCATACTCGGCACCGACATGACGCAGCCGCTCGTGGTCGATCTGGGCGACGATTACGGGCTCAGCGCGGCCAACCTGGTGAGCTGGCGGGTCTCGGCCTGGGGTGAGTCGTGGCCCGCGTTAGTCGAGCCGCTGCCGCTGGAGGGTGACGGCGAGCGGGCGATCGTGACCAGTCTGATCAATGCCCAGGGCCGCGGCTTCTTGCCTGGCGACACGCTCCATTACCTGGTCCAGGCCTGGGACAACGCACCGGATCCTCAGATGGGCAAGAGTCGTGAGTACGTGCTGCGGCTGCCGACGCTGGACGAGGTCCGCGAGCGCACGGTCGCCGAGGCCGGCGCGGTGGTGCAAAGTGCCGAGCGGTTGGCCGAGCGGGCCCGCGAACAGGAGGAGGCGGCCCGGGCGCTGCGCCGCTCGACCGAAGTCCGGCCCGCTCCCGGGACACGGCCGCAGCCGGAGCCAGGGTCCGGATCGGAGGCCGTCGAGTACCGCGAGACCGAGGCGGCACGCCAGGCCCTGGAGGAGGCGGGCGCCTTGCTCGAGGAGGCGCAGGCGATCCAGGAGGAGCTGCGGCAACTGCAAGAGAGCATGGAGTCCGCCGGGCTGAACGATTCCAGCTTGCTGGAGCGTCTACGGGAGATCGAGTCGTTGTACGAGCGCATCCTCACACCGGAGTTGAGGGAGAAGCTCGAGGCGTTGCGCGAAGCACTGGTCGACCTCGATGCCGAGCGCATTCGGGAAGCGATACGCGAGTTGGCGGAGGGGAGCCGCGATTTCCGTCAGCGCGTGGAGCAGAGCCTCGAGCTGTTGAAGCGGGCCGCGTTGGAGCAGGAGTTCCTGTCGCTCGAGACCACGGCCGAGGAGCTCAGTGAAGCCCAGCAACAGCTAGCCGAAGCCGCGAGCGAGGCGGCCGGCCAGGCGCCCGACTCGCTCGGCGATCGACTGGCGAGCCGGGCCAGCGATCTCGGCCGGCAGGCCGATGCCTTGTCGGAGCGGTTGCGCCCGTTCGAGGAAGAGCTGCGGGGTCTGGAGGAGGACGATGCGGCGGCCCGGGTGGATGAGGCGCGCGAGGAGTCGGGCCGGGCGGCACGATCCGACGAGTCGGCGGCGTGGGCGTCAGACCCCCGGCGGCGGGCGGCGGCGGCGAACCGCGCCGCCGGGGAGATGAGCCAGGCGGCGACGGCGCTGCGCGAGGGGCGACAGGAGATGCAGGAGGGGTGGCGTCAAGAGGTCGTCGAGGCGCTCGAACGTACCCAGGCCGAGGCGCTCGAGCTGGCGCGTCGGCAGCAGTCGTTGAACGAGAGGCTGTCGTCGCCCGACTCACGAGAGCGCGCGGACGTGCGCTCGGAGGAGGTCGCGCTGAAGCGAGGCGTCGACCAGATCGGCGAGAAACTCGAGGAAGCGGCGCGCTCTTCGCTGCTGCTCGACCCGTCGCTGTCCCAGGCCACGCAGCAGGTCAGCCAGGCACTGCAGCGGCTTCTCGACCAGATGGGAGACGGGACCCGCTCCGGTCGCGGCGACCAGCGGCTGGGAAATCAGGCGAGCGAGGCGCTCAACGAGCTGGCCTATCGGCTGATGCAGGCCGCGAATGCGGCGGCGTCCGCCAGTTCGGGGACCGGGCTGCAGGAGGCTCTGGAGCAACTCTCTCAGCTCGCCCAGCAACAGGGCGACCTCAACGCGCAGGCCGGGGGCGTGACGCCTGGGGCACTCACCGACGCCATCCTCCAGCAGCTGCGGGAACTGGCCGCTCGGCAGGCTGCGATCGGCGAGGAGCTGGGGGAGATCAACCGCACGCTCGGTGCCCGTGGACAGGTGCTGGGTCGGCTGGACGAGATGGGACGAGAGGCGGAAGAGCTGGCGAGGGAACTGAGTCGCGGGAAGCTCGATGACGAGATCATCCAACGTCAAAATCGCCTCTTCCAACGGCTGCTCGACGCGGGTCGCACGCTGGAGCAGGACGAGTTCGACCGCGAGCGGCGTGCCGAGAGGTCCGGCACGAGAGAAGTCCTGCGCCCGGATGCTCTGCCACCTCAGCTCGGGGTTCCCTTCCCACACCCGCCCGAGCAGGCGTTGCGACAGTTTCCACCGGTGCTACGCCGCTTGATCCTCGATTACTTCGACCGCCTGAACGGCCGGGAGGCGTCGGGTGCGCCGTAGCCTGACGCTGGCACTGGCGACTCTGCTCCTCAGCGCCGCGGCGGCGAGCCCGCAGGTGAGCCGCGACGAGCGGCTGCGCCAGATCCGCCAGGCGGAAATCCTCGAGCGCGGCGGCCAGTTGAGCCGCGCCCTGGCCGCGCTGGAGTCGGTGCTGGCGGAGGCGCCCGCCGAGGTTCGGGCGCTGATCGTCTACGATCGGATCTGCCGTCGGCAGGGGCGGCTTGACGCCGTGATCCCGGTGCTGCAGCGCGCCGTTCAGCTGGCTCCTGGCTCGGCGGTGATTCGTCAGATGCAGCTCAGGGCGCTCGCCGAGCTCAGCCGCGTGGAGGAATTGAGCGCTGCGGGCGCGGCCTGGCTGGAGGCGGCCCCAGCCTCCGCGCCGGCTTACCAGGAGTACGCCGCCGCTCTGAGGCGGTTGGGCCAGCGCCGCGAGGCGGAGGCCGTCCTGCGACGCGGCGCGGCGGTCGTCGAGCGGCCGGCGGCTCTCGCGGCTCAACTGGCCGACCTCTATCTGGAGAGTGACCGTTGGCCCGAGGCGGCGGAGCAGTGGCTGTTGCTGCTCTCCGAATCGCCAGCCGGTGGTTGGGATCTCATCACTCAGCGGTTGGACGCCATCGGCCCGGAAGCGGCGTCCGTTGCCGGGGCGGTGCTGAAGCGCCTTGGCGACCCGACGACGACGAGCGAGCGCAAGTTGGCCGCCGTCGCCGCGCTCTTCGCCGGCCGGCCCCAAGCGGCCCGCGCCTACGCGGAAGCGGCAATCGACAGCCTGACCGCCGAGGAGCGCCCGCCGTTCATCAACCGTTTTTCGATGTTGGCCGCGTCTCAAGACGCGCCGGCGCTGGTGGCCTGGGCCTACAGACAGCAGTTCCTGCTCGCCACGCCCGACTCGCTGCGCTGGACCTTGACCCGTCAGATCGTGCAGCACGACCTGAGCGCCGGTGACACGGTCGCGGCCCTGTCGGCGCTCGAAGACCTTCTGATCCGGGTCGAGCCGGGGACGGCGGCCCACCGCTGGGGCAGCGGGACGCAAATCCGGCTGCAGGCGGCGGCCTCGGAGCTGCAGCGGGCGGAGCGGGCGCTGCAGCACTTCATCGAGCTCTATCCCGGCGAGCGGCAGCTGGCGTCGCTGGCCCTGGCGCTGGCCGAGGCGAACCTGCGACGCGGTCGCTTACGAGAGGCGAAGCGGGTGCTCGAGCGGGTTCCGGCGCACGAGCTGACGCGGGACGAGCGGGCCCGATTGGCGGGGACGCTGGGTTACCTGGCGCTGTACGATGGCCGCTACGCGGACGCGCAGCGCGAGCTCGAACGTGCCGCGGCCGGTTTGAGCGGCGTGGAGCGTGGTGACGCCCTGCGTGTGCTCCGCTTTCTGCGCGGGGGCAGCGAAGCCGAGTTCCGCGCCGTCGCCGAAGCCCACCGGGCGCTGCGAGAGAAAGGCCCGGCCGAGGCCCACGAGCGATTGGCCAAGCGGCTGGATGACCGGACCGCATCGTCCGTTCGGCCCGGGCTGCTGCTCTGGGCCGGCGAGCTAGCGCTGGAGGCCGGGGAGGTCGGGCGTGCCGAGGAGGCGTTGCGTCGAGTCATCGAGCGTTACCCCACCTCGGGCGAGGCTCCGGTGGCGCTCGTGACGCTGGCCGAGGCACTGGCCGCCAAGGGTCGCCGCAAGGAGGCGATCGTCCTGCTCGAGGCGTTGATCCTCGATTATCCCGACAGCGCCCTCACCCCCCTGGGACGGCGGCGCCTGGCCGAGCTGCGGGAGGAGGTTCCACGCTCATGAGCCTCCGCTCTTTGCTGTTGGCCATGGCGCTCGGGCTGTGCTCAGCGGCCGGCGCGGGAGCGCAGCATCTGCTGGCTCCGATGGATGGCGCGCAGGCCAATCACCTTCGCGCCTATGGCCTGGCCTACTGGGTGCTGGAGCGCGGCGAGAGCGTCGAGTGGTTGCTGAACTATCGCGCCGGGTCGTTTCTGCTCCCCGACGTCGAGGCGGTGCGCCGGGAAGCGTCGTTGCGTGGCGTGACGGTCGAGCCGCTAGGCGCCGCGGCGCTGGCGGCGATCCGTGGGGAGATTAATGCGTCGAACATGGAGTCGGTGATCCTCGAGAAGGCGCCGCGGATCGCCGTTTACACGATCCCCGGATCGCGGCCATGGGATGACGCGGTGACCCTGGCGCTGACCTATGCGGGGATCGGCTACGATGAGTTGTGGGATCCCGAGGTGCTGGGTGAGCGACTGTCCGAGTTCGATTGGCTGCACCTTCACCATGAAGACTTCACCGGCCAGTTCTCCAAGTTCTATCTGACGTACGCGGGCGCGGCCTGGCTGCAGGAGGCGGTGGCACGCGACCGGCGCGCGGCGGCGCAGCTGGGCTTTCCAGACCCGCCCGCCCTGAAGAAGGCGGTGGCGGAGAAGATCCGTGCTTACGTCGAGGGGGGCGGCTTCCTGTTCGCCATGTGCACGGCGACCGAGACGATCGAGCTGGCGCTGGCGGCGGTTGGCGTCGATATCGCCGCCGCCTACGCCGACGGCGACGGCCTGGATGCAAATGCCGAGGCGCGGCTCGACTGGGCTCGAACGCTGGCGTTCCAGGGCGCCCGGCTTTTCGACAACCCGGGGCTCTCGGCCTTCAGCGACATCGATGGCCACCTGGTGAATACACCGATGCGGCAGCCGCTCGGCACCTTTCGCTTGTTCGACTTCAGCTCCAAGATCGACCCGGTGGCGAGCATGCTGACGCAGAGCCACGAGCGCGTCGTGCGNNACCAGCTTCCGGCGAACGCGCCTCAAGGGTTCGGTGACGGTTTTGGGCGAGGAGCCCGGCGCCGCCTGGGTCAAGTACGTTCACGGGGCCCATGGCAAGGGTACCTGGACGTTTCTGGGCGGCCACGACCCCGAGGACCCGCAACACGTGATCGGTGACCCGCCCACCGATCTCGATCTCCACCCCCATTCCCCCGGATACCGCCTCATCCTCAACAACGTGCTGTTTCCGGCGGCAAAGAAGAAACAGCTCAAGACCTGACTGGCCAGTCGAAGGCGGCACTGATAGCTTTCGCATGTCCAGGGAGGTGTGAAAGCCTAATGGTGCCGCTGAGTGTTGCGACTCGCACACACTGTGAGCCGGCCAAACCAGGGAAGCCCGATGCCGAAGTTCTCGAAACAGTTCACGACGCTGCCGCCCTACGCGCTGGCCGACGTCCCCCAGATCAAGGCCGAGCTAATCGAGCGTGGCGTCGATGTCATCGATCTGGGCGCCGGCGACGCCGATCAGCTTCCGCCGCGCCAGGTCATCGAGGCCATGCAGAAAGCGGTGGAGGAAGAGCGTTACAGTCGCTATCCGTTCCAGCGCGGGCTGCCCGAGTTCCGTATCAAGATCTCGGAATGGATGGAGCGGCGCTTCGGCTTCAAGGTGGATCCCTTCAACGAGCTGTTACCGCTCATCGGCACCAAAGAGGGCATCGCTCACCTGCCGCTCGTCTACTTCGACCCGGGCGACGGCGCGATCGTGCCCGATCCCGGCTACTACCCGTACTTCGGCGGAACGCACATGCTCGGCGCCGCGGTGATCGAGGTGCCCTTACGTCGCGAGAACGGCTTTCTGCTCGATTGGTCGGAGGTGCCGGCGGACCAGCTGAAACGCGCCAAGCTGCTCTACCTCAACTACCCCAACAACCCGACGGGCGCGGTCGCGACGGAGCGTTACCTGGAAGAGGCGTTGGAGTTTTGCCGTCAGTACGATCTGCTGCTGGTCCACGACAACGCCTATTCGGAGATCGCCTTTAACGGTTACCGGCCGCCGAGTGTCTTGCAGTTTGAAGGCGCCCGCGAGCTGGCGGTGGAGTACCAGTCGCTCTCGAAGACGTACAACATGACGGGATGGCGCGTAGGGTGGGTCGCCGGGCACCGGGAAACGATTCAAGCGCTGGCTAAGGTCAAGACCTACTACGACACGGGGGTCTTCCTGGCCTGCCAGGCGGCTGGCGTCGCCGCTCTCGACGCCTGGGAAGAGTTCCTCCCCAAGAATGTGGCCGTGTTCCAAGAGCGTCGGGATGCGGCGGTGGCCGCTTTTCGCGAGGCCGGGTTCGAGGTCACGTCACCGCAGGCGACGATGTACCTCTGGATTCCGATCCCCAGCGGCGAACCTTCGATCGACTTCGCGCGTCGGATCCTGCGGGAGTCAGGGGTTGTTCTCTTTCCGGGCGCCGGCATGGGCCGCGGGGGTGAGGGCTTCTTCCGAGTGGCGCTGACCCAGCCGGCGGCGCGGCTGAGGGAAGCCGCGGGCCGCGTAGCGGAAGTGCTTTAACCGGAACCGGATGAGGCGTTTCGGCGTATAGGTTACGGTGATCCTCTCAACCCTGCTCAGACCTCCCGGCACGCTCCCGGAGGAAAAAGCCGGTGTGACCGTTCCCGAGCGTCTCACGTTGCAGGGGACACGGGCACGGCGGCGGCGCTACGAGCGCGCCGTTTACGTGGGGATCATCCTCTCGGTAGTCGTGCATGTGATCGCGGTGCGTCTCTCGTCAGTCCTGATTCGCTACGTCGAGCCCGGGCCGTTCCGGCTGGCACCGCCACCCGCCCAGTACCGCCCGGTGGGGATGCGGGCGCTGGACGTGCGGGTGGTCGAGTCGCTGCCCGTGGCGCCGGCCCGGCAGCCGGAACGAGAGCCGCAGCCCGAGACGGTGGAGCTGGAACCGGCGCCAGCGGTCGAGCCGGGCCCGTATGTGTCGGCGGCCGAGCGGCTGCGTCCGCGAGTCGGCGACTGGCGTCTATGGGTGGTGTCACCCGTGCGTCGCCGTACCGACCGCAGCACGGCCGAGCGCGCCGCCGAGGTCGAGGCCCGCCTGTACGCGCAGCTCGAAGCGGCCAACGATAGCATGGCGGCGGAGCTGGCGCGACAGGCCNNCCCGTTCTTCATCGAGCCGGACCGCGCGACACGGGAGGCGCTGGACGAGTACAATGCGATCCGCCGTCAGGCGGGCCAGGGCGAAGTCAACGAGACGATCGAGGAACGGATCAAAGCGATTCGCGAACGCAAGGCCCGCGAGCAGGCGGAGAAGAAGGCCAAACCGGATAGCAGCTCCGCCCGCTGAGTGCCAGGACCTGCGGCGCGATTGCCACGTCGGCCGTTCAAAATAACTTACACGCCAGTCGCGAATCGACACGAGCGGGAGGCGTCGGGGGTCAGGCCCCCCGGCGCTGACTCCGAGTTTATCGGCCCTAGCGGCAGACGAAGATGATCGATCTCCCCAAGCGCTTCGATCCGAGCGCTTACGAGAAGGACTCCTACACGCGCTGGTGGGAGCGTGGCTACTTCTCCGCCGACCCCCAAAGCGGGCGGGAGACCTATGTCATCGTCATGCCGCCGCCCAACGTGACCGCCGAGCTGCACATGGGTCACGGCCTCAACAACACGATCCAGGACGTGCTCATCCGCTGGCGCCGCATGCAGGGGCGAGAAGCCCTCTGGGTGCCGGGGACCGACCATGCCGGCATCGCCACCCAGAACGTGGTCGAGCGCCAGCTGGCGGCGGAAGCCAAGACGCGTTGGGACCTGGGGCGCGAGGCGTTCGTCGAGCGCGTCTGGGCGTGGGTACATGAGACGGGCGGCACCATCCTCGATCAGCTCAAGGCGATCGGCAGCTCCGCCGATTGGTCGCGGACCTGCTTCACGCTCGACCCCGGGCCCAGCCGGGCGGTTCGTGAGGTGTTCGTGCGCCTGTACGACAAAGGGTTGGTCTATCGCGGGAACTACATCGTCAACTGGTGCCCGCGTTGTCAGACGGCACTGGCCAATGAGGAAGTAGAGCACGAGGAAACCGATGGGTCGCTCTACCACCAACGCTACCCGATCGTGGGCGAGTCGGGCCATGTGGTGGTGGCGACGACCCGACCGGAGACGATGCTCGGCGACATGGCGGTGGCCATCCATCCGAAGGACCACCGACACCAGCGCCTTATCGGCAAGACGGTCCGCCTGCCGCTGGCGGAGCGCGAGATCCCGGTGATCGCCGACGAGTTCGTCGACCCCGAGTTCGGGACCGGGATCGTGAAGGTGACGCCGGCCCACGACCCCAACGACTTCGAGATCGGTGGGCGCCACAGTCTGCCGCAGGTGGACATCTTCAACCCCGACGCCACGCTCAGCGACGCCGTGCCGGAGCGCTTCCGCGGCCTGGACCGTTTCGCCGCGCGTAAGGCCGTGGTCGAAGAGCTGAAGGAACAGGGTCTGCTTGAGAAGATCGAGGCGCATCGGCATAAAGTCGGCCACTGCTACCGCTGCCATACACCGGTGGAGCCACGCGTCTCGGAGCAGTGGTTCGTGCGCATGCAGCCGCTGGCCGAGCCGGCGCTCGCCGCTTACCGCAAGGGCGAGGTGCGCTTCACGCCGGAGCACTGGGGGAACGTCTACGAGCACTGGCTGGAGAACGTCCGCGATTGGTGCATCTCGCGGCAGCTCTGGTGGGGTCACCGCATACCGGTCTGGTACTGCCGATCCTGCGAGGCGACGCTGGTGCTGCGCGACGATCCGGAGCGCTGCGGCGCGTGCGGCGGCACCGACATCGAGCAGGACCCGGACGTGCTCGACACCTGGTTCTCGTCGCAGCTGTGGCCGTTCAGCACCCTGGGCTGGCCGGAGGAGACGGAGGATCTCAAGGCCTTCTATCCCGGCCACACGCTGGTCACCGCGCCCGAGATCCTCTTCTTCTGGGTGGCGCGGATGATCATGTCGGGGCTCGAGTTTCTGGGTGAGGTGCCCTTCCGCGACGTGTATCTGCACGGCACGGTCCGCGATCACACCGGGCTGCGCATGTCCAAGTCGCTGGGCAACGGGATCGACCCGCTGGAGGTCGTGCAGCGTTTCGGGGCGGACGCCTTGCGCTTCACGCTGGTGAATGGGATGGGCATCGGGGCCGATCTGCAGCTCAACTACCTCGACCTGGAGGAGTCGTTCCACGTCGGGCGCAACTTCGCCAACAAGATCTGGAACGCGGCGCGCCTCTCGCTGCCCCATCTGGACGGCGGCCCGATTCCCCAGCTTCCGCCGCCTAAGCAGCTGGAGTTCGCCGACCGCTGGATCCTGTCACGCCTCGAGGCCGTGATCGATGAGGTGACGGTAAACCTGGAGCGGCTGCGGCTGCACGAGGCGGCGGCGGCCATCTACCGGTTCTTCTGGAGCGAGTTCTGCGACTGGTACCTCGAGCTGGTCAAAGCGCGCCTGTATGACGAGTCGAACCCTCAGGCCCGCGACGCCGCTCGCGCGGTGCTGCGTCAAGTGCTCGATGTGAGCCTGCGCCTGCTGCACCCGGTGATGCCGTTCATCAGCGAGGAGCTGTGGCTTAAGCTGCCGGATCGAGAGATCGACAGCCTGATCGTCGCGTCGTGGCCCGAGCCCAGGCCCGAGCTTCTGGACGCAGAGGCCGAGTCGCAGATGGCGATTTTGCAGGAAATGCTCGGCGCGGTCCGAAACATTCGCAGCGAGTACAACGTCGAGCACGGCCGTAAGATCGAGGTGCTGGTGCGGTCCGCCGACGCGGCGTTGCGCGCGGCGCTCGCCGCTGAGGGCGAGTCGGCACGTCGTCTCGGCGGCATCGCCGATCTGCGGCTGGATGGCGAGACGCGAGGCGCGGGGGCGAGCGCGGTGCTCACGTCGGGTGCGGTGGTCCATGTGCCGCTGGAGGGGCTCGTCGACCTGAGCCGCGAGCGCGCCCGCCTGGACAAACAGCTGGGCGAGCTCAGGGGGCTGGTGGAGCGCTCGGAGCGGCGTCTAGCCAGCGCCGACTTCGTTCGCAAGGCGCCGGCGGAGGTGGTGGAGAGCGCCCGCCAGAAGCTGGAGGGGTTGCGGGAACAACTCGCCCGAGTGGAAGAGAAGCGTCGAGCGCTGGAGGTCGACTAACCGTGATTGGGGTCCCGCGGACCGGCGCGGCCCGGGCCGGCCTGCTCGTGGGAGCCTGCGCGCTCGGCTGGCTGAAGCTGGTCAGCCTCGAGGCGTGTGCCCACGCCCAGGCGCCGATGGGCGGCCCGGCCGACTCGACCCCGCCCCTGTTGATCGCGATCGAGCCCGATAGCTACGCGGTCGTGCCGGGTTTCGAAGACCAGGTGCGCTTCCAGTTCGATGAGTCGATCTCGGAACGCAGCACGCAGGGCACGGTGACGCTTTATCCCCTCGACCCGCGCCCCCGGGTCGGCAAGGGCAAGCGCGAATTGCGGGTGCGCCCGGGGGACGGCTGGGTGGCCGATCGCATCTATCACCTGCGCATCGAGCCCAACGTTCAGGACCTGTTCAACAACCGCATCCCGGCGCCGATCCTCTACGTTTTCTCCACCGGCGCACCGATCCCGGCCAACCGAGTGCGCGGAACGGTTATCGACCGCATCAACGGCCAGCCGCTGCGCACCGGTCGTGTCGACATGATCCAGCTACCCGACACGCTTCGTTACGGCGCGGTCGCCGACTCCGCCGGCCTGTTCGGGATCAGCGCGCTTCCCGAGGGCGAATACCTGGCGATCGGGTTCGAGGACGTGAACAATAACCGACGCGCCGACGATTTCGACCGCTCGGACACCGCGCGGGTGACTTTGGGGACGGCCGACACGCTGACGCTGGCGTTCCGGGTCTTCCGCCACGATACCGTAGGTCCGCGGCTGACCGAGGCGCGACCCATCGACTCGGTCACGGTGGAGCTGCAGTTTGACGGGTATCTAGATCCCGAGGCGCCGCTGAGCGTGGCCCAGGTCGAGCTTTTCGCCGTCGCCGACAGCGCGCCGGTCGCGCTCGACACCGTCCTGCACGGTTGGCAGTTTGCCATCTGGCGTGACTCGCTGCAGCGAGCGCGAGCGGGCGCTCGGGACACGCTGGAGGCGGCCGCGGACACGCTCGGTCCGGCAGCCGTGCCGGTGGACACCGCGGCGCCGGCACCACCCGGCGCACGTCCGCCGCGGGAAGGGGCTCCGCCCCTGGCGCAAGAGGCGGAGGGGCCGCTCCCTGAGCGGAGCATCTACATCGTTGCCCGGGCGCGGATACCGCCGAGGACCCAGGCGGTGCGGGTTCGTCGTCTGCTCAACCTGAGCGGACTGGAAGGTGGGGGAGAGGCCAGTTTCGAGCCGGTCGAGCCGGAACCGGAGCAGGAGCCACCGCCCCCACCACCGCCGCCGCCCCAGGGGCGGGGGCCGGGTGAGCCGGCGGCCCTGCCGTCGCCGGGGCCGCGCTCGCTGCCTCGATGAGGGAAGCCGGCTGATGGAAGACTCGCGCCGAAAGATCCCGAGCGTCGACTCGCTCCTGGGTTCGGACGCCTTTGACGGGCTGCTGCGGTCGCGACCGCGTTCCATCGTTGTGACCGCACTCAGACGCACGCTGGAAAAGCTGCGCGACGATCTGACCAGCGGCCGGCAGACCGGGTCGCCGGCGGCGCCGGAGATCGCCGCCGCGACCGAGCGCGAGCTCGCGGCGATGGACACACCGTCGCTGCGGCGCGTGATCAACGCGACGGGCATCCCACTCCACACCAACCTCGGGCGGGCGCCTCTAGCGGCGGCCGCCCAGCAGGCGCTGGCCGAGGTCGCCCGCGGCTACAGCAACCTGGAGTACGATCTGGGACGTGGCGCCCGGGGGTCGCGTTACGACCACTGCGCCGCGCTGCTCGTCGAGCTGACCGGCGCCGGCGGCGCCTTGGTCGTCAACAACAATGCGGCGGCGGTCATGCTCGCGCTCAACGAGCTGGCCGAGGGGCATGAGGTCATCGTTTCTCGCGGCGAGCTGGTGGAGATTGGGGGGTCGTTCCGGGTGCCCGACGTCATCGCCAAGAGCGGGGCGCGGCTGGTCGAGGTGGGCGCCACCAATCGCACGCACCCGCACGATTATGAAGAAGCCATCGGACCCGAAACCCGCGCGATACTCAAGGTCCACCGCTCCAACTTCACGCAGACGGGCTTCGTCGCCGAAGTGGGGATCGCTGAGCTGGCGCAGATGGCGCACCGGCACGACCTGCCGGTGGTGCACGATCTCGGCTCCGGCCTGCTGCCCGATGCGGAGCGTGGCCTGGGCCTTCCCAGCGAGCCGAGCGCCCGCGACTCGCTGGCCGACGGGGCCGACCTCGTGACTTTCAGCGGCGACAAGCTGCTCGGCGGCCCCCAGGCGGGGGTGATTCTGGGCCGGCGCGAGCTGGTGGAGCGGATGCGCCGCAACCCGATGCTCCGCGC
>JABAOD010001375.1_pt7 | contig 15846 bp, 13 predicted proteins | sample 7062151 | NCBI WGS metagenome assembly JABAOD01 (sample SAMN14538626, study PRJNA623070) | marine sediment metagenome | biome: marine biome [ENVO:00000428]; feature: marine pelagic biome [ENVO:01000023]; material: deep marine sediment [ENVO:00002113] | place: India: Gulf of Khambhat ... | reverse complement strand
TCGCCGATGGTGAAGGCGTCGGGAGCCACGGCCCGGATGTGCGCGGCGTACTCGCGCAGCATGTCGTGGGTGCGCGGCACGTTCGAGCTGCGGCCGCCGTCTTCCATCAAGTGACGGATGGCATCCAGGCGGAGGCCGTCGGCGCCCATCTCCACCAGCCAGAAGGTGGCGACCTTCTTCATCTCCTCGCGCACAGCGACCGACTCCCAATTCAGGTCCGGCATCCTGTGCGAGAAGAAGCCGTAGTAATACTCGTCGCGGATCGGGGAGCGGCGCCAGTTGTTGTCTCCATACTCGTTGTTCGGTCCCAGTGTGTCCGACCACCGGTACCAGTCCCGATACGGGGAGTCGCGATATAGCAGCGCGTGTTTGAAGTAAGGGTGCTCGCTCGACGTGTGATTGACCACCATGTCGATCAGCACCCGGATGTCGCGGCTGTGAGCCTCTGCGACTAGCCGCGTGAAGTCGTCGTTCGTGCCAAAGACGCGGTCGACCCGGTAGTAGTCGGTGACGTCGTAGCCGTGATAGCTGGGCGACGGGTTGATCGGCATGAGCCAGATGCAGCGCGCGCCCAGATCTTTGCGGGTCTCGGGGTCGCCGTCGTTGACGTAGTCGAGCTTCTGGATCAGGCCCTCCAGGTCGCCCACCCCATCGCCGTCGCTGTCGTAGAAGGAGCGCACGAAGATCTCGTAGCAGACGCCGCCGTCCCTCCAGTCGGAGTCTTTCGGGGCCAGCGTCTGCGCGGTGACGCGGGGGACAGGGAAGAGTGCGGTGGCGCAAAGCGCCGCGACGATGATGCGTTCCATGGGCGTCTTGGGTGATCGAGTCCGTTGCTGCTTGAGAGAGGCGAAAGGTGGTCGCCTCGTCGGGAAGGGTCAAGGACAGATGGCCGGGGGGGTGGCTAGTTGGCGCCTCCACCGAAGAGGAATGTGAGTGGGTCGCCGAGCCGCGCCCGCCAGGACGCTTCGTTGTGGTCGGCGTCTTCATACTGGCGGACGACGAACTCGCTGCCCTCGACCAGGCCCTGCTCCAGCAGCCAGGCGCGCACCATCTGATGCGTCGGCGCGTAATGGGCGTCCAGACCTTCCGTGCCGTAGTCGAACCAGTAGCGCACGCTTTTCGGAACGCGCAGACCGCTCTCGATGTCACGGATGATGAGGGGCGTGGAGTCGGGGTTCTCCGGCACGTCGGCCCCGGCGAAGTACTGCGCCACCTGCGCCTCGGACAATGGGAAATGCGTCGACACGCAGCCGCAGGCACCGAACACGTCCGGGTGGTTAGTCACGAGGTAGAACGATAAGAGCCCGCCCATCGACGAGCCCATGACGGCGGTGTTCTTTGGGCCCGTCAGCGTGCGGAACTCATCGTTCACCCTCGGCATCAGCTCTTCGATCAGGAAGCGCGCGTAGTCGGGCGCGCCGTGCCAGGGCGAGTATTCCGGCCCGCGCTCGGCCGAGTTCCAGACGCCGACGACGATGATCGGCGGGATGATCCGCTGCTCGACCAGCCGCACCACCGCTTCGTCGACGCCCCAATCCACACCGGTGTTCGCGATGCGGGGATCGAACAGGTTCTGCCCGTCATGCATGTAGAGAACGGGATAGCGTGCGGGCGGGTCATCATCGTAGCCGGGCGGCAGCCAGATCTCGACATGCCGCGTCGGGCCCAGATGCGCCGAAGCGACATCCGTCCAGTAGACGAGTCGCCCTTTGACGCCCGAACCCTTCCAGTCGGCGATGTATTCCTTCGGGTCTTTCTTGAAGTCATTGATCTCGTGAGACGCCTCGACATCTCCGTCGATGAGGAGCCGGTTGTTCGGGGGGATCATGCCGGATGGACCGAGCGCCTCGCGGTCCCACGAGCCCAACGTGAACTTGTACTCGAACGTCGTGCCCTTGGGCGCCTTGACGCGGGCGATCCGCTCGCGCCCGGAGCCCGACATCGCCAGCCCATCGGGCCGCCAGGGTCCGAGCTGGGGCAGACTGCCGGCGAGGTAGACCGTGCCGGTGCCTTGCGGCACGAGGGCGCGGATGGTCGCCGTGCAGCACTCGGGTGACGGCTCCTGGGCGGGCAGCTCCCGCGTGGCGCCCGCGGCAACGGCGAGCAGGGCGGCGAGGAGGAGGGAAGAGCGCATGGAGAACCTATCTAATGAATGTGTCGAGCAGGAGTGAAGGGGCCGACTAGCTCTCCTTGCCGGCCAGCTCCTCGATCCGCTTGAGGGAGTTGCGCATCGCGGTCGTGACCTCCTCGAGCTCCGGTCCGCCGCCGATGGCAACGGTGGTCCGGTTGAGTTGACGCACCAGGGTGATGAAGTTGTCGACCTCAGCGCGCAACGCGGTGTACCTGCGCTCGCTGGTCAGGAACGGGTGCGACGCGTACAGGTAGCCTGCCATCACGAGCACGATCCCGCCAATGATGGTCGCGTAGAAGCCCGCAGGCGTCGCATCGATCGCGAGGTTGCTCAAGATGAGTATCAGTCCGATGATGACCGCCGCGAGCGGTACGTAGCGATTGACGCTGCGGCGCCATGTCGATCCGGTGTTCTCCGACATCAACTCCTCCCGGTCGATTGTGGCTACCTTCTCGTCTAGTAGTGGTCGAGCGCCTCCTTTACCCGCTACAATAATAACGGCGACGGGTCCAGACGGCATGGGTCGAGACGACGACGATCGTTGCCGTGCAGCGATTTCAGTCTTCGACTCGACTCAGCCGGATGCGGGAGCGGGTGTGGCCTCGCTCTCACGCTCATGGGCCATGATCTTCCACGCCGTCACGATCGCCAGGCCGAACCAGAGAACGTCCCAGAGGCTCAGCTGCATGAACAGCAGCGTCGTGAAGTCGAACCCCGAAAGCAAATAGCTCGCGTAGTTGGCCGCGAGGCGGCCGCGCTCCTCCGGCTGCAACGAAGCCAGGTGCGCGCCACCGGCCTCGAGCATGCCGTACCAGAGCGCGTCCGGTATGGTGTCGTCGTCAGCCAGCGCCTCGTATTGCTGCTGGATTTCGGAAGGTAACGCCCCCTTCGCCTGCAACTCGAAGGCCACCGCCTGCGCCAGCCATTCCTGGTCCGCCTCGATTTCGGCCACCAACGCCGGCTCGGTCGCAAACTGGACGATCATCGATTTGCCGGCCACCAGGCCAAGCGCCGCGAGCCCGGCGGCGAGCATCGCCATGCCCCTTCCGCGGGTCTGGGTCACCGCGGCCATGGCGACGCCGACCAGCACGCCGATCCCCCAGGCCACGTAGCCCACCTCCAGGTGTGCGAAGGCAACGAGCGCCGCCCACACGGCGCCGCCGATCAGCGCCGCGATCGCGCCGGCCAACAAAGCGAGTATCGCTCGATCGTCGCCGTGCTGTTGGCTCCAGGTAGCCGTATCGATGTTGCGTTGTTGCCAGTCGCTCATGCTCCCTCCTTGGGGATCGTGGCGCGGACCCGGCGGGATGGGTTGCCCGTGCATGTAACGGCGGGGCTGGATAGGGACTCGGGGGAGGGTCGAGAGTCTAGTCGAGCCTGCGAGGATCGTCCGCCAGGGGCGAATCGCGGCCCCGCGGAGGCACAAAAGACAATGGATTGAAGCCGGGAACGGGGGAAAGAGGTCCACAAGTATAAATCCGCTCCGCGGCCTCATCAAGCGGGGCCCGGTGACGGCGCGGGACCGGTTCCGGGCCTAGGCGACTGTCACCGCCCCAAGCGCAGTGAAACGGACACCGCCACGCCGTCCGCCGTGACCGGCGAGGGTCCAACGCGCAACCGGTCGAGCGGTACCTCTTCCCATCTCTCACCCGGGCTGCTCAAGCCGATCACGCCGCCGACGATTCCGCCCAAGAGACCGAGTGAGATGGCACCGACCGCCGCCTTCTCTCCGGCGCTCATGGCGAACCACGTGGAGGGATCGTCGTCACCTGAAGCGGCCCCGATAACTGCCCCGGTAGCCGCTCCGACCAACAAGCCATAGCCCAATCCCTGCAGGAACCTCGACTTACGGCCCCGGCTCACCTCGAGCTTCGTCAGGGAGCCGATTCCGACCTTGACCTGCTGATTCAGCCAAGTTCCGCTCTGCCAAACCCTGGCGTTCGCGATCAGAGAGTCTGATTCCCAGCCAACCACATCACCCACGAACGGCTTGTTTGAGACACTGGGCGCAGATGCGCGAATACGGGAGCCTGGCGTTACAGCCGTCGTCTCTTGCGCGGCGAGGTCGGCAGAAGGCATGAGTATGAGGGCAACCGCGATGGGAACGATCTTTTGAGCGTTCATAAGGCAGACCTCCTTCGCTACACACCCTCGGAAACATTGGCAACCCTCGTCAAGCGATGGTCAAGTGACCGCCAGCTGTTGTCATACCGACGGGGGCGCCGTGTGATGACTGCAGCTAGGGAAGGGCGGACCTGAGAGGATCTCGCCCTCTCTTCTGATTCTGTATGTTAGAGCCGTTTGCGGGGTCGCAGGCTATAACGTGGAGGTTTTGATGCCCTATATCACACTAGACCGCCGAGCGCTCTACGGCGACGCGATCGCCGCCCTCAGCGCGTCGATCACAGCTGAGTCGCCCGACGGCGACTTGAACTACGTCATCACGCGCCTGCTCGATGACTGGCTGTCGAAGCGCGGGCTCAGTTACACGGCGATTGCGGGGGTGGTGGGGGTGCTGGAGACGGCCAAGCTCGAGTTTTACCGGCGGGTGGCCGCGCCGTACGAGGACGAAAAGATTAGGGCCAACGGCGACGTCTACAGCGGTTGACCTGGCAGGGGCCGCGCCGACCGCGGTCGCCTTCCGCCGCGCCGCGGCCGGCTCTTGGACCGACCGCTAGCGCCTGCGCTTACACCGTGGCGGTAAACGGTTTCATCTACCGCCTACCGCCTACCGTCCACCGTCCACCGTCTACTGATCAAACCGTGGCCCGGCGAATCTTCCTCTTCAGCCGCTTGATCTTGTGGCGGAGGTGACGAAGCTGATCCATATCGCCGGCTTCGGCCGCCGCGTCGCGCCGCTGCTTCAACTCGTGGATCTGCGCTTTGATCGCCGTCTTGTCGATGCCGAGCGCCTCGTGATGCGCGTGCGCCTCGATGCCCAGCACTTTGCAGAGCTTCGGTAGCAGCTCGAACTTGTGCATCGTCAGGTAGCCGCGCAGCTCCTCCTTATTGAGATCCTCGGCGATCTTTCTGAGCTGCGCCACCGTCTTCTTGTGAAGCTCTTCGTAGGTGTACGCCATTCGACCTTCTCCTCCTCAAGCTGTCCGGAAGATCGATTATCCGTGGCCACGCCACAGAAGTCAACCGAGCTGACCACCGCCGCCGGCGATCGGTCGGCCGTGGCCACGCCGCCGCAATAAGAGCCACATCAGCGCGACGATCGTCTTCCCGTCTTGCAGCGCGCCGGAGCGGAAGGACTCCCACAGATCGTCGACCGACATCTCGACCCGCTCGATCTCCTCATCGCCGACGCCCAGCTTCTCGCCCGCGCTCGCTACCGGCGCCTCACCGACCTCGCCGTAGTAGAGCAGCACGCGCTCCGACGTGCCGCCCGGCGAGACGTAGAACGTCGCAATGGGCTCGAGGCTTTCTATGTCATAGCCCGTCTCCTCGCGCACCTCGCGGATGATCGCGGTCTCCGGCGACTCCTCCGCCCGTAACCCGCCCGCCACGATCTCGGTCAGCCAGCCCGGCCCCTTGTCGTAGGCGGGATAGCGGAACTGCCGGACCAGAACCAGCTGCCCGCTCTCACGCTTCACCAGCAGAGCCGCCACCGAATCACCACGCTCGAAACACAGCTCTCGGTGCGGGTCGGTCCAGGCGCCATCCGGGCGCCGCAACTCGACCACCGCCTCGTCGATCTTGAAGATGTCGTCGAAGACCCGCCGCTTCTCTCGAATTCTGACTCTGTCCATATCGGTTCTATCGCCGCAGTTTGTCCCCTTCTCGCGCCTGGTGGACCGTCGCGGCGGCGCGATCCACGCTCGCCGCCTCCGCCGGTGCGCTGGCCTACACATTAAGCACGGCACTATTCTTAGGGCCACACAGGCCGTCACATGGGCATGAGTCCGAGCGCACAACAGGTTGGGATGGTCCGAATGGCCGAGTTCAAAGCTGCCCCCGTCAAGCCGCCGGTCCCGCTGGAGGTGTTGCAGCGGATCGATGTGCGGGTCGGGCGAATCGTGAAAGTGGAGGACGTGCCGAAGTCGGACAAGCTGGTTCGTCTGACGGTCGACTTCGGCGATCACACCCGCCGCATTCTGGCCGGGCTCAAGCAAGAGCGGGGAGACGCAGCGGAGATCGAGGGCAAGCAGGCGTTGTTCGTGGTGAACCTGGAGCCCAAGCGGATGATGGGCGAGACCTCCGAGGGGATGCTGTTCGACATCGGTTACCCGGACGGGATCGAACCGGCGCTGGCGGTGCCGGAGCGGCCGGTGCCCGACGGGGCGAGGGCGGGCTAGCGATGGTCGTCGAGTCGCAGCCGGCGGTCGGCAGCGTTCGGCCGCCCGGAGACCTGAACCCGCGTCGCGATGCCGCCCTCGACTTTCCCGACGCCGACTTCGGGGAGTTGAGCGCGGCCGATTATCAGGTGCTCGGCTTCATGTCGGGGCTCGAAGTGCACCAGCAGCTCATCACGCGCTCCAAGCTGTTCTGCCGTTGTCCGGCCGGCCGCTTCGTCGAGGAATACGACGCCGAGGTGCTGCGTCACATGCGTCCGACGCTGAGCGAATTGGGCGAGTACGACGGCACGGCGCTGATGGAGTTCAAGACGAAGAAAGAGATCGTCTATCAGCTCGAGCGCGGCTCGGTCTGCACTTACGAGATGGACGACACGCCGCCCTTCGAGATCGACGACGAGGCGGTACGCATCGCCATCGAGATCTCGCTGCTGCTCAACCTGAATCTGGTGGCCGAGCTGCACGTCATGCGCAAGCAGTATCTGGACGGCTCGATCCCCACGGGCTTCCAGCGGACCGCTATGGTCGGTTTGACCGGTGTGATCCCGTTTCGGGTCCCCGAGCTCGGGGTGAACCGCGAGCTGCGAATCCGGCAGCTTTCGCTGGAGGAAGATTCCTGCCGCGAGATCTCGGACATCGGGCACCGTATCACCTTCCGCACGGATCGGCTGGGGATGCCCCTCACCGAGACGGTCACCGAGCCCGACCTATTGACGCCGCTGGAGCTGCAAGCGGCGGGCCGCCTGTTGGCGCGGGTGGCGCGGGCGACGGGCAAGGTTCGCCGCGGGCCCGGAGCGGCGCGTCAGGATGTGAACGTTTCGGTGGCCGGCGGCCGGCGCATCGAGGTCAAGGGCGTGGACAATCACAAGGGCCTGCCGCTGCTCGTGCACATTGAGGCGTTCCGCCAGCTCAATCTGTTGCGGGTCAGGGCCGAGCTGGAGCGACGCGGCGTGACGGACGAACTGCTGTCCCTCCCCGATGCCGGAAATCCCTGGGAGGTTTCACCTCACTTCTTCGATGCGACCGCCGCCCTGCAGCCGTGTGACTTCGCGCCAATCCACGATTCGCTGGAGCGTGGCGAGAAGGTGGTCGCCGTTCGACTGCCGGGATTCGCCGGGCTGCTGAATCACCGGACGCAGCCGGGCGTGACCCTCGCTCGAGAGTTCGCGGATCGGATTCGGGTGATCGCCTGCCCGGTCCACCGGCCCTTCATGATCCACTCCGACCTGCGCGATTACGGCCTCGATCCGCGCCAGTGGCGTGTTCTGCGCAAACAGCTCGAGGCGGAGAGCGGCGATGCGATGATGGTCGTCTGGGCGCCTGGGGCCGACGCGGCCACCGCGGCCCGCGAGATCTTCATCCGCGCCCAGGACGCGCTGAAGGGTGTACCCGCCGAGACGCGCCAGGCCTACCGCGATGGGACGAACGGCTTCGAACGCATCCTGCCGGGGCCCGACCGGATGTATCCGGACACGGATACGCCGCCGCTGCCGATCCCCGACGCGACGGTCATCGAGGTCCGCGCCGGGCTGCCTGAGACGCCGTGGGCCCGGGAGGCGCGCTACCGGACGCTAGGGCTGGCCGACGGCGCGGCGCGACGTCTGGCCGGTGCCGACTGGGCCGATCTGTTCGATGAGCTGGCGCCTGCGCCGGGCGACGCTGCCCGGCGGCTGGCAGCCGCGCTCGAGAAGCGGATTCCTCATCAGCGGCGACAGGGACGGCTGAACTCGTTGCCGGAGGCGGAGCGTTTGCGGCCGCTCGTCAGCGCCGCTGAGACCGGCACGATCCGCCTCGAGGCCCTCGAGTTGGCTCTCGACGAGTTGATCGAAGACCGGGACGCGCCGCCCGACATGGTGCTTTCGACGTTTCGCCCCGTTCCGCCGGATGACGCAGAACTCGAGAGCGAGATCGCCGAGCTGTTGAGTCGTGCCCCGCCGGGCCAGTCACAGGAGGTCGTCGTACGCTGGGCGATGGGTGAGCTGATGCGCCGCTTCGTTGGCCGGCTCGACGCGCGGAACGTGAAAGGGCGTCTGATGGAAGCTCTGCAGGCGGCGGCGACAGAGGTGGAACGATGAACAAGCCCGACGAACGCTACAAAGGTTACCGCGACGCCTGTCTCGCGCTGATGAAACGGTTCGAGGTGACGGTGTGGAGCGAGGTGCGCGTGCGCACGACGCGCGGTGAGTTCGAAGGGCTGCTGCTGCCGCGCTCGGAGACCAGCGATAAAGATCACCTGGTCCTGAAGCTGAACAGCGGTTACAACATCGGCATCCGCCACGACACGGTGGAGGCCATCGAGAAGACCGGTTACCGCGAAGCCCACTACAAGATCCCCGAGAAGGAGTTCCCGGTCGATCCGGCCAAGCCGCGGGTGAAGCTGTTCGGCACGGGCGGCACCATCGCCTCGCGCCTCGACTATCGCACCGGCGCCGTGATCCCCGCGTTCAGCCCGGGCGAGCTGTACGGCTCGGTGCCAGAGCTGGCCGACATCTGCAACCTTGAGACGGAGAAACTGTTCGGGGTCTTCTCGGAAAACATGGGCCCCGAACAATACCTGATCCTCGCCGAGCGTGTCGGCCTGGCGATCCGCGAGGGCTACGACGGCGTGGTCATCGGGCATGGAACCGACACGATGCACCACACCGCCGCGGCGCTCAGCTTCATGGTGCAGCGGCCGCCGGTGCCGATTGTGATGGTGGGGAGCCAGCGCTCTTCGGACCGTCCGTCTTCGGACGCTGCACTCAACCTGATCAGCGCCACCTACACCGCCGCCTGCGGCCCGATCGCCGAGGTGTTGGTTTGTATGTTCGGGCCGACGTCGGACCAGTATAACCTGCTGCACCGTGGGACGCGCGTGCGCAAGATGCACAGCTCTTATCGCAGTACCTTCCGCACCCTGGGAGACATCCCGCTCGCCATGGTCGAGAGGGGGAAGATCACGCCGCTGAAGACCGAGTATCAGCCGCGCCGCGCCGACCGTGACGTCATCGTGCAGGCAGCTTTTGAAGAGCGTGTGACCCTGACGTACTACTATCCGGGCATGCACCCCGATGTGGTCGAGGCGCTGGTGGATCGAGGCTACAAGGGGATCGTCATCGCCGGAACCGGCCTGGGCCACGTCAACCGGAAGATCTACCCCGCGCTCGAATACGCCCGCGACGCGGGCGTGCAGGTGTACATGACGTTGCAGACGCTGTGGGGCTTCGTTCAGATGCACGTCTACGAGACGGGTCGTGAGATTCTCGGCCTCGGCGTGATACCGCTCGCCAACATGTTGCCCGAAGTCGCCTTCATCAAACTCGGCTGGGCTCTGGGCGTCCACCCCGACGACCCGGAAGCCTGTCGCACGCTGATGACCACTCCCATCGCCGGCGAGATGACCGAGCGTGAGCCGCACGACGGCTATTTGATACTGCAGGGCGGCGTGCGTGAAGTGCAGGAGTTCCTCGAGAAGGTCTGGAGATGAGATCTGACAGGCCAGGAGCGAGCATGCCGGAGTGGTTCGAGGACGATGAGTTCTGGCGAACGACGGCGCCGTCGATGTTCGGGGATCAGATGTGGCAGGCGGCCCCGGGCGATGTGGATGGCGTGGTCGAGCTGGCCGGCATCGCGCCGCCCGCTCGAGTGTTGGATCTCGCCTGTGGTCCGGGTCGTCACACGCTGGAGTTGGCGCGGCGCGGGTTTCGCGTCACCGGCGTGGATCTGTCGAAGTTCTTGCTGGACGAAGCGAGGCGCCGCGCGCAGGAAGCTGGCTTGGCAGTCGAGTTCATCCAGCAGGACATGCGCCACTTCCAGGGTAACGGGGAATTCGATTGCGCGCTGAACCTGTTCACCTCGTTCGGTTTTTTCCGGGATCCGGCAGATGACCGCCGCGTCGTCGAGAACGCGTTCCGCGCGCTCAAGGGCGGAGGCGTGTTCGTTCTCGACTCGATGGGCAAGGAGATACTGGCGCGGATATTCAACCCGCGCGACTGGCGCGAGCATGACGAAGAGCTGTGGCTCTATGAGCGCAAAGTACAGGAGGACTGGTCCTGGATCGAGAATCGCTGGATCGTCGTGCGCGGCGGCGTGCGGAAGGAGTTCAGGATCTCACACCGGCTGTACTCGGCGGCGGAGTTATCGCGGTTGATGCTGGAGTGCGGTTTCAAGAGGGTAGAGGCGTACGGCGACTTCCAAGGCGCGCCGTACGACCAGGATGCCCGGCGTCTGGTCGCCGTCGCTCGTCGGTAACGCGCGGCTCAGCGGGGTTCCGCGGCGCTGGCCGCACCGGCGAGCTGTCGCACGGTGGTGTCGTTGTCGTTGACGTAGCGCGACAGGACTTCCGTGGCTCTTGGGTGGGCGATGTGCCGGAGTGCTATAGCGGCGGATGCGCGGACCTGCTGATTCCAACGCCAACGCATCAGCGGAAGTTTCTTTCTCGCCAGGATGCGTGCCAGGGCGTCGATCGCGTTGGCGTGAGCCAGCTCGCCCAGCGCCTGGCAGCAAGCGGTCGCGACCCGTTCGTCTTTGGTCTGATCGAGGATCGAGACCAGTGCATCGACCGCGGCGGGAGACCGCAGGTGAGCCAGGCTGCGAATCGCCCCTTTGGCGACGGACGAATCGGGGTCGCGGGCAAGCGGCACGATGATCTCGGCCAATCCGTCGTCGTGCAGCCGCTCGAACAGTCGGAAGGCAGCCCGGCGGATCTTGGCGCTGCTGTCGCCAAAGCTGTAAGCGAGCTCATCGCGTAAATCCCGAGTCACCGTGTCGATGACCTCGAGCAAGCGAAAACGCTGCTCGACCGTGACCTCGGTGACCACCGCCCGCTTGATCTCGGCCGCCGCGCTCGGGCCCATCTCGGCGAGCAGACTCGCCGCTAGCTGTCTGACTCGGAAATCCCGCTCTTGCTTGATGACGTCGATCAGTAGCGGTATGCCCGGCCGACCGAGGCTGCCGATGACCTGGGCCGACCGCTCCTGCCGGGAGGGCTGTCCCGACCTCAGGTCATCGACCAGCAGCTGTTGCGCCGTGCCACCCAGCCGGCGATCGAGCAGCTTTCCGAGACCCTTCTCCTTGTGGCCGGCCGCGGGCTCGAGCTGCTCCTTACGGATCTTGATCTTCATCAAGATCTCGCTTGCCAGGTTATAGTCGGCGAAGTGAATCGCGCTGGCGGCCATGCTGTAAAGCGTGTCCGCCAGCTCCTGCAGCACTCGCGGCTCGGCCTCGCTGTCGAGCACGCTGAGGAGATGAGGCGCGCTGAGCTCTGTGAACTTGTGTTGGAGGCCCAGGATGAGCCCTTCGAACGTCGCGTGGCAGGCGAGGATCGCCTTCTCACGGCTTTTCACATCCTGCTGTGACAGCTCGTCGAACAGCCTGCGCAGAAGCTGTTGGAGCATCTTCTGCTCGCCTTTGACCAGGAGCTCCTTTCCGAATCGGGGCAGCGCGTCGCGGAGAGTCTCGACGTGTTGCTCCAGCATCTGCGCGGCCTGGCCGAGCAGCGTCACCTCTGGAGGCTCCTCCTCTTCGGCGGCGACCTCGACCGGTGCGAGGAGTGTCTGAACCACGCCGACGGCGTATTGACGCTCGTTGAAGCCGATGTGTGCGAGACCGTTCTGGCGGGCGACATCGTCCCAGAATTTCCGATCGATCCCTGTGGACGGCGGCTTGCGTAGAGCAGCAACAAACGCCTGGAGCTCTTTGGCTGAAACGCCTGAGGTGAACGTGATGCTACCGAGTCCCACGTACTCCATGAACTCGATCACGTTGGCGGCGAGCGGCGCGTAGCCGGTCGTGTCGACCCTCGCACCGTTCACCAGCAGAAGCTTTCCGGCCCCGGCCAGCGTCAGCGACTCCCTCCGAGTGAGCACCCCCTCCAGCGCGGAGTGCAACTGCTCGAGCGAGCGCGCGACCGGCTGGCTGTCCAGAGGGTAGAGCTTCGCGTTCTGCACGGCGCCGAGCAGCGCGCGCAAGACCTTGGGAATCTGGATCAGCTCGCCGGGCCCCAGCTCGGTGTCCTCGCCCAGCGGCTGACGCAGGGTCACGCGTCCTCTCTTCCTTCGAAGGCGCGAATAGCGAACTTGACGGAGCTCGATATGCTCGAGCCCATTGTCGGACGCCAAGTTCCGCCAGAACCCCACATCGACCATCTCCGGCTTGAGTCGCCCAAGCGTGAGCAACAGGGTTCGCAGCTCTTCGATCGTAACGCCTCGGTGGAAGACGATCCCCTGCAGCTCCGACTCGGTCAGCAAGTTGCGGAACGTGTCGGCGAGGATGCTGTAGCGGGAAACGTCCAAACGCTGGCCATTGACCAGCAATACGCGCTGAGCCTGCGCGAGGTGAAGGCGTTCGTTCTTCTGCAGCACGTCCTCGATGGCCGTGCGAACGTCATCGATCGATTGGGCGATGCGGCTGCTCTCGAGCGGGTATAGTTGAATGCTGCGGACGGTGGACGTCAGAGCGCGCAAGACGTTGGGTACGCGGGGGATGCTCTCCGCCTCGAGCCGCCGTTCGGTCTCGACTTCTTCTTCCAGAAACTCGCCCGCGTAGATCGCCGCCTCTTCGGGACTGAACACGATCTGGTTGAAGGCGATCTGAACCTGATCGTAGCGCTGGGCTTTCTCTTGATTGGCCGAGCGTTTGAAGTGGTAAGCGAGCAGCGAGGCCGAGGGTAGGAGCCGCTGACGGTAGAGGGTCTCTTGATACTCGCCGACCTTTTCGTGCAAGCCTCTGCGCCGACCCTTGTCGATGGCACCGTAAGTGATCTCGAGCACGCGCTTGCCCAGGAAGCGCATGATCTCATCGTTGATCTGGAAGTCGAGGCTGACCAGACCGAGGGCCTCGGCACGATCGAGAAACTGCAGCACCCGGTTTTCGTCGAGCTCTGAGCTGCCCGTCAGAACACTCAGGGAGGTATTTTCGCCCAATGTCGAGGCGCGCTCGAGCAGTCCGCGGCTCTCCTCGTCCAGGTCGGCGATCTTCTGCATGACGATCTCTTCCAGAGACCGCGGCAGGTATCCCGACTCCAGGCGGTCGATCACCCACTCCCGGCCCACCAGGCTGACCTTGCCGTCGGTGACCAACTTCCGGATGATCTCGCCCAGGAAGAGCGGGTTGCCCTGGGTAATTCGCGCCAGTTCGGCTTCAAATCGGTTCGGTGTTCGCAGACTGGGAAATACGCCCTTCAGGTACTCAGCGATGTCATCTTCGTTCAGTGGCCGCAGCTTCACGCGCCGAATCTCGAGCTCTTTGTGGTGCACCGAATAGAAGCGCTCGAGCGGCGACGCCTCCTCTTCGCCGCTCAACTTCAGGAACTCGAGCGAAGAGCCGCAGACAAAGAGCGTGAGCTTTTGACTCTGAGTCAGCACTCGCAGCAGTAACAGCGTCGCCTCGTCGGCGAATTGCAGATCGTCGATGATCAGCACGAGGGGACGAAAGTCGGCGACCCGCGGCAGCAAGCTGGCGAGTGTCGTGAAGATGGCCTGCCTTCGTGCGGCTCCGTCGCCGCCCGGATCTCGGGCGGCCGGCTTGCCGAGCTGTGGGAGCACGTGGGTCAGGTGCTCGACCTCGTCGTCGGATAGCTCGTCGAGCAGTTCGGAACCTTTGTCCTCCCGCTGGTTCAACAGCCCCAGGAGGATGCGGCCGGCCAGGTAATACGGACGATAAGTCTCGCGAGGGTCGCCGGCCTCTTTCATCACGCAGAACGTGTCGTCACCGCCGAGGTTGCGCCGGACCGTCTCGAGGAAGGTTGACTTACCCATCCCCGGCGTGGCCTCGAGGATGATGAACTGGCTGTGGCCGCGGCTCGCGGCGGCCAGCGCCTCGGAGACGATCGCCATCTCGTCATCGCGCCCGGCGATGCCGGTCGCCTTCAACCGATACAGCGCCGTCTTGGGAAAGACTTTTGCCGGGTCGACTTCCGCCGCGCCGGCGACCTGGTCGCGGCCCGACCGCTTGGCGTGGAAGAGGGCGGTGTCGGCCGCCTGAAAGAGCTCGCGCCCGCTGGTCGCATCGTCGGGCGCCGTAGCGAACCCGATGCTCAGGCTGATGGGGACGCTCGCCTCGGCTTCGCGGAGACGGAAGGGCCGGTCGCGGGTTCGTTGAAGCAGCCGGTCGGCCATCTCGCGAGCGTCACGGCTGCCGGCTTTCGGCAGCAACAACATGAACTCGTCGCCGCCGTAGCGTATCGGCAAGCCTTGATCCTGGACGACCTCTCTGAGCAGGCCCGCGAACCAGGTGAGGGCCTGGTCACCGGTATCGTGGCCGTAGGTGTCGTTGATCTGCTTGAAGGAATCGAGATCGATGATCAGCAGCGAAATGGGGAAGTCGTCCTCGGCGTCCCAACGCACCTTGTGCTCGAGGTAGCTGAGGAAGAAGCGCCGATTGTGGATGCCGGTGAGCTCGTCCTCGAAGATGAGGCGCGACGGATCCTTCCCGACGTGCTCGAGGAGATCTATGAAGTCACCTTGGGCCATTCGGCGGTATCCCCTGTCGCGGCCGAAGTGTCGGGTCGCGGGCGCCGGCGCTGGGCGGCGCCGCCCGGATGACAGTAGGCGCGCGTCTCCGCGGCGTGCTCGAACAGGGGGGAACGGGGCTCGGAGGGGGCTCAGCCCGGCCGATTCGACCGGCCTAAAAAGATAGAAGATACCGACTTGCAGCGCAATCGCCCGGGGGACCGACGTCGCGGGCGAGCTGGCGCAGCGAACTTGCCCCCGCGGCGGGATGCTCTGGCGGGGCGCGCGGCGTACAGAGAGGGGGGCGGCGTCCGGACCTTGTGATCCGGCGGTCCGCTCGGACTGGAGAGTTGAGCCGCCGGACGGTAGATTGCGTCACCTGTCCACCCTTCCCCCGTTCACCGCCGGAGCTGCTCCCATGACGCGCAAACTCGCCCCCGCCACCGTCTTGCTGGTCACCGCCGTGATGCTGCCGCGCGCCTCCGAGGGGCAGGAGCCGGGCGCCTGGGCGCCGGACCCTCACTTCCACACCTTCTCGATCGCGGCGATCGATCCGGCGACGGGAGAGTCGGGCGTCGCGGTGACCACGCGCGTCCCCTGCGTCGGGAACGGCGTGCCCTGGGTGCGGGCGGGCGTCGGCGCCGTGGCGACCCAGTCGTGGACGCGGGTCGAGTACGGACCCGAGCTGCTGGAGATGCTGGCCCAGGGTGTGGACGCGAAGGAGGCGCTGAGCCGGGCCGTGGCGGCGGACTCGCAGGCGGCGCGCCGCCAGGTCGGTGTCATCGGTCTCGACGGCTCGAGCGCGGCGCACACCGGCGACGCGGCGCTCACCTGGGCCGGGCACCGGTCCGGTCTCAACTACGTGACACAGGGCAACATTCTGACCGGGCCGGAGGTGTTGGACGCCGTCGCCCTGACGTTCGAGAGCAGCGAAGGCGGCGCGCGTCATCTGGCCGATCGGCTGATCGAGGCGTTGATGGCGGGCCAG
>JABAOD010009108.1_pt1 | contig 15852 bp, 17 predicted proteins | sample 7062151 | NCBI WGS metagenome assembly JABAOD01 (sample SAMN14538626, study PRJNA623070) | marine sediment metagenome | biome: marine biome [ENVO:00000428]; feature: marine pelagic biome [ENVO:01000023]; material: deep marine sediment [ENVO:00002113] | place: India: Gulf of Khambhat ... | reverse complement strand
CACCTTCAGGACGCCGCGCCGGCCCGCCTCGAGATAGGCGCGCACCACCGATGCCGTGAGCTCGGGGCGCAGGGTGAGCGAGCGCCCTGCCTTGTCCTCGAACGTGTACATCTGCTTCTCCACGACCTCGGTCCCCTCCCCCACACCGCGGGCGAACACCTCGGTAGCCTCGAACAGCGGGGTCATGATCAACTCGTAGCCGTAACGCTCGGTGATGTCGTCCCACAGCTTCAGAGCCCGCCGCCAGCGACGCGACTCGGGAGGCAGGACGTCGTTGGTGCCCTTCGGGGCGCGGAACGTCACGTGATGAGCTCCTGGAGGAAAGGATTGAACCGTCTCTCACGAGCGAGCGTGGTCGCCGGACCGTGGCCGGGCAGCACCTCGGTGTCGCCGGGAAGCGGCAGCACCTTGTCGGCCATGCTGCGCATCAGCGTCTGGTAGTCGCCCCCCGGCAGGTCGGTCCGCCCGATGGAGCCCGCGAACAGCTGGTCGCCCGAGAAGAGGATCCCTTCGGCGCCCAGGTAGAAGCAACAGTGCCCCGGCGTGTGGCCGGGAGTGTGGATGACGTCGATCACGATGCCGGCGACGTCCAGCGCCTGCCCGTCGTCGAGCGGCACGAAACGCTCCGGCGGGGCGTAGTCGCCGGGCGGCACCATGCCGAAGAGCGACCGGAGCTGATCGGCCGGCGCCATCGCCAGCCAGTCGTCGTCTGGGTGCAGGTATGTGGTCACGCCGGTCGCCCGCGCCAGCGGGCCGGCTCCGCCGACGTGGTCGACATGGCCGTGAGTGACGAGCAGCGCCACCGGCGTCAGGTCGCGTCGGGCGAGCAGTCGCGCCACCGCATCCGGGTCCGGAGGAGCGTCGACCACCACAGCCACGCCGCCGGGCTCGGGCGCGACTACGTAGCAGTTGGTCTGCGCTGCCCACAACGCGGTGGCTTCGACGATGAGGCTCATGGGCGAGAAGGGTAACGACCCGGGCCCCGGACGCGGCGGGGCCCGCCCCGTGGGCGGGCCCCGGTCGTGCTGGCCGGCAGCGGCCTACAGCTCCCTCTTGGCCATCTCGTTGCGAGCGAGGACGTCCACGCCCAGTCGATCCTTCAGGATGAAGTCGGACACGATCTCGCCGTTGTAATGCACGGACATGTCGCCCTCCACCCGGTTGTAGCGCTCGGGGCTGCCGGCCGAGTCGCAGGCACCCTCGGCCACGATCGAGCCGTTGACATTGAGGTTGCCGCCGAAGAACAGATGCTCATGCGTGGCCACCAGGCCCCAGATGTCGGCGCCGCCGTTGAACTGGACGTCGCCGCCGGCGACGATCGCGTACGGCTTACCGGCTGCGGCAGGCTGCAGCTGGAGCTGCGAGTTCGCCTTGATGTTGCCCCCGGTCGTCGAGCAGTCGAGCACACCGTTCGCCGTACCGGCGATGACGGTCCAACTCACCGCCCCGTCTCTCTTGCCCCTGAGCGTCGCGTCGACGCCGTCGAGGTAGTACGCACCCTGGGGCACGTCGTCGCGGAAGCTGACGGAGTTGGTGCCGATGCCGCTGATGTTGCGCGTGCCTGGGATGAAGCTGCCCGAGCACGGGACGCCCGGCGTGGCCGGGGTCGTGCCGCTGTCTTTGTTGGCCGGGCCGGCATACAGGCCGGAGATCCCGAGGGAAGCCCCGAAAGACCAGCCGGCCCGGCACACGTCGTACTCGCTGTACGCGTGCGACTTCAGCGGATCGACCTCGGGGATCCACTGGACCTCGATCGGCAGTGCCGGACAGTCGGGCCCGACGGCGGCCTGGTTCCCGGCCCCGGTGGCACACACGCTGTACGTCGTGGCGCCCGCCTGGAAGTCGCCGTTCGTGTGGGCCGAGCCGTTGGCTCCGGTGAACGTGCCGCCATTCGCCACGATGTCCCCGTCGGCGAGCAGGCCGTGGTCGGGCAGCCAGGGCCGGCCGCTGTAGCGGGTCTGGTATTCGACGACGACCACGCGTTCGTGGCGGTCCTCGGCGGCGCGGCTCGGCGTGTACGCCACCCCGTACAGCACCTCGGACGACTCGGGCTTGAACACGACGAACTCGCCTTCCGGAAGCTGCCGCAGAGCGGTCGGCTCATCATCGATGACCTCCTCGGCCGCTGCCAGCACCTCTTCTCTCGTGCCGAGAGGCGTGTCGTCCTCGACGACGAGCTTGTTCTCCTTCATGTACTCCTCGTCCTGCGTCAGCCCGTAGAGCGTCTCGTCGGTGCCGGACTCCGCCACGAAGATGGCCTCTTCCCAGCTCCGGTCCGTGGTGCCGGCCTCGAACGAGGCGACCGACCGGACGACGATCACTCCGGTGACGAGAACGAGTGCCGTTCCCAGCATCGCCACCGACGCCATGGCGGCGCCGATGTCGCCGCGCCGGCGGCCGTGGAGCCGGCGCGCCAGCCGGCCGATGAGGGTCGGGCGGCGGTCGTGGGACTGCATCGTGTATCTCCTGTCTGTGATCACGCGTTGCGTAGGTGGACTTCTGTCCGGATCCGCTTGGGATCCGGGCCGTCGGCGCCGTCGATGTCGGCCACCAACTCGATCGTCACCGACGTGCCGCTGGGGTCGAACGTGAACCTGCTCGTGTCGGGCCCGGCGGCGAGGTCGTAGACCAGGCGCGATGCGTGGACGTCCTCGAATCCGGGGTTGTCGTCACCCTCCCGTGTGAGAGTGCCCTCGGGCTTGATGCGCCACGTGACGTATTCCCCGATGCCCACCTGGGCGGAGTCGTCGTCGTTGAGGTCCGTCCACAGCTCTACGGTGTGCTCGTCGGACAGCGACAGTTCCACCGTGTCTGCGAAGCGCATCTCCTTGATGAGGCGTCCTTTGGCGACTCGCATCTCCTCGAGGGCGATCGATGCCTCTTGCTCATATTCGTCGGTACGGGTGACGGTGATGAGCCACTGCATCATCACCGCTGAGACGATCGCGGCGGCGAGCATGGCGACCATCAGCTCCACGAGCGTGAGCCCGGAGTCGTCATCGCGGAGGGTGCGGGCGAGCCTGGTCATGGCGAACTCACCGACGAGATCAAGGCGGTGGACACGTGGTCCCGGCGCTGTGTGCCGATCTCCCAATAGACGACTACGACGACCCGGCGCAGGCCGGGCGTCACTTCGGTGACGTAGGTATTGACATCGAACTCCTGCTCGTCGAACTCCTCGGTGCGGTAGGTCTCGACCCAGCCGTTGCCGGGGTCTTCGACGAGCACTTCTGCCGCCGGCAGGTCGAGCGCGTACCCATCGAGCGTCCGAGCGACCGGGTCGAGAAGCAGCGGGTCGGCACCCTGCACCGTCATCGCCAGCGACAGGTTCTCCCATTTGAGCGACCGCGTGTACTCGATTCGCTCGATCGCCAGTGAGGTCGCCTGCTCGAAGCTCCGGCTGTGGCGAACGGCGCGCAGGGTGTTGCCGAGGGTCATGGTCAAGCCCACGAGCAGCACAACGGCGATGGCAAGCGCGACGGTGACCTCGATGAGGGTGAACCCCTCGTCGCGGAGGGGCCGCTCCGGCCCGGTACGGGCGCTGCGAGACTGGTGCGTCATGGCATCTCACTTCGGGCGCCACGTGGGCGCCCTTGAGGTTGCTACTCGCAGTGGTTATCGACCCCCGGTAGGCGCGCCTTGAGAGCGGCGGATGCTCATTGAGCCCGATGCCCGAGTGACTAGTTACCTGAGCCCGGCTAGCGCGATTCGGACTGCGGCACGAGGCGGAAGGCGTCGAACACGCCCTCGATTCCCCGCAGCTGGGCGAGCAGATGGTCGAGCTGGTCGCGGTCGCTCAGTTCGACCTCGTAGCGGAGCACCACGACGCGGTCCTTGTCGAGCCCCGAAGACGAGGCGACGATGTTGGCCCCGAGGTCGGCGAGCGTCACCGTCACGTCCTGGAGCAGGCGCGGCCGGTCGAGCCCCTCCACCTGGATCCACACCATGTAGCTGCCGACCTGGCCCGGGTCCCACGTGACATCGATCATCCGCTCGGCGCGCTCGGCGAGCGCCCCGATGTTGGTGCAGTCGGCCCTGTGCACGGACACGCCCCGCCCGACCGTGACGAAGCCGACTACGTCGTCGCCGGGCACGGGGGCACAGCAACGGGCGATCCGAACCAGCACGTCCGGCAGCCCCTCGACGATCACGCCGTGCGTCGGCCGGCGCGCCGCGGTCCTGGTGCGCCGCGGCAGCACGAGGAGGTCCAGCTCCGGCTCCTCCTCTTCGGGCCGTACCAGGCGAGCGACCCGGCCGGCGACCGTCGCAGGCGTCACGTTGCTCTCCCCGACGGCCACCAGGAGGCTGTCGAGGTCCTGGTACCCGAGGCGCTCGGCCACCTCGCCGAGCCGGCGGTCGCGGTCGGCCGCGGAGAGGCCCAGCCCTTCCCGACGGAGCGCTTTGGCGATCTGCTCGCGGCCCTCGGCGAGCGCGGTCTCCCGCCGCTCCCGGGTGAACCACTGGCGGATCTTCGCCGAGGCCCGCGACGTCTTCACGAACTGCAGCCAGTCCCGGCTCGGCCCGGCTCCGGGCGCCTTGGAGGTGCTGATCGACACGACGTCTCCGGACTGCAGCGCGGTGGAGAGCGGGACGAGGCGGCCGTTGACCTTGGCCCCCACGCACCGGTGGCCGACCTCGGTGTGGATCTTGTAGGCGAAGTCGACGGGGGTGGCGCCCTGGGGAAGCGTGATCACATCGCCCTTGGGGGTGAGCGCGAACACCTCATCCTGGTACAGGTCGAGCTTGAGGCCGGCCAGGAAGTCCTCGGGGTCCTGGTATTCCTCCTGGAGGAACCGAATGTCGGCGATCCACGGCAGCTCGTCCCCTTCGCCGCCGCCCTCCTTGTACGTCCAGTGGGCGGCGATGCCGTACTCGGCTCGCTCGTGCATCTCCCGGGTGCGGATCTGCACCTCGAGCGGCTTGCCGTCCGGCCCGATCACGGTGGTGTGCAGGCTCTGGTAGAGGTTGAACTTGGGCATGGCCACGTAGTCCTTGAAGCGGCCGTGAACGGGCGGCCACAGGGTGTGGACCACTCCCAGCGCCGCGTAGCAGTCCCGGACCTCGTCGACGATGATGCGGATGCCGATCAGGTCGTGGATCTTCTCGAAGGGAAGCCCGGTCTCCATCATCTTGCGGTAGATGCTGTAGGGATGCTTGGGCCGTCCGTGCACGTCGCCCCCGATGTCGTGCTCCGCAAGCGTTGCCGACACCACCTCGATGACCTTTTCGATGTAGGCGTCCCGTTCGGGAGCGCGCGACCGCAACAGCTGGCCGATCTCGGCGTTGCGCTTGGGAAAGAGGATGGCGAAGCAGCGATCCTCCATCTCATGCTTGATCTCTTGAACCCCGAGCCGGTGAGCCAGCGGTGCGTAGATCTCGAGGGTTTCCCGGGCAATCCGTTCCTGCTTCTCGGGGGCCAGCGCATCCAGGGTGCGCACGTTGTGCAGGCGATCGGCCAGCTTGATGAGGAGGACTCGTACATCAGCTGCCATTGCCACCACCATCTTGCGGATGGTGGCCGCCTGCTGCTCTTCTTTGGTGGAGAAGCTGATCCGGTCCAGCTTGGTGACCCCGTCGATCAGACGGGCTACCTCGGCGCCGAACTCCCGGCTCACCTCGTCCAGCGTCACGTCGGTGTCCTCGACGGTGTCGTGGAGCAGGGCGGCGGCGATGGTGTCGGCGTCCATGCCGTACTCGGCGAGGATCATGGCGACCGTGAGCGGATGGGTGATGAACGGCTCGCCGCTCTTGCGTATCTGGCCGCTGTGCCATTTGTGGGCGAGGGCGTAGGCCCGGTGAATGGAGCCGTTGGAGGCTTCGGGGTGGTGTTTGTCGAATGCTCGCAGCAGCGACTGCAGCTCGGCGACGACGGCGTCGTCGGGTCGACGACGCTCAGGGCTCGTCATAGCTCACCAGCGAGGTCAGCGGCACGTCGTCGGGCACCTGCTTGCGGCCGTTGAGAAAGGCCAGCTCGACGAGAACCGATACTCCGACGACTTCGGCGCCGAGACGCTGCGCCAGCCTGATTGCGGCCGCGGCGGTACCGCCGGTGGCCAGGACGTCGTCGACGATCACAACCCGGTCGCCGGGCTCGAGGGCATCGCGATGCACCTCGAGCAGGTCGGTGCCGTATTCGAGCTCGTATTCCTCCGCTTCTACGTGATAGGGGAGCTTGCCGGGCTTGCGGACCGGTACGAAACCCACACCCAATCGGCGGGCCACCGGGACCCCGAAGATGAAGCCCCGGGCTTCGATCCCGATGACCTTGCTCACCGCGTCCTGCTCATAGGGGTCGGCCAGCCCGGCCACGGCCGCGGAGAGCGCCTCGCTGTCGGCGAGGACCGGCGTGATGTCCTTGAACACCACCCCCGGCTGGGGGAAGTCGGGGATGTCCCGAATGAGCGCCTTGAAATCCTTTTCCGTCACGGCCCCACCTTATTACGCCGGGTCATCGAGCCTCATCCCTTGCGGCGGCGGCGTTTGGGGGGGCGGGCCACTGCTCCGCTCCCCGCCCGAGGCCTGACCTCGGGCTCGACACGTTGCGGCGGTCGATCGGTGGACCCGGGCGTCGCAGCGGACACCGCTGGGGCCGGTTCGGCAACCGGAGCGCTCACCTTTCGGGCGGCACGCCGCTCCACTCTCTGCCAGCGGGCCTCTCGCTGCTTCCATACCGCCAGCAGCGGAGCGGCGACGAAGATCGAGGAATAGGTGCCGGCGGCGATGCCCACGAAGAGGGCCAGGGCGAACTCGCGCAGGGTGGCCGCCCCCAAGAGATACGCTCCCACGAAGAGGAGGCTCCCCACCGGCAGCAAGCTGGTCAACGACGTGTTGATGGATCTCATGAGAACGAGGTTCATCGACAGGTTGACGATGTCCCCGATCGGCCGCTCGTCGCCGTAGTAGTCGATCTCCTCGACGACCTTGTCGAACACCACCACGCTGTCGTACAGCGAGTAGCCGAGGATCGTCAGGACGGCGATGACGGTGGCCGGGGTGACCTCGAATCCGGTCACCGAATACACGCCGGACGTGATCAGCAAGTCGTGGAAGAGGGCAACCAGGGCTGCGGCCGCCATTCGCCATTCGAGGCGGAGCCAGATGAACGCCGCCACCACGCCCACAAAGATGATGAGGGCCCACAGGGCCCGGTCGGCCACTTGACGCCCGAAGGTCGGTCCGACCGATTCCACGCTGGCGTCGTCGACGTCCACTCCGGCAACGCCGGTGATCACTTCCACGAGCTCGGTCTCTTGGGCCGGGTCCAGCTCCTCGGTCTGCACCCGGACGCCCTCTCCCCCACCGGTCAGCTGCACCTTGGCGCCGGCCCGCCCCACTCCGGCGAGAGCGTCGCGCATGTCGGCCACCTCGATGCCTGCCTCGTTCGGCACCTCCACCACCGTCCCGCCGGCAAAATCGACACTCAGGTTGAGCCCGCGCACGGCCAGCGACAGGACCGCAAGGAAGATGAGCGTCCCCGACAGGATGAACCACCGCCGCCGGTTGCCGACGAAGTCGATCGAAGTCTCGGCCCGGTAGAGGCGCCGGAGGACGCTCACGTCGTCGCCTCCGTTGCCGCTCCCCCAGAGGGGTGCCCTACCGCTCCTCGTACCGTGAATCGTCCGCCCTCACCCATCCGGGTCCTCACCAGCAAGGCCGTGGCCGGCCGGGTGAAGAAATAGGCGACGAGCACGTCGGTGACCGTGGCGATGCCCAAGGCGAGTGCAAACCCTTCCACCGCCCCGATGGCGAGAGTGAACAGCAAGACCGCCATTGCGAACGACACTGCATCGGCGGTGAGGATGGTGCGGAAGGCGCGCGGGAAAGCGTGGTCGACCGATGAGCGCAGCGCCCGGCCGTTACGCACCTCTTCCTTGATGCGTTCGAAATAGACGATGTACGAATCCGAGGTGATGCCGATCGAGACGATGATTCCGGCCACTCCGGCCAGCGTGAGGGTGCGGCCCTGCAGCTCACCGAGCAACGAGAAGGCCACCAGGAGGATCGACCCGAATACCGTCAAACCAACCACAGCGACCAGGCCGAGCGCCCGGTAGTAGGCCAGCATGGCGAGGGCCACGAGAATGAGCCCGCCGATGCCGGCGACCAGGCCGGCATTCAGGGAATCGGCGCCGAGCGTCGCCGAGACCTGTTCGACCCGGTCCCTTTGGAAGGTGGTGGGCAGGGCGCCGTAGCGGAGCACCGTGGCCAGGTCCTCGGCCTCTCTCTGCGGGTCGGCGGTGCCGCTGCCGATGGTGATCTGCACCGCTTGGGCCGACAGCCCCTCGGTCGGGGTCACCTCGGCCGCCACCTGGGGAGCCGACACCACCGTTCCGTCGAGCACGATGGCGAAGCGCCGCCGGGGATCACCCACCGGGAACCCCGCCAGGACCTTGGTGGCGTCTTCGAACCTCTGAGCCCCTTCCGAGGTGAAGTCGGGGTCGACCACCCACCCCTGAACGAAGCTGCCGGTGGAGCCACCGCCCTGGAAGCCGGCCTGGGCTCCGGTGATGTCGGCGCCCAGCACCAGGGCGGGGCCGACGTGGTAGATCAGGCCGGTCGACTCCTCGAGCAGCCAGGCCTCCTGAGTCGGATCGTCAACGATGGTCAGTCCGGTTTCCGGGTCGACCCCGGGTGGAAAGACGACGTCGGCGAGGGGGTCGGCAAGAGTGGTTGTGGTGGTAGTGCCCTCAGTGGTGGTCGCAGTGCCCTCCTCCCCGGTCGTGGTTGTCGTCGCCTGCTCGTCCCCGATCGTGGTGGTCGTGGCCTGCTCGGCGGCCCGCTCGGCGGCGGCCGAGGTCAGGGCATCCTCGGCGAACGGGCTCACTCCGGGCACCGATCCAACGTCGAAGACCTGGCGGAAGGACAGCTGACCGGTCGTGCCCACCGCGTTGAGGGCGCGCTCGCGGTCGGTGACACCGGGGAGTTGGATTTCGATGCTGCGGCCGCCCTTGACGGCGATCTCGGGTTCTTGAACGCTTCCGAGCGAGGCAATGCGCCGCTCCATGATGTCCTTGGCCTTCTCGAGGACCTCTTCATCGGTGCCCTCGGGGGCCGACAGCACGACCGAGAAGCCTCCCTGGAGGTCGAGGCCGAGAACCGGCTCGGTGCCGGTGACCAGCACAGCGACCAGTCCGCCCCAGGCCACGAGCAGGGCGATGAGCGTCAGGAGGAAGGCGCGGCCGCGGCTCACGTCAGTCCGGCTGGGTCACCTTGGACGCAATGGCTCGGCGGGCCACCCGGAGTGAGCCGCCGTCCTCCACCTCGATCACCATCGAGTCCTCATCCATCCGGCGAATGATCCCGTAGATGCCTCCAGCCGTCTGCACCTCGTCGCCGATTTCGAGCGAGCCCATCAGCTCCTGATGACGACGGGCCCGGCCCCTTTGGGGACGCAGAATGAGGAGATAGAAGATGCCGCCCAGAATCGCTCCGTAGATGAGCAACGTCACCAGCGCATTGGATCCGTTGGTGCTCTCTTGGGCCAGGATCAGGCTTTCGAACATGATTCCTCCGGCGGCGCCGTCGTCACGGCTGCGCGTGGCACGGCGGAAAGGAGATTCGGAATCGTCATCGTAGTGGAGCTCGGCCACTCTCTCGCGATCTACGGGCCGCGACGTCGGCGACGTATTGCCGGAAACGCCCGGCTTCGATGGCAAGACGGGCCCCGCGCATGATTTCCAGCGTGTAGTGGAGATTGTGGATCGACAGCAGGCGGTAGCCGGTCAGCTCGTCGGTCATGCGCAGGTGCCGCAAGTAGCCCAGGGCGTACGTCCGGCAGGTGGTGCATCCGCATTCGGGGTCGATGGGCCCCGAGGCTTCGGCGAACTCGGCCCGCTTGATCTGAAAGTCCCCGTTTCGACTCAGCACCTTGCCGTGCCGGGCCAGCCGGGTCGGCCATACGCAGTCGAACAGGTCGGCACCTCGAGCCACCGCCTCGAGCACCCCCTCGGTATCCCCCAGCCCCATCACATACCGGATCCGGTCGGCGGGCAGTTCCGGGATGCAGGCTTCCAAGGCCTCGTTACGTTCTTCGGCCTCCTCGCCCACGGAGAGGCCCCCGATCCCGAAGCCGCCAAATCCGAGGTCCGCAGTCCGACGGGCGCTCTCGGCCCTGAGCCCGGGGTCGACCCCGCCCTGGACGATGCCGAACAGCGCCTGACTCTCCCCCCGGTGTGCCTTATGAGCCCGCTCGGCCCACCGCAGTGTCCGCTCCATCGCCTGCCTCACCTCCTCGCGATCCGCCGGGAGGCCGACCAGCACGTCGAGGCACATGGCGATGTCGGCTCCGAGCAGCTCCTGGATCCAGACCGAGTCCTCGGGCGACATAGTCACCGAGGAGCCGTCGTAGACCGACGTGAACTCCACGCCGTGCTCGCTCAGTCGTGGTTCGAGGGAGAACACCTGATAGCCGCCCGAATCGGTGAGGATCGGATGGGGCCAGCCCATGAAGGCGTGGAGCCCTCCCATGGCGCTCACCCGGTCGGCTCCGGGGCGGAGCATGAGGTGGTAGGCGTTGGCGAGCAGCATCTGGGCCCCGGCCTCGCCCAGGTCGCGCCCGTCGAGGGCCTTGACCGTGCCCCGGGTCCCCACCGGCATGAAGGCCGGGGTCTCCACGGGCCCGTGGGCGGTGTCCAACACCCCCCGGCGGGCCGCACCGTCCACCTCGAGCGTCCTGAATGCGACGCTCATCGGTTCGGTCCCGCCAGCATGGCATCGCCGAACGACAGGAAGCGGTAGCCCCGTTCCAGCGCCAGCCGGTACGCCTCTCGCCACGCCGGTCCCATGAACGCGGCCACCAGCACCACCAGGCTCGAGCCGGGGACGTGGAAGTTGGTAACCAGCAAGTCGACGACCGAGAACCGGTAGCCGGGGGTGATGAACAGCTCGGATGTACCCGGGCCCGGCCGCACTCCTCCGCCGGAGGCCGCCGACTCGAGGGCCCGCACCACCGTGGTACCGACGGCTACGACCCGGCCCTCCCGTTCCCGGGTGTGAGCTACCGCCGCCGCAGCCTCTGGGGGGATGGAGTACTCCTCAGAGTGGATGCGGTGGTCCTCGATCCGAGAGCTCGATATGGGGCGGAATGTGTCCAGCCCCACCGACAGCTCGATCTCGCAGACCACGACCCCCCGGTCCCCCAGCCCCCTGAAGACTTCTGGAGTGAAGTGGAGTCCGGCGGTGGGTGCCGCCGCCGAGCCGAGCGCTTTGGCAAACATCGTCTGGTACCGCTCCGGATCCGCCAGCCGTCCCTGAAAATACGGTGGAAGGGGCACCTCGCCGAGCCGCTCGATGTGCTCCTCGGGATCGGATCCGTTGGGAGCAGCCAGCGACACGCGAGCCATCCCCTCGTGGGGTCCGGCCAGGATCGTCGCGGTCAGCTCCTCGATCTCGATCACCGTGCCCGGGCGGACCTTCCGGGCCGGGCGTACCAGGGCCCGCCAGTGTGCCCCGTCCCGGCCCAGCATCAACAGCTCGACCCGGCCGCCCGATCCCCGTTTCTTTCCTCGCAAGCGAGCCTTGCGTACCCGGGTCCGGTTCACCACCACCAGGTCGCCGGGCCGGAGGAGGGAGGGGAGCTCCTGGAAGGTGTGATCGGTGCGGTCTCGGGTATCCAAGAGGCGCGCCCTGTGACGCGGCTCGATCGGCTCCTGGGCGATGGCCGTCCGGGGGAGGTCGTATTGGAACTCCGACGTCCGCATCCCGCTCAGGGTAAGCGGCCCTCCGGTGCTGCGTGCCGCCTACCGCCCGACCGCCGCCTTCACCGTTCCAGCAAGGTCGCCTGATCTCCCCCCTCCGGCACCGGCGGATTGAGGCCCAAGTGCTCGAAGGCGCGCCGGGTGGCCGTCCGCCCCCGGGGCGTGCGCTGCAACATGCCCAGCCGAAGAAGGTAGGGCTCATAGGCGTCCTCGACGGTCTCGGGCTCCTCGCCCACGGCGATGGCGAGCGTCGAAAGCCCCACCGGTCCGCCGCCGAACTTCTCGGCGACGGCGCGCAGGATGGATCGGTCGACCCGGTCGAGGCCCAGATCATCGACCTCGAACATGGCCAGGGCGTCGCGGGCCGTGGTGTGATCCACCGACCCGTCGGCGCGCACCTCGGCGTAATCGCGCACCCGGCGCAGCAGTCGGTTGGCGATACGAGGAGTTCCCCGGCTCCGTTCGGCGATAGCCAGGGCGCCTTCTTCGTTGATCGGTACCTCGAGAATGCCCGCCGAGCGGTGCACGATGGCATGGAGGTCGCCGGGCCGGTAGTAGTCGAGGCGGGCCACGTAGCCGAAGCGGTCCCGCAGGGGCGGCGACACCCTGCCGACCCGAGTGGTGGCGCCGATGAGGGTGAAGGGCGGCAGATCGAGCCGAATCGAACGGGCCGCCGGACCCTTGCCGACCACTATGTCGATGTGGAAGTCTTCCATCGCCGGATAGAGGACCTCCTCCACGACGCGCGGCAGACGGTGGACCTCGTCGACGAACAGCACATCGCCGATCTCGAGATGGGTCAACACCGCGGCCAGGTCACCCGGCCGCTCCAACGCCGGCCCCGAGGTGGCCCTGAGGCCTGCGCCCATCTCGGCGGCGAGGATGCCGGCGAGGGTCGTCTTGCCGAGGCCGGGGGGACCGGAGAACAAGGTGTGATCGAGCGGCTCGCGTCGAGACCGGGCGGCTTCGATCAGTATGTGGAGCCGCTCCTTGAGGTCGGTCTGGCCGACGAACTCCTCGAGATTGCGGGGCCGGAGTCCCGGTTGAGCCTCGAACAGTTCGTCTTCGGGAGCCGCCGGACCGGCCAAGAGCCCTTCGTCCCTCACGTGTTCACTCCTCGCCTCCCAGTGATTGGAGCGCTCGACGAAGCAGGTCCTCGACCGACCCCTCGACGGGAAGCTCGGCGATCGCCGCCTTCACCTCGGCGGTTTGATAGCCGAGCGAGTCGAGAGCCTGTCGCACCTCCGACAAGACCGATCCTTCGGCTCCCGGGACCTCCCCGTTATCGAGCTCTAGCTTGGGACGGAGCTCGATGATCAACTTCTGGGCACTGCGCTTGCCTATGCCGGGGACCGTCTCGAGGGTGGCGATGTCGTCGGCCATGACCGCCCGCCGGAGTTCTCCGGGCGTCAGCGAACCGCACACCGCCAGGGCCACCTTGGGTCCGATGCCCGACGCCGTCAGCAGGATCCTGAAGACGTCACGCTCCTCTTCCGTGGGAAACCCGTAGAGATCGAGGATGTCCTCGCGCACATGCAGGTGAGTATGTACAACCACTTCCTCCCCCAGCCCCGGCAGCTCCCCGAGGCCGCGCGGGGTGGTCGCCACCTCGTACCCGACGCCGCCGACGTCCACCACGATCCGCTCCCCGGATCGAGCGACCAGGGTTCCTCCGAGCCGGCCGATCACCTGGCCCTCTCTACGGCCTGCCGCACCGGTGTGCGCTGGACATGGCACAGCGCCACTGCCAGCGCATCGGCGGCATCGGGGGAAGCAGGCTCGGTCAGTCCGAGCCGGCGCTCGACCATACGCTGCACTTGTTCCTTGGGAGCATTACCGTATCCGGTCACCGCCGCCTTGACCGCCGAGGGCGTGTATTCGAAGACGGGCAGGCCCGCCTGGGCCAGCGTGAGCAGCACCACTCCCGAGGCCCGGCCCACCGCAGTGGCGGTGCGCAGGTTGCGGTTGGTAAAGACCTCTTCGACGGCCGCCTCGTCCGGGCGGTACTCGGCGATCAGCGCCTCCAGGTCGCCGTGGAGCTCGGTGAGACGGAGGGGCAGGGGCGCAGCGGGATCGGTGCGCAATATCCCGATGCCGACCGCTTTGGATGTCCCCGCCGAATCTTCCACGACGGCATAGCCGGTGGCGGCCAGTCCCGGGTCGATGCCCAATACGAACATATGTACGGTTCATGGTAGGGCCGGCCCCCGACCCGGCCAAGGATCTGCCCATCAAGGCCACGCGGGGGTGGCCCGCCCGGTCGGTCCTCGCACCCTCGACTCAGCCGACTTCCGCCATCACCTCGTCGGGGATGTCGAAGTTGCCGTATACGGCCTGGACGTCGTCGAGGTCTTCGAGCGCGTCCAACAGGCGCAGCACCTTGGGGGCATCTCCGGCCTCGACCGGCACCGTTGCCGTGGGCATCTGGGTGACCTCGGCGGTTTCGATGGAAAGGCCGGCCTCTTCCAATGCTGCTCGCACCGCGGCGACGCGGCCCGGCTCACAAAGAACTTCCCACTGCCGGCCCGATGGGCGGATGTCGTCGGCGCCGCCCTCGAGGGCGGCCATCATCACCTCGTCCTCGTCCCCAGAGACGAGAAGGTAGCCGCGCTGCTGGAAGAGATAGGCAACCGAGCCGGGCTCGCCCAGGCTGCCCTGGTTGCGACTGAACGTCGAGCGGACCTCCGAGCCGACCCGGTTGCGATTGTCGGTCAGGCAATGCACGTACAGGGCCACGCCTCCCGGGGCGTAGCCCTCGTACCACACCTCCTCATAGCTGATGCCTTCCACCTCGCCGGTGCCTCGTTTCACGGCCCGATCGATGTTGTCGTGGGGCATCGACGCCGCCTTGGCTTTGTCGATGGCCGTGGCCAAGGCGTAGTTGGCTTCCGGATCGCCCCCACCTTCGCGGGCGGCCACCTCGATGGCCCGAGCCAGCTTGGCGAACAGCTTGCCGCGGGCGGCGTCCTTGGCGCCCTTCTTGCGCTTGATCGTGGACCATTTCGAGTGTCCCGACATCAGCCCTCTCCAGCCATCTCCAGCAGCATTGTATGGATCCGCACATCGTCGGTGAGCTCGGGGTGAAACGAGGTCGCCAGGATCGTGCCCTGGCGGACCATCACCGCGTGCCCGTCCGACTCGGCCAGGACCCGCACTCCGGCGCCGACCTTGTCCACCCAGGGGGCCCGAATGAACACGGCTCGAAATGTCCCGTCAAGGCCGTCGATCTCGATGTCTTCTTCGAAGGAGGCCAGTTGGCGTCCGAAAGCATTGCGCTCTACTACCACATCGAGGACGCCCAGCAACGGTTGCTCCCTGCCGGTGGTGGCGGAAGCGAGAAGGATCATCCCGGCACAGGTCCCCAGCGTCGGCAACCCGTCGGCGATGAGGTCGTGGAGGGGGCCGAGCAGGTGGTACCTCTCGGCCAGTTTTCCGATCGTCGTCGACTCGCCGCCGGGGATGATGACGGCGTCGAGGCCGGAGAGTTGCTCGGGCGCCCGAACCTCCACGGCATCGGAGCCCAGCGAGCGGACCATGGCGGCGTGCTCGCGGAAATCTCCTTGGAGGGCCAGCACGCCGACGCGCATCCGGCTATTGCCCCCGGACCTGCATCTTTTCGGTCTCGGGCATCGTGGCCGTATCGAGCCCGGACATCGGCTCGCCCAGTCCCTCGGAGACCTTGGCAACGATCGCGGCGTCCCGGAAATGGGTGGTGGCCTCGACGATGGAGCGGCCCCGGTGGGCCGGGTCGGCGCTCTTGAAGATGCCCGACCCCACGAAGATGCCGTCACAGCCCAGCTGCATCATCAGGGCTGCGTCCGCTGGAGTAGCGATCCCGCCGGCGGCGAAATTGACCANNCAGCTCGTAGGGGGCCCTCAGCTCCTTGGCCGCGCTCATCAGCTCGTCCCGGCCCAAGGTGGCCAAACTCCTGATCTGGGTGGTCATCAGGCGCATGTGTCGTACCGCCTCGACGACGTTGCCGGTGCCCGGCTCGCCCTTGGTGCGGATCATCGCCGCCCCCTCACCGATGCGGCGGAGCGCCTCGCCCAGGTCCCGGGCCCCGCACACGAAGGGCACGGTGAACGCCCACTTGTCGACGTGGTGCTCCTCGTCGGCCGGCGTCAGCACCTCGCTCTCGTCGATGTAGTCGACGCC
>JABAOD010003677.1_pt3 | contig 15853 bp, 24 predicted proteins | sample 7062151 | NCBI WGS metagenome assembly JABAOD01 (sample SAMN14538626, study PRJNA623070) | marine sediment metagenome | biome: marine biome [ENVO:00000428]; feature: marine pelagic biome [ENVO:01000023]; material: deep marine sediment [ENVO:00002113] | place: India: Gulf of Khambhat ... | reverse complement strand
GCCCGGATCGCGGTGCCAGCACTCGAACGTCTGCACGTCCGTCGACGCGGCCGCCGCGATCACCGCCTCGTTGTCGAACCCGGGCAGCTGCTGGAGACGCCGCAAAAGCTCCTGGGCCCCGGTGGCACCACCCGGAAGCACGAGGGTCCGGCCCGCGCCAGCCTCGAGCACCCAGAAGAAATCGGCGGCGAAGGGGCCGGCGTCGGTGGTCCGAATGACCACGCGCTCCAGCTCGGACCAGGCGATCGACACCTCGGGTGAATCGGGCGATCGGCACCAGACCCGCTCCTCGTCGAACGCCACCACGACCTTCGATTCTTCCAGACGCGAGCGGCGCAGCGCGCGGCGCACCAGCCAGTCGAGCAGGCCCATTCTCTTCGCAGAGCGCGCGCGTGTATCGTGCCCGGTTCTGGCGATACCCGCGACGGCCTTAGCCTTCGCCCGGCTTCGACGCCGTCATCATGACCGCCTTCACGCCGTACGCTTCCGCCGAATTCTGAGTCGATGCGCTGCGGAACCGGAACCTCGGCACCACGGCCGACCGGACCCGCGTGAAGCCTGCCTCTTCGAGCAGCCGGAACATCTCTCCTTCCAGGAGAGCGCCACCGATTCAACTGGCCCACAGCTTGGGGTCGTTGACGATCGACTGCGATAGCTGTTTCGCGCTCACGATGTCCGTGATCGAGATGCGACCGCCCGGCTTCAGCACCCGATGCACCTCCTCCACCACTCGGCGCTTGCGGAACGAGAGGTTGATCACGCCGTTGGAGATTACCACATCCACCGACGCATCCGGAAGCGGGATGTCTTCCATGCGTCCTTCGTGGCACTCCATCGCCGAGCCGGTCGCCGCCGCGTGGGCTTGCGCCTTCAGGCACATGGCGGGATTCAGATCGACACCGATCACTCGTCCCGTCGGGCCGACGCGCCAAGAAGCGATGATCGCGTCGAGACCGGCCCCGCTGCCCAGGTCGAGCACCGTTTCACCCGCCCGCAGGTCCGCACGCTCGTGCGGGTTTCCGACCCCTGCGAACGACTCGACGGCCCCCGCAGGCGCGCGATCGAGCCACTCGGCCGCGTACCCGAACATCTCCGCCGCCTCGCGGCCGTGGAAAAAGTGGAACTCACCGTCGGGCTGATCGGCGACTTCCTGGTACATGCGGATGATCTCGTCTTTGAGGACGGCCTCCAATGAAGCCTGGGCGTCGACGGCATCGGTCATGACCTGACTCCTCTCTCACCGTGTCCCACGTCTAGGAAACGGGCGCTCTGTCGTCCCACAGCAGCTGGCGCGCCAGCAACAGCGCCAGCGGCAACAAGATAAGCGCCGTGAGAACGCCAGGCGCATAGCCCCCGCGAAACAGTGACCCGGCCGGGTGCCCGACGCCGTTGATAACCTCGATGCCGACCCAGNNCCGTACACGGCCGGATCCTCGAACGCGCAGTCGAACACGAACACGATCTCGTGGCCGGGCGCTCCGCCGTACTCGAAGCGGTTCTCCAGGACACCCAGAAGCTCGAGGTCACCGATCCGCTCTCCCAGCTCTTCGGCCACCTCGCGTGACAGCGCGGCCGCCGCCGTCTCCCCAAACTCGATCTCACCACCCACCGGCCGGCAGAACCGCGCGCCGCTGACCGGATCTCGCGCGTCGACGCCCAGAAGCGCGCCGTCGTGGCGGAAGAGGCCGATGGCAAGAGGGCGGATCGCGCTCATGGTTCTTACGATCTAGACACAACCCTGTTTCAGAAAGGATCGCCTGTCAGACCGAGTCCGCATACCCGGGCCGTAACAGGCGATCGACCACGAACGCCGCGAGCGGGCAGTAGACCGTCTCCGAAAAGATGCCGGCCACTGCCTCGGTCCACGAGTATTCTGGGCCGATGGCCTGTCCGACTTCTGAGACAACGAAGAACAGCCACCAGGCGAACCCGTAGATCAGCCAGCGGCCGGTCAGCGCGTCGCGGGCGAAATGGAAGATGAGCACGAAGGCGGCCGCGACGCCGATCTTGATGACGAGCACGCTGAGTAGAAACACACCGGGCGCGGCGCCCTCGGGCGGCTGCAGACCGGTCAGCGCCGCAGCCGCTGCGTAAAAGGGAAACGGCACCACGTACATGATGACCAGCGTAGAGAGAAAGCTCAACGATAGACGCTTCATGGCACGGCCTCACCTGTCCAACCGCTCCGCCCGCCGGCGTAGACGTCCATCCCGCCGAAGCAGAATCGGCAGCTGACGCGCGATCACCCGGCACCCGTCGGCGTGGGCGGCGGGTACAATCCCAACTGGGCGAGCATGGCCAGATTATCCCACTCCACCCACAGCTCGGCAATCTTTCCCGCCTCGATCCGAAAAATGCTGAGAAACTTCACGGACACCGGCTTACCGGTGACCGGGAAGTCGCCCATGGGGCCCGTCTGCGTGCCGGCGTACGTCGCGTAACCGGCGACCTTGTCGCCTTCCGCGATGAGCATCTCGATCGTCACACGCTGATCGGGCATGCTCATCAGGAACGAGCGCTGAAGCTCTTTGAACTCCTCGCGCGATCTCACCGCCATGCCGGGTGTGGCCTGGCTGTGCCGGCGGAAGTCTTCCGTCAGCAGCGGATCCAAGGCGTCCCAGTCCGCTTCGTTCAGAGCAGCGGTGAAGTTTCTGACCAGCTCCTTGTTCGCCTCGAGGTCGTGCTCAGTGGGATAACAGCTCGCCACCAGGACGGCCAGAAGGACGGCCGGAGCGAGTGTGCGCTTTCGCATGGTCACCTCCCCGACAGGGTGGCTTGGCATCGCAGCGGCTGGCGCCAACCGCACGGCCAGGGACTGAGAAGCGATCGGGCCGCTCGATGGGGTTAATTGCCGTTGTTCATCAGCCTCGCGATTCTCCATGCACCGCTCGGCTGGCGGTGATAGATCGCGAGTTGCTTCACATTCACGGGAATCGGCTCGCCGCCCGTCCGCGGAGTCACCGTGCCGGTGACCTGGCTGCGGGCAAAGGCCCAATCCCCGGAGATCGCGATCTCGGCCGGTGTGATCCTGATGGCCGCGGCATAGCCGCCAAACCCGGTTGCCGCTGCCTCCAGCAACCCTTCCCTCGTCGTGACCTCCGGCGTGGCGGGTGGCATGTAGACGGCGCCCTCTTCGAAAAGGGCAACCCAGCCGAGCATGTCGGCGGTGTTGTTGGCTGCGGCGGTCTGACGAATGAGCTCGCGGATCGCCGCCTCATCCGTCGCCGGGTCCGACTCGACTCGCCCCTGGGCACAGGCGGCGAGACCCGCAAGCAGCAACACCGCAAGACCTGAATTTCTCATCGGAAAGGCTCTCGTCTGTCTGTGGACCACTCCAAATCAGCGACAAATAATCACGTAGAGGCAAGCCCCTTTTGCATGCGGACGCAGGACAACTCGCTTCCGCTCGGCAGCCCGTACGTGGTGGCGCCGAGCGATGAGTAGCCGCGCCGTTCGTAAAACGCCGTCGAGTTGAGAGTCGCGTTCAACGTGATCGCCGACAGGCCTCGGCTGCGCGCCTGCGATTCAACAGCCGCCAGAAGTAGTGTGCCGACCCCACGACTCACGCAGTCCGGGTGGACGTAGAGCGCATCCAGCTCAGCGATGTCCGGCTTAAAGACCGCGAACCCGACCACACCCTCCGCACCTTCCGCGACCGTAACCCACCCGTCGCGGATAGACTCCTCGTAGTCTCGAGGCGTACGCAGCTCGCTCCACTCGCTGATCTGTCGCGGTGAATACGTGCCGCTGCACAATCTCGAGATCGACTGCTTGTGAATGAGATAGACCCGATCCGCATCTCGCGACGCTGCCGCACGCACCCGAAACTCGGTCATTCCGCTGGCACCCTCGATCAGTGCTCTGCCCTGTCAGCCTCGCGTGGAGAGCCCTTCACTCTTGGCAGCAACCGTCCCGTGCCTCGCATGTACGTCCGGTACTCGTCGCCAAACCTCGTCATCAACTCCCGCTCCTCGAGCGGTATCACTACAAGACGTATCAGCACGAGCGCCAAGATCGCAAACGCCAGAATGAACCCGCTGTCGCTCATCAAACCTACACCGATAAACAGAGCTATCCCCACCGCATAGAGCGGATGGCGAACCCATCGATAAGGTCCGCTCTTGACCAGTTTCTGCGTCGACTTGGTGAGCACCGTCTCGCTGACGTTGGTACCGAGCGCGCGCAACGTCCAGAACACGCCGGGTAGCGCCAGGGTGGCCACCGCCGCACCCATCCAGCGAAGACTGGAGGGCAAAGAAAGCGCCGACCATCCCAGCCAGCCGGGGTTCACGACGTAGGCGACGACGCCCAGCCACAACGGTAGCCCGACAGCCGCTCGGCCGGCCAACACAACGCCGCCCTCCCGCCGCCGCTCGATCACATCCCCCGCGAGTCGCGCCCGCCGCCGGAAGTAGGTCGTGATACCGAGCGCGGTCGCGGTCACCACCAACGTGAGCCAACGGTACACGTTCGGATCCACTATCCGGCCGCGGCCTCTCTCAGCACCTCACTAAGGCGAAGCCCGATGATCCGATCCTCACCCGGAGACAGGTTGATCGAGACGATCTCTAAGCCTCCCGGACCCGCGACGACCGCTATCCTTGGCGTGCCGTTCAGCAGCCTCTCGCGGCAGGCCTCGTAGCTCAAGCCCAGCGCTCGCACGTCCCAACTCACCCGCAGGTACGGGTACCCCCGCTCGGGAGGAACGAAAAGCTCGCCGCGAACCGTCGGGACACCTTCGAGTTCGCCAGCGAGTCGTGTCAGAGACCGCCGCCAGCGCCGCTGGTCTGCCTCGTGGTCCCGCCGCAGGTAAGCCTCCAGCGCCGCCAGCAGTGCCATGATCTGCTCCTTCCCGACCTTGGCGGCACGCCCGAGCGTGTCGCCGTGGGGGTTGTTGTTCAGGTGTGCCGCTTCGATCAGATCCCGTCGGCCCATGAGGATTCCGGATGCGGCCGGCCCCCGCAACGCTTTACCGCCACTGAAGCACACCAGGTCGAACCCCTCCTTGATGAACCGGGTGAAGTTCTCGGCCGGCGGCAGCTCGGCAGCAGCGTCGTTGAACACGGGCACCCCTGCCCGCTTCCCGACCTCGATGAACTCTCCTCGGGTTATCGCCCCGCGGAACTCTGCGATGTTGACGAAGAACAGCATCGCGGTCTTCGGCCCTATGGCCGCTTCGAGATCCGCGACGGTATCGACCTCCACCAGCTTCACACCGACGGCTCGCGCCGCCCGATCGAACGGGATCCGGTGCGCACTCGGGATGATGACCTCGTTCTTCATCCCTCGGGTATCCGGAAGCCGCCGGATCTTCTCCTCGTCGCCACGCGTCACGCACGCCGCGGTAGCTAGCAAAATCGCGCCGGCCGCGCCCGACGTGACCATAGCCGCCTCGGCGCCCGACAGCTCGGCGATCCGCGCGCCGACGGCCCGCTGCAGATCGACCAACGGAACGAAGTACCGCGACGACTCGGCCATGGCTTCGCGCGCCTCCGGGGCGAGAACCGAGTTGGTGAGCGTCGTCAGCGTCCCCGCGGCGTTGATCAACGGCTCCACACCGAGCCGCCGGTAGATCTCACCGTGCTGTGACGCCAGATACGAGGCGTAGAGGCGTGACGGCCAAAGGGCGCCAAGGCCGCCTGCGGCGAGAACGCCTTTCAAGAAGCGGCGTCGGCTCGTTCGGATACGGTCGAGCATCAGCATCTCAGCCCCCTTCGACGCGATTACGTCTCGAGATCAGAAACTGGAAGCTGCGACTTCAGTTCCCGCAGCCGCCCGCGAGCGAGTTCCGTGTATTGCGAATCAGGAAACAGCTCGATCAACCGTCTAAGTTCGACTGACGCGCGCCCCGGATCTCCGACGGCCTCGTAGATCTCGGCCAGTCGAAGACACACGTACGCGCTCGTCTCGGCGGTGATCCGCTCCGCAACCCGTGCGCGGCGAAACCAATCCGCGGCCAGGTGAGGGTCGCCGATTTCGTCCAGGGCGATCGCGGCCGCCGCCAGGTACGGCCCGGGGTTCCCCGGATCCTCGACAACCTCGGCTTCCAGCACAGCCAGCGCGTCAACACGCGAACCCTTCTTGGCCAGGGCCTGCGCCCGGGAGTAAGCGGGGGCTCGGTGCGCGGGCGTTCTGCTGCCTCCGTAGATGTTGCCCAGGAACGAGGCGGTCCCGCCGATCAGACCTTTGTACACGACGACGTAGAACAACGCCGACCCGCCGACCATCACCGCGAGCCCCGCGAGCAAACTCTGAAAGGGGCCGAGCCCGAGTACGAAGCGACTGGCGCCGGCGGTGGCGATGCCGATGACGATCAGCGCCGGCAGGAGCCACGTGGAAGCGAAGAACAGCTGTGCGCGCGTCGCCGAGTCCACATCCTTGGGGGCGCGTGGACGTTTGCGCTGGGTCGAGTCGTTGGCTTGCATCAGCGGGGCTAGGCTCCCGACAGCAGAGAGATCGGGTCCAGGTGAGTCCGGGACCCGCGCAGTGAGCGGACCCCTGCCAGCCGAATCGGCGTCAACCGGCCCCGCCGGAGCCGCTCGTATGTGATGTAACCTCCAGGCAAGCGTCGGCGATGGCGTCGACGAGCGCGTCGCTGACTTCGTTTCGATTCGAAAGGAATACGATCGTCAGATCTTCCTCTGGAAACCGCTGAACGGCGTTGCGGAACCCCCGGGTCGAGCCGCTGTGCCTGTACCGTGCCCTTCCGTCGTACTCATCGACGTACCAACCGATTCCGTACTCCACGGTCTCGCCCGAGGTCAGCTTGGCCGGCACGAAGGTCTGCCTCAACGACTCCGGATCGACCAGCCGCGTACGTCCTTCCACAACCTTCAACCAGCGTTCGACGTCTTCGAGCGAGGAGTAGACCCCACCGTCACCGAGCACCGCGCTGGTCAGGCTCTGATCGCTGAACTCCCACCCACCCTCTCCCCTCGTGTATCCGAACGCACGCCTGTACAACGTCGACACGCCTTCTTCGTGAGCCACCGTGTGCCTCATCCCCAGAGGCTCGAAGATCCGGTCGGCGAGGACGGCCGCGAACCGCTCTCCGGTCACCTTTTCGATGACCATCGCCAGAACCGCGTAGCCCGAGTTGCTGTATCTGAATTGCGAGCCCGACTCGAAGTAGGTCGAATCCTGCTCCATCATCATGCGCAGAACATCGACGTCCTTCACCTGCTGCGTCTGATCTTCCGGCAACAGATCTTCGTAGGCGATCAGCCCCGATGTGTGAGTCAGCAGATGGCGAACGGTGATCCGTTCACCGTAGGCTGGAAAGTCTTGAAAGATCTCGGCCAGGGTGGTCTCGTAGCCGAGGCGGCCCGCCTCGACCAGCTGGATGATCGCCATGGCGGTCATCTGCTTCGTCAACGAGGCCAGCCGGAAGTTGGTCCGGGTATCGGCCGGTTCCCCTCGCTCCAGGTCCGCCATGCCGTAACAACCCCGGTAGAGCCGCGTCCCGCGATGACGAACGAGGACACACGCGCCGGGCTGGTCCACACCCGCGTACTCGCGGAGCAGGCTCTCGACTCGCGACGCCATCGACTCGATCGCTTCCCGGCTCGGCGCCGGCCTCGAGTACTCTTCGGGCACTCTCCCCGCGCACGCCAGGAAGGAGACGGCCAAGGCGCCGCACCCGGCAATCGCCAACCGTCGCCAACGGGATCTCCGTTTCAGTTGCCTGGCCCTCCGCTCGGAACGAAGCCATGCCGCACGGTTCGCCATTTGCCGCGGACCCAACCTCGCCGACAAAAGCCTATTGCTCCCCCGGCAAATCGGAGTTGTAGCTCGCCGCTACCACCTCCCAGCCCGCTCCCGCCGACCGACGAAACGCCCAGAGCTGCTTTCCGGTATCGGGAGGAGACCCCTCCACCGTGAACGTGTAGCCGCTGGTTCCGTAAGCGTAATCGCCCTGACCCCACACCTGCACGTCGAAGAAGGTAAGGTCCTCGATCGGGGGGAAGGCTTCGCCCCAACGTTGAATGACGGCGCGCCCTTTGACCGCTGGGGCGTTCGGTGGGTAGATCACCGCGTCTGCCGAGAAATGCCCGGCCCACATCGCATGGTCGCCGGCCCGCAGCGTCATCGCGACCCCATCGATGATCTGCTCGATCCTCGCTCTGTCCTGCTCGGTGAGGTCGGCTTGCTGCGATTGACAGCCGACCACCAGCAGGAAGCCCGCGACCCCACCAACGAACATTCTGGTTGGTCTCATGGTCACCCCCCGTTGCCTTCACGCTTTAGAGCAGCTCCGGCCTGGAACGACGCACCCGCCGCTTGCAGGTTCTCCTTACAGACGCCCGCATGCCCCCTGGCACCGGCCAGTGGTGGAGTCTCGCCATGCAACTCCGCCACCGGCTCGGTCGAGCGCTTGGTCACGAGCGCACCCGCTCCGATGGTTAGAAACTGCGCCGAAGCTGCTGCGGCAGAAACCAGAGCCAATAAACCGCACAGAAGTACTGCGCGTGTCAACGTCAATTCCCCCTCCCGGGAAGGAGTGGCGTGCGTTTGAGTCCTCGAAGCATCCAGTGTCGGGTCGGCAAGCCAAAACTCATGAACAGGCCAGGCAGCTCAAAATCCGCCGCGGGTTCGGTCACCTCAACACCCGTAACACTCGGCCGAGTGTGAGTAGGGCCGAGACCTGAAACAGCACGATAACCAGGAACGCCGCCCGTAAGACACCCCACTCGAGTGATAGATCGCTCTCTCCATGCCCGATGTCCGTTAGGGCAAGAATGCTCAGCACCACGGCGAACATGGAAAAGCCACCGAGGAATAGAGAAAGTTGTACGGCGCGTCGCAGTGGTGTCATCTCGATACCTCACTCACCTGAGCCACAGGCAGACTTCACGGCCGAGAAGTCGTGTACGCCCGAAAGGAAAGATTGCTGAGGTACTTGAGCCCGGTGTCGCACATCACCGTGACGATGACCGCATCGGGCCCCAGACGCTCGGCAAGCCTCAGGGCGGCGACGACGTTGGCTCCCGTCGATGTGCCGGCGAACAGACCCTCCTCGCGAGCGAGCCGTATCGCCATCTCCGAGGATGGCCGCGGCCTCGATCATGTCGCGAGTCAGCTTCTCGGTCATCCGTCCGGCGTCGCTCTTCACGATCTCGAGTCGCGCACCGAGGATCTCCATGTGATCCAGCTTCTCCCGAGTAAAGGCATCCGACGTCACGATGCGCAGCGGATAGCCCTTCAGGGAGCAGATGAATGACAACGACACACCGGTGCTGCCGCCGGTGTACTCGACGACCNNNNGCCATGCGGTCCTTCATGCTGCCGGTCGGGTTCTCGTTCTCGAGCTTGAGCAAGATCCGCGTACCGAGCTCCGCGCCGATCTTTCGCAAGGCCACCAGTGACGTATTGCCGATCCCCTGAAGAGCGTCCTGACGAATGTGGTCCACTGTCGTCGTTCCTGTTCCGTGGGTCTTGCTCACGCGATCGACCGCGCTCCTCCGGGCTGCAGCCCACTGCTCCAGCGGCAGGTTAGGCGACAGGACCTGGCTCTAGGGCGGTCGGGCACGACCGCAAGAATAGCACAAGCCGCTCGTTGCGCCGTGGATACGGCTTCCCCACTCGCGCAAAGCCGAGGGCGTTTAGGATCTTGATCATAGAGCTGTTCTTCGGGCGGGTCGTCGCAAAAACACAGGATGTGGGCACGCGCGCCAATAGCTGCTGGCAAAGACTCTCGGCAATCCGGTTCCCTCGGTGGGCGGGATCGACGAACACCCAGCCGAGTTCGAGCTTGTAATCGTAATGGCTGACGGGCGCGTCCGCCTGCTTGAAGACGTCCTCCCGATAGCGTGCGCTGGGCGCCTTCAAGGCGGCGATCGCCCCGAGCCGGTCGCCGGCCGCATAATAGAACGCGAGCCATTTCGCAGCACGAATGCGAGCATCCAGGCCCTCAGCCCCGGGAAAGCCCTGGCGAACAAGACGGGCGAACGCCCGGCGCTCCCACTCAGTGCAGGCGATCGGCTCCTTGATGTATGCGGTACCGTTCAAGTCACCCCCGCCGCCTACGTGAAGATCAGCTGCCCAATAGATGCCAGAACCCAGGAATGAGGACAAATCACATCGCCATTCCGACACCAAACCACACGACAGCCTCGCGGGCCGCGCGCTTGCGACCCCCGTGTTCCATGATGGCGTAGCGCGCTGGAAGCAGCGCCGGCAGTAGGCGCACACCGAAACAGTCTTGCACCGGAACCCGTAGGAGGGACATGTATCTTACTGGCGCTCTGCACGTCGCCCTCGCCCTCGTGGCGCTGGTGTCTGGCCTCGTCATGCTGTTGATGAGGAAGGGAACACCACGCCACCGCAAGATTGGGTGGGTCTACGCCGTCAGCATGCTCGGTCTCAATGCCACAGCTCTTCTGATCTACCGCTTATTCGGTCGTTTCGGCCCCTTCCACGTCGCGGCGCTGATTAGTCTCCTGACGATCATCGCCGGACTCATCCCACCTATGCTGCGCCGTCCACGCCGAAAATGGCCCGAGCACCACGCCTACTGGATGAACTGGTCGTACGTAGGTCTGTGCGCTGCCGCGGCATCAGAGGTCACCACACGACTGCCGGCTTCTCCATTCTGGTGGACGGTGATCGGTTCGACATTGGTCGTGATCGCAGTGGGGGGACACATGATCAACTCGAGAGTACCGATCGCCTTGCAAAGATTCCGCGGTCGACCCCCATTCCGCACCGGACGCCAGCACCCGCCGCGCCGTCTAGCGGCGGTATTCCGCTCCGTGACTACGATGCCGACCTGTTTCAGCAGCGCACACCGGAGCGCCGGCGCGAAGCCGCATCAGGCTCGAGACCGGCTGATGGAAACTCCCACTACCGTGCGTACGTCAGCCTGACTACCGCGCGCGCTGCGCACCTATCTGCGAAGCCACGTCAGCAGCAGGCGCTTGCTAGACAGCAGCGGCCGGAGTGAGGATGACCTTCCCTTTGGTCTCGTCCTCTATCATGTGCCGGAAGGCCTCGCGGACCTGACTGAGAGGGTACGTACTGTCGATGACAGGGGTGATCTTTCCAGTTTCGAGGAATTCCCTTAGTACGGTCATCGCCTCTTTCTTGGTGGGCATCGAAATTCCCGGACCACGAAGTTGTGTCACGAAGCGCGAGAGGAATATCAGCTTCAGAAAGTGCGGAATGAGGCCGAATACAGGCTTTCGGGATGCCCCATAATACTCGTGCCCGATGGGCACGTATCTCCCGTCAGGTTTGAGCGCGCCCCTGAAAGCGGAAAAGGGGCGATGTCCCGGGACATCGAAGATGAGATCGTAGCGAACGCCACGTCGAGTGAAGTCTTCCTGGGTGAAATCGATGACCTCATCAGCGCCGAGTGAACGGAGCATACCCAGTTTGCCCGTGCTGTCCACCGCGGTCACGTGTGCGCCGTGGGCCTTCGCGATTTGTAAGGCGAGGGTGCCCACGCCACCCCCGGCGCCGTTGATCAACACGGTCCGACCAGGTCCGAGCCGGCTCCGATCACGAAGGTTCTGCAGAGCGATGTACCCGGAAGAGGGAACCGAGGCCGCCTGTTCAAACGTGATGTTGTCAGGCTTCAGCGCCAACAAGTCCTGACGAACGGACACGTATTCGGCGTAAGCACCGCCGTTGATCCATTGCTGGGTGGCGATGGTTTCGCCGAATACCGGGTCGCCCGGCCGAAACTGCGTCACGCTCTTGCCGACGGACTCGACGATTCCCGCCATGTCCGTACCGGGGATCGGGTTCTTGGGTTTGGAAAACCCGGCGCCCATCAGGCGAAGGACATAGGGCCGCCCGCTCACGACGTGCCAGACATCCGGATGGAGCGAAGCCGCGCGGACCCGCACCAGGACTTCATCATCGCCGACCGCCGGTTTATCGACATCTCGGAGCTCCAGACTATCAGGAGATCCGTATTTCAATTGGATTATCGCCTTCATCGTCCTCTCAAGTCTGAAGGATGCCCGGCTGGTATCAGGAGAGGATCCTGGCCATTGACCGCACAGAGCTGACCCCTCCCGCGAAAAAGATACGACCCGCTCGCCGTCAGCGGAAAGCGGAGCACTGAGGCTGTTCAGCGATTAGGAAGTGAGCTGTGCCGACAGTTCCACTCTCTTGTCTGGCCTCGTGCGCGTTTCAGGCAAGCCGGCTCGCCGAGTTTTGCCTTCGGACAACGGTCAGGGGGCGTTGACGTGGTGTCTGCGAGTCCGCTGTAAACGCCGGTTTACGCGTCACCATCGCGCGAGCCATCAGCTGACGCAGGAAGACCGTGCCTATGCTTGCGGCACCTTTGCTCCCTTGATGACCAGCCAGAAGATTATCGGTACCTCTCCGAAATAGAGCGGCATCATGATCTGGGAGACAACACGCGGGTAATCAGGCAGGACGATGGACGTGAAACTAGTCGTCAGATAGGCGAAGCCCGCTACGATCAGCAAGATGCCCAGGATCCGCGGAATAAAGCCGGACTTGATGACGACGATACCGAAGGGAAAGAGCCAAAGACCCCAGAACGCCGTGGCGACAGTGCCTCCACCGCTGTGTAACCTGAGAAAGCCCAGCGCCAGCGCGTCGAGTTGGGGTTGTGTGAAAACCGTCAAGTATTCGGCGCCACTCAGGAGTATGAGCGGTGCAATCTTATTGAGCAGGCTGGCGAGCGCGATGGCGACGCCGACCGTCACCAATAGCAACATGAGCATGGCGTGCTTTTTGTCGACATCTTCAAACAGTTTGTAAAGGAGCACGACCAAGACGATGAACATGATGTGAGTGATAAGGCCGGTCAGAATGCTGAGGCGGTAAGTAAGCTCGGCGGCGGTGATGTTGCTGGCCGTGGCCGTGGCATCCCCAGGAATGACGAAGCCGGGAAGGACGAACTCCCCGACGATCGCCACTATGGCAAACAATAAGTACACGACTCCTGCTTGCCTCGCTGTCGCCTTGGTTGCGTTCATGTCGTCTCCAGGGCTGCCCCTCTCGGCCCACGAGCTCCGCGCGTCGGCCGCGGTACCGTGAGTACCGGTTCACTTGACAGACTAAACCGAGGACAGACCAACATACGCGCCCGCCAAGCCAGGGGTTTCAGCGATGTCAAACGGATATAAGACTCTGATCCAGCCGCTCTCGATCATCGGCCGACGTCGCTGAGTAGAACGACTCCGGTGGCATAGTCGACCGTCATGAGATAACGCAACAACACATCGGATCCGAGGCTGAGAGCGAGCGGTAGGGGGAGTTCGGGATCGATAGCGCCAAGCGATACCGGTTTCGCGTTCTCGACCTCGAACGACAGCTCGCCAATGCGGACGCTACCCACAGCTACCGTGTCACCGCGCACGGCGATCCCCGCCTCGACTGCCCACCCGGGGTCTACCACCGCCCGGCTCTTGCCCGTATCGAGCTCGATCAAAATTGAACGACCCCGGATTGAACCTTCAACCAGGACCAGCCGCGGGTGCGCTCGCGACCGAACGAGAGAACGTCGCACGCCTCGATGCGCCCCACCCGGCAGCGCCGTCGACGACACGGCTAGCACGCCCGTGCGGTAGTCCAGGGTAAAGCGGGTCCCCGGGAGATCGTTGGGGCCTGCCAACCCGACGAGGCGCGGGTGGTCGAACTCGTACACCCGTTCGTCCACCTGCTTGTGTCCGAATAGCTCCGCGTGGCTGACGATACCGATTCGGAACTCGCCAACCAGCCCCCCGGATGAATCCCGCCTACGTACCGTACCGACCGTGGCCAGAGAGAGACTTTCGAAGTAGGGTGTGGCAAGACTGAGGCCCACCATGTTCCCGGTATCGAACAGCACCCAGAACTCTTGCCCATCCAGCCTCACCGGAACGTAAGGGAACCCATCCGACCCTACCCGCAGGTGCGACAACTCCGCAGGCGTATACCCGAGAGCGTCTACCCACGACGGTGCCTGGCCGCAGGCTGACGTAGCAGCGGCCGCCGAGAGCCAAAGGGCCAACGATCCAATGGCAAGCACTCGACTTCGCTGCATCATCTCGGTCGACCCATCTCAACCAAGACCCTGGGCATCCCCCTCACCTCGGCTGCCGCGCGGTCTGCGCGCCTCGAAGCCGATGCTCACGAAAGAACGCCCACATCTGCCTCGTGGCGTCAATGCTGTTGTTGTTGGGTCCGACCCTCCATTCCGGCAGCGGCTTGCCGCCGGGCCAGACGTGGCCGGCCCCCAAGAGGGTATAGAGCACCACAGCTGCGCCCTCGGCACAGTCCGGGTATTCCCTGCGAACGACATCAGGAGCGATCGTTGACTCGACGGGACTCGCCGCGCAGCGGTTTCTCTCCGCCCAGCGGGCCACCCAGTCCTGCACGGCGGGAAACACCGGCTTGACAGGGTTGAATGGATCGCCGAACCGCCCGCCCTCATACGGCACCAGGGGGTCAGCGTCCCCATGAAACGCGATCATCGGCACCGGTCGTGTGTCCGTACACCAACCCGGCGGAAGCGCCTGCGCGGCTGCCACCATGCCTACGGCCGCGACCCGATCCGACAGGGTGCAAGACAGCACGAACGCCATGCCGCCGCCATTGGACATTCCGTTGGCGTAGATCCGCGCCGGGTCGATGTTGTACGCGGACCGCAACGTGTCGATCAGCTCGGAGATGAACCGGACATCACGCTCGAGGCCGGCGCCGGGGTCGATCGTATGCCACATCTTCGGGAAACGGCTTCCCGAGGGGTAGACGACGATGAACCCGTTCTCATCGGCCAGCCGGTTCCAACGGCTGAGGTTCTTCTGCTGGGCGGGCCATGTGGCCCCTGCGTGCATGCTGATGACGAGCGGGGTTGGCTTCGCGCGGTCGTAGCTGTCGGGCACGTGGAGCAGGTACTCCCGCGTTTCGCCGGAGGAGACGATGGTGCCGTTGGTCCGGTCGAGGACGGAGATCGTCACCATCGCGATCAAGATGACCACGAGCGGGAGGCCGATTACGACCAGGACGGCGCCGAGGACGATCTTCCTGATCTTCATAGACGTCCCTGAACTAACGGCCGTCTAGGCCACCAGCAATACGACTCCCGCAAGTGCCAGTGACAGAAGCAACATGACCGCCGCTCCACGAGCATGAGACCTCAGGTGGTGAACGTAGTCCCTATAGCCCGCCATGCCTTCGGTACTCGGAATCACAAGGCGCTTCGGCCTTATCGTGCAGTAGACTAGCCAATCAACGACCAGCAGCTCGAAAATATTCGCAGCGAGAAGTACTGCGAGAATATGACCCGCAAGAGCCAAGTACGAAACACCGCTCCCCTGCTCGCCCTTGAGTTCCAGGCCAAAGGCAAGAGGGATCCCAACCATCAGAGCGATCAATGGAACGAGGAAGAACAGCGCTTGCTGCTTCTCCCGCCTCGTAAGCGGTGGGACCTCGTTCTGGATGTCCTTCGGCAAGTCGTTGCGAGCAAAGCGAGGATTGAAGAGTACAGCCAGCACCAGGATGAGCGAGGTGAGCACAGAGAGAAGCGTCCCGTAGACGACTATTCCAACGAGGTCGAGCATTGCAAGCTCGTGCACACAGGGCGCGTCAGCGGCGCCGTTTAACCCTCCGCATCACACTCTCGAACGCGCCCCGTGCGACGCTAATAGGAACCGTCCAGGGTCTCCTGATCGGAAGGCGACAGGACCTCCCGGATTATCGCACTGTCATAGAACGATCTGATCTCCTTGATCCGGTCATCCTCGACGCGGACCCAGTCACACGACTCGACCACACCTTTGGGAGTCCTGTTCTCGAACCGGACGGCTGCCTGGTTTCCGCTGGCGATTACGTCTTTGATCGTGAGTTCCACGACACTCTTGCGCGCCATCGGCTCGACCGCCGCCAGATA
>JABAOD010000027.1_pt2 | contig 15854 bp, 14 predicted proteins | sample 7062151 | NCBI WGS metagenome assembly JABAOD01 (sample SAMN14538626, study PRJNA623070) | marine sediment metagenome | biome: marine biome [ENVO:00000428]; feature: marine pelagic biome [ENVO:01000023]; material: deep marine sediment [ENVO:00002113] | place: India: Gulf of Khambhat ... | reverse complement strand
GGGTTGGGGAGCATGAAGTCCTCACGAATGACCCTGATGAGTTCGTGATACGAGGCGATGAATCCGCGAAGGGTACGAACCGTGGCCCCGTAGGTGTCGAACTCGTCGATTGTCATGCCGTCTGGTTCGAATGCGCGTTGGAAGTCGGGAACCCGATCGCTGAGCTCGGCGATGATGGCGGGCTCGACCGGATCGTCGATCCGTTCCCGCACTTCGACGTCCGATGCGTTGAAGAGCTTCTGCCACTTGGATGGGATGGTGAGGATGGCGTCGGCGCCGATGAACTCCGACCAGTGCAGGTGGTGCCGATAGGCGGCCGCCAACAGCCGTGCTGAGAAGCCTCGCTCCTGGAAGATGCCGTAGGCGCGCTTGAAGACCGCCACTCCAGCCCATGGGAGATACGACGGATTGACCGTGATGCCGTCACGCTTCGTGACCACCTGGATCCAGTCGTCGGTCCGGCCGACCATGATGGTGCACACGGGGGTCATGTCGCCGGTGGGAAGGCTTTCCGCTTCGCGACGGGCCAAGCCTCGATCCACGGCCTCGCCGACGGCGATCGCCTGGGGGACCGAGAAGCTGACAGTGGCATTGACATTGACGCCCCGGTATGTGGCTTCCTCGATCGCGATCACGCCCTGGCTCGTCACAGGAAGCTTGACCTGCATGTTGGGGGCGAGCGACGCGAAGTGCACCGCCTGCTCGACCATGCGGTCGACGTTTCGGTAGTTGGACGGATTGGTCTGGATGGAGAGCCGGCCCTTCTTGCTTGCGTGGGCTTCGAAGACGGGAAGGAGCAATTCGGCACCCTTCGCGCCGATTTCTTCGAACACCTTCCACATCACGTCCTCGTCGGTCCAGGACGGGTTGGCCTCGATCAACTCATGAATGCGATCGACCCACAGGTCGCGCTCGAGTTGAAGGACCTGTTCGACGATCGTTGGGTTGCTGGTCGCTCCTACGGCACCATGCTCGATGGCGTACGTCAGTTCGCCGATCGAGCACGAGTCGTTCCAGAAGTCGGTCTTGGTGGTGGAGACGGTCTCGTGCAGCGGGCTCTTGAATTCGGTCTGGAGCATCGGTTCCTCCCGCTCGGAGCGTGGTCAGACAATCATATCAATCGTGTTGGAACGTTCCAACCGTCGCAGACCTCTGCTGCCTGTTGATGACTGACGACGCCTGCCGGCTGCGCCGGCAGGTTGGAGAACGGAAGACCGTTCTCCACGTGCAAACTGAAGGCTGAGTCACTGCGCCGTCCACCCTCCGTCGACCGTGAGCACGTGGCCGGTCACCATCGATCCCGCCGGCGAAGCCAGGTAGATCACCGCTCCTGCGACATCGGCGGTGGTCCCCACCCGGCCAATCGGGATGCGGTCGAGCACGGTCTGCCGGTACTCGGGCTGGTCGAGCCGGTCGGCCGTTCCCGGGGTGTAGATGAACGTCGGTGCCACTGCGTTGACGGTGACGCCCCGGCTCGACCACTCCAGCGCCAGCACCTTGGTCAGCATGTTGACCCCGCCCTTGCTGGCGGAGTAGACGGCATGGTCGCGAATCCCCACCAATCCGGCCTGCGAGCTCATGTTGACGATGCGGCCGTGACCCTGTTCCAGCATGATCCGGCCGGCGGCCTGGCAGCAGAAGAAGAGGCCGCGCAGGTTGACGGCCATCATCTCGTCCCAGTCGGCCTCGGTCACGTCTTCGGCCGGATGGTTGGCGCCGAGCCCGGCGTTGTTCACGAGGACATCGAGGCGACCGAAGTGCGCATGCACGTCGGCAAATCCCTGGCGGATCTGTTGGACCGACGTGACGTCGATCGGCACCGCCAAGGCGTCCGATCCCTGGGTCTGCAATTCGTCGACGAGAGAGCCCAGCGCCCCGGCGTCGGTGGCTGCAACTGCGATTGCGGCGCCGGCGCCGGCGAGCGCCTTCGCCAGGTCTCGTCCGATCCCCCTCGAGGCTCCTGTGACCATCGCCACCTGACCGTCGAGCCTGAAGTCGGGGAGTTCCATCAGCGGGGTTCGGAACTCCGGCTCGATGACATCAGAGCCCGAGGGCCTGCTTGGCGGCGTCCATGTCGGCAGCTCCGAGCATCACCCGGTGACCGGTCGCCATCGACAACAGGTAGATCCCGGCGCCTGCCTCCTCCGCCTTTCGAGTGACCTCGCCCAGTGCGCCCGGCCGGTCCTCCAGAGGAACGATGAGGACGTCGCGAACGTCCACCACCAGGTACCCGGCGTCGACCAGAGCTTCCCTCGTTTGGTCACCAACGGAATCGTCGACCACCACGTGAACCACCCGATGGTTCTCCCGGGCGAACGACAGCGCCGCTTCTACGTTGACGCCGGCCTCGCCGAGCGCCTCCCACAGCTCGGGGACCGCGCCCGTTGCCTTCGGAATGATGATCGTCACGTCCTTCATGATTCGCTCCTTGTTCCTGGTTCGCCGTTGTGTCGAGTTCCGTCTCCGAGACCGGCATTCGCGTCTGCCGGTAGTCTGCTGTGGTGCTGCGAGTTGGAATTGGGGTCGTTGTTCTCGTGGCCGCCGCTTCCACGGTTGCGCTCGCCTTCGATCGAGGGCCTGCGCGCCTCGGCTTCGACGAGTCGGTGCCGGGCGACCTGCGGTCGCTGGCAACGGAGACCTGGCACGAGTTCCTGGCCGCTCATCCTGCCCGTCTCTCTTGCATCGAGCCGTTGACGCTGAGTGCAGACTGGGATCTCGAGACGCGAGCCGAGTATGTGCCCGGTTCGGCGACGGCAGTGGTGCGTGTGCCCGGCACCGCTCCAAACCTCAGACACCAGATGGTCCACGAGTTCGCTCATCATCTCGAATTCACATGTCCCGATCAGAAAGCGCTCAGGCCTGCGTTCGCCCGAGCTCAGGGATTCCCCTCGTCGGCGCCGTGGTTCGACGGCGACTCGTGGGAGGAGACCATCTCTGAGCACTACGCCGAAGCGACGGTCGAGCTCGTTCTTGGGCGTCGGTCGCATCATGCCAATGTCCGGATCTCGGAGGCGGCTCGCGAGGTAGTGGCCGGGTGGGCTCGGGGCGGATGAAGCCCCGAGCCCAAACTGAACCTCCTGGCCGGCCGGAGCGAAGCTGATCGCGATCGCTTCGGCACCCTCAGCCAGGTCCTCGGCTCACACCTCCCCTTCCCTCGAGGCAGCCTCCAACTCGTGTTGGAGCACCTCGAGGTCGGCCCCGCCGGCCATCATCTGCACCAGCTGCTCGAGCGGGAGCTCGGCCTTGGTGAAGTCGCCGTACACGCCGCCTCGGCGGAGAATCACGAAGTGATCTCCCACCGGATACGCGTGATGCGGGTTGTGGGTGATGAAGATCACACCGATTCCCCGGTTCTTGGCCTGCAGGATGTACTTCAGCACCACGCCCGCCTGCTTGACCCCGAGGGCCGCAGTGGGCTCGTCGAGGATCAGCACCTTGGCGCCGAAGTACACGGCTCGGGCAATGGCCACCGACTGCCGCTCGCCACCAGACAGCGTGCCGACCGTCTGATCGGGGTCGCGAATGTCGATCCCCATCTTTGCCATTTCGGCCTTGGTGGTCTCCTTCGCAAACTCCGAGTCGTAGCTCTTGAAGGGACCCCATCCCTTCGTCGGCTCCGACCCGAGGAAGAAGTTCCGCCAAATCGACATCAAAGGGATCATCGCCAGGTCCTGATAGACCGTGGCGATGCCCATCTCGAGGGCGTCCCTCGGCGAGCTGAACTCCTGACGCTGGCCGTCGAAGTAGTACTCGCCCTCGGACGGCGTATGTACGCCTGACAACACCTTGATCAGAGTCGACTTGCCGGCGCCGTTGTCGCCGAGCAGGCAGGTCACCTCGCCCGCTCGCACGAACGCCGAAACGTCCTGCAGTGCGATGACGCTGCCGAAGTATTTCGAGATGTTCTTGATTTCGAGGAGGGGTGCTCCGTTGTCGCTCATCGTGATGCCGCCCTTTGCCGAACGTAGTTGTTGAAGATCACAGCGATCACCAGCACGGCTCCCACGAAGACCTGGAACCAGTCTCCGTCGACGCCGGTGATGATGATGCCTTGCTGCACCATGGCAAAGATGAGTGCGCCGAAGAACGCGCCGATGGCCGAGCCGTATCCGCCGGTGAGCAGAGTTCCTCCGACGACCACGGCAATGATCGCCTCGAACTCCTGCTGGAACCCGCGAAGGGTGTCAGCCCCCGTGAACTGAACGGCCTGGATCAGAGCGACCAGGAATCCGGCGAATGCGGTCGTCATGAACAGAGCGATCTTCACCCGGTTCACGGGTACGCCCACGTTTCTCGCACTGTTGGCGTCACCGCCTGCTCCGAAGATCCAGTTGCCCTGCCTAGTCCGGAGCAGGATCCAGGTGGCAAGCGCCGTGAGGCCGATCCACCACAGAATCGCCACGCGGAACCGGGCACCGAAGATCTCCAACTGGCTCGCGAACAGCGCATCTCCTAGACCGAAGCCCTCGACTTCATCGAGATTGCCCAGCTGGGTGCGGTTGGTCCGCAACCGGGTGAGCGCGATTGTCAACCCTCGGAAGATGAACAACGTTGCCAGCGTGATGATGAACGACGGCAACTTGGTGGATATCACCAGGAAGCCGTTGAACCACCCCACGATGAGGGCGATGATCAGAGCGAGGAGGACTCCGGGCCAGAGTGACCACCCGAATCCGCCGGCGTCAGCCGGCGTCACTGCCACCATGATGGTCATGCCGGCGAAGCCGACGATCGACCCGATCGAGAGGTCGAACTCTCCTCCGATCATCAGAAGGGCAACAGCAATGGCCAGGATGCCGAGTGGCGCGGCCCTGTTGAAGATTGCGGCGGTGGTAGCCCAACTGACGAAGTTGTTGTCGAAGGCGACGATGGCGAAGAACACCCAGACGAGGACCGCCCCGACGACTGCTCCCAACTCCGGTCTCGAGAGCAACCGCCCGACCCGGCTGACCTCCCTTACTCTTTCGTCTGCCTTCGGTGGTGGTGCCGAGCCGGGTTGGGGCTCAGTGGTCGTAGCCACGCATTCTCCTCCCGTCGCCTTGAATGGAAAGTGGGGCCCGTCGATGACGGGCCCCACTTGGTAGTTGGTCTAGCGGAGACCCTGCTCCGAGAAGCCGATCACGTCCGCCGCAACATCCGATGTCACGATCTGTGGACCGGTCAGGATGACTCGATCCACCGAGCCGAGCGGGAGTGCTCCCGTCTCGAGGAACTTGGTCAGCAACACGATGGGCAGGTAGCCCTGCAGGTACTGCGCCTGGTCGATGGCAAACAGCATGTTGCCCTGGTCGATCGCCTCGAGGACCTCAGGGCCCAAGTCGAACGTCGCCAGAGCCACCGTGCCGAGATTGCCGGATTCTTCGAGCGCAGCCAGCGTCGGAATGGCCCCGGTGGGACCAAGGGTCAGGATGCCCTCGACCGGATTGGCCTGCAGCGCACCGTTCACGGTCTCCTGGGTACCCGTCGGATCAGCCAGGTCGACCGGGATCACGTCGACTTCGACGCCGAGCCCGTCTTCGAAGCCCTGGCATCGATCGTCGAGCGCGGTGTTGCCGACTTCCTGGTTGATGCAGATGGCGCTGCCGATACCCTCGGCAGCGAACCGCTGACCGGCGATGAGACCGGCGGCGTACTCCGTCTGACCGACGTGCACGAGCACACCGAGACTGGCGAAGTCGTCGCTTCCCGAGTTCATCGAGATGACCGGGATCCCTGCAGCCACAGCAGCCTGGATCGAGTCTGCCAGTGCATCCGCGTCGGGAATCGTCACCACGAGCCCGTCCGGCTCCGAAGCCACCGCAGCGTCGATGATCTGGCTCATCTCCACCATGTCAAAGGTGCCCGGAGCCTGGTACTCCACTGTCACGCCCATGTCGTCGGCAGCCTGGCTCACGCCGTTGGCCGCGACCGACCAGAAGGGGTCGGAGGCCTGACCGTGGGAGACCACGACGAAGCGGAACCCACGCTGGGTCACTGCGTCGCCGTCACCACCACCGTCACCACCACTGTCGCCACTGGTCGTGGCCGTGTCGCCGCCGGAGGCCGTGGTCTCGGTGCTCTCACCGTCGCCACAGGCCGCCACCACCATTGCAAGTACAAGCAGAAGCACGAGCCATGCTCTTCGCTTCATTCGCTTCCTCCTCTTTCTCTCTCCCACCTGAGTGGGCTTTACCTGCCCCGCCCGCAGACATGCGCGTGCGAGGCAATCCTCTGTCACGTGTTCAACGACCCTAGATACTCCAGACTGACCTTTGCATCGGAGATCGGACCTTTGCCGTCCGGCGGGTCCTCATCCAGAACCACGTCCTGTTCGAGCACGTACCACCCGTCGTACCCCGATCGTTCGAGTGCGGCGACGAATCCGGCGATGTCGACTGCCCCTGCGCCGAGGGGTTTGAAGATGCCGTCGATGACCGATTGGCGAAATGGGAGCTCGCCGCTTCTCACCTTGTCTGCCATGGCTTCGTCCACGTCTTTCAGGTGAACGTGGCTGACCCGGCCGGCAGCCGCCCGGGCGATTGCGACCGGGTCGGCGCCGCCGAGGTAGAGATGGCCGGTGTCGAGGCAGAACTCGACATCGCTGTCGTTCAGCAGTCTCTCGACGTGGTGGGGGCGCTCGATTGCCATGCCCCAGTGCTGGTGAAGCCCAACGACCAATCCTTCTTCTCCGGCGATCCCGATCACCCGTTTGAGGTTGTCGAGGAACCGTGACCACTCGTCCTCGGTCATCTCGATCGAGGTGTCGTATCCGTCATAGTGTGACGCCGGACCGAGGACGACGACTTCGGATCCGCATCCGGCGAGCGTCTTGGAGGCTCGTGCGAAGTAGGCGAGATGCTCCTCTTCGAGTTCGCTCCGGTAGAGCACCGCAGGGACGAAGCCACCGATCAGCTCGAGGCCGTAGTGGTCGAGCTTCGCTCGAAGCTCTGTTGGATCCGTCGGGAGATATCCGTCTGGACCGAGTTCGGTTGCTTTGAGGCCGATCTCCGACATCTCCGAAAGCACGCGATCGGCGTGCATCAAGTGCCCCCAACCAGGCGAGCCGTCGACGCCCCAGGTGATGGGCGCTCCGGCGACTCGTGACAACACGTCTGTCATGTGATCTCCTTCAATGTGACCGGTCGGTGCTCTGCGCGTGACACGTCGCACGCAATTGCGATGCGCAGCGCCTCGCGGGCGTCTTCCGGGGTGCAGGGACTGGTGCGGCGGCCGAGACACAGTTCGACGAATGCGTCGATCTCTGCCTGGTAGGCGGGGCCGAAGCGATCGAGGAACGACTTAGGCGTCGGCGTGGCAGGCTCAGGGACCGCATCCTCCATCGATCGCAGCGGGAGGTGAGGCTCGAGGCCGACCGCCACGCTGTCGTTCGAGCCAAACAACTCGAGACGGACGTCGTGACCGACCGGGTCGTGCCTGCTCCCTGACATCAGCACCTTTGCCCCCTCGCTGAGAGTGAGAACGACAACTCCCGTGTCGACGGGCCGATCGTCGCCGAATTCCGGCACCATTGCCGTGAAGCCGTCTGCGTACACCTCGGTCACCTCTTGTCCGGTGACGAAGCGGACGATGTCGAAGTCGTGAATCTGGGTGTCCCGGAAGATACCTGAGTCGACATATCCCGCCGGTGGGGGCTCGTGGTCGTGGGTTGTGGTTCGAGCCGAGTACAGCCGACCGAGGCCGCCGGCAGCGATGAGATCGCGGGCTCTTCGATAGCCGGCGTCGAAGCGCCGCTGGAATCCGATCTGGGCGGGCACGCCGGCCTCTCTCAGATGCTCGACCACCTCGTCGGTAGCCGGCAGATCGGTTGCGATCGGTTTCTCGCAGAACACGGGAATCCCGGCGTCGGCTGCCCGGTGCATCATGGGAGCGTGCACGTCGGTGGCGGCCGCCACCACCACCGCATCGATCTCGGTGAAGAGTCCCTCGGTGTCCGTCGAGGCAAGTGCACCAACTCGATCGGCGACCTCCCGGGCCCGATCGATCAGGGGGTCGACCACCACCAGGTCAGTCACGTTGTCGTTTGCTGCGAGGGTCTGAGCGTGGAATGCACCGATCCTTCCCGCACCGATCAGGCCAACCCGCACACCCGTCTCCTCCGGTCTCCGGACGTGAGCCTCCACAGCCCGTAGTGGGTGTGGAACGTTCCAATGAGCGAACGCTATACTGCCGGGCGAGAGGGTGTCAAGTGGCTCCGGAGGGGTTGGATGTTCCGCATCTGGTTCGAGCGTGAGGTCCCGCACAAGGTCGCCACGACGCTCGCCGGCGTAGCCGAGATCCTCGGGCCGGGCACGGAGACACCCGATGATCTGCTCTCTGCCATCGCACCTGCCCAAGGTGCCATCGCCTCGTCACTGATCTCGTACGACGCCACTCTCATGGACCGGGCGCCGGATCTGCTCGTCATCGCCCGGACCGGGATCGGCTATGAGAAGATCGACGTGGCGTCGGCCACGGCCCGGGGAATCTCCGTGTGCAATGCCCCGGACGCGCCCACCACGTCGACGGCAGAGCACGCAATTGCGCTGATGCTGGCTGTGGCAAAGCGGCTTGAAGTAGCCCAGAACGCGTTGCGCACTGGAGGTCGGGATTTCTTCGCATCGCACAATGGTCTCGAACTGTCGAACAAGGTGATCGGAATAGTCGGGGCAGGGCGCATCGGCGGGTCGGTTGCGGCCATCGCTTCCGTACTCGGAATGCGGGTGATCGCGCACGATCCTTTTGTGAAGGCGGACGCCGCGGGCGTCATCGAATTCGTGCCCACCGTCGACGAGCTCCTCGAACGATCCGACGTGGTCTCGCTCCACATCCCTCTCACGGAGGAATCGAGGCACATCATCGATCGAAACGCGATCGCTCGGATGAGGGACGGTGCGATCCTCATCAATACGGCTCGCGGAGGTCTGGTCGACCAGGAGGCTCTGGTCGAGGCGCTCGAAGCTGGTCGCCTCTTCGGAGCGGGACTCGATGTGACCGATCCGGAACCGCTGCCGCCGGACCATCCGCTCCTCCGCAGGGCAGACGTGGTCGTGACCCCTCATATCGCCGCCGCCACCGGAGAGGGCAAGACACGGCTGTACGAAGCTGCAGTCGGCCAGTGTCTGCAAGTCTTGCGAGGGGAGCGACCACCGCACCTCGTCAACCCCGAGGTGTGGCCGAGCGCACGGCCGTCCGAGAAACAGGAGACAGCGTGACCAGGACCATCGGCGTCGGTCTCATCGGCTTCGGCTGGATGGGGCAGGCGCACTCCCGCTCGTACCGCCGGATACCGATGCACTTTCCCGAGGCGGGGATCCATCCTCGGCTCGTGATGGTTGCCGACAACGTCGCCAATCGGGCAGACCTGGCCAGGGCCAACTTCGGGTTCGAGCACGCCACCACCGATTGGCGCGAAGTCGTCGATCATCCCGAGGTGTCGGTGGTGGACATCACCGCTCCCAACCGGCTCCATCGGGAGATCGCCGAGGCGGCGGCATCGAACGGCAAAGCGATCTTCTGCGAGAAACCGGTTGGGGAGTCTCCAGAGGTGACGGCTGCGATCGAGCATGCAGCTCGGAAGGCGGGCAGCATCACCGGAGTGGGTTTCAACTATCGATGGGCCCCACTGGTGCAATACCTCAAGCAGCTGATCGAAGGTGGGCGGCTCGGCGACCTGACCCACTATCGAGGCAGGTTCTTCACGATGTACGGTCGAGATCGCCTCGGCGTGCTCAGCTGGCGCTATCTCTTCGAAGAGGCCGGTTACGGGGTCCTCACCGACATCATGTCCCACACCGTCGACATGGCCCACTACCTGGTGGGGCCGATCTCGAGGGTGGTTGCCACCAGGGAGACGTTCGTCAAGGAACGCCCTCTACCCCGGCCCGGGACCGGCACCCACTACGACAGAGGGTCGGCCGAGAGCCCGACGGGGACGGTGACCAATGAGGACTACGTCGGCGCGCTCGTCGAGTTCCGGAACGGGGTGCGCGGCACGCTAGAGGTCGATCGCTCCATCTTCGGACCCCAGAGCGAGATGGCCTTCGAGCTCAATGGAGACCGCGGCGCCGCAGCGTGGAGCCTCGAAACCCTGAACGAGCTCCAGCTCTATCTCCCCGAGGAGATCCCGGTCGATGGCTACACGAGGGTGCTCGCCGGCGATGCCTTTCCACATCACGGCAACATCGTCCCCGGAGGCGGCAACCCGATCGGGTATGAGGATCTGAAGGTGTTCGAGGCGCTCGAGTTCCTGAAATCGGTCGTTGCCGGTGAGCAGGGGTCCGTGGGGTTCGCCGATGCCCTGGCCGCAGCGGAGGTGGAGGCCGCCATGGCACGGTCGTGGGAGTCCGGCCGGTGGGAAGACGTGACCAGCATGAGGATCGACTGAGGAGCCGGTATGCAGATGTTCGTTGGTGGCCGCTGGCAGGAGACATCTCGTACCCTCGATGTCGTCGCTCCCTACTCCGGGTCCGTCATCGACACCGTCCCTGCGGCGAATGACAGTCACATCGAAGAGGCTCTTGCAACGGCCACCACAGGCGCAGACCTCATGCGACGGATGCCTGGCGTGGAGCGCGCAGCCATCTTGCGTACTGCCGGAGACCTCCTCGATGAGCGTGCTCCCGACATTGCCCGCACCATCAGCTTGGAGAGCGGCAAGCCCATCAAGGAGGCGCTTGGCGAGGCCTCACGCCTCGGTGAGATGTTCCGTCTCGCTGCGTTCGAGGGGACGCACCTCCGCGGTGAAACCCTTCCCCTCGACGCTCAAGGCGGGGGAGAGGGCAAGCTCGGGTTCACGTTGCGCATCCCGACCGGCGTGGTCGTGGCGATCACGCCCTACAACTACCCCGGCCTCCTCGTCGTCCACAAGATCGCTCCTGCTCTCGCCGTTGGAAACGCCGTGGTCCTCAAGCCTGCTTCGCACGCTCCACTGACGGCTCTGGCGATCACTGCGGCGTTGGTGGATGCAGGTTTGCCCGGCTCGGCCCTCCAGACCATCACGGGCGGGGGGAGGCAGGTCGGTATGCCGCTGGTGAGCGACTCGAGGGTCAGGAAGGTGTCCTTCACAGGGAGCACCGACGTCGGTGAGGAGATCACCCGAGTCGCAGGCGTCAAGCGGCTCTCGCTCGAACTGGGTGCCAACTGCCCGATGGTGGTGATGCCGGACGCAGATTTGGAGACTGCTGCCGCCGCCAGCGCAGCCGGAGGTTTCGTGAACGCAGGCCAGGTCTGCATATCGCTTCAACGAGTCATCGTGCACGAGGCCGTGCATGCCGACTACCTCGATGCACTCCGGGGACCTGTGGGCGAGTTCCGAATCGGGGATCCACTCCAGGACAACACCAAGCTCGGAGCGATGATCTCGGAGAACGAGGCGCAGCGAGTCGAGCAATGGGTGAAGGACGCAGTCGCAGGCGGCGCCAAGCTCGTGATGGGCGGATCGAGAGACGGGGCGAAGCTGGAGGCCACGGTCGTCACCGATGTGCGGCCGGGGATGAAGTTGTCCGACAGCGAGGTCTTCGGTCCCACACTCGGGGTGACTCGCGCAGAGAGCATCGATCACGCCATCACTCTCGCCAACGACTCCAGTTATGGATTGGGTGCGGGCATCTTCACCCGGGACGTGACTACCGCCATGCGCTTCGCTCGCGACGTCGATTCCGGCAACGTCCACGTGAATTGGACCCCGCTGTGGCGGTCCGACCTGATGCCGTACGGAGGGCTGAAGGGAAGCGGGATCGGCAAGGAGGGGATTCGGTCGGCCGTCGAGGAGATGACCGAGGTCAAAACGGTCGTCGTCCACGGTTTGGAGAATCCGCAATGAACTCTGCCGTCCAACACTCGGGGCGTTGGTCGTCGGTCAGTAACAGAGAAGGAGCAATCACATGAACACAGTGCGGCTCACAGCAGCGCAGGCCATCGTCAGATACCTGATCGCTCAGCGAACCGTCATCGATGGTCGGGAGGAGCCACTGTTTGCCGGTGTGTTCGGGATCTTCGGTCACGGAAATGTCGTCTCACTGGCAGAGGCATTGCAGCCGGTGCAGGACGAGCTACCCACGTGGCGGGGGCACAACGAGCAGTCGATGGCGCTGGCCGCCGTCGCGTACGCCAAGGCGAAGCGGCGCCGCCAGATCATGATCGCCACGTCGTCGGTGGGACCCGGCTCCACGAACATGGTGACGGCGGCGGCGACGGCGCATGCCAACCGGCTACCGCTCCTGATATTCAGCGGCGACACCTTCCAGCATCGCTTGGTCGATCCTGTGCTCCAGCAGGTCGAGCACTTCGACAATCCGACGACAACGGTGTCGGACGCGTTTCGCTCGGTCACCCGCTATTGGGACCGGATCACCCGTCCCGAGCAGGTTCTGCAGACGATGCCGCAGGCCGTAGCGACGATGCTCGATCCCGAAGAGTGCGGTCCCGCCTACATTGGACTTCCTCAGGACATAGCGGCCGAGGCTTTCGACTACCCGGAGAGCTTCTTCGAGAAGACCGTCCATTACGTGCGGAGGCCGGGTCCGGATCCACGCGATGTCGAACGGGCTGCCGCTGCGCTCGCCGCCGCCGAGCGTCCTCTGATCATCGCCGGTGGCGGCGTCCACTACTCGGGGGCCGTCGCCGAGCTCACTTCCTTTGCGGAGAAGCACGGGATCCCCGTCACGGAGACCGTCGCAGGCAAGGCGACCTTGCTCGCCGACCATCCGAACTTCGTCGGGCCACTCGGGGTCACTGGCAGTACGTCGGCCAACGCGATGGCCGCAGACGCTGACGTCGTCGTGGCCGTCGGCACCAGACTGCAGGACTTCACCACAGGCTCGTGGTCGGTGTTCCGCAACGAACACATGAAGCTGGTGTCAATCAACGTCGGTCGATTCGATGCCACCAAGCATCGGGCCATCTCAGTCATCGGGGACGCCAAGGTGTGTCTCGACGAGCTCGATCAGGCCATCACCGCCTATCGAGCGCCGACCGACTGGCTGGAGCGAGGGACCACGGAGCGAGCCCGCTGGTACGCATACCTCGACGAGTTCACCGCCGGTGAGTTCGACGTCCCGCCCTACGCCCAGGTGATTCGTGCCGTCAACGAGATCTGTGACGACGACGACTACCAGTTGAGCGCAGCCGGGGGTCTTCCGGGTGAGCTCAACATGGGCTGGCTGTCGAAGTCGGTGGCTTCCTTCGATGCCGAGTACGGATACTCATGCATGGGCTACGAGATCGCCGGTGCCTGGGGGGCGAAGATGGCGCTCCCCGATCGCGACGTCGTCTGCTGGGTTGGGGACGGTTCGTACCTGATGATGAACTCCGACATCTACTCCACCGTCATGACCGGCCACAAGGTGATCTTCATCATCTGTGACAACGGTGGGTTTGCGGTGATCAATCGCCTGCAGGTCAACACCGGGGGAGAGGAATTCAACAACCTGTTCAGGACGGCACGCCATCAGCGATTGTTCGGCGTCGACTTCGCCAAGCACGCAGAGTCGATGGGGGCCATCGCCGAGAAGGTGACGACCATCGACGAGTTCAGGGAGGCGTTTGCACGCGCCAAGGAGGCCGACCGCAGCTACGCCATCGTCATCGAGGTCGCCCAGTACGACTGGACCGAAGGCGGTGCCTGGTGGGAGGTCGGTGTGCCTGAGGTGTCCGATCGCGAGCAGGTCAGGGTTGCCCGCGCGGAGCTGGAAGCCGAGAGGAAGCATCAACGACGTGGGGTCTGAGGGAACCCGAGCGGAGCTCGACCTGATCTGTCTGGGCCGGATCAACCTCGACATGTATGCCGAGCAGGAGGGTGCTCCTCTCCAGGATGTGCAGTCCTTCCGCAAGTACGTCGGGGGGAGCGCTGCGAACATCTGCATCGGGACCGCCCGCCTCGGCTTGAGGAGCGCCATGCTGTCTCGAGTGGGCGACGAGCAGATGGGTCAGTTCATCCGTTCGGAAGTTGCCGCCGCCGGGGCGGATGTCCGGTACCTCCATGCGGATCCCGAACGCCTGACGGGCATCGTCACCGTCGCCGTCCGCGAGTCGGAGGGTTTCCCCCGGATCTTCTTCTACGGCAACACGGCCGACCTGGCGACGGATGCCGGCGACGTCGATCCAGACTTCGTGGCGTCGGCGCGAGCGCTGCTGATCACAGGGACGTTCCTGTCGAAGCCGAACCTCGAGGCGGCTACCCGCAAGGCGGTGGCAGCCGCCGAGTCGGCCGGACGCCGGATCGTCCTCGATGTCGACTACCGGCCTGTGTTGTGGGGTGAAGCAGACCATGCCGCCGGTGGTGAGATGTTCGTGGCGAGCGAATCGGTCACGGCCAAGATCCAGTCGGTCCTCCCCGCTTGCGACCTGGTCGTCGGCACCGAGGAGGAGATTCGGATCGCCGGTGGGTCGACAGACACCAGCGAGGCGGTGCGTTCAATTCGAAGGCTCACCGACGCAGTCATCGTCCTGAAGGTCGGTGCGCTCGGCTGCCTCATGTTCGATGGCCCCATACCGGATGATCTGCAGGACGGCATTCCCGGCCCGGGCGTTCCGGTCGAGGTCTTCAACACGGTCGGCGCCGGCGATGCCTTCATGAGCGGCTTCCTGCGCGGCTGGTTGACGGGAGAGCCACTGGAGCGCTGTGCCCAGCTCGGAAACGCCTGTGGTGCTCTGGTTGTCTCACGCCACGGCTGTGCGCCCGCCATTCCTTCGTGGGAGGAGCTGCAGTATTTCCTCCCGCAGGTTGGGAAGCTTCGGCGGCCGCGCGACGACGAATGGTTGGAGCACCTCCACCGGCTCACCACGAGGCGAGGAGACTGGCCGAGCTTGTGCGTCCTTGCGGTTGATCACCGGTGGCAGGTGGAGGAGTTGGCCGCCGAAGCCGGCGCATCGGCCGATGCCATCCCGGACCTGAAGCGTCTGGTGATCGAGGCCTTCAAGCAGGTGGCAGCCGATCACCCGGACACCGGAGTCCTCCTCGACGACATCTACGGCGCAGAGCTGCTCGAAGAGCTCACGGGGAGCGGGGCATGGATCGGCCGCGCCATCGAAGTGGCCCGATCGATTCCGTTCACTTTTCAGGGAGGCCCCAACGTCCACAAGACCTTGCGGACGTGGCCGGTCGAGCACGTCGTCAAGGTCATGGTCTATGCCCACCCGGACGACGACGATTCGTTCCGCACGTCGCACGAGCGCCGTTTGACCCGTTTGGCCGATGCATGCCATTCCCAAGACCGAGAGTTGCTGGTCGAACTGCAGGCCCCACCGGGCAAGAGGTACGACGATCGCGGCGTGGTGCCGCTGATCGAGTGGGTGTACCGGCTTGGGATCCGACCCGATTGGTGGAAGCTCCCACCCGAGCGGAATCCGGCCGTGTGGGCAGAGGCCGGGGACGTGATCCGTCGAGAGGATGCGCACTGCCGCGGAGTGCTCGTGCTCGGCCAGGTGACCGAACACGAGGCTCTGATGGCAGCCCTCGAGGCCGCTGCCACCGAACCGATGGTCAAGGGCTTTGCCGTGGGGCGGGGGATCTTCGCCGAGGCGGCCCGGGGATGGTTTGCCGGTGTGGTCGACGACGCGGCCATGGTCGATGCCGTTGCCGACCGCTATCGGGAGATGGTGCAGCTCTGGCACCGGCTGAAGGAGGATGGATGAGCTACACCAATGACGAGCTGTTCCTGCCGGCCGGGAGCGCCGGCGACGGACGGGATCCCGTCCACATCACGCCGGAGGTGGCCAAATGGGCGTACTCGGGGCTGCACGTCATCCGCCTGGAACCGGGTGAGTCGAGAACGATCGTGACCGGGACGTCCGAGGGCGCGGTCTTGCCTCTGTCTGGCTCCTGTTCTGTGGAGGTCGAGGGCAGACGCTTCGAATTGCAGGGAAGGGAGTCGGTC
>JABAOD010027152.1_pt2 | contig 15875 bp, 17 predicted proteins | sample 7062151 | NCBI WGS metagenome assembly JABAOD01 (sample SAMN14538626, study PRJNA623070) | marine sediment metagenome | biome: marine biome [ENVO:00000428]; feature: marine pelagic biome [ENVO:01000023]; material: deep marine sediment [ENVO:00002113] | place: India: Gulf of Khambhat ... | reverse complement strand
CTTCGTTAGTCCCTTGGAGGTTGTCAATGCCTGGTTTCCCTACTTCCGGGACATATTGAATAGGGGCAGGCAGCCCGTCACCGCTGTCCCGGCAGGGGCCCGGCCCACACTGCAAGCCCGCACCCACATGGACATCTTGCGGGAGGCGGGTACACCGGATGACATGGCGCCAGTAACCCTCTATGAGGAGGCCTCGGAGACGCGGTCAAGGGAGTTGTGAACAGCGTGGGGTACCTCGGCTTGCCACACGTTTGGCGGGAAATAGGTAGAACCTTCAGTGGGGAGGCTTGACAGCTAGCACACTGTGGCGGACGGGACCTGGGGGACCTTCCTCAGTTCATCCTGGAGATGACACGAAGATGTCCCTCTGCCGAAGGGGTGGCATTCAGCGACGGCCGAGGAGGATGGCAAGCAGCACCGCCGCCAGTCCGGAGGAAGAGAAGACAGTCTCTACCTTATGGACCAGCACAAGGCCGAGGTCAAGGAATTTGAATAGGACCCCTTCGACGAGGACTGCCACCCTTGCCGCAACCAGGGCAAGCGTTTCGTGCGTCAGGCCTGCACCCCCAGAACCGCCGTTCTGAGGGCCCATCGCCACCTCCAAGCTAGGAAGATTGTGAAGACAAGTATTACCGTAAAATGAACTGACTCCGCAAGGAGTCGCAGGGAGTCCGGGGAAAGGACCTCAAAGACCTCTGCCCCGAGCCATCCCACCAGGAAAGCCCAGAGAAGCAGGGTGAAGTCTCCCCGGATCCTCGAACCTCCACTGACTTTGGCAGCGATCAGCATCAGGAAGAGGACCATGGCGACGACAAGGGAGACGATCATGGCCCACTCGAGGAACTCTTCAAGGCTCGGCACGCATCAACCTCCAGCTGAGGTAGTATAGGGCGGCAAATAGGATGGCCAGCAGGGCTGATGCAAGACCCACCACGAGGCCTGGGAGTTCCAACTCCGTGAATTCCAGAGCGTGGTGCATCCCGTGGAGGAAAAGGGTCAGGCCAAGGGTGAGGGAGAGGAGTATCAGGATCGTCCTGGCTGCCCTCATCTTCCAAGCAAAGTAGAATGGTATGGAAGAGGCTAGGATTAGTGTAGCTGCGCTGAGGAGGCTTATTTGGCTCAGCTCACCCACCTCCGAGGGGGGGCCTCAGGTGGTATGCTAACAGGGCAAGGCCCAGTAGGGTCACAAGGGATTCAACGGCATGGGCTTCGTCCAGGGGCATGATGAGGATTTCAAACAGGATGCCCCCCACCACAGAACCGATGGTCAGCAGCCCGAAACCGACGGAGATATAAAGCATGAGCTTTGAACCGTATCTCCAAAAGGCAACGTAGCCCAGGAGGGCAATGAGCGTCCCAAGAAAGACAGTAACCCCCTTCAAGGCGCTGAGCAGAAGGTGATCCGTCATCGCTACTCCTCCCTCAGGGAGTGAAACAGGATGAACGCCTTCTCGAAGACGTCCCTGTTGGGCACACCTGCGACCTCTACGGAGCCTCTTCTGAAGGTGACAGTAATCTCCCTGAAGGTGCTCCTGAAGAGGTCGTACTTCTTTCCGTCCTTGGTCACCACGGTCCGTTCCACGACTAGCAGTCCCTGCTCCTTCAGCTCATTGACCCTTCTGTAGGCAGATGTGGCAGGAATGCCCTCGTCCCGAACCATATCCATGACTGAGAGGGATTTCCAGGCTGCCGACGAGAGTATCTTGGATGAGTACTCGTCCGCCAAGGCTCTCAAGAGGGCCCTCTTCAACGACTCGTCTTTGATGAGCATGCGAGACGTTTCCCAAGGCTGCTATTCAGGACCGGTAAACGCCATCGGCCTTTATTACTTGACGATGGTTAGAAGACCGTCATGACGCCCAGGTTACTTCGCAGGCTGGCCTTGGGATTCGAGTCCTGGCCCTGGGGCTGGCGGCGCCATACCTTCCAAGTACGACTGCGGAGACGATAGAGGTCACCCTCACTGCGATGGAGAGTGGCTGTCCCGCAGGGAAGACTTTCTGTTTCGACAAGTCGGAGATCAATGCCAACGTGGGGATACGATCATCTTGACCGCGATAAACCCCTCAACCAATCTTGCAGGGCATGACGTTACCATCGATGAGTTCGGGGTCCACGTCCATCTCCACGAACCGGGGGACCAGGACGTCGCCACCTTCACCGTCGATAGAGCTGGCACCTTCACGTTCTACTGCAGCGTACCCGGTCATCAGGCTCTCGGGATGGAGGGAACCCTGAGGGTAGCGGGACCTTCGGGCCTCGACTTCACACTGGTTATTGGGATCGTAGCGGGTGCGGCCCTGGCTGTTGGTGTGGTGGCCTTCATGCTACTAAGGGGAAGGCCCAGGCGGTAGGCCTTTCTTCGAACTTCATCGACAGGTCCCGAGGTCCAAGAACTCTACTTCCGTCGGGATCTGACCCTCGAGGACAATCGCCCTTTCAAGTAATCTTTCCAGCCGTGTGTTCTCCGTCCTGATAACGAGACGGCTATGTATTTAACTCGTTCAAATCGCAGAATCGGTCATGGACCTGAAGAGCGCGATTAGGTCCTCCATCCCTCTCGTCATCGCTGTAGCTCTCCTAATTGCTCTCTCGAACCTCCCGTTCTCGAGCCTGACCCTTGCCCTCAGCGATAGAAGAGTGGGGGATTACTCCTTCAGGGACCTTACGAGTATTCTCCCAGAAGGGATCGACAAGATCACCGCGGCAGAGTCTTGGGACTCAGGGGCAATCATGGCTGGATATAGCTCCTCCGGTAAGGCGATCCTGGCCCGGTACGATGTTTTTCAGCACAGCTTGTCCAAGCCTTTGGTACGCCTGCCGCCATACTACGCCCCGCCATCGGAGCTTGCGAGGTTCGATCGCTTCTACCTCTTGGCTGGTGAGAGTCTTGGAACGGCTCCAGTACTGGGAGTCTATGATGCCATCATCTCGGAGTTGGCGGACATCACAGAGCTGCTACCCCGGGATGTCACCAGGGTGGTGACAGCTGCAAGAGGCACGCAATCCTTCCTGGTCGTCCTGGAGAACGATACAGCCTACTTCACTGCCACCTTCGACCCTCTTTCCATGGCGCTTAACGTGATGGAAATCCCTGGATTTGAGAACATTACCGCTGTTTCACGGGCAATCTGGAATGGCACAGCACTCTACCTGGGGGGCGAGTGGCTGTCAGGTGACCCTGCTCTTGTAGCCATAGATCCTGTCAGCCAGACCCTTGCGGACCTGAGCGGCTACCTTCCCGGAGACATGGACCGGGTAGATCACTTGATCTGGACGGGTGACGACCTTTACCTCCTTGGTGTTCGCGACCTCGGATGGACCACACGTGCCTCCATGGCAGTCTACGACCCTTCGACGGATGAAGCATCCTCTCTCTCGGGCTCGCTGCGAGACGAGTACATCCGGTTTGCCACGGGCATATGGAACGGTACGACCCTCATACTGATGCCTCAGACATTGTGGACAAGAACGCTCATGGCATATTATCCAGAAAACGAGACCTCCTTCTTTGTAGATGACCTTATTCCGCCATACTGGGAGTATGTGGCGATGATCCCCGCCGGCGAGAGGATTTTACTCCTCGGAGACGACGGATCTCCCGCCTCCGGCATCCTGGAACCCTCTGTCTGGACATGGGAGGATGGAGAAGAGGCATTCGAAGGACCCTACCGAATGGTCTACGATGCGGAGTATGCGAATAGCAGCATCGCTCTCGTAGGCATGAGGTCGATGTCGGCAGCCCTCGGGTTCCTTGATCTCTCCACAAGTTCGTTGGAAGACCTGAGCGACTATTTGGGCCTGGAGGACACTTCATTTGTTGGCGGGAGTTGGGGGAACGGATTGATGCTTCTAGCTGGGGCAAACGAGAGCCAGGGAGTCCTCTACGCCTTCGACCCCACGTCTGGAGCCTTGAAGAACCTGACATCGGCTGTTCCTGATGGTATAGACTATCTCTATGACCCCGGCTGGAACGGTGAGGTCTTCTTGATTCCCGGGTCAAAGGATGGGATGGCGGTTCTGCTACTCTACAATCCAGAGGATGACACCGTCGCAGATCTGAGTTGGCGGGCTCAGCTCTACTTCCTCTTCGTCACCAAGGCGGTTGCCTATGAGAAGCTCTTCGTACTCCTAGGCTACAACGAGAGAGGCGCCGCCATGGTTACATTCGATCCCGAGACCGCGGTCCTTGACTATGCCGGCAATGAGCTGGGCGAACTCTATGGGCCCGGAGGCTGGTTGTTCGACGCCGCGTGGAACGGTGAGTCCTTCCTAGTCGGTGGAATGGCAATGGACGGTCCTGTACTGGGGCTTTGGTCCCCAACCACGGGGACCTTTAAGGATCTCTCACCGGATATGCCCAAGGATTCGGGCATCGTTACCGGCGTCCTCTGGACGGGGGAGAAGTTCGTTGTGGGTGGAGAGGGGCCGGAAGGCGCCCTTCTGTGGGCTTACAACGTTCACAATGGGACCTTCATGGATATAAGTTCCATCCTACCGCCATCTTATGAATTCGTTACCGCCATGGCGGTGAAGGACGGTTCCGTCCTAATCGCTGCCGAGTCGAAAGCGGGAAGACCATCGATGGGGCTTCTTGGCGTGGAGACTACGGCTCCCGGCTTCTTCGAGAAACTCCCCCTCGCTTTCAGAGACCCGGCGACAGTCACCATATTCGGTCTGTCCGTTGCCCTCACTGCCACTCTAGGATACTTACTTGGCAGGAGAGAGGGATCCGGCCCAAGAATCCGACCACCCCAGAACTATCCTCCTGAAGCTTTTGAGGAGCCTGGTGTCTATCCCGAGGAATACGAACGCTATCCTCCCCCCGGGTTGCGATAATATTCTGTAATAGCAAGCATTTTCGTACCTTCTTCATTTCTGACTATGATTACAACTATCGATTCCGATAATGACACCGCCGACTTTATATTGGCTTCGGTGGGAATGGCTCCTGAGGTGGGGTGTCCCGGATCATGCCGCAAGATCCTCGCCCTAAACTACATACCATCCTGACATTGACAGCGGCAATGCTCCTCGCCTTGCAGGTAATCCCCTCCGTTTTCAACCTGCAGCCTCCCCTGGGTCTGGCGACCGCCTTTCAAAGTCAGCGAGACCCAACGGTGTGCGAGGCCTATGGGGTCAACTGGACATCTTGTGGCAGTGCCTTTACCAGCAACGACGTCTACACCGGCTCCTACGGCACCCAGTATGCCCGACCTGATGGAACAGTGTCCGCGGGTAGTTGGACTGCAGTGGGCGCCGCGACACACCATGACGCGATTAACGAAACCACTCCCAATGGTGACACCGACTACGTACAGATAGCGACAACGACCAATCCCACCCTCAATGTCAGCACCACCGACGTCTTCGACCCTGTTCTCAGCACCGGTCACGTCATTCGGTTCAGGGCCAATGCCTCAGGCACGGGCGGCGCTGAGAGAATGAGGATGGAGCTCTATCAGGGGAGTACCTTGATCGCCTCTACAGGAAATCTCGCCATCACCCGCGGCTCCTACGCTGCCTACAGCTACACTCTCTCGCAGAGCGAAGCCGACGCCATCACCGACTATACAGACCTCCGCTTCTGGTTCACAGTCCAGCAAGTGGGAAGCGGGGAGTTCATCCGGGTCACGCAGGCAGAGTTTGAGCTCACGGACACTGCGGTTAAGGACACCGCCTGGCGAGGCTTCGGAAACCAACTCAATGACACTGACGTCATCAACACGGTAGAGGTTGGTGTGGAGTGGTACAGAATTGGCAACGCCCCCATACTCAACGTCACTGTCTCCTGGGACGGAGGTTCCACATGGGCCACCAATCAGACGGCAACGAACAAATCCTCTGACGATGACAGCCTTGAGTTCCTGGATTTCACCTCGGCCACTGCCTGGGATTATGCGAAGCTGAACGACACCAACCTGAGAGTCCGCGTCGGGACCAACGCTTCCATAGCCCGGCTTGACTACGTGACGATGCGCATCGACTTCACAGCCACCAATTACGCTCCCGTTGTCTCCAACTTCCGCATCGAGGTTGGACCAGTGGCCTTCGATGCTGCGAGTAACGAAAGCGTCTCGGCGGCGGCCTCCACGATGAAATGGAACCACACCACGGGCTCCAGGGACGACCGCCTCCTGGTGGTCGCCGTCTACCTCGGCCAAGGTTCGGGAGCCACCGTGGTAAGCTCCGTTAAATATGGAAGCACGGACATGACCTACCTGAGAAATGACACCAACTCTGGCTACATCAGGACGGAGTTCTGGTACCTCGTGGCTCCATCAGCAGGCCGATTCGAAATCAATGTAACCCTCAGCGCTTCAGAGGTCTTCGGGGCGGGTGCGGCCTCCTTCAGCGGAGTCAATCAGACTTCCCCCATCGGCGATCATGACGGAGTTACTGCAAACTCCAACACCGTCAGTCTCAGTATCACATCCGCCACCGACGATATGGTGATAGACGTCCTAGGCGCCCTCCTAATAACAACTCTCACCGAAGATTCGGAGCAGACCAAGAGGTGGGATAGCGTCGCCGGGTCCGAACCTAACACGGCCGCTGGAGCGGGGAGTACGGAGCCCGGTGCTGCCTCTGTGACCGTGGGATGGACCGTGACTCCAGTACGACAGTCCGCACTAAGCGTGGCGAACATCAGATCCAGTGAGAGGTCCGTGGCCGGCCTTCAACTCGACGTAGACGTCTTCTACTACTTCATCTTCAACGTAACCGACGATAACAAGTGGGTCGACATCGCGAACTATGGGAATGTCAGCCTGCGCCTATGGTATGATGGCAACGTCACTCCGGAGCTCACCTTCTCCGAGCAGACCACTGGCGCGAACTACAGAATCGAGGTGAAGTATCAGGACACCGGCGACCCGGACACGGCATCTCCGGGGGAGTGGACTGTAGTTGAGGGAAGAGCGACATATGACAGTTCAATTAGCAACCTTACGTCCATCATGAGTGGTTCTAAGATCGTCGGATACGAGTTTAGGCTGGCCATCAAGCTCCACTACCAAGTGAAGCATGCCGTGGACCCCACCAACGGCACCACGGGAGCCTACAATGACGTGGATTCTTGGAACACCGAGATCGTTGCCAGAGATGGGTACGAAACGACAACCCTGCAGACGGCCTCCACCGGGGAGCACATGGAGTTCGGCGTGTACATGTACACCTTCGTGAACATAAGCGCAAATTGGGCGGTTACACTGTTGCAGGGACAGACGGGGAACACCAACGCGGTGACAGTCTACCATCGATCCAATGATGACTTCAACATGACCATCTGGTTCGTCACCCACTTGGAGAAGGGAAGCGATACCATAGACATCTCAAACGTCCAGATTCTGGCAGCCGCTGACCCCAATGACAACATCACCACGGACACGGCCTTTGCTGGTATTGGAGAGGCCAACGCAATCTACATCTTGGGAACAGCTAGCTGGTACTTCACCCACAGTACGGATTCCGACGAGGCCACCACCTCCGTTCAGTTCAGCGTGACGATACCGGGGACGAGTCCCCTAGGAACCTATACCGCCCAGCTGACCGTCAAGCTCGTGCAGAGACCTCCCTGAGGGCAATGGGCTACCTGGAACTTCATTCAGGGTTTTGAAGTTTCCTCAGGACGGATGTCAGTTCTTTTGAGTTTCAAGATTTACCTTTTCGATAATGACCTCCCAACGCTTAAATAGAGACCCTCCCCACACTCACCCCGAACTCTTCGGAGGAAAGCAGAATGAGAACGTCCACGAAGGGCCTCATCGGTGGCCTGCTGTTCGTTGCGCTGCTGTTCAGCCTTGGCGAGGCAATGGCAACGGATGTACCCAACGCCTCTGACACCGACAACACTCTGGGAGCAACGGTCTCCAGCGATTCACCCGTAATCTCCGCTTTCGATATAAAGAATGCAACGCTAAGCTCGTTCCTACATTCCCAGTTAGACGTCTCCACGACGGCAGCGCCGGCGGTGTACTACTTCAACGTCACCGTTGAGGACGCCAACGGTTGGGCCGACCTCCAGTGGGTCAACATCCGCATCTGGTTCGACGGTGGGACGGAGGTTACTTTCGACTCCCAGTCCACCGGAGCCAACTACCGGGCGGATCTCAACTACACCAACGTCGCGCCTCTTTCCGACCCTGCTGTCGGTGAGTGGAGTGTTACTGAAGGTAACATAGCCTACAACTCCACAGACAGTGCGATCTACACCAACACTGCAAACCAGAACTACACCTTCAACCTCTCCTTCGAGCTGGACCCCCAGATACGTCAAGCCATTGACCCCGTGAACTCAGGGACTGGCAACTATGATGACGCGAACTCATGGAACGTTGAAATCCGTGCCAGGGATTCCGACAACCCTGATGTCATCAACAGGACCAACGCCACAGGGGTCTATCACGAGTTTGGGGTGTTTCAGTTCACCTCTGTATCCATAGGGGCAAACTGGGACGCTGGGACCATCGCTCCCGGCGGCAGCGGCACCACGTCCGTGGTCACCGTGACCCACCAGTCCAACCGGGACTACAGGATGAAGGTGTGGTTTGACACGGAACTCGACAGCGGGACCGACACCATCGCCGTAACAAACATCGATATCCTCGCCGCAGGAGACGCCAACGATGCCATCACGTCAGATACCGCTTTCGCGGGCCTGGGAGAGGCCAACTCTGTCTACATCCACGGCAGTGCCTCCACCAACAGGTCCCACAACGTGAGCTCCGATCAGGAGACCACAGGGGTCCAGTATAGGGTCAACGTCCCCTTCGGTACGCCCTCCGGGAGCTACGTGGCCACTCTGACCATCAAGGTGGAGCAGCCCTAGGCTCCACCACCCCTTTCGCAATTCAGGAAGTGAGATAATGTGGAGGATGGGAGATGCGAATCGGGCCAATAGCAGTCCTAGCCGCTCTGCTCTTCAGCGCTCTTAGCGTCGTGCCAGCGACAGCCTCCGAAGGGGTGGACCTGTCCCTGCAGATCCCAGGAGAAGCACTCCTGTTTGGCGAGAATGGGATACCGGTCCTGGTGGCCGGGGTGTGGCATCGGGTGTCCGTGACCCTGGCTTCTCAGCCACAGAACTCTCTTGCTCTGTGGGCCCACTTGGTGGGGTACCAGAAGCAGGACATGAGCAGCTACTACCGCTGGGAGCGGGACGAAACGAATGACACCTGGTTCGATCCCCTCTACGATGCCTTCATCCGTCCAGAACTCTCAAGTTCCGGGGGAACAGAGGTTCTGTTCCACATCGGCATCGATGCCGCAGCGATTCCGGGCACCTGGAGGTTAGAGATAATCCAAGATGGCCTGCCGATTGCCGAGTGGCTCCTCGAGGTTCGCTCACCCCAGATTAGCTATGGCCTCTCGTCGGCGGACTTCAACTTCCGGGCGGAGCCATGGACGGCCGCCACCCTTTCCTCCGAGGACCAAGGGCAATATCTGCGAGTGATCAATCAGGGGAACATCCCCCTTCGTCTCCACGTCTCCTTCGACAAGCTTCAAAACCGCCTCTCCCTGGTGAATCCGTCCGACGTGGCCCACGTAAACGATGACACCAGGTACTTTCTGAGGCTTACTCTGGACCCCCGGCCCCCTCAGATCATCAAAGTGAAAGGAGTGTCTAGGGTGGAAGTCGATCACGTCGTCCCCTCCCCCGGGGCGTCCCAGCTGCTGCCCGCCATCGAGGGAGAATTCAACCTTAATGTTGTTGTTGGAAGGACTGGTTACTCCGTGCAGGCCCTGGGTAACCTCATATTCCAGACCCTTGAGACCCTCAGGGCAGATTACGGGTCCCTGGTAACCTGGCAGGTCTACCTTACGGGGGATCAGGAGGTCTCCTTCCAGGTTGAGGTGAACGAGGCCCGTCTCGTGGGTGTTCTGCAGGGGGAGAGCAGGCTGGTCCTTCCAGCTGTCCTGACCACCTTCCCTGATGCGGAGCTACCCCTTACAATGCAGGTCAGGACTGATGTGCCATCCACCGTGGCGGAGGTCACATTCACCATCCGCATCCTTGAGACAGGGGAGGTGAAGGTGTTCCGAACCACCATTACGGTTGGACCCAAGCCCATCGACACGCCCATAATTCGATCCTACCTCTGGCTCTTCGCCTCTATAGCCTCCGTATCCGTCCTCGCCTTGGTGAGCTACAATCATTGGAAGTTCGTCAACTTGACGGTTGGAAAGCGAGGAGGAGTGCGAGCATCGGCTACAAGGGGGGCTGGGAAGAAAGAACAGACGAAGAGGGAAGAGAAGAGAAAGGGAAGAACGGGCTCGCGCAAAAAGGGAGCTGCGAGGGGAGAGGACCAAAAACAAGGAGAGAAGGGTGAAAAGAGGAAGTCAAAAGAGAGGGACAATGGCCTGTAGAATCCAGCCCTTTATGGTTATCGCCTTTGCGGCCTTGTTAGTTTTCTTGCTCCTCAGCGCAAGTTCTCCATCTGCGACAGCTCAGGAGCCTGGGGTCACCGTGATCAACGTGCCTCCCGAGTTCAGCGCCCTGGACATAAGGTCCAGGGACGGCCTCCACTATATCGACGTCGTGGTCTCGGACTACAACTCCTGGGCGGACATATTCAGGGTGGATCTCGAGATTCTGGACGACATCCAATCAAGGGTTTCCCACGTTCAGTTCCAGCAGTATGAGACCAACGAGAGCCAGGAAAGACAGACCAATTTCCTCGAACCCCTCGGCAGCATACTGGTGCGAGATCTCTCCCTCGTCCTCTACGACATGGAGCCCGACTCTATTGCCGAGCGCAGCGAAATGCGCATCACCTTCGTCATCAGCCCCGTGAAAGGGCGCTGGCTCAAAGTGACGGCCACGGATCTCGGTGGCCTCTTCGCCATAGCCCAGGTTGAATACCTCACGGGGACCATTGGTGTCCCAGCAGCCGTTCATCCCTTGGTCATCACAATGCTGGCTCTAGCGGCCTCCGTGGTGGTAGTGGGTATCAGACTCAGGAGGGAGTACTTTGGCAATTGAAGGCTCATACTGGGGAGACATTCAGTTCAAGGAATGGGCGATTTCTTACCTCAAGCCACGCTATCTCTCCTTGGGTATACACTCTTTCGTCGCCTTCTATACGACCTTCAAGTTTTTCTTCCTCATCTTCAATGCCACCGACTCCCTGGAAAGGTGGGTCTTCGAACTTACCCCCTTCGCCATCCTGGGGTTCGCGGACTTGCAGCTTGTCCTGATATCCGCCAGCTTTGCTATTGCGAATGCCTTCCTTCACTTCTCCGAACAGAAGGGGCAGCGCTTCGCGGCCATGGCTTTGACCGGAGTCATGGTGGGGAGCCTCATCCTGGCCCTGAGGACCTCGCCCTACTACTTCGATGCGGTAAACGTTGGAAGGATTGCCGTGCTCGGATCCCTCCTCCTTACCGTTCCCCTAGACCACATCGGCCTTTTGAGGGGGAGGATCTCTCGGCAAGTCGCGGCTCCAATCCCAGAGACAGAGTTCTGGGGTCCAGAGGCTCCCGAAGAGTTCAATGAAGTGATCACTTCAGTGGACGAGGCTCTTGGAATGCTCGAGACCTCGCAGGAAGCGGGGGAAACGGATGAGGAGCTCAACGAGCTCGCCAGCGATCTCTTGGAAGATCTCCTCGCCACGATATCCGAGACTCCCGCCGCAGCGGAGGAAGAGAAGCATGAGCCTGATGTGAGAGAGATTCAGAGGAGAAGGGATCTCTTCGAGACTAGGCTCAGGAGCATCAACCAGAGGCTGGAGGTCGATTCCAAGGACGCCGACGCCCTATTCGCCAAAGCAACCTATCTGGCCATGAGAAGGCAGAATGAAGAGGCCATAAAGGTCCTTGACCATGTGACCATGATTAATCCCTCCTATCCTGGGGTCTGGCGCTTTAAGGCCAAGGTCTATCAGCTGATGGGCAACCTCCGCATGGCTGAACTCTGCCTCAAGAGGGCCAACGAGTGATGGGTGAGCGCATCGGTGGAGGGTGGATTGTAGGCATTATTACCCTGGCCTTTCCATCTGCCTACCATGCGAGGCGTTGGACTGACTTGGTCTTCCTTCGTGCGATTGGGTCCCTCATGCGGAGACTCAAGGATCAATTCCATCCGCCCTAAATCCTGGTCCCGGGAGCCGAGGGAGCTTGCCTCCCACCCCCAGCCGCGGTGGAGATCGCGAGGCTGACGTCTCCTATTCCCAGTCCTTGGAAGCCTAGGTCTCAAAGAGGGGGATGCCCAACCATTGCCGTGTCAGGCCAACCAGGAAGGCAATGGGGGCGGCGAATGCAAAGGGCAAGGCTACCGCGAGAAGGTAATGCAACCCACGGGGCTTCTCAGCACCTCTGTCCTCGGGGACCGTGTACGCTGGTAGATAAACCATCAATCCGTAAACGAAGAACCAGAAACCTCCAATCAGACTGGTTGGATTGATTGATGCCTCTGCGATGCTCCCTACCAGCCCAAAGAGGAGGAAGACGGAGTTGGGACTGAATTCATACCTCGAGAGAAGCCAAGCCCAGGATACGAACATCGGGATGAACAGAATGACGCTGTGGAATAGGACGACGTGAAGGTAGTTCGCGGACGCCGTTATGTAGGCCTCGCCTATCTCTGATCCGAATATGGGGGCCAGATTGGTCATGGTAGTCGTGATGGCCTCTTCGATCAGAGCAAGACACGTGGCGAACAGGATAAATCGGACCTTCCAGTTCAGCGGTATCCTCTGAATAGTATCTCGGATAGCGTCCCGATACCTGAGCATGATCGTTCCCCCTAACACCACCCAGAGCAGGATTAGTCCGAGCGCCATCTTGATTATGGCCTGGCCTCGAGTGTCATCCGTTGAGAGTAAGATGAACAGGCTCACCAAAGTCACGACTATGGCCGAGTAGACTGCAACTATTTTGACGAGGAGGCCTGAGATGTTGCGAACCACAGGGAGACTGTATACCGTCTCCTACATAGACTTTCGAGGCTGAGTATCGGAAGCGGCATACATACTCCGGTCATTGCGCTCGGGAGAGAACCAGCCCAGAAACACCGGTAATCCAGAAGGCATCTCAATATCGATAAGGAGGGCGTCCGGGGATCGGAGGTAAACCGGGTCTTTCACGATCCGGCTCAGATCGCTGTCTATGATGCGCCGGAGGATTTAAGTGAATACGCATCGTGCGTACAGCAGATGGTGCGGCTCGCCGACTTCGTCCACGTAGCCGAGGTAGGCTTCCTTCTTGGCCTCCTTATCATGGCGGGGACGGTGGGCTTCATGGTCCTGGAGGGCCTCCCACCCTTGGAAGCCCTGCATCTGACCATCCAGACCATCACCACGGTAGGGTATGGCTCCCCGACCATCGAGACATCTGCGGGGCGTATGTTCAGCAACGGGCTGATGCTCTTCGGCGTGGGCATCGCCCTGTACGCCTTTTGGATCCTCATGGATTTGTCGGTGGGCGGCCATATCAGACGTACTCTGGGGCGACACAGCTACAGGAAAGAGTTGATGGGAATGAAGCGGCACGTCATCGTTTGTGGTTATGACCGGGTTGGTCAGGCGGCTGGCGAGAGACTCCAGGCATCCGGAAGGGAGTTCGTCGTCATATGCAAGAGCGAGGAGGACTTGCAGCAGCTGCCAGAGAGCGTCCCAAGGCTCTTCGGGGATGCCACTGAGGAGGAGACACTGAAGGAAGCGGGCATTGAGCGTGCTGATACAGTCTTGATTGCCTTTGGTGACGACTCGGATACCATCCTGACCATAGTGACGGCGAAGGCCCTAAACCCCGACGCCAGAATCATCGCCCGGGCCAGCCACAAGGAAAACACCCGTAAGATGGTCACGGTGGGCGCCACCGAGGTCGTGGTCCCTGAGGTAGTGGGGGGTAGGAGGATGGCGGACCATGCGGCGAGACCCGAGGAGAAGGCTGGCGTCCTGGCGTAGAGGATGCACCGGGCCGTTCCTGAAGTAGATATGCTCTGGGTGGCCTCAGTCTCTTTCTGCTCGCTCGACCTTGGTGACACGGACCTTGCGCCACCATTCTCGTAAGCGATTCACCGGTTCCCAGTAACGCTGTTCCTCCCAGGGATCACCGACCAGGTGGTATCCCCTTTCCTCCCAGAAACCGGCTTTCCAGTCGTTCTGAAAGTCAAGACCGTTCACGTACTTCGCACTCTTCCACGCGTAGAGCTGCGGGATTAAAAGGCGGAGGGGAGCACCGTGCTCAGGGGTTAGGGGCGCGCCATTCATGCTCAGAGCCAGAAGGCTGTCATCCATCACCAGATACTCCAGAGGGACGTTCGTAGTGTAGCCCTCCATGCAGTGAGCCATCACTTGGACGACATCAGGCTTGGGACGCACCAGGTCTACGATGTCACGTGTCGGGATACCCTCCCAGCGCAGAGCCTTCTTGGACCAGCCCGTTACACAATGGAAGTCGGCGGTGACCTCTACCGTTGGAAGTCTAATGAGTTCATCCCAGGTCCACTCGATAGGGCTCTCCACGGAACCCCAGGCGCGGAAACGCCATGCAGATCGGTCGAAGCGGGGCCGCTTGGGAGTGATGTCATAGATGGGGAAGTTGTCGACGTATCTCTGGCCCGGAGGAAAAGGCCTCTCGATGTTTGGACTCAGGAGCTGGTTCCGAACCATCTTAGATCTGAAGGTTCCTATGAGCCCGCATCGTATTAATCTGACCCGAAGGTCGGCTTTCCATTATTATCCTAGTTGAACCGGGACTGCCGTACGACTCTATCGGTAAACCATTAATTCACCCACGCCTTCTTCGACTCAAGTGAGATTCATCGAGAGGCCTACAGAGGAAGAGTTCGACAGGGTATTGCAAAAGTACGGCAGGCTGAGGAGACGCGTTGTGGACTGGGACTTTACCCACCTAGACACGCCGAGGGACTGTCCCCCTTGCTTTGGGGAGGTGGTTCTCCTTGTTGTGGACGACACTGGTCGGATTGCTGCCGTTAGGAAGAAAGGGGCTCCGGAAGAGGCTTACATTCTCCCCCAGGGAAGGATAAACGAGGGGGAGGGGATCGAGGATGCTGCCGTGAGGGAGGCTTTGGAGGAGACCGGGATGGAGGTGAAAGCGGAGGAGGTGGCGGCCCTTCATCGAGTACGGATACAGTTCAAGACCTGGGAGCTAGAGCGGTGGCACTTCATCGTGATATGCCGCTCCACCTCAGGGGACGGAGAACCCCTAGACGACGAAGAGATTGCGGAGGTCAGATTTCTGCAGCTACCCTCGGAAACGCCACTCGAATGGGTCCGGTCGGGGTGGGAGTTAGCGGTCCTTAAGGATGCGGGTTTCCTTCACCCTCATTCCTTCCTCCTCGGAAAGCCCCCGGATGAGGCCCACTAGTGCATGGGGCAGGGCCCTCGGCACACGATGTGTCCAGCCAAGCGCCCCACGCCGGGATCCGGCTACGCGCCCCCGCATCTGTTACCAATCCTGATACCCAGACGGGTGGGCTTTAAGGTCTTCCGTATCCCATCCATCCCGAGCATCTATGAAGTTGGCGTCAGAGCAGATCATGCGGGCCGCCCGGCAACTAGCCCTCGTGGCGGGCCTCCTAGCCATCGCGCTGGCACCCGCTCTTCTCTTCCTGCAGACACCCCTCGAGAGGATCGAGATCCGGTCCTTCACAGTCGTTGCCATTGATCTCGTCCTCGGGATCGTCCTCCTCGTTGCCGCGAGACAGACGAAAGAGAGCCCCCTCACCGCGGTAGTCCTCGCCCTGATCGGGTCCATCGCGTTGCTGGCTCTCGGGGGTACCGCGGGCCTCATCGCAGGCCTCTTTGGCCTCGCCGCGGCCATTCTGGCCGCTATTCCCCTGGTCCAGGACTTCGTGATGGAATAGCCGTCTGGGTGGCGGCTAATTCGAGCTGTGCCTGCGAGAGAAGGGC
>JABAOD010000486.1_pt6 | contig 15876 bp, 18 predicted proteins | sample 7062151 | NCBI WGS metagenome assembly JABAOD01 (sample SAMN14538626, study PRJNA623070) | marine sediment metagenome | biome: marine biome [ENVO:00000428]; feature: marine pelagic biome [ENVO:01000023]; material: deep marine sediment [ENVO:00002113] | place: India: Gulf of Khambhat ... | reverse complement strand
GGCCCTGTATGAACTGCGAGAACGCTCCGTGCGTGAAGGTCTGCCCGGTCGGGGCCACTTTCCGCCGAGACGACGGCGCCGTCCTCATCGATCACAATCGGTGTATCGGCTGCCGATACTGCATGGCCGCCTGCCCCTACGACGCCCGGTACTTCAACTGGGGCGACCTGTCTCTCTCCCCCGAAGAGCAGGGCCACGTGTACTCCATCGAAGAGCCTTGGCCCCACAGGGTCGGCACTGTGGAGAAGTGCATGTTCTGCGTCCACTTCGCAAGGCAGGGACAGCTGCCGGCGTGCGCGGCGTCTTGCACCAAGGAGATGGGGAACGGGGCCATCTACTTCGGGGATCTACGAGAGAACGCCGTCTCGAATGGGGTGGAGACAATCTCGCTGAGCAAGATGCTCCATGAGAGGGGAGCCTTCCGATTCAAGGAAGAACTGGGCACACGCCCTCGCGTCTGGTATTTGCCACCTCGGATGGGATAGCATGACGCTAGATCTGGATGAGGATCCGGTCCTTCTCCAGTCCCTTCAAAGGACGACATGGCGCTTCTACGCCCTGTGCGGGATCCTGGCAACTGTCGTTGCGGTTGGTCTCTTTGGGTATGTAACCCAGCTCCGGAGGGGCCTGGCCGTGACAGGTCTTAACGATGCAGTGAGCTGGGGGCTCTATATCTCGACCTTCGTCTTCTTTATCGGCATCAGTCACGCAGGCACTTTGATTTCCGCCGTCCTCCGCGTCACCCATACGGAATGGCGGCGCGCGGTCACGCGAATGGCGGAGTCGATTACTGTCATCGCCCTGCTCACGGCCGCCATTTTCCCGATCGTTGACCTGGGGCGTCCCGACCGATTATTGAATGTCTTCCTGCATGGGCGCATCGAGTCAGCCATACTCTGGGACTTCGTGAGCATCTTCACCTATCTGATCGGAAGTATCATTTATCTCACGCTGCCCATGATTCCGGATGCGGCCTTCCTTCGGGCAAGGCTGCAGTTAGGCCGATTCCGAGACTGGTTGTATAGTTTCCTCGCCAAGCGATGGACGGGGAGTCCGCTGCAGAAGTTCGGCCTGGAGAAAGCCATTGGCATAATGGCGATCATCATCATCCCCGTGGCCGTATCCGTCCACACTGTTGTCTCTTGGATCTTTGGGATGACCCTGCGTGTGGGATGGCACACCGCGATTCTAGGACCATATTTCGTCGTCGGTGCAATATTCTCCGGCGTCGCCACGCTGCTAGTGGCCATGGGAATCTTCCGACGCGCATACCATCTGGAGAAGTACATCACCCTGCAGCACTTCCGAAACCTGAGCATCTTGCTGCTGGTGCTCGACATCGCCATCATCTACTTCACCTTGAGTGATTACCTGACCGCCGCGTACGGGGCTGAATCCAAGGATGTTGTGTGGCTCACTGCCCTCTCAAGCGGTCCGTATGCCCTCCTCTTCTGGGGCATGTATGTCGGAGGGTTCATTGTGCCAGCGTTCATGCTCTCCATGGAGCGAACGCGTACTGTCGGAGGCATTGTACTGGCCGCTGTATTGGTCGATATTGCGATGTGGATAGAGCGTTTTCTCATCGTTGTCCCATCGATGGCAGCCCCTCAGATCCCCTTCGACTGGGGGGTCTATCAGCCCACCTGGGTGGAGTGGTCGATCACCGCGGCATCTTTTGCTGGCTTTGCCCTTATGTATGCTATCTTCTCTAAGGTGTTCCCGATTGTTTCCATGTGGGAGATTCGCGAGGGTAGAGGCGTCGTGAGCGAGGCGGTCCCCCAGAGGGAGAAGGTGAACGCATGAAGAGGTCTGTTGCGACCTTGAGTCTCATGGCCCTACTGCTCGTAAGCCTGGCCGTCCTGCCTGGCACGTTGAATCCCGCCAGGCGCGCCCATGCCACTCATCTGGGTGAGATCGAGTGTCCCCCTGAGTCCACGCCGGTTCACGATGGCGTGCTGGAACCCGGTGAATACTCGGAGAACCTCCTTGATCCAAAGACGAAGATTCTCATCTACTTCCAGTGTTCGGAAGCGGCCAATGGGACACTTCATGTGGCGATGGTGAGTCCGTGGGAGGGCTGGACGGAGATCAGACTGCAGACCGTGGAGGCTTGGGCTGGCGATCTCAACATAATCAGGTTATCATGGACAGGCTCTGCGGTGAAGGTCGTCGATGGGTTTTCCCGCGGAACGGATTCCAGCTTCGTAGATGACTTGGCCCTGGGGGGCAGTTATGACGTCATAGAGCCCGCGGGGAAACATACTGGCGATAGTTACGTCTATGAGATTGCAGTGCCGCTTCGCTCCGTGGACGAGTATGACTGCCAGCTAACCGGGGAGGGGTCTTTCTTCTTTCAACTTGCCTATACAACCCTGGTGGCACCGGGACAGCGCGAGATTTCATTCATGGAGTCCGATTCTTTCGTCATCAGGCTCGGGGCCTCTCCAATCCGAGGAAAGTGGACATCCCTCGACCTCTCCCTTCCCGAGGGCGATGGTTCCGACCACGCCTCCAGGATTCTATTGAGCCTCCGAGATGAGAAGTTCTATCCCCTTCCATCACGGTCCCTCACGGTCTTCGCACGGACATCTTTCGGATTCCTTAACCTGGGCACTGTCACGACCAACGAGCAGGGCATCGCCTCGATCGGCCACGCTCCTTTGGTGGGAGGCACGTACCTGATCGGAGCTTCGTTCTCGGGGGGAGAGGGATATCTGGGGAGCGTTGCGTGGGAACGCCTTGCCCTGGCCTTCCAGAAGTCAGGCCCAACGCTGCTGCCCAACGACCTGGCAGTGCTCCATATGATTATCGCCCTTGTAGTCGGGGGAGTTTGGGCCACGTACGCTTACTCAGTCGCCGTCGTGAGGCACGTTCTGCGAAGCGGAGGAGCGGTACCTTCTCGCACTGGGTTTAGCCGAGGCCGCTAATTCGTCTTGCGGATGCCGCAGGATACTGACCAAACTCTGACCTGCCCCGCCTTCATTTGCTGGGAGGCATAGCGTCACCGCTGTTTTTGGTCTGGCCTGGACGCACTTTCAGCACAACGGCATGATATCGTCTTCATGAGGCAGCGAGACTAAGGCAAGACATGACAGAAGGCTATAGGGTGGCCACGGCGCGAACTTCACGTGGAAAAGCGGTCCCAATGAAGGTTTAGCCAGAGCAACTCAAGGGCTACGAGACTGCCCAGAATGCTCGTTCCGTCCTCAAAGATGCCACTTAACACTGCGGCCCAGGCGAGGAGGGGTACGACGACAGGCCCGTGGTTGCGGCGCAATCGGTAAACTGTCACTAGGAGGGCCGAAAAGGCGGCGGTAACGAGGGCGAGAGAGATGGCAAGAGAGGAGAGGAGTGCAGGGACAGGCGTACTGAATAGCTGGTACCCAGAACCCCACGTGATCGTGGCGGAGAAGATAAAGCCCAATGTGATTGGCGGGCCTCCGGGCCCGAAGGGAATCCCGGAAGCTAGGATGGTGATGAGGAGAACAGAGAGGAGCACCGCGGCGACGGATGCGGGGCCTGGCGACGATGACCTCCATCTTGCTTCGCAGGCCAGCCATCCGTGCAGGGCGAGATATACTACGGCCAGCGTCGGCACGTAGGCGAGGAGCCATCTGATGAAATCCGGTGTCGGAGCACCGGTATACTGTTGGAAATCGATACGGCCCAGGCTAGCAATGACAAATACCAATGGGAAGGTGGACAGGATCAACGTCACGGGCCTCGCCCACCATTCAGAGACGTTGCGATGGAGCTGTAGCCATATGGCAACCGCGATAAGAATCAACGGAGCTGCGAACCACAGCACCTGAGCCAACTCGGCGCTCAATCCTGCCCAACGAAGGCCTCGCTCCAAGCGTAGTATGTTCGCAAGGGCAAGAACGTTGGCACCTGCCACCAGGAGAAGTCCAGGACGGCTGAGTAACCTATTCTCCTGACGCGAGATCAGGAAGAGGCTGACTGCTGAAAGTGCTAGCTGAAGTATGAGGAGACCCCATGCCAAAGACAGATCGTCCAGGCTCTGCGGGAGAAGCACGATGGAGCCAGTGCCGAAGATGGCGAGTGGGTAGGCCTTCATGGTGTCCGGGACTCCAAGCACGACTACAGGCCCCAGGAAGACTAACAGTGTTAGGAGTACGAGGCCGTAAGATAGGGGGCGGAGACGGGCTGCGATCCGTCTCTGCAGTCGTATGCTCCGAGATCTCCAAGTTGCCATCCTAAATGTGCTGGGTTACCAGACTCGACACTTTAAGGATTGTGTCCAGGGTTTCAGCACTAACGTCGCATCGGAGTAACTCAGAACCTTGAAAGATACACGGTGGGCAAGGCTGGAGGTTCCCTGACTCGGTGAAGCAGAAGACATGTGGGCACAAAAGGCATGATACAAAGTCGATAGGGGGCTAAGTGCGTGGCGCCTACGTCAGATCCTCGGTCTGAGTCCCTGCTTCCTCCCCAGAATGCTCACTGGTGTGTGGCCTGTGAATGGGAATCCTGGCCCCGCCCAGGACGATCGACCTCAGACGCGGCCAGTTGGCGGGGACTAGGGAGAAGTAGAAGTGGCCCAGGACCGTGCTTGACAGTAGGTAGAAGAAAAGATCGTGGAACGCCAGTGTAGATTCCCTGCCACCGAATGCTGCCTGCAACCACTCTAGTCCGCCGGCGTAGTAGAGGGCGAAGCCCGTCAGTGCCATCACGGTGAAGAAGAGTGTGTCCCCCCACAGGAGGAACTTCTGAAACGCGCAGTACTTCCTCCCCTTGTAGTACTCCTGATCCGTCGTCTCATAGGTCACGTGTTCGGGATACTTCTTGGAGAGGCCGAAAAAATTCAGCGCCAGTGTAATCGCCACGCGAATGTCATCGGCCGTAACCCGGACCAGGGACCTCCATTCTCCGGCCATACGCAAGGCGAGGAAGTGGAGGGGAATGTTGACAATCACCATGAAGGCCGCCACCATGTGCACGCCGAGTGTCCATCCTCCAAATATCGGCTGACCCCTCAACATGCTGTAGCCGGTGGCGACGAAGATCAGTAACAGCCCCAAGTGGAGGAGGTGGGTCACCCTTGCCACCGGAGAGTGCCGTTCGACTTCTACGGTGGTGAACTCCTTCAGCCACGGGTGGTACGCCCCGAGGGACCAAATCCTCCTTCTGAAGATGTGGACGCCGATGAGGACGAAGGTCGCAATGAGGACGGACTGACCGAGAAGGTTCGCCGCCTCCTTGGTCAAGGCGAGGGAGAAGAAAGAGGGCGTGGGCCTGGTCAGCAGGACCTCGGTCTCCGTGACGGAAATGATGTAGCTCATGGCGGTGTAGCTGTGGGCCCGGCCAATGCCCCATTCGCCCACAGCGAAGGCGACGAATACGGAGCTATTGGGCCCGAACTGGAAGTGGTGGGTCGCGTCGCTGGTCTGCAAGGGCCGATGAAATTCGACGGAATAGCCTGAACCCACGATCTGAAGGGTATCAAGGGTTACCACATTGGTAGGAGCCGGAAGTGGGTTTCTCTCCGTCTGCTCCACGAAGAAGCTGTAGTGGCTGGTGACGCCGCCGGAAGGGTCCTTCCTGGAAACAATGATCATCTCGTTCCCGGCCGACATGGGCCGACCCCGTCCAGACAAATCGAACTCCACGGCGAAGTAGATGAGTTCTGGGTCGTTGGGGGCTACGGGATAGTCAAACTGGGCTCGGAAGTGAATCTCCGTCTCATCCCTCGCAAGTTGGATCTGGAGATTCACAAGAAAGGAGCCCTGGGTAGTCCCAACTCGGTAGACCGGGAGAGCCTCCCAATCGATGGAGGATGGGGCTCCCCGAGCGTTCTGACTAACGAGAAGCGCTAGAGAGAGTAGAATCAGCATGGCAAGATTCGACCTACGTCCCCCATACAGACTGGTGGCGCGCATCCTCTAACGGCTCCCCTGGCCCTTCTCCGGTGCCTCACAGCTTCATCTTGTAGACGATGTAGACCATGGCCAAGAGGAATATCACGAAGAGTATCTCTGTGAAGTCGGTCAGGTACTTGATGCCGATTATCTCAGCCAGCTGGCTCAGGGGATAGCCGATTACTGACACCAGCCCAATCCCCACGATACCCTGTTTCACCCTGGGGTGTGCTTCGCTTCGCATCATGGCGATCATCGCGACGAGGAATACGATCGTGAAACAGAGCCCGTGCGAATGCGCTATGGGGATTCGGAAGTGGTACTCGACCCTGGCCCTCATCCACAGAATCATGACGTAGCCGATGGAGGACCAGATGGCCAACCAGATCATGCCGATGATCAGGGCGAGCTTCTCTACGCCCATAGTTCCAACTCTTCCAGCCATTCTCTCTCCTTCCTGCTCCCTTTCGGAAGCCAAGTGTCTCGATGAGCGGAAACGCGTTAGAATTTACGATATTACTGTAATTACATTAAGGACTTTCTTCATATGACTTCATAATGGATACTCAGTTCAGATGTTTCTACCATTTGTCTAACATGAATGGTATAAAAAAACACAAGGCCTCCCCGCGTCTGGTGGTCGTCAACCCTCCAGAACGATGCTGACATCAAAGATGGGCGCTGACTTGTCCAGGTTAACGGCGACTATCAGTTCCGAGTCTTTCATTCCCTCCACGTGCTCCGGCGCTCCGCTGACGCCGAGGGCCAGGTAGAGGCGGGGCTTCACCGTCATTCCAGATCTGCCGACTTGGCGCGACCTCGGCAGCCACTCCTGGTCGATGATAGGCCTGCTCCCACACACGGCCCCACCCAGGACTTCGGCCAACTCCTCGATCATCCGGAGGTTGTCCTTGCTCTCGATGCCTCTGCCAGCCGCCACAAGGACGGGAACCTTGGATATGTCGACTCCCACCACCTCGGGTTCGATGTACTCCCTGAAGACTATCCGAGCCGGCTCCATCGCAACATGGGGCTCCACCGTCTCCACTTCGGGAACCTGTTTCCGCATTCCCTCCTCCTTGGGGTAGTTCCCGGCGGAGAGGAGGACGATGCCCATCCCACCGGAGATCTCGCATCGACAGACTATCTTGCCACCGTAGATCCTGCTGGTGATGACGAACCTGGAACCCTCAACGTCGACACCGGAGGCGTTCCCTACGACCTTCGCACCGAGGGCCGTCGAGAGGGCTCCCGCGAGATCGTAGCCAGAGCTCGTGTTTCCCAGCAATAGAAGCCCCGGTGATAACTCCTTGAGGGCGGGAATCAACGCCTTCACACTGGCGTCAGGGTTGAACTCCGCCAACAGCTTGTGCTGGATGATCAGCATCTTGTCTGCCGCTAGGGGGAGCGCCTTGAAGGGCTCGATTTTCTCCGTGAGGAGGAGGCAGTGGAGCTCGGACTTAGTGTCCTCGGCGACCCTGCGACCGCAGGCGAGCAGCTCCAAGGAGATGTCCTCAAGCTCCCCCTTCCGGTGCTCCGCGACAACCGCAATAGGGGCCGAACTCATAGGATTCCCCTCTCCTTCATTATGGCCACAATTCGATCGGCGATTTCCTCCGGGCTTCCCTCAACCGCCTCAGCCTTCGCCACGTCAGGCTTAGCCATCTGGATGATGGAAACACCGCTCTCCCCCTCGGGAGCGGTGGAAATCTCTTGTGGGGTCAGCGACCTCATGGCCATTCTCACCTTGCTGACAGGAACGTACCTGGGAGGCTCCTCAGCGGATCCGATTCCTAGAATGGCTGGCAGGGACACCTCCATCACGCCGAGAAGCCCACCTGGGTACTCCTTCTCCACCACGGCCTTAGGAGCGCCAGCTTCGACCGTCACTTTCGCCACAGAGCCTGTGTAGGGCAGGTCCAAGAGTCCGGCCAGTAGGCCTCCGAGGCTTCCGTCTAGATCATCGATGGCCATGACACCTGTGAGAAGCAGGTCGAACTCCATCCTATCCAGAGACGCGGCGAGGAGGGAGGATAGCCTGTGGTTGTCCCTCCACCTCCCGAAGTCGGAAACGACCTGGATAGCTTCGTCCGCTCCCTTGGCGACGGCCGACGCCAAGGCGTGGTCAGCCTCCTCGACACCGACGATGATAGCGGTGACCTCCGCCTGGCTGCGCTCCTTGAGGATGAGGGCCTGCTCTAGGGCGTGTTCGTCCAACTCGTTGGGGATGAAACGAATCCTCTCCTGGTCAAGGGACATCCCATCGGGAGCCAGCTCCAGCTCCTCCACGACGTCCGGAACCATTCTTTGGACCACGACTATGTGCAACTCATTTCCCTCCGTCGAGGCCCGCAGACTCCGCTATTAAGTCTAATATCTCTCTGACCACCAGCTTGCCTTCGAGGCCCGCCACCTTGATGGCGTCCCGGAATCTGGAGATCTCCAGGGGGCAGGCGACGGCCAGCACATCGGCCCCGGTCCTGGCCGCCTCCTGAACCCTAACGACAGGCAGCTTCTCCTTCGTGTGTTCCCAAATGAAGCTGTCCAACCAGACCCCTCCGCCGCCACCTCCACAGCAGAGGCTGTTCTCCATGTTGCGCTCCATCTCCACCAGCTTAACGCCAGGGATGCTCTCGAGCAGAACCCGCGGCGCCGTGTACTCCCCGTTTCGCTTGCCCAGGTAGCAGGGATCGTGGTAGGTGACCCGGGCCTTGACCTCCTTGACCATCAGTTTCTCTAGATCGCCGAGGCGCTCCTCCAGGAATTGGGCGTAGTGCTGTGTCCTAAAGGTGGGGCCATGCAGCGGGTACTCGTTCTTGAAAGCGTTGTAGGCGTGAGGGTCGGTTACGAGGATCTGATCGAACTCCCGCTCCACCAGCTGCTCCATGTTGTGTTCCATTAGCATCTCAAAGAGGCCAATCTCCCCGCCTAGGCGTCTAGTGTCACCCGCGCAGTGTTCGTCTCGCCCCAGGATTCCGAAGTCTACCCCCAACGCACTCAGGACTCTGGCAAAGGCTTGGGTGGCAGGGATGTTATTCGGATAGTAGGCAGGGAAACACTCGACGAACCAGAGCACTTCCGTCCCCTCTCCCCTCTTCAGGATGGGGACGTCCACTCCAGCACCCTCCACCCAGGCGGTCCGCCCCGTGGGGGACTTCCCGAAAGGGTTCCCGTAACGGGCGGAGTTCTCAAAGGCCCGCTGAAGCTCCTCTGGGACCCCGGCCCCCCGGACAAGCACTTCCTCCCGCAGGGATGGGATGAGACGGTCCGTGAGGGGTATCCTGCTTGGACATCTCAGGCTGCAGTTGTAACAGGCAACACAGAGCCAGATACCCGTGCTGCGGAGCACGTCGTCGAGTCTTCCCGCTCTCAGGGCGGCGAGCATCTTCCTGGGAGGGAAGTCCATGGCGTAACCGTGGGGACACGTCCCAGTGCATAAGCCACACTGGATGCAGTTCAGAATGAGTCGGCCGTCAGGCGTCTCCGATAGATGCCTGATGAAGAGTTCCTCGGCGGTTGGGTTCGGGCCCATCGAGGCTGCAATCCTATCACCTTCCAACACGGCTGCATCCCTGCCGATGTCGAAGTTCTGTATATGTGGAAAGGGTTATCGACTATACTGAATATATACAAAAAAACGGAACCATATACCTTGAAAACAAAACAGGCCCCAGGGTTGACCTCGGCTGAAGGCTGCTCCCGCAACCAAAGTAACTACTCGCCGAGACCCCTAACCGACAAGGGAGAAGGAAGGGGCTGCTTCACTCCCTCTCAGGCTTGGAGAGCCACGACAGGACGTAACCAAGCCCCCCAAGCAGCACCCCCAGGGACGCGATCGTCAGGGCGACGCCAATCGGGGTAGGAAAGTCTCCGGCAACGTTTTCGTGAACCCAGAACGCGTCTTTGCCTCCGCCCCCAAGGTTCTCCGGCACCATGGCCACGCCGCCTGTGTAACCAACGTATATCAGCATGATACTCGCCGCAACGGCTCCAACACTCATGAGGACCAGATGAAGCCAGGCCAGTATGCTTCTCGCACCTGTATACGTCCTGCCTATGTTGACTTCGATGTGTTGATAGAAGAGCGCCGTGGTGGCGGTGGCCACCACAGCAATCAGGAATCCAACGAAGCCTATCAACAACCAGACAGCCACGCCCCCGGCTGCCATCGCCCTGGATATGGGGCGGCCGAAGAACTGCAAGTAGAGCATCAGGGCGAACAACGCGAAAGCTACCGCTCCCATGCCGACTGATGTCCATATGAACCTCGTAGCCCAGACGCTATGCTCTCCGCTGCCTTGTGCCAACCTATCACCTTCGCCTTTAGTTTCACTATTTGATTCTACCGAACTTAAAGATATCGAGGTTTACCGACCTCATTCCGCTTGCCTAGGTTGCAGCGTGAAGGGCTACCCAGAGATGGATAGGAGAGAGCATCACCTGAACGCAAGCCCGCCATCGACAACCACGTTTGTACCCGTCTGGAAATCCGAGTCCTCTGAAGCCAGGAAGAGGGCCTTCCGGGCAACCTCCTCTGGCGTCCCAATCCGCTTGAGGCTCGTCTCCTCTCTAAGCTCCCGCTCCTCCTCCGCAGTGAGGCCCTTCATGGCTTCTGTCGCAACGCTGCCTAAGACCAGGCAGTTAACGTGGACATTGTGGGGACCGAAGTAAATGGCGAGAGCTTTCGTGAGGGAGACGAGGGCGCCCTTTGCCATGAGATAGGAAATCCCCACTAGGTCTCCCGTAAGAGCTGGAGTAGAGCTGACAAGAACCACACGCCCATTTCCCGATTCCTTCAGACGGGGAGCGGCGGCCTGGACGCAGTACACCGACCCCAGAAGGTCCACCCGCAAAGGCCCCATAAGATCCTCCTCGGTCAGCTCCTCAAAGGGCTTGAACCACTCGTCCCGCCGAAAGGGATGACCTGCGAAGCATACGAGTATGTCTAGGCCACCGAAGCTCTCCACGAGTTTTTCCACGAGTCCGAATGCCTGCTGACGGTTGGTTACGTCCGCCCGCAAAGCCATCGCCTCGACACCCAGCCCACGAACCTCGTCAACTACCGCCTCAGCCCTCTCCCGCGACGTGGCGTACTGGATGCCGATCCCCCTTGCCCCCTCGCGGGCAAACTCAAGGGCTGTGGCTGTCCCTATGCCGCCACTGGCACCCGTGATCAATGCAACCTTTCCCTCAAGCCTCTGGACCATCGAGGGAACAGGGCCATTCCACGATAAAAGGCGTTCCCCTGATGCAGGGCGACCCGCGCCTACAGAGGTCCACAACCGAAAAAGCGGTTACTGACTCCCCTGAAGGCCCTCCAGGGCCCTGAGCAGCTGGCTTACATCCGGGAATCCCCTCTCCGCCAGGCGGATCACGTACTCCCGATCGATGATGTAGGTTGTGGGAGCTATGGAGCCATCCTCCTCCACAGCCTGGAAGTCCGCCAGACACTCCTTCTTCTCGTCTATGAGGAACGGGAAGGGGAGGTTGTGCCGATAAGCGAAGATGCTCTGAAACCTCTGGTTGGAGGGGCTGACGCCGATGATCTCCACGTTCATTCCCTTGATTTCCGGGGCATGGTCCCGGATGGAACAGAGATAATCGGTGTTCTTCGGGTCGCTGTTCTCAGGTGGGCAGAAGATCATGAGGAGGTTCTTCTTTCCCTGAAAGTCTTTGGTGTCTAGAATGCGTGCGTACGTAGCCGGGAGGTGAAAGTTCGGGGCCTTCTCGCCGATGGCTAGGGGGTCCAGACGCTTCACCTCGCTACTCCACCAGGAGCCGCTAGGACCTCTTACGACAAATAGTTTGACCCTCCCTGGGTCGGGACCGGCTGAAGCTTTTTGTAATCCCGGGGCCCTAGTGAGGACGGGGAAGTTCCTGATATTGGGGGCCCATGTCTCCATCACCGGCGGCCTTCGTCTGGCACCAGCGAGGGGTAAGGAGATCGGTTGTGAGGCCATTCAGATATTCTCGAAAAACCAGCGGCAGTGGAAGGCGAAGCCGCTGGATGAGGAAGAGGCGGAGGCCTTCAAGGCCGAGGTGGGAAGGGCGGGGCTGGCATCGGTTGCCATTCACGACTCCTACCTCATAAACCTGGCAGATACTGAGGAGGAGGGGCTCGAAAAGTCCCGGGCAGCCTTTGTGGAAGAGATGGAGAGGGCTCAGCGCCTCGCGGTGAGATATTTGATATTCCACCCTGGGGCCCACAAGGGGGCCGGAGAGGAGGCTGGAATCGCGAGGATTTCTGAGAGCATCGACTACTGTGTGGAAGCCGCCGACGCTTCTGATGTAGTCCTGCTCTTAGAGAGCACTGCCGGCCAGGGGTCAACCTTAGGGTACAGGCTGGAGCAGCTCCGGGAGATTCGGAAGGCCGTGGGGAATCCTACCCGCGTTGGCTACTGTCTGGACACCTGTCACATCTTCGCTGCTGGTTACGACATAGGCGATGAGGAGGGTTACGAAGCGGTCATCCACCACGCCTCCAAGGTCTTGGGGCTGGAGGAGATAAGAGCTTTTCATCTCAATGACTCCAAGAGGGAGCTGGGGAGCCGGGTGGACAGGCATGAGCAAATCGGGGAGGGGGAACTCGGTCTAGGTGCCTTCCGCCGACTCGTAAACGATGCCCGGTTCCAAGACGTCCCCGGGTTTCTGGAGACCCCTGGAGAGGATGAGGACTTCCGTCGGAACCTGGAGGTGCTGAAGGGGCTGAGAGAGGCATAGTCCTGGCTCCCCCGACCTGTGGATATCAACCCTAAAATTCCGTCCACCTCTCGAACCGATCGGTGTTGTGTTACCTGGGCGCGAGGATATGCTGACGAACTCTGTGTGAGTGGCTGTCTGTCTTTTCGAACTAGGCCAAACGTGCATAACTAGGTGGGGCCGGCGCACTCCGTCCAGTTTCTGATAGCCACACCGAGATCGTAGAGATAGCCCTCGAGGCGGCGTCCCAAGCGGCCTCCCGTCAGCCTTCCGTAGGGTCCTCCGAATATGGAGAGCTGGCTAAGAGCGTGATGAACGGCATCCTGGCCGCTAAAGATCCTTCGCTCCGCCGTCACGAAGTGGGATGATCCCATCACCTCCTCCTGGGACATGCTTGTGAGAAGATTTCGTGCCCTCACGTCTTGGAGGGGGAGTATGTCCATCTGCTTCCGCAGGTCAGCCCGGGCCAAGAGGCGGGCGAAAATAGTGCACACTCGGCATTCTCCGTCGTAGAGTAGGACCGGGGAGTCCGACCCACTTCTCCTGGCCATAATCGTGGCCTCACCATGCATACGGCAGAATTCGCTAAGAACCTTCTCCACTGAGGGCGACTGAAACTGGAGGAAAGTGCCGCGTACTCAGGGGTCGCTAGCGGAAACCGCGACCAGCTGTCTGGAAGTTCACCCCACTAGATCAGCTGCGCGGATGAAGGCAGTGCCCGCTCGCCGGGCGGTGAGCCTATCCCTCTCCCTGTCCCCAATGAAGACCGAGGTTCCGGGCTCTGCCTCTAACATCCTCAGACACTGGAGGAGAGGTTCGGGATCCGGTTTCAACCTCTTCGAGTCCTCCCTCGCCACGATGGCGTTTACTAGGGACGCCAACCCCCACTTCTCGAGGGCGGTGATGCAGCTCGACCTCGAGTTCATGGTGACGAGGCCCACCTTTCGCCCCTTGAGGTTCGGAAGCATATCGGACAACGGGAGCCTCTCGCCCCTCTGAGCTCCCTCCACCTCCAGTCTCCGGAGCGTGCGCTCCAATATGTGTCGATTCTGTCCCTTCGTAAGCCTCAGCATCTCCCACACGGTCCTCCCCTTGAAGTCCCTTCCTAGCTTTGTCGCCGCGACATCCATCATTTCCTGTTGGGCTCTCGTCCAGTCGATCTTCAGCACGACCAGTGTCCCGTCCAAGTCAAAAACCACGGCCTGGTAGCGGGCGAGCAGCTTGAGCGCGCTTTCCCACACGTGACATCCTCTCCGGCGTCGCTATCCACTGCTCGGGGATATCCCATGAGAGCCAAAACCGGGCTAGAGGGCTATTGGCTTCCGTCCCTGGAAGCCGGCGTCCAGCTCGTGGTAGTACTCTATCCGTTCCTCGCCCCGCCGCCAGCAGAGGAAGATGGGTCTGCCCTCTTTAGCACAGTAGAAGTCCACAAGTCCCTGTTCGTAGCTCTTAAGCTGGCCCCCAAGCTCGTGTATGGCGACCATGCAGTCGTTTATTGAAGATGTGACCCCCACCAGCTCTGAATGAAGCCTGAGGTAGCTCTCATGCTCTGGGTTCGTAGTGTCCTCAATGCCCTCGCCCCAGTAGGCCTCCATGTCCTCCACCAAGTCGGACAGCTCGCCTCTTCTCGCCGTGAGGAGGTCCATCTCTCGCAGCTCTTCCTCGATCCTCGGAAGGAGGCGGTTCGCCTCCTCCACTGTGAGAAACCTCACCTCCGACCCCTCGACCAAGGACGCCGCCTCCCTGTCTTACTCAATGGCCTCAACGTTCTTGGCCACTTCTGTGAACTTCCCTTGTAGGATTTCCAGCCCCTTTTTAAGGGCCTGGTGGGCCGTAAGGGAGCGATCCGTCTCGAAGTGGAAGAGGAACCTGGTGGGGTCGCCCTTCACCTTTATCCGCCCCTCGGACTGCTCTTCGCAGAGCTTGCAGAGGGTGCACTTCTCGATGTCCGTAACTCGGAACTCTCCGTCGCCAGCCTCAAGTATGTTAACAGGGCAGACCCCCGCCACCTCCTCATCAAGGGCCTTATCCTTGGAATCGAACTCCAGAATGGGATAGTATTTGTAGGCGACGGCCTGAGCCGCCTGCCACTTGGCGTGCGTCTGTCCTGTTCCCAACACTGCGGTACTGTAAATCAACATGGCTTGGCCCTCCCCCAGCTTCACGATGGGTATGTCCGGGTCGACGGGCCTAAGGCGGGAGTCCCCTATCGGCTCGAGATCCCTCGAGAAGACGGTCCCCGGACCCTTCTTGTTGAGGGAGTACATTATGGTGCAGTTGGTGCAGCCATCCCCACCGCAGTCTTTGCACTCCTCCCTGGGTACGAACACCTCAAGGTCGGTCGGGATCGGGATGAGTCCCAACCTGTGGGCGATAATCTCGTCGAAGAGGGGGGTTACGCTCTCGTACTCCTGCCCGTCTTCGCCCCGAATGGGTCCCAGGTGAAACTCCACATCCTCGATAGCCATCTTGGGGACCTCAGCCATGAGGATTCTTCGAAGGGCGTTCACCGTGGCTGGGTCCGCATCCTCGATGAGGAGGAGGGCCCTGTCCTCCTGAAGGTCTCGAACCTCGACTTTCATCACACCCTCCTTCCCCTCCGGCCGCCCTGGGACTTCGTGCCGTCGTGGGGTATGGGGGTGACGTCCTCTATCCTGCCGATCCTCAGGCCAGCCCTAGCCAGGGCGCGGATGGCCGCCTGGGCACCAGGCCCAGGGGAGGTGGACTTGTTGCCTCCAGGGGCCCTTATCCTCACGTGAATCCCCTCGATGCCTTTCTCCTTGGCGGCATCTGCCACTCGCTCTGCGGCCCTCATGGCAGCATAGGGGGAGGATTCATCCTTGTCGGCCTTAACCACCATGCCACCGGAACACTTGGAGATGGTCTCCGCTCCGGTGATGTCCGTTACCGTGATGATGATGTTGTTATAGGACGCAAAGATGTGAGCAATGCCCCACTTGACCATCTAGTTACCACGCTCCGAGGTCAACCGTCGAGCTTCCAGGGCCTCGAGGCTAGGGCGGGCGGGATGCGCCTCGTTGGAGAGCTCGGAGTGCGAGTGATATTTGATATCCTCCTCCTCGGCCTTCTTGACCAGATAGCCGGGGATCGTTACCTTCCTCTCGCCGATGGCCACATGTCCGTGGACGACAAGCTGTCTGGCGTGCTTCACGGTGTTCGCCAAACCCTTCAGATAGACTAGGGTTTGCAGCCTTCGCTCCATCAGGTTTTCCATCTCCAAGGCCAGGACATCATCCAACGTGGCGCCCTCCATAGGGAGGATGCCAAACCGTGCCAG
>JABAOD010039406.1_pt1 | contig 15877 bp, 15 predicted proteins | sample 7062151 | NCBI WGS metagenome assembly JABAOD01 (sample SAMN14538626, study PRJNA623070) | marine sediment metagenome | biome: marine biome [ENVO:00000428]; feature: marine pelagic biome [ENVO:01000023]; material: deep marine sediment [ENVO:00002113] | place: India: Gulf of Khambhat ... | reverse complement strand
TACCTCTCCTCCAATCGCCGGTGGAACCGTCAGCCATCAACGAGCCCAGAGGCGCTTCTTTATGTCGGCCCTCTCGCTCGACTTCGCCCGCTCGAGAATCAACCCGGCGAACTGCCTGGCCCGCTCGAGCTCACCCGCATAGAGCGGTCCTTCCTTTCCTTCCACATGGATGAGCGCTCGGCCCCCTACCCCCAGCTGGCCAACGGCCTGAAAAGCGGCGAAATCCAGCCCTTTGGAGCGATGGGGAAACAGCACCCGGCCGTCCTTTGCCAGCAGCGGCGGCAACCCCTATCGTCCTCGCGGACCTGAATGCGCCGCACGCTTCCCGCATGCGCTCAGCCTCGTTTACGAAGGGCGTCTAGGGCAAATTCGGCCACCTTTCCAGGGGCAAGGTAGATTCTCCCTTCCTCATCGAACTGTGAACTGGTGCCCAGGTAGATGATCATCAGGAGAGCAGATGTCTCAGTCGGTTCCATCTCCCGGAAGACGCCCTGCTCGGTACCGGCGGCCAGGATGTCGCGAGCCACCAATTGGAACATCGGCCGGTAGGCTTCATACATGAACACCTTGAACTCGACGTCGGGGCCATTCAGCGTGGTGATCAGGACCCGGGCCTGGGCGCGGTTGGCCGTCACCCAGGCGAAACCGGCCTCGAAGAAGCGTTCCAGCCGCTTTGCCGGGTCAGCCTCCTGCCGTACCTGCCCGGCCAAAAACTCCATGTGTCCTTCGGCGATCTCCTTGATCAGGGCGATCATCAGCGCCCGCTTGCTGTCGAAGTAGTTGTAGACTGTACCCTTCGCAAAACCGGCGGCCTTGGAGATGCGGTTGATGTTCGCCCTGACATAGCCTTGGCGGGCGAACTCTTGCGTGGCGGCCTCCAGCAGCCGCCGCCGGGTCTCACTCAGCACCTTGGCGCGTTCAGCCTGTTTGTAGCGCGGCATGCGCCCCTCCTCAATAATTATGGGTGACTGCCCACCCATAATTATACAGATCACACAGGCTTTGTCAAGCCAACCACACGCAGGCTGGGCAGCCGCTCATCAGACAAGAAGCGAAAGCTGCCAAACCGGATCCCTACGATCGGACGGTCTGGGACTGAGGCCCTTTAGGACCACCGAGGCCCCCCACCCTTTCTTTCTTCCGGTCTCCAAGCCTGGACCTGAACCAGGGATTTGTCCGCCCTGATTCCCAGCCCAAGACATGCAACCCAGGACACCTGAAAGACGAAGCACCCTTTCGGGCGCCTTTTTGCGTTCTTTTGGTAGCGGTGCCAGCTTTGGCTTGTCCTCCCGGAAGGACACCAGGAGGGTGTGGCGGGCTTGGCCAGGGCCTTTCGGCTTTGGGAGTGCTCGACCTAAGGGAGGGGACTCAGAGCGCAGAGCCTTTCATTCTAGTCAACCCGGCGACCCGCCGTACGCAGGCCTCCGATCGCCTTGGGTTGGGGAACGAGCAGCGCGTGGGGCCTGCTTGGGGACAGCAGCCCCACGCTTACGAACGGCTTTGGCTCAAGCTAGAGCCTGGATGGATTTCCAGATCCCGCTCGGACCTGTATCCTTCGCTAATCCGCAGCCTCAAGGACCGCAGGAGCTTGCGACTCGACTGCAACATGCGGTCGCTAGGCCTTGGGGAACCTCCCCTGAGCTCCTTATGAAGACGAGCGATTTCCGCCTCTCTCTGGAACTTCTTCTGCTGATCTTTCCCCATCCGGATGAGATTGTAGTCGTTTACGAACATTTGGGCCTCCGCTGCGAATGAATGCCGTTAGGCCTCGCTCTGCTCATCTTCACCCGCAATCGCGGCCAGCAAAGACTCGGGCGAACAACCCTTCAAAAGGAATGCGTCCACCCCAGCCGCTCTGGCGTCAGTCCGATAAACAGTATAGAGGGTCAACATCACAACCCTGACCGCGGGCCACCTCTCTTTGATCTTCCTGGTAGCGTCAAGGCCATTCATCAGGGGCATGCGGGCGTCCATCACCACCACTTCAGGATGAATCTCTCCTACAAGCCGCACCGCCATTCGACCGTTCCGTGCCTCGCCTACCACTTCCACCCCAGAGAATGTCTCCAGGAGCGCCTTCAATCCAAGGCGTGTACGAGGTCGATCGTCGGCTATGAGCACCTGCAGTTGATTCTGCATCCCTCTGCCCTGTCTGCCGTCTCCTACGCGCTCGCTTCCAGGTTCACCCTAGACTAGTATGCCGGGGTTCGGGTCGGCCGTCATCCACTACAAGCATGAAATCCCATACGAAAAAAGGACCGCCTACCGAGCGGCCCCTGCTCCACAAAGAGCGTACAGCGACTACTTCAAATGTTGTAGGTAAAGCCCCGACCTACCCTGAGGGTAGACGCGGCCAGCTCAGGCTTCGTCTGAGTACGCCTCTCCAAAATCCGATTCGTCGAGCGACGCCAGCCCTTCCCTGAGGGCATACAAGGCCGCCTGGGTGCGGTTGGCCAGGTGCAGCTTGCCCAGGATATTGCTTACGTGGGTCCGCACGGTGGCTTCGCTGATGACCAGTGAGTCAGCGATTTCCTGGTTTCTGTGTCCCTTGGCCACCAGCTTGAGGACTTCCACCTCCCGCTCCGAGAGAGGCTCCCGGGTGCGTGGGCCCTCCGGCGGCTGGGAGACTTCCCTGAGGAGCATGCGCGCAATCTTCGGGTGAAGCGAGGCCTCACCGCGCTGCACCTGATGGATGGCCTCCACCAGATCCTGAGGGCCTGCGTCCTTCAAGAGATAGCCTTTTGCGCCGGCCTTGATTGCCGGGAAGACTTTTTCGTCGGTTGCAAAGCTGGTCAGCACAACAACTTTCGCTTCCGGCTGCTCAGCCATAATCCGGCGGGTAGCCTCGATTCCATCCATCTCGGGCATCTCAAGGTCCATCAAGACCACGTCCGGCCGGACCCTCTTGGCCTCCTCCACTGCCACCCGGCCATTCTCCGCTTCCCCAACCACCTCCAGGTTCGGCTCCGTGGCCATCAGCGCCCGGATGCCTCTGCGAACAATGGCGTGGTCATCAGCGAGCAAAACTCTGATCCGTTCGCTCATTGCTCCACCTCAACCCTAACGATTGTCCCCTCTTCGGGCCCACTCGTGAGCGTGAGCTTGCCCCCGATCTGCGAGGCCCGTTCCCCCATGCCGCGCAGCCCCATGCCGCCTTCCTCACGCCCGATCGACGGATCGAAACCGATCCCGTCATCTGCGATCTCCAGCGATACGCTCCGGTCGCCAAGCACCAGCCGCACAGACAGATTACCAGCCTGCGAGTGCTTGAGCGCGTTGTTCAGCGCCTCTTGGGCAATGCGATACAAACCTTCCTCGATTTCAGGAGAAAGCCCGGCCTCCCCCTCCACCTCAAACCGGGTTTGCAACCCGGTCCGCCCCTCCACGGCTTCCAGACGGGCTTGCAGCGCGCCGATGAGACCTTCCCTCTCCAGCACGGGCGGGCGCAGCTCAAAGATCATCAGCCGCATTTCGCCCATCGCTTCCTGGGCCGTCTTTCGCAGCTCCTGCAGATAGTCGGCAGCTTGCTCCACCTTGCCGTCCATGAGCAGGCGGGAGGCGGCCTCGGCGTACATGGTCACGCCGTAGATTTCCTGCGTGACCGAATCGTGCAGTTCGCGCGCCAGCCGTTGGCGTTCGCTCAGCGCGGCCACTTGTCGAGCCTGTTCGTAGAGACGGGCGTTCTCGATGGCAATGGCCGCCTGGTTGCCCAGGGACTGGAGCACGGTTAGATCACTTTCATCGAAGGCATCGATTCGATCGCTCTCGATATTGAGCACACCGATGATCTTGTCTTTGGTCCGGATGGGCACAGCCAGCTCCGAGCGCGTCTCGGTTTCAGACAACTGAAGGTAGCGAGGCTCCCGGCTCACGTCAGGGACGAGGCAGGGTTCGCCTTCGGCGGCAACCCAGCCGACGATCCCCTCCCGGCCAACCTTGAGGCGCAGTTTTGCGTAGTTGGGATCCAGGTCTCTGCCTGCCCTGGCGTAGAGAATCACCTCCTCCCCTTCGATCAAGAGAAGTTCAACCAGATAATAGGAGAAAGCCTCCTGAATCAAGTCAGCGATCTGCTCCAGCAGCCTGTCAACCGTCAGGATGGAGGTGATGCGCCGGCCCACTTCGTTGATGACCCGCAATTGCTCCGCGCGGCGCTGCTCGGTCTGATACAGTCGAGCGTTGTCGATGGCGCCGCCGGCCTGATGGGCCAGCGATTGGAACACGGCCAGGTCGGTCTCGTCAAAGGCGTTCAGGCGATCGCTCTGCACATCGAGGACGCCGAGGACCTCCCCCTTGGACATTATGGGCACGGCAAGCTCCGAGCGGGTCTTGCTGCCTCGCATCTCAACATANNCGGCTGACCACTCCCAGCCACCCAGCCCGTAATCCCCTCCTGGGCCACCTTCAGGCGCGCCGGCTGGAAGTTGAACTCGGGGTCCTCCCACAGGGCGCCGGCGCCGACTTTATAGATGACCTCATCTCCCTCAACGAGACCTATCCCGACGTGGTAGACGCCAAAGGCTTCCCGGATCAGCCTGGCGATCTGCACCAGCAGTTCGTCAGCGTCCAGGATCGACGCAATCCGCCGACCCACCTCGTTGATCAGGCGAAAATGTTCTGCCCGGCGCTGTTCGGTCTCATAGAGCCGTGCGTTCTCCATGGTCACCCCAATCTGGTTGCCGATGGAGTCCAGCAGATTGATGTCCTGCGGCTTGAAGCGCCGAATCTGACGGCCGGCGAGCGTAAGCACGCCTTCTACCTGTCCTTTGGAGACAAGCGGGATGCTCGCGACGGTCCGATAGCCTTCCGCGACCACCTCATGTGGCGCCTCTGGCACTTCACGAAGATCCTCATGGAGGATAGGTTCGCCCGTTTGGGCGACCCTGGCGGAGATGATCCCCTTCTCCACTTGGGCTCGGAAGGCGCTGGAGAGCCCCCGATAGGGTCCCATCTGAAGCTCACCCTTCTGGGGTTCCATGCAGTAGATCGCCCCGGACTCGAAACCCGTCACTTCCATGGCCGTGTCCAGGGAAGCCTGCAGCACCTCTTCCAATTCCAAGGAACGGCTCACCACCGCCGCGATCCGGTTGAGCGCCGCCAGCTCCTTGGTCCGGTCGGCCACCCGCCTTTCGAGATTGGCGTACGAATCACGCAGTTGGCGAGTCATGTCGTTGAAAGCCACGGTCAGGACCTCTAGCTCGCCCTCCATATCGGAGGGATCCACCTCCACCGCCAAGTCGCCGGCGCCGACTGCGTGGGCAGCGTTGGTCAACTGGCGGATCGGCCCAATCAGAATCCAGATCGCCGCCCCACCAACGAGTGAGACAATGAGCATGCTCATGGCAAGCTGGATGAAAGAGGCTCGCTCTATGCTCAGAAGCGGCGCAGAGATCACCGCACCGGGAATCTCCACCGCCACAATCGAGCCCTTAGCCGGTATCGGGGCGAAACCAAGCAGGCGATCCGCTTCGGGATCCACAACTGCGCCTTCCCCACCGGCCAGGACCTGTCGGATGATCTCCCCGGGGTAATCCTCGAATGCCGAGCTAGCTATCTTCGGCGCGCTGGGATGGAACAGGTAATTCCCAGCCTCATTCAAGAGGAACGCAGTCCGGTTTTCCCCGCTGTTGAGCGCCAGCAGTTCAAAGGCCGCGTCGTCATCCCTCAGCAGAGAGAGCTCCGTCGCCAGGAGCTTCGACTGAGTGCGGGTCTCCCGGGCAACAAGATCGACGAAAGCTTCTGCCACGGTTCTGCGAACGAACACAGCCATCACGCCTATGGGCAGGAACGAAAGCAGCAAGAACCAGACGGTCAGGCGCCAAGCGACTGAGTTTCTCAAGCTCTCCATATCATTACCTCAACTAGGAGTGTGGTTGTCCGTCCAAGATACGATCCAGGAGCTGCTCACCAGAGCGGGCGGCGGTACTTTCTAGGGAGGGCCAGGATCGCAAGGCTCGTTATGGCGGTCGTCAGCAGCGCCTCCGGTAAGGCCCCCTTTCCTAGAAGGATGTAGGCATCTAGCAGGGGGGCGTTCTCCCCATAGAAGAGCGCTTGTCCAACCACAAAACCGGGGACCGCGAAGGCGTAGTAATAGACCAAGACCAAGCCAACCCAGCCCAGCAGCATCCAGGGCATCTTCAGGCGCTCATGCACCAGCTTCTTGTAGGTGATCCCCATCCACAAACCCCCGGTCAGGTGAGCCAGTAGGCTGGCCATGGGAATCCTGCTTCCCGGTTCGCCAATCCAGGCTTCCCCTATCCCGGCCAGGGCGCCAACCAGCAGTCCACCCACCGGGCCGGTTAACCCTGNNGTGACCACACCCGTACCTGGGATAGGGATATTCAGTCCGGCCAGGACGATGGCCAGGGCCAGTGAGCCGAAAATGATCGCTGTTAGAACTACTCTGAGTGAAATCAAGGCAAAACCCCTTTGAGGCCTCTCTGGAAACAAGTTCCCTCTCCGGCCTAGATGGGACGATCCGAAACCCTGGGAGGGCCCTATTCAGTGCTGCCTATCTTGAACCTCGGCCAGGGATCCGGCCAAGGCAGCCGCTGCCTCAGGCTTGCTTCCAGGGGGATCGGTCCACTTCCATTATAGGCGTGCTTATGAGCGACTACAAACACAGGGGGAGCGCTTGCGGACGGATTTGCCCAGCGGGACCAGACGTGGAGAGCGCTAACCGACAGACGGCGACCTGCGGTTAAGAAAGCGAGGGCAGCTCCCGGCTGGTCGTGCGCGGAAGCTGCCCGATTGGATCCCCCTAGCATCAAGTATTTAGAGGCACCCGACCCCCTATCGATTCCCGGCAACTTGCCGGGGTTGGGGGCCGCGGCGCGGTTCGATAGCTTTTATGGATGGACCGAGAGATCTTCAGCCGCCGGCCCAATGCTTACATTGCCCACCGCCAGGGTCACCGTGGCCAGATTCGAACCCAGGTCACCATCGCTGGCCCAATAGGTGAAGCTGTCAATTCCGGTAAACCCGGCCTCCGGCGTGTAGGTGAACGAGCCGTCCTCATTAAGGATGAGGCTACCATGGCTGACACCGCTCTCGAGCACGGCCTCTAGCGGATCTCCCTCCTCGTCGCTGTCGTTCGCCAGCACCCCGGGCGCAGCGATCTGAAGGGGTTGGTCCTCGTCAGTTTTGTAGAAGTCGTCCATCGCCACCGGCTCGTCATTCACGCTCCTCACAGTGATCGTAACCGTGGCTGGGCTCGACGCGAGGTCCCCGTCGCTTGCCCGGTAGCTGAAGCTGTCCATCCCGTGGAAATTCGGGGCAGGAACATACTCAAAGGAGCCGTCCTCATCCAGAACCAAAGTTCCGCTCTTGGGCCCGCTCTCCAGCACCGCCGTCAGCCCGTCGCCGTCCGCGTCCTCATCGTTCCCGAGCACACCCGGGGCAGCAGCGGTCAACACGACGTCCTCATCCACCAGGTAGGCATCCTCCACGGCGATGGGAGGGCTGTTCATCTCACCGACTTTCTCCCACCAGCAGGTGATCTTGGCATCTCCTTTGCGCTCATAGTACTCGACCTCTAGCGAGTGCACGCCATTCAATTCAACCTCGGCTGTATAGACTTCGGTGCCTCCGCTGTCATGCCACTCGTCCAGGAGCAGGACGTCGTCGAGATAGACCCGGAGGCCGTCGTCCGCCTGAGCATGCAGTCGATAGGTGCCGGGCGCGAACTCCATCCGTTTCGTCCATTGGGCTGAAAAGTCGTTGCGCGGAATGCCAAGCGCGGGCGCTTCATCGCCCCAATCAAAATCGATCTCCGAGTCGCTCCGGACCAGCGCCCACGAACTGTTCAGCTTGCGGTTGAACCAGTACTTGCCGACCCAGCCGGATTTTGGTCCCTTGACCTTCTCCCACCAAAGGCTGACGCGGGCCGCGCCGCCGCGCTCGTAGTAGTCGAGCTGTAGATCATGGCTGCCTTTGGCCATTGCGAGATCGATGGTCCGTTCGCGCGCAGATCCGTCCTGCCACTCATCGATGACCATCCGATCGTCGACCCAGAGGCGGATCCCATCGTCGCCGAGAATATGGAGGCGGTAGAGAGCCGAGTCGAATTTCAGCGACTGCGTCCAGCGCACAGAGAAATCGTCGGAGGGGAAGCCCTCCATCGGAGCGCCGCGCCCCCAGTTGAAATCGATCTCCTCGTCGTTGCGGACGAGGTAGGGGTCGCCCTCCAGCTTACGATTGGCATAGTACTCGCCGCGCCAATCGCTGATCACCGGAGGAGGCGGCGGCCCGACGCGAATCTGTACCCGAAATGGTTTGTTGGCGCCCTGGCCGAGGCCGAACCTCCCCCCTTCCTGGTTGCGTAGCATCCAGTATCCACTGTAAAGGCCATCGTCTACGGGGGCTTGAAGGACCGCCGTCAGGTCGACGGTGCTTCCCGGAGGGACGTTCCCAAGCAGGGCGGTGCTTCCAGCAGCGCCCATGCGGTCACCATCGACGAAGACAAGCGCATATTCTGGCGTCCACGTGCAGGTACCGCTGTTGGTCAGCCGCCACGTCTTCGTGAAAGTGCGGCCGGCTTCAATCCGGGTGCCATCGGAAATGGTCACGTCCCGAACGAAGGTTGCGCTGTTCGTGCACATTGGAGCCGGCGTCGGGCTTGGGCTCGGCGGCACAGCCGTCGGCCTAGGCTGAACCAACAGGTCGCCCCAGCCGAAATTCACGTCTGCATTGGCTTCCCCGTACGCCAGAGCAAGGGTGATGTACCCCACGCCGCCGCTATCCCCTCCAAGCGGGGACGTCCAGGCACCTGGAGTCAGGGCGGTCAGTCCTGGCGAGTTCATTTGATCCACACTGACACAGTAGGCGCCCGGCTCGAGGTCTTCGAAGCGAAATGAGCCATTCCCAGCCGTCATGTCTGCCTCTAGTCCGGACGACGGGCAGGCGCCCTTTCCCAGGCTTACCCGGATGCCAGGGATCCCTGGCTCCCCGGGCTCATAGATCCCGTTGGCAAGAAAGCCTTCCCCAGAAGGAACGCACCCGGGAGGCGACGAGGCAGGATCCAGACTGTCCTCGGCCGATTGGGCGCACAGGTCATGCCAGACACGGCCGCTGATGGAACCATCGGGTGTGGCCGTGGTCGGCCCTTCCGGACCCTTATTCTTAATGATCCAGGTGGCGCCCAGACTAATCAGCACCGCTGCCAGCAGGATCCAAAGAACTCGACCGCGCCTTGTTTTCTCTTTCATAGCTTGAGCCTCACTCTACTCTCTAGTCTCTGGCCCACTTGAGCGCCCCTTTCGGCTGGGAGGTAGCCCTCTGTCTCACCCAAAAGGGCGTTCGATGGCCTTGACGTTTCTTCTGTCTCCAGAACCTCCTGCGACAGCCTGTGGGCTGCCCACCTGAGCTGCCTGGCGGCGCGGATCCGGCCTTCCAAACGTTCATCTCCCGCCAATCCATCCTGGCCCAGCTGCCAGAGGAGGTACATCAGCCCGACGCCCACGCCGATCACACCGGCCTGCTGGATTCCTGGCAGCCAGAAATCGAGGTTCAGGGCCCCAGGCGCCAGCTCAGCCGGAACGGCAGGTCCGGCCCCTTCGGCGCTGCTCGCCATTTCCAGCGGAGCGTCGGATAGGTTCGTAGCCACCGCAACGGCGGCCGGAACGGTCAGGGCAAAAACTGCTGTTATGAGTGCAACTTTCAGACTTATCGACACAATCAGCGCTCCCTTTGGGGATCGGCCGGCTCAGAGGGCGTGCCGGGGGTCAGTCGGGCTTCCCGTTGGAAGGCTCAGCCTTCCCCGCTCCCTCGTCGGCAAGAACCCCAAAGAATTCGCGGCGCAAGGCCTCCTCCGGGGTCTCCTCTAGAAGCTTCATTCGCAACGCCTGCTCGGCTGTCAGACCAAGCGACTTCTGGGTCGGGCGTGAGAAACGTCGCCCGCGGTCCCCGGGCTTCGTCCCCTCTTCCCAGGCTTCGGCCTGCAATTCCTCTGCCTCGGCCAGCCGAAGCGCTGTGAAGCGCAAGTTCATGATGCACCTCCCTCCTGACAGCTAGCATGCCAAAATCAGCGAGAACAGTCATCAGAAGGCGCGCTGATATTCCATACGTAGAATGGACCATTTTGGCAGGGGTCCAACTCAGCACTAGGCGGAGTGGATTTAGACCAAATGATGTAGGGACAATTCGTGACGGAGGCCGATCTTTGGCGAAGGCAAGAGGGCTCTCAAGGACCCCACGGCGGCAAGATCTCGGGGTGTCCTGCGCTGCGCCGCAGCCACTAACGACCAGCACCGGGAGCGCGATCCACGGCCGTTTGCGGGCAGATTTCGTTCGGGCAAGCACCGGGATCGCCTCCTTCCGTCCTTGATCGATTACAACCCTATCTTCTCAAAGCCCTAGTACACTTCAAGATCCAGGTGTGTTACATAGGGTGCAACAACGCGTCATCCGTTCCCTGCAGGGTGATGAAAACCCCTGCGTTCGAATGCCTCACTTGGAATCACACAAGATCCACCACCAAAGAGCATCGGGACAGCGAGCCGTCTTTCACTCCGGCAGTAGAAGGAGAGACCCGACCTCGGGGTAGGTCGGGCTCTCTCTGAGGTATTCGTTGCGGGGTCTCCAGCCTGTAAAGGCCTCGCCTCGCCCCGGCTGTGGGGATGAGGTTTCTGCTTCTCTCAGCCTCTCAACTTGAACTCTCGCCGCTTATCATAGGTGACTCCCTATCCGGTCGGGTTCGTAACCCTGGCACTGGCGTTGCGGTCCTCTGGTGCCTCGCCTGGGCGAGCGCGCCTGTGAACCATCGCCAGGGCCCCGCCAAGGAATGCGACGACTGTTATCCCCAGCCCGGAAACCGCATACTGGACCAATTGCTTCACCGCCGCGATTTCCCCTTTGAGTTCTGCCAGGGACCGCGACTGGGCGCTGATCTCTTCCATCACCAGCTCTTCACGTTTTCTGAGGTTGTGGTCCAGGGCCTCTGCCAGGCCGAGGCCGCCCAACCCTTCCGGTTTGGGGCTGCCTACCAGGAGCACACCGGCCATACCATGCCCTTCGGCCGTGCCGTGAAGTGTGCAGAACGCCCGGACGATGCCCTCTGCCCCCAACCGGACCTCGGCTGTCTCCCCAGGCCCGAGGATGCCGGTATCGAAACTGCCGTCCACCGCGGTGTAGGAGTGCGGCAGGATCCCAGCATTGCGCACTGTAAGCGTGGTCTCCACCTCCGCAAAGTGCGCTATTCCGTCGAAGCAGTTGTCCTGCATCACCAGCGTGGCGCCTGCGGCGAAGCCTGGACACTGTCCTCCGCCACCCCCTCCGCCGGCTAGGCCCGCCTGCGGCCAGACGAGTAGCGCACTGCTGCCGATGATAAGCACCCATAGCCTGATTCTTCCCATTTGCGTCATCTCCCTTCGAATGTCCGAGTCCTCGGACGCCAGAGGCTCGGCGTTCAGCTATCATCACCCTCCTTTACACCGCTCGGGCCTGCCTGGTTCCCGCTCAGCACACGAGCCCACAGACTTGGCCGAAAGGTAGTACCGCCCTAACCAGTGTTACCGAACCGGACAAGGTCGTTATTCACACACCGACCTCGCCGGACGCCAACAGCCGGACGGATTCGTTCACCCTCGGGGGGCGCGGGGCTTTTGGTCTATGATTGGGCCATACGGGGCGGGCCGCTGCCCACGCAGCTCGCGGCCGTTGGGCGGGCACACGCTCCTGGAAGAACCATGGAGAGGCCTCCGGGTCCCTTCCTTTTTGTTTGGGCCCATCCTCCTGTCTTTGGGTAATTCCGAAGTGGCTGGGATGACTTGCCTCAAGGAGTACTCTCGTGGACGAACCCCAACAAGCTCGCTTGACCGAAGGTTCTATAGCCAGAACACTGGTCAACCTTACGGGTCCGATGGTCATAGGGATGCTGGGTATTGCGGCGTTTAATCTGGCTGACACCTACTTCATCGGCCAGTTGGGAACCAGGGAATTGGCCGCGATGAGCTTCACGTTCCCGGTTGTGATGATCGTTGGCAGCCTGTCCCAGGGGCTGGGGGTTGGGGCATCGGCCGTGATCTCGCGCGCCATTGGAGAGGGCAACCGGCAGAAGGTTCAACAGCTGACAACGCATGGGCTGCTGCTGTCCGTCTTGGTCGTTGCAGCGTTTGTCGCTGTCGGGCTGTTCAGCATAGATCCTGTCTTCCGGTTTCTGGGCGCTTCGCCTGAAGTCCTACCCCTCATTCGGCAATACATGACGATCTGGTATCTCGGGGTGGTTGCGGTCGTGGTCCCCCAAGTCGGCAACAATGCGATTCGCGCTACCGGGGATACGAAAACGCCCAGTACAGTGATGCTGGTCGCCGTCATCGCCAACCTTATCCTAGATCCGCTGTTGATCTTTGGCATCGGCCCCCTGCCGCGACTGGAACTTGCCGGCGGCGCGCTGGCCAGTGTCCTCTCGAGATTGGCGACAATGCTGGTGTCGCTGTGGATTCTGTATGCCAGAGAAAGGATGATTGCCCTCACGATTCCCAAGCTCAGGGAAAGCCTGAATTCGTGGAAACAGATTCTCTACATTGGACTGCCGACCGCGGCAGCCAACACAATGGTTCCGCTTTCAGCCGGGATCATTACCAGGCTGATCGCCGCTTACGGCCCTGCGGCTGTGGCCGCCTTTGGGGTCGCAAACCGCATCGAGTCATTCGCGCTGCTGGTTCCCATGTCGCTGGTCTCGGTCCTAACCCCGTTTGTCGGTCAGAATTGGGGCGCAGAGCAATACGAGCGCGCCGTCACGGGCATAAGGTACAGCCAGCGCTTCGCCCTCGCCTGGGGTTTGGCCATGGTCGTCCTCCTGGGGCTCAGCGGAGGCCCTCTGGCAGCGCTGTTTACCGACAATCCGGAAGCGATCGCAACGGCCAGGACGTATTTTTGGATCGTTCCTCTGAGCTATGGGATGTATGGGGTATTGAAGCTGGCGACGATTGTCATGAGCGTCCTGAACAAACCGCTCCGCTCCTCCGTGCTGACCCTCGCTCAGACCTTTGCCCTCTATCTCCCACTGGCGTTTTTGGGCACAGAACTGATTGGTTTGTCAGGGATCTTTGGCGCTGCCGCGCTCTCGTATGTGGTGACCGGGATCGCGGGATACTTCTGGCTCAAGAGAAGCCTGACGGAGTCCATGGAGTATGACTATCTGCAGCGGATTGTTGAGACTCAAGAGATAGCCGACCACCCGGCCTCGCTGGGATATTGGTTGGCGCGACTCCATCGTTATGGACGCAACTACTACGATCGCGCCCTCTCAGCCTACCATCTTGACGCCCGCACCTTGTCTTTCCTGATGGCCCTGCTGCGCCAGGATGGGTTGACGCGGCTCGAATTGGGCGCAAAGTTGGGCGTCAATGAAGCCGTGGCGGAGCGGGCGATCTCAACACTGACTGATTTGGGGTACATTCGGCGCGATCAAGATCGAGAGGGTCTGTTCGTGACCGAGAGAGCAAGGGAAATCGCCCCGGAGGTGAAGAGCGTCTTGCAGTCTTGGAGCGCAAGACTGTCCGAGGGTTTCACGGAGGAAGAAAGGGAAATGGCCCTCACTTTACTGCAGAGGATGAATGCAAATGCGATTGGATCCCTGGCTTAACGCCTCCATCGTCTGCTGATCGCCCCGGCCTAACTAGGCGCCCGGGCAAGTAGCTGGAGCCCGCAGCAATCCCAAGGCAAACCCAACCTTCGACATCCTGGGGGCTTATCGCCTAGAGGTCACAGACCAGCTTGTCCGCATGCAGATGGCCCTCCTCTACGGCTTGGAGCGATCCCCCGAAGAGCGCGCTGAAGCGAAGCCCCAGTGCAGGAAACAACTCCAATCCATCGCCCTCATCGAAGCCCTGGTGACAAACCCTGATGGTCAATCTTCCATCGATGACTTCGGGCAGCCGGGAAGCGATCAGGCGGCCCACCTGGGAACATGGCTGTCCTCGGACGACTCCAAGAGCCTGGAGAACCTGAGACCCGCCGAGGTCGACACCTTCCGGGTCGCTTTCTTCCTTCACTATTTCGATCCAGGCAAACCACTGAACACAAGCTACGGACCAGTTTCCTGTCCCAGGATTGAAGAGATGCCGGATCGCTTAGTCAGGTTGGTGGCCTTTGAGCCGGTCGATTGATTCGCCACGCAGCCGTTTGTGCTGCGAATCCCGGGGATCAACGGCGCTCAGCCCGGAGAGGAACCCCGAGCCAGGAACGGCGGAAAAGACGCCGGACCGGCCCAGGCCAATGGGAGGCCCCTGCCACTCGCCCTCCCCCCTTCTTCCAAATGCCGACCGTTGACGCAGGAATAGCGTAAGTGGGAGCGGTGGGGACCTAGCCGCGGCCCCTCGCCAAACGCGAAGCGAGGGGCGAGCGGCGAAGTGCCAGCATGGCCCAGACACCGACCGCCGGTCCGAATACCAGGAAGGCAAAAGCCCACTGCCAACCCACCCAGATCTCGAGGCTGGGGATGAGGCGGATGGTGAAGAGGGTCAGCAGGAAGCCCAGGCTGGTCTGGAGCGTGAGCGCAGTGCCCACGTATTCCTCGTCGCTGAGCTCACTGATGCATGCCGAGAACTGAGCCGAGTCCGCCACAACCGCCAACCCCCACACAAGACTCACCCCGACCAGCACGAGGGGGTTCCCTCCGAACAGCAGGCCGATGACGACCGAACAAGCCCCGCTCACCACCAATGCCCCGGAGGTGACTATGGTGCGCCCAAAGCGATCAGCCAGCTGTCCGGCCAGCAGGCTGCCGATTCCGCCGATGGCGATCACGGCAAACCCGGCCAGACTTGCCATCCGGCTCTCGACGCCGACCAGTTTGAAGCTCGCCAGCAGGAAGACGGGTATCCAGGCCCACATCGCGTAAAGCTCCCACATATGGCCCAGGTATCCGAGGTTGGCCAGGACAACCTCCCGCTGGCGCAGAATCTGGCCTACGTAGCGCCAGTTGAAACGCGGGGAGGGCGTTGCAAAGGGACCCTCTTCGATGAACAGCGCCGCCAGCACGCCCCCCAGGGCCGCCAGGCCGGCGGCGAGATAAAGAACCGGTCGCCAATCGCCCACGCCCCCAAAAGCGTTGAGCAGATGCGGGGCCGCCGAACCGATCGTCAGAGCCCCCACCAGGAGGCCGATGCCAAGCCCGCGATCGGCTTTCGTCCAGGTGGCCATGATCTTCATCCCAACCGGATAGACCCCCGCCAAGAACATTCCGCTCAAGAAGCGCAGAATCAGCGCCAGTCCCAACCCGGCCGCCAGGGCCGGGATCAACCCGGTTGCAAGCGCGGCCAGCAGCGCTGAAAAGGTCAGCATCCAGCGGGCGGGAAGACGGTCGGCCAAGTTCAGGAGCGCCGAGGCAAGCGCGCCGACGACGAAGCCCATCTGGACCGACATCGTCAGCCAGGCGCGACCCGACTCGCTCAAGCCCCAGGCCGAGGTGAGCGCCGGCACGACTGCAGAGGCCGAGAACCAGACAGACATCCCCAGCAAAGTCGACGCCGACAGCAGAATCAGCGTCGGCCATTTCTTGGCAGCCTTGATTTGCGAAGTTGCGACGAGTGCCTTCTCCACAGCGGCTTGCTCCCACGCGCCCAGCGAATGGCTGTCGCCTGCGTCCCACCACCGCCGCGCGGCCGTCTGCGAGGATTCCAGTCCCTGGGCCGTACGCGGGACCGGTCAGGCGGCGGTCACCAAGTATTCTGATGGTCAAATCTTAGGGCTGTGCTTCCGCTTAAGTCCGGAGGCTCGATAACAGCTTTCAGGTCGATCCCCCAGTCGAGCCTGCCCCATAACGGGGAGCGGCGCCGGGCCGCAGGCTGCGTATAGATCCGCCTCGAGGGAGCTATGGGGATCCCAACTCAAGCTTCCCCTGGGCGCCCGCAACCAGCCGCCTCCAAACCCGGTCGGG
>JABAOD010013576.1_pt1 | contig 15896 bp, 13 predicted proteins | sample 7062151 | NCBI WGS metagenome assembly JABAOD01 (sample SAMN14538626, study PRJNA623070) | marine sediment metagenome | biome: marine biome [ENVO:00000428]; feature: marine pelagic biome [ENVO:01000023]; material: deep marine sediment [ENVO:00002113] | place: India: Gulf of Khambhat ... | reverse complement strand
TGGGCGGCGCGCACAACGTTCGCAACGCGCTGGCGGCGCTGGGCGTGATGGCGGCGCTGGGGATCGACACGCGACAGGCGGCCGAGGCGTTGGCCGAGTTCCAGGGGGTCGAGCGACGCTTTCAGGTGTTGGGCGAAGCCGGCGGCATTCTGGTGGTGGACGACTATGCGCACCACCCCACAGAGGTGAGCGCCACGTTGTCGGCGGCCGAACAGGCGTTCGGCGATCGGCGGAAGGTCGTCGCCTTTCAACCGCACCTTTACTCGCGCACCCGCGCCCTGGCCCGCGAATTCGGACACGCACTCGCCGCCGCCGATCTGGTGTTCGTCACCGCCATCTACGCCGCGCGCGAGAAGCCGATCCCCGGTGTCGGGGCAGAGCTGATCGTAGAATCGGCTCGAGCCGTGATCGGTGAGGACCGTGTCCGTTACGCGCAGCACCTCGCGGAGCTGCGCGCGGCGCTGAGAGACGAGGTGCGCGAGGGCGACGTGGTGATCACCCTGGGCGCGGGTGACATCGGCTCGGTCGCGCACGCCCTGCTGGCCGACCTCGGGCGGAGCCATGTGGATGCATGACGTTCCACTCGCCGCGCTGACCCGCTGGAAGATCGGCGGGCGCGCGCCGCTTTTCGCACGGGCGAGTTCCGTGCGGGAACTGAGAGAGTTGCTGGCCGAGCTCGGCCACGGGCCCGTCAAGGTGCTCGGGCGCGGAGCCAACTTGCTGATCTCGGACGATGGGCCGGGCGGCCCGGTGCTGCTGCTGGAGGGTGAGTTCAGGTCGTTTGAGCTACGGGACGATTCGATCCTCTGCGGGGCGGCCGCGCTCATCGCGAGTGTGGTGCAAGCGGCCCGGCGAACCGGGCGCTACGGGCTGTGGATTCTCGAAGCCGTGCCGGGAACGATCGGTGGCGCGTTGCGGATGAACGCGGGTACTGCGGAGGAAGGGATCTGGGATCGTGCCGTGTGGGCGGAGGCGATGTGGCCGGACGGCGAGATTCGGCGATTGACGCGAGAAGAGGTCAGGCCCCGCTATCGTGCGATCGAACTGGCGCCGGAGGCGATCTTTCTGCGCGCCGAGATCGCGGCGCCGCAGGGGGACGCTGGGCGCGTCGAAGAGGAACACCGCCGCCGGCGCGACGCCAAGCTCGAGGCGCAGGTCTACGACGAGCCGACCTGCGGGTCGACGTGGAAGAACCCGGATCCGCCGGCGCCGTCGGCCTGGGAGCTGGTGGACCGTGTCGGGCTGCGAGGAGCGCGCCGTGGCGGCGCACAGATCTCGCCCAAGCACGCGAACTTCATCGTCAACACCGGGGGAGCCCGGGCGGTCGACGTGGTGGAGCTGATGACCGAGACGCGCCGGCGCGTTCTCGAGGAGACCGGGATCGCGTTGGAGCCCGAGATTCAATTCTGGGGTTTTACGGACGACGTGCTTGCCGAGTTGGGGGCTCGGGATGAAGGGGCGTAGCGCGCTACCGCGTTTGGCTTTCGTACTCGGCCTGCTGGCGGTCGTTGCCGGTGTCGGGGGAGCCGTTTGGGGGCGACCGCTGCTGGCCGAGCTGAGCTATTTCAACGTGCGGCGGGTTGAGGTCGTCGGGTCTCATTGGCTGGCTCCCGACTCTGTGCTGCAGCTCGCCGCGATCGGGCGCCAGCGCTCGGTGTGGGAGGACTACGCGGTCGAGGAGCGGCGTCTGGTCGAACACCCGCTCATCGAAGATGCAAGGATCAAACGCGCGGGGCTGCACGGGTTGCGGATCGTGATAGAGGAAGTGGAGCCGATCGCACTCGTTGGCGTTCCGGACTTGCGGGCCGTTCGCGGCGACGGAACCCTGCTGCCGATCGACCCGACCGGCGCGTCGCTTGATCTGCCGGTCGTGGCCGCGGCGGGCCAACTTGGGGAGGATTCTACACAGCTGGCCGACGGACCGGCCTTGCGGGCGCTGACGATCTTCGCGCGCATGCACGATCTGGATCCGGGTCTGACGGCGATCGTCTCCGATTTCGCGCTGCTTCGGACGGAAGGATTGGAGGCGAACTTGGTGCTGTCACAGCCGGCCGAGCAGTTGGCGTTGCCGGTCGCGGTGGATGAGAAGCTGGTGCGCCGTGTGCGCGCGACGCTGGCGGACATGAGGAAACGGGGCGTGCGTGGAGGCGTGATCGATGCGCGCTACGCCGATCAAATTGTGGTGCGGAGAGGGCGGCCATGATTCGAACGAATTATCTCATTGGGGCGCTGGATATCGGCTCGACGAAGACGTGCGCGGTGATCGGCGAGCTCGTGCTGAATGGCGACAACTCGGCTCAGATCAAGGTTCTTGGGGTCGGCCAGGCGCGGCCGAACGGCGTGCGGCGCGACGCCGTGAGCAACATCGAGGAGACGACGGAAGAAGTCCGCCAGGCTTTGAAGCAGGCCGAGCTGATGGCGGGGATTCAGCCGCGCTCGCTCTACGTGGGCCTCTCCGCCGAGTATGTGCAGACCAGTACCTCGAGCGGTGTGGTGGCGATCGGCGACGACGAGATCGACGAGGCCGATGTCGATCGTGTGCACGCCGTGGCGCAGGCCGTGGTCGTGCCCCCTGATCGAGAGGTGCTGCACGTGATCCCCCAAGACTACGCGGTCGATCATCGCGGTGGTATTCAGCGGCCGATCGGGATGCTCGGCACGCGGCTGGAGGCGGAGGTGTTCATGGTGCTGGCGGCCGGCGCCGCCACCCGCAACCTCCGCAAGACGGTCGCGCGCGCGGGCTACGATGTGGCGCAGCTCGTTCTGAAGCCGCTGGCAGCCGGTCTGGCGGTCGTCACGGTCGAAGAACGAGAGGTGGGAAGCGCGGTGGTGACCATCGGCGGCCGAACGACGGAGGTCGCCATCTTTCACGAAGGCAAGATCCGTCACGTCGCCGTACTTCCATGCGGGGGCGTGAATTTCACCAATGACATCGTAAAGGGTCTGGGAATTCCCTACGTCGAGGCCGAACGAGTCAAGGAACGTTACGGCGTGGCCTCGACTCGACTGGTCGACGCCGACCAGCTCATCGAGGTCCCCGGCCCGGCCGCGGGAAGCCAGAAGCAGATGCCGCGCGAGCTGCTCGCCCACATCATCGAGCAGCGCATGGACGAGCTGCTGACTCTGGTAAACCAGGAGATCGAGGGCAGCGGCTACGCCAACCGCCTGGGCGGCGGCGTCGTGCTCACCGGGGGCGGCGCGAGCGTCGAGGGGATTCTGGAAGTGGGGAGCTCGATCTTCACGATGCCGGTGCGGTGCGGAACGCCCGGCACGGGGCTCGGCGGTTTGGCCGACTCGGTGCGTCGCCCCAAGTTCGCGACGTCGGCCGGGCTGTTGCTGTTCGGCGTCGAGCGGATCCGTGACGACCTGGGCAGTGGCCGCGGTGCGACCCGGCGGGCGCTGGCCAAAGTCTGGGACGGGCTGCGCGATTTCTTCTAACCAGGGGTCGAGCCTGGGGTGGCGTGGGTCGAGAGGGGACACGGTTTCGAATGCCCGACGTCGATGGTCCGTTTCCGGACCTCGGGGACGCCGGGGTTGAGCTTTGAGCACTGGTTGATCACTGCGGGCGCGACGGCGCCCCAACAGGGGAGGGGACGAGGATGATGATTCGTTTCGAGCTGGCTGAGACCCACGAGAACAGCGCCATGATGCGTGTGGTCGGTGTCGGTGGAGGCGGTAACAACGCCGTCAACCGGATGATCGAGGAGGATCTTCCCGGCGTCGAGTTCATCGCGGTCAACACCGATTGCCAGGTGTTGGGCAACTGTCGCGCGGCGGTCAAGGTTCAGATCGGCAAGAAGCTGACCCGAGGCCTGGGTGCCGGGGCCCGCCCCGAGATCGGGCGCCAGGCGATCGAGGAGAACAAGGACGAAGTGGTACAGGTTTTGCGCGGAGCTGACCTGGTGTTCGTCACCGCGGGCCTGGGCGGCGGAACCGGCACGGGCGCGGCCCCGATCATCGGTCAGTTAGCCCGAGAACTGGGGGCCCTGACCATCGCGATCGTGACGAAGCCCTTCGACTTCGAAGGGAAGAAGCGGATGCATCAGGCCGAGATCGGCCTGGCCGAGCTGCGCAAAGCCGTGGACACGGTCATCGTCGTCCCCAACCAGCGCCTGCTCTCCGTGGTCGGGAAAGGGACCAGCTTCCGGGAGGCGCTCAAGCGGGCGGATGAGGTACTGCTGCAGGCGACGCGCGGTATCTCGGATCTCATCAGTGTGACGGGTGATGTGAACGTCGATTTCGCGGATGTCCGGACCGTCATGGCCAATCGCGGCCCTGCTCTGATGGGGACGGGCCGGGCGCAGGGAGACAACCGTGCGCAGGAGGCGGCCCAGGAGGCGATCTCCTCGCCGCTGCTGGATGACATCTCCATCGCCGGAGCCAAAGCCGTGCTGATCAACATCACCGGCGGCTCGGACCTGACCATCGATGAGGTCAGCACGGTGAGTTCGATCATTCACGATACGGCCGGCGATGAGGCGGAGATCATATTCGGCACCGTGCACGATCCCAAGCTGGATCAAGAGGTCCGTGTCACGGTCATCGCCACCGGCTTCGAGCCGGCGCAGCAGAACGGCGCGCCTCGCGTGATCCGGCCGCAACTGGGAACGCGGCGTGCGCCGGCCGTCGCCGGCGTGGGCGCCGGGGAGCGCAGCCTGGTGGCGCTCGATTTCAGCGATCCGCGCGACCTGGAGATACCGACGTTCATTCGACGCCAGATGGATTGAGCGAGCACGGATCATGGCTGAGCGCGGGCCCGCGCTCTCAAAGGAACGTTTGCTTGTGCTGACGCACGATGGGTAGAGGCCTGTTGGCATTCGCGATTCTGGTTACCGCCGGGTTGACCCTGATCCTGGGCCGCCCGGCAAGCTCGGAGCGTCATGTCCAGACGCTGCCGCCGATCGTCGTCTCCAGGGGCGCGGCCGAGTCCACCGTCAGCGTCGACACCCTTCAGCGCGGCGAGGTGCTCGCCCTCGTCCTCTCCCGACTGTCTCTGCCGGGGCCGGATGTCGCCCTGGCCGTCGAAGCGCTTCGCGCGTACGCCAACCCGCGCCTGTTGCGGGCGGGCACGCCGGTGAGCGTTCAGCGGGCCGCCTGGGACAGCGTGATCGACGTCACGGTGCGGATCGATCCCGACCGGCAGGTCCGGCTGTTTCGGGATGAGTTGGGCTGGACCTCGGAGATGATCGAGCTGCCGATCCGCGTCGATACACTGGTGCTGGCCGGTTTGATCGATAACAGCCTGTACGAATCGATCATGGAGTTGCCGGCGCCGACGCTGGGCCAGCAGGAGCGGATCGAGCGGGTGATGTGGGGAATTTATCGCCCCTTCCAGTGGAGCATCGATTTCGGGATTGACATCCGCGGAGGCGACAGCTATCGAGCGGTTTACGAGCGGCGCGTGCGGCCGGACGGCTCGGTTCGTGACGCCCGCATCCTGGCGGCCGAGTTCGTCAACCGCGGCAAGGTTCACCGTGCGTACTGGCTGCAACCCCGGCGCGAGTACTTCGATGATGAGGGGAAGTCGATGCGGCGGGTGTTCTTGAAAGCGCCCGTCGATTTCCGCCGCATCTCCTCGCGCTTTAGCCGCCGGCGCTACCACCCCAGACTGGGCATCTATCGGGCCCACCTCGGAACGGACTATGCCGCCGACACGGGAACACGAGTCTACAGCACGGCGGACGGCACCGTGACGCGTGCCGGCTGGTGGGGCGGCTACGGTCGGATCGTCGAGGTCCGTCACGTCAATGGTTACCGGACGCGCTACGCACACCTGAGCTTCATCGCCAAAGGCATACGCCCGGGTGTCCGGGTGCGTCAGGGACAGCTCATCGGCCACGTCGGGTCCACCGGCCTGGCGACCGGCCCGCACCTGCACTATGAGTTCCTGCGTGACGGCGTGGCCATCGACCAGCGCCGCGTGAACCTTCCCTCGGGCAATCCGGTTGCGTCGGGCGAGCGCCCCGAGTTCGAGCGCCAGAGGGTGATGCTGGCCGGGCTGCTCGACGCGGCCGCGGGTTCGGTAAGCGGTAAACGGTAGGCGGCACGTGTGGCAGACGGTCGAGTGCACACCGTCTACCGTCGACAGCCAACGGTCCACCGTCCACGGCCCACCGTCTACCGAGGTTTGACAAATGGGCGCTTTTCTTCGCAGCTGGTCCTTGCGCCTCGGCCTTCTGCTCCTCCTACCGGCCGGCCTCTACCTTCCCTGGCGCCAGGAGCTCCTTTGGCGTAGCGGCGACGTCGTCGTTCCGATCCGGCCGCTTCGCTATCGGCTCGCTTGGGACCGTCCGTGGAACTCGAGGCTCGATGTCGGCCGGCTGACACTGGAGCTCGGAGTCCTGACCGTGATCGTGGCCCTGGCCTACCAGTTCGAGAGGGCACGCCGAACGCAGGGGGCCACCGTGCCGGCGCTGACCCTGACTTACAACGAGGCAGACTGGGAGTCCGAGAAGCGGCAGCTGGACGCCGGCGTCGATCCGGGCGCCTGTCCGATCTGTGAGCGAACGGGCTTTTACGGCCCTCGTGACGACGGAGCGGGCCGCCGTTTCCGGCAGTGCGTCTATTGCGGTCTTTTGCAAAACGTCGGCGAGGCCCCGATGCAGCTTCGGGCTTGTGTTCACGATTGCGGCGCGGTGGCGACCGTGGCCGGCGCGCCCATGATCACTTGGGTCGAACCTGACAAGAACTTCTACACCTGCGACGGCTGTGGCCGAGAGGTGGACGTGGATGTGAACCTCGCCACGGGCCCCCTCGATGATTCTGAGCACCCCTGGCGACGCGTCCCGCAGGGCCTGTCGCAGCGGGAGTACGTCCGCTTCTGGCTGACGAGTGGCGCGCCGGGACGCACTTTTCTCTGAGTGGGCGACTGGCCGGCGCGCCAGGGCGCCCGAACCGGGCCGCTGGAGGGCTGCTTGCGCCTCGACGCACGCCGGGGCATCGTGATCGCCTGTCGCATTGATCTTGGAGCGAAGATTCCAGTTCGGGTCTAGGTGACCGTATTCGAGTGGCTTCTTTTCGCCGCCGGCGCCGGTGCCATCGTCGCGTACGTCCTCTGGTGGATCCGCCCTCGCGAAGAACCGGTGCCCGGTCGCGGTTGGGTGGCGGCGCTGCGAGGGTCGGCACTGCTGCTCGCCTGGCTCATCCTTCTCAACCCATCGCTGCCCGTGGGGAGCGACGAAGATCGCCGGGGTGACGAGGTCGCGTTGCTCGACGCCTCGTACAGCATGTCTCGCCCCTTCGTCGACGGCGGGCCCAGCCTCTGGCAGCTGGCGGTCGATTCCGCTGCGCGCTTTGCCGGCGTCTGGCTGTTCGGTGAGCCGGTTCCGCGGTATCTGAGGCGCGATTCGCTTCCCGGCGGGCCTCTGTTCCGGCAATCGCGCCTGGGCCCGGCGCTGCGGGCCGCCGCCGACGCAGGGGCGGATCGCGTCGTCGTGATTACCGACGGTGCGCTGAGCGACGCAGCCGACGCCCAAGACGAGGCGCGTCGCCGCGGACTGGCGCTGTCGGTCGTTTCGCTGACGCCTGGCTACCCCCGCATCGGCCTCGCCCAGCTTTCGGCACCCGCCTGGGCCCAGGCGGGTGATACCGTCGAGATCCGGGCAGAAATCGTCGCCGCCGGGTCCGGCTGGGACAGCGTGCGAGTGGAGATCCTGGACTCTGACGGTAGGGTCGTGGCGGCCGAGAGAATCGCGGTCGCGGCCGCCGGTCGCTATGCCCCGGTGCGCCTCATGCTGGCGGCCCCTGGCGATTCCGGCGACTACCGATACCGGGCGCGGATCGCGCTGCCGCCCCCGACTCGCGATCCCGAGGTCCGCGATGACGTGCGTGCGTTCTACCTGAAAGTGTCCGAGCGTCCGGTTGGACCGGTCCTTGTGTCTCTCAGGCCCGACTGGGAACCGTCTTTCCTCGTCGCGAACCTCGACCGCCTGATCGACGTGCCCACCCAGGCCTACTTGTGGTTGACGGACAGTCTCGTAAGCCTGCCCAGCTTCGAGCACGTCGCTCCGGCGACCGTGCAGCGGCACGCCCGGGACGCGCCGCTTCTGGTGATCCACGGCTACGGGGCTGACGCTCCCGAGTGGGCCCGCGACATGGTGCGGGAGGCGCGCCGGCTGCTGGTGCTGCCGGCGGGGCCCCGCGCCTTCACTCTGCCCGGCTGGGATATCCGGGTCGGCGCTCCGGCCGGCGGCGAGTGGTACGCCACCGGCGGCCTCAGCGGGTCGGCGCTGGCCGTTGAGCTCGGCGGCCTCTCGCTGGAAGGGCTGCCGCCTCTGATGCGCGTTCGTCCGCTCGAGATCGAGGCCGACTGGGTGCCGCTCGTCGCGCGCCGCATGCGACGCGGTGAACCGCGGCCGGTCGTCATGGTGGGTCGGGCGGGAGAGCGGCGTTGGGCCCTCGCCGCTGGGGAGGGCTACTGGCGGTGGGCCTTTCGTCCTGGGCCGGGACGTCAACTCTACCGGCGATTGTGGACGGGTGTGGCAAGCTCGCTGATCGCCGAGGGTGGTGCCACCGCGCCCGGCCTCGAGCCGACCCAGCGAGTGGTCTCCTGGGGTGAGCCGCTGCGATGGGCGGTGCCGATCGAGGCCGACTCGCTAAAGGTCACGCTGGTCGACGCGGTGGGGGACTCGATCTGGGAGGGCCACGCTGCGGAGGGCGATTCGGTCGCGGCCCGCCTGCCTGCCGGTCGCTATCGATATCGTGCCCAGGCCTACCGTGAGGATCGAGTCGCCGCCACCGGGCAAGGGCCCGTGGAGGTCGAGGCCTACTCCGACGAGCTACGGCCTCGTCCCGGCTTCACCCGGCTGGAGGATGTCGAGGTGGATCGCGGGCGCACCGGCGCCGGCCGGGGTGGTCGGCGCGGCCTGGCGACGATGGGCTGGCCGTACCTCTTGCTGATCGCGGTCTTCTGTGCGGAGTGGGCGCTGCGCCGCTTCATCGGTCTGCGTTGACGAGGCGTCTGTGAGCAAAGCCCGCACCCTCGATCGACCCGCACAATTCCTCAAAGGAGTAGGTCCACGCCGAGCGGAGGCGCTGGCCAAGTTGGGTATCCACACGGCCCGCGACCTGATCTATCACGCACCGCATCGGTACCTGGACGCGACCGCGGTGACGCCGATCGCCAAGCTGGCTCCGGGGATGGAGGCCACGGCGATCGGCGAAGTCGTCTCGAAAGGGGTGATACCGACGCGCCGCGGGCTTCGCCTGTTCCAGGCGGTGATCCGCGACTCCAGCGGCTTGATCGAGTGCTCCTGGCCGGGTCAGCCGTTCCTCGATCGCGCGATCCGCAAAGGCGACAAGCTGCTCGTGTCAGGGCCCGTCCGCTTCTTCCACGGACGTCAGATTCAACCGCGCGAATTCACCGTTCTCGCCCGGGCCGGCGACACGGCGGCGGAAGAGGGAACGGTGTTCCCCGTGTACCCGGCCACGGCGGGTCTGACGCACCGCCAGATCCGGCATCTCATCGATCGGAACCTGGGTCTTCTGCTGACGGCGGTGGAGGAAGAGGAAGAGGAGATCGTCCCCGAAATGCTGCGGCGCCAGCTCAACCTGCCGAACCCGCGCCAGGCGCTGGAATGGCTCCACCGGCCCCCGACCCTGGCTCGCGCGGAGGAGGCACGTCGGCGTCTGGCTTTCGAAGAGCTCTTCGTGCTTCAGGTTCTCTATGCCCGGGCGCGGTACGCAAACCGCGAAACGCGTGTCGGCGTGGCGTTCGAGAGGAAGAACACGCTGGTCCGCCCCTTCGCCGAGGCACTCCCCTTCGAGCTGACGCTGGCGCAGAAGCGTGTGCTCGGCGAGATCTCCGCTGACATGTCCCAACCCCGGCCCATGAACAGGTTGCTGCAGGGCGATGTGGGCAGCGGTAAGACCGTGGTGGCCACCTTCGCGCTACTGCGGGCGATCGAGAACGGTTACCAGGCGGCGCTTATGGCGCCCACCGAGTTGCTGGCCGAACAGCACCTGACCACGCTCACGGAGCTGTTGGGGGATCTGCCGGTGCGGGTCACGCTGCTGCGCGGCGGCCTGCCAGCCGCGATGCGGCGCGAGGGGGTAGAGCAGATTCGCTCGGGGTTGGCACAGCTCGTGATCGGCACCCACGCGTTGATCCAGGAGAGCGTGGAGTTTCAGCGGCTCGGTCTCGCCGTCATCGATGAGCAGCACCGCTTCGGAGTGCGCCAGCGGCTGCAGCTTCGTCAGGCCGGTGCCCAGCCCGACGTTCTCGTCATGTCGGCGACGCCGATCCCGCGGACCCTCGCGCTCACCTTTTACGGCGACCTCGACATCTCGGTGCTCGATGAGCTCCCGCCGGGCCGGCGTCCCGTGCGGACCGTGCTGCGGCGCGACAGCGCGCGCGCCCGCGTCTTCGAATTCGTGCGCCAGCAGGTGGCGACCGGGCAACAAGCGTACATCGTGTATCCCGTTATCGAGGAGTCGGAAGCGCTGGACGTGCGCTCGGCGACCGAAGCCTACGAGCACCTCTCACGCGAGGTGCTGCCCGACCTGAACGTGGCTCTGATTCATGGCCGACTCTCCTCCGAAGAAAAGGATGAGACCATGCGCCGCTTCGTCGCCGGGCGCATCGATGTCCTCGTGTCGACCACCGTCATCGAGGTCGGGATCGACGTGCCCAACGCCACCGTGATGGTGATCGAAGGCGCCGAACGTTTCGGGCTCTCGCAGCTGCATCAGCTTCGCGGCCGCGTCGGTCGGGGTGGCGAGCAAAGCTACTGCATCGTCCTGCACGGAGGTGCCACGCCCCCGGAGCGGCTTCTCGTGTTCGCCTCCACCAACGACGGCTTCGAGATCGCGCGCGCCGATCTGCGTTTGCGTGGCTACGGCGACTTCTTCGGCGCCCGGCAGCATGGGCTCCCCGAGTTCGTCTTCGCCGACCTCGAGCGAGACGAGGCGCTGCTCCACGCCGCCCGCGACGCGGCCGCCCGAATCATCGCGGCCGACGCCGAGCTGACTCGGCCGCAGCACGCGGCTCTGGGAAGGGCACTCCGTACGAAATACCGGGAACGGCTGGGGCTCTATGAGGTGGGATAGCTAACTGTATAACCTTTTGTATAACAATAGGTTAAGTAATATCATCTGAAGTAGTACCGCAAGGCCAGCTCGCCCGGTGCGGCGCTCAGCCGCAGCTTGCTTTTCTCGGAATCCGGCTCGTAGGGGATGTCGCCGGGACGGCCCTTCTTCTGGAAATCGACGATGAAGAGCAGCACGCTGATGCCGAAGCTCACCTCGGCGCCGATGAGGCTCCAGCGAGCCGTCCGGTCCTTCGACACCACGTCTTGGAAGAGTGATTCGAGCTGCGGGTCGGCGTAGGCTCCGTTGTCGGTCAAGGCCCGGCAGTTGTCGGGGTCCGCCAGGCAGGCGGCCTCGAGCTCGGCGAATCTATCTTCGGCCTCCTCGTGAACGAGCGCCGCCATCGTGCCGAGCCCTATGGCGGTGGCCAGGGTCAGCCATTTCGTCACGCTCACCCACTTTCCGTACCGGGGGAGGGGAAGGAAGCTGCCGGTCGCCTCGGGCGTGGAGGCGCTATTGGCGAGCGCCGCAGTCAGGGTGGAGTCGGCCGCCGGGAAGAGGGTGGCGGTTCCGGCATCTGCCGTTGCCGAGCGGACCTCGAGTTGAGCCAGGGCGGGCTCGGTTGTCAGCGCCAGGGCGAGAGCGAGGGCGACGGTTAGCGTGTGCTTCATCTCAGCTCGACCACTTTTCCACGAAGGCCTGAACTCAGGGCTCCACCGCCTCGGCCGTAGATCGGGACGACGATGCGTCCTTCGTGCACGACGGCCGGCGACTCGATCGAGCCGCCGAGTGCGATGTCCCAGATGGGCCAGCCGGCCCGATCAAAGAAATATAGTGTACCTTTCAAAGATCCTATCAGCAGCCCGTTGCGAACGACAGTGGGCGCCGCGACGACGCTGGCGCGCGCTCGGGCGATGATGTCGGTCGAGCCACCCTCGAGCGTGAACCGTATGAGATCGCCCGCGCGTGTCACGGCATAGCCGTACGGCGACGCCAGAACGGGACCGGCGGGGAAGCTCTGGAAGCCGGAGGCCTTCCATACCAACTCCAGATCGGGGAGGCTCCAGGCGAAGAGAGACCCTTGTTCCGTCGCCAGGTAGAGCGTGGAACCGTCGCTCGCCGCCTCGCCGACGAAGATCTCCGGGCAGTGTGCAGCGGCCTGGCGCCGCCCATCACGGCGGTTGACCACGAACAGGCTGTCGTAGGCGACATAGACGACCCAGCCGTCGAGGACGAGCGGCCCAGCGCTGGGAGCGCGCTTGAAGCGAACCTGCCAGAGAGGTTCTTTCTCCTCTTCGCCGGCGAGGAGTGCGACCAGAGAACCGAGGTCGGTGGCCGCGTAGAGGGTGTCGCCCGCGAGCGCGAGCGGAGCGCGAACCGAGGGAAAACGCCGGTGCCAGAGGTCTCCTCCCTCGATCAGGCTCAGGGAGCGCAGCCGTCCCTTGTCTTCGGTCGCCGTGTAGATGACGTCACCGACCAGCACGGGGGAAACCGGGGGGCCATCGAGCCGGCGTCGCCAGAACATCGAGCCGTCCTGGCGGCTGAGCGTTTGGATGTTGCGATCGGCCGTGGCGGCGACGATCACCTCGTCGGTAACCACGAGCATGCCGCGAATCCCCGATCCGAGCGAGGCGGTCCACAGCACCGTGGGCGGCTGCTCGCCCACCGCCTGGTTGGCGAAGGGGGCGCGCGTGTTGTTTCCCAGGTAGGTCGGCCAGAAAGCGCCGGCGTCCACGGGAGCCGGACGGGGCCGGTGCACGCAAGAGAGTGCCAGCGTCGCCGCCAGCACGGCCGCGAGGGTCGGCACGGGTGGTCGTCGGCGTTTGACACCCCAGACGGTCCCCTCTAGTTTCGGCGCCCGAGCCAGCGGTCCTGCCGTTGACGAGAGCGCCGGGCGGGCGCTGGGACTCGGGTACGTGACGTGGCCTCCTCTCGACACCTTCTCGAATTCCGGTAGATGACGCGCGAAGTCTACATCAGCCAGCTGGCCGACCATGTCGGCCAAGAAGTCACCCTGCAAGGGTGGTTACACAACAAACGCTCGAGCGGCAAGGTCGCGTTCCTGATCGTACGCGACGGGACCGGGATCGTGCAAGCGGTGCTCAGCCAGGGTGACGTTGCTCCCGTGGTCTGGGAACGGCTCGAGACGCTTTACTACGAGTCCAGCCTCAGGGTGACGGGAAAGGTGCGGCAAGATTCGCGCGCCCCCGGAGGCTTCGAGATTTCGGTCAGCGATCTGGAAGCTGTCGGCCCCTCTTCCGATGACTATCCGATCCAGCTGAAGGAGCACGGGATCGACTTCTTGCTCGAGCACCGCCACCTCTGGCTGCGGACGCCGCGCCAGGTGGCGATCATGCGGGTGAGAGACGAGGTGGTCAAAGCGATTCGCGATTTCCTGTACGACCGCGGCTTCGTCAACGTGGACTCGCCGATCCTGACCGGCGCGATCGGTGAATCGGCGGGCACCCTCTTCTCGACCGAGTATTTCGACCTGGGCACGGCCTATCTCGCCCAGACAGGACAACTCTACGTCGAGGCGGCGGCGGCGGCGCTGGGCCGAGTCTACTGTTTCGGCCCGACCTTTCGAGCTGAGAAATCGAAGACGCGCCGTCACCTCACCGAGTTCTGGATGCTGGAGCCGGAGATCGCCTGGTGCGATAGTGAGTGCAATATGCGCTGGCAGGAGGAGCTGGTCAGCTACGTCGTGGCGCGGTCGCTGGAGCGCTGCCGCGCAGATCTGGAGGGGCCACTCGAGCGTGATCTCTCGCGGCTCGAGTCGGTCAAGCCGCCGTTTCCGCGGCTCTCGTACGACGAAGCGGTGGAGAAGCTGCGCTCCTCCGGCTCGGGCATGCAGTGGGGGGATGACCTCGGAGGTGAGGACGAGACGCTGATCGCCGCGGACTACGAGGCGCCCGTGTTCATCTACAACTACCCGAAGGCGGCCAAGGCCTTCTACATGAAGGAGAATCCGGCGGACCCGCGCACCGTGCTGTGCGATGATCTCATCGCTCCGGAGGGGTACGGCGAGATCATCGGTGGGAGCCAGCGCGAGGACGACTACGACAAACTCTTGGCGCGGATTCGCGAGGAGAAGCTACCGGAGGAAGCCTACCACTGGTACCTCGATTTGCGACGGTTCGGAAGCTTCCCACACAGCGGCTTTGGCCTGGGTCTGGAGCGAACGGTGGCCTGGATCTGCGGCGTACGCCACATCCGCGAGACGATCGCCTTCCCGCGTACGCTCAACCGGCTGTATCCTTGATCGGCGGTTGTTCGCGGTGCCGGTACGCCGTGGATGATGCTCAGATCTCCAGATTCTCAATGTCCAATTCTCAATGTCCAATGCTCGATTCTCACGCACTCGGGAGTCGAGTCTTGAACATTGGAGATTCGGCGTTCGCCCGTCGCCGCCCCAGAGCTATCCCTCCGGCTCTTCGCTCTCTTTGATCTCGTCCCAGAGCGCGTCCAGCTCCGCCAGCGCTGCCTCCCCGAGCTCCAGCCCGCGCTCTCCAGCCAGAGCGATGAGGCGCGCGAAACGGTTCGCAAACTTCACGTTCGCCTTCTTGAGAGCGGTGCCGGCGTGGAGCTCCACGAGGCGAGCCACGTTGACGCAGGCGAACAGCAGGTCGCCGATCTCCTGCTCGAGGGCCTCGCGGTCGTGGCTGTCGAGCAGCGCCGCGACCTCTTCCACCTCTTCGCGGACCTTGGCGAAAGCCTCGCGGGCGTGATCCCAGTCGAAGCCGATGCCGGCGGCGCGGTCCTGCAGCCTCTGGGCGCGCGCGAGCGGATCGAGCCGTTTGGCCAGGCCGTGAAACACATCGGAGGCTTGGCGTTCGTTGGCCTTCTCCGATTCCCAGTGGGGCCGTTCTTCCGCCTCCCCGTACAGGTGGGGATGGCGACGCCGCATCTTCTCTTCGAGGGTTGCCACCACCTGGGCGGCGGTGAAGGCCCCGCGCTCCTCGGCGAGCACGATCTGAAAGGCGACGTTGAGCAACAGGTCGCCGATCTCTGCCCGCAGGATCGCGTCGTCCGCGCCCTCGAGAATCGCGTCGGCCAGCTCCAGCGACTCCTCGAGCAGGTAGGGCGTGAGAGAAGCCGGCGTCTGGGCGGCATCCCAGGGACAGCCGGCACGGAGGAAGCGCACGAGATGGAGGGCGCGATCGAGGGTGGGGGTCGCGGCTGGGGCGCCGGCGGGGTCACTCATGTTCGGCGTTTCTTGCAAAGGTTCTGGCGGCCGTCTATACTCACGACGCGTAGCTCTCGATGGATAGACGAGATATCTCGACGGCGCGCGCCTGGGTCGACGTCGACCTGGGTGCGCTCGTTGCAAACTACGACAGCCTGGCCCGCCGGGCCAAGCCGCGGGCCGGTTTGCTGCCCGTCGTCAAGGCGGATGCCTATGGCCTCGGCGTCTGTCCGGTGGTCAGGGCTTTGGAATCGCGCCGGCCATGGGGCTATGGGGTGGCGGCTCTGGCCGAGGGGATCGAGCTGCGGGAGAAGGGTATCGACCGGCGCCTCGTCCTCTTCTTCTGCACGCCGGACGAGCTGGATGGGGCGGTCGAGGCCGAGATCACGCCGTGCATCGGGGATCTCGAGGCGCTGGACCGCTGGAGGTCGTTGGCCCGTCGAGCCAGGCGCCGCCTGCGGTTTCACTTGGAGATCGACACGGGAATAGGCCGCTGCGGCTTTCGCTACGACGACCGAGAGCGCTGGCTGCCGCGCGTGCTCGACGCCTGTGAGGCCGACCTCGAGTGGGAAGGGACGCTGACGCACTATCACTCGGCGGACGAGCCGGACGCGGCACCCACGCGGGAGCAGTGGGAGCGGTTTCGGGAGTGTCTGGCCGCCTTCCCCGAGGGGGTCGGCGGGGT
>JABAOD010003869.1_pt6 | contig 15903 bp, 16 predicted proteins | sample 7062151 | NCBI WGS metagenome assembly JABAOD01 (sample SAMN14538626, study PRJNA623070) | marine sediment metagenome | biome: marine biome [ENVO:00000428]; feature: marine pelagic biome [ENVO:01000023]; material: deep marine sediment [ENVO:00002113] | place: India: Gulf of Khambhat ... | reverse complement strand
GCGCTACCCGAAAAGCCGTCTATCGCCGTACTGCCTTTCGACAACTTAGGTGGCGAGCCCCAGCAGGAGTATTTCAGCGATGGGATCACGAATGACATCATTACTGATCTCTCCAAGTTTCACGATCTGCTTGTCGTCGCCAGTAACACCGTCTTCACCTACAAGGGCAAGCCTGTCAAGGTCCAGGACGTGGGTCGCGACCTCGGCGTGCGTTATGTGTTGGAGGGCAGTGTCCAAAGGGCCAGTGAAAAGGTGCGCATCAATGCCCAGCTCATCGATGCTGCCACGGGACATCATCTGTGGGCGGAGCGCTATGAGCGTCACCTAAAGGATCTTTTCACCCTGCAAAATGAGATTGTGCAAACGATTGTGAGAAGCTTGGCGGTCAAAGTGCAGACAATGGAGCGCGAGCGCACGATGCGCAAAGAGACGGATAACTTAGAGGCCTATGATTATGTGCTTCGCGGGCGGGAGTATTTTTCTCGCACTACACGGTCGACCAACATAGAGGCACGCAAGATGTTCGAGCGGGCGATCGAGCTCGATCCGCACTACGCGGCTGCCTACGCCGGGCTCGGTTGGACGTACCGTCAAGCCGTAGGTCACGGCTGGACCGAGTTTCCGAATCAGGCGCTGCAGCAAGCGCACGATCTCGCGCAGAAGGCCCTAGACATCGAGGAGTCTGCCGCTGCTTACCGCCTGCTCGGGTACATCTACCTTATTCAGAACCAGCACGATCTGGCGAGCCAAGCATCACAACGCGCAATCGAGCTCAATCCGAACGATTGGGATAGCCTTGCTATCTTGGCTTCAGTCCTGCTGTATACGGGCCGAGCCGATGAGGCCGTAAAGATGTTCGAAACCGCGCTACGCTTCAATCCTGCTCTGGGCGCAGACAGACTGTTCGAACTCAGCCTTGCGTATTACCTTCGCTCGCGATACAACGACGCCACAAGAATCTTGGAGCAGGGCGTAAGAAGAAATCCCGATCACCCGTTCCTTTACATCGCGCTAGCGGCGGCCTATGCGCAGGCGGGCCGCTCGGACGATGCCGCACGTTCGGCCGCATCGGTTCGTCGTCTCCATCCTTTTTTTGAGGTTGCTTCGTTCGGCACTCGGTTTCGCAACCCGCAGGATCGTGAGCGTATCATCGACGGGCTTCGCAAAGCGGGACTCAAGTGACGCGCGGTAGGTAGTAGGACGCCCGACAACTCGCCTGTACGCGAAGCGAAGGATTGCCAAGGGGGGTAACGAGCTGAGCAGCAATTGCCGCTACTGCTGAGGCTTGCCCACCTTAGCCCGGGGCATCTCGTGCTTCTTGTCCCAGTTGGCTTCGGCCTTCTTTGTATTTTCGTGTGTGTTCCGCCGAAACTTGTCGTGTGCACCTTTACTGAAGTACAGGTAGAGCTTGCCGTCAACGATGGTCCAGGCCTCAGGGTCGGCAATCGCGCGCTTGCCAAGAGCCAACCCCATCGAACAAAGGCCGCCGAATCGCGGGGCGTAGCGTTCCGGGTTGGAGGCAAACATGTCGCGGTGAGCAGCATTCGCAAAATACCACTGGGCATCGTTCCACGAGAACGCAAACTCCGATTTGCCTTTAGTCGCTTGCGCCTCGGTAAAATACGCCACGGTGTCATATCCTTTTATCGCCACATTGTCCGGCCCGGTACTAACCGTCTTTTCCGCGGCCGTCACTGGCGTAGCCACTGCAATGGCCATCAAGAACCCTGCAAGGCTCCACGCCGCAGCCTTTGTGAGCTTTATCATGCGAACCTCCTCATGTCTGATGGCATCGAGCGTATACGGTGCGCCGCTGGTGTGGACAAGTCAACCCGTGATGTTCAGGTGAATAAACAGCGGACGGGCCAGGTCCTTCCGGAATCCGAACGATACCGCATCGAGGCAGTGATTCTACCAACGGACTTTAGCGACTCTCGCGTGACACTCAAGCCGGCGGCGCAACCGTGAGCCGGCCGGAGACGCCGTGCTTCTCGATGAGGCTCGCCACAAATCCACTCGCTTTCGCCTCTTCCACGAAGTCGCGCAGAAACGCGGCGGCAGCCTTGCGATCGGGTTTGGTGCCGATGGCCTGTTGCACGGCGGTGAACTTACCGTCCAGGATGCGTGCCCCCGGGAGCTTCTTCACGTCTTCGACCAGACGCGGACGAAGCCCGGCCAAGGCCTCCAGCTTCTCCTCGACAAAGGTGGTGAAGGAGCCATCCAGGCCTTTGGCCATGACCAGCGTCGCGTGCTTGATGTTGTCCTCAAGCCAGAGCCCATAGGCGCTGCGCGCGGAGACAGCGATGCGCACCCCCTCACGATCGACCTCGTCCACGCGCTGGATCGGCGATCCCGCCGGTACCAGGTAGGTCGCCTCGATCTCCACATAGGCGGGACTGAAGGCGATGGTCTTGGCACGCTCGGGCTCGGCGCCGATGTTGCCGATGTCCCAGACATCTTCCACGGCGGCATCCGCGAGCTCGCCCGGGGTCTTGAACGGCACGAGCTTGAGCGGAACGCCCAAGCGCTCGGCGATCGCGCGGGCCATGTCAGGCGAGACACCGTCCGGATCACCCTCCGGTGTGCTGCCCGTAACCAGCAGAAAATTGGACATGTTGATACCGGCGCGAAGGACGCCGGTGGGTGCGAGTTCGGCACGTACTTGTTCGAGCATGGGTCATCGTTCCTTTTTGTTGGGGCCCATACCCTATTACCGATCCGGGCGAGAGTCCAGACTGCGCTGTAAGCGGCCCTCAGGGATGACCATGGTTCCAGGCCCCAACCAGCGCTGCACGCTGTCATCGCTCAATGCGGACGATGACGGGTTGCGGTTTTTTCACCCTGCTTTCGCTCCTTTCTGGAGCATCCGTTTCTCGTCTATAATCGCTCGCCATGGCTTGGGCCCTTCGCTGTACCAAAACCAACGGATCGAGACAGGCAATATGACGGCAAACAATGTGCAGCCACCCTTAAAGGTCTACTGGCAGCCGGGCTGCTCGAGCTGCCTCAAGACCAAGGAATTCCTCATTGCGAACGGGGTGGAATTCGAGTCGATCAACGTGCTCGAAGACGAAAGGGGCTTCAAGGAGCTCGCGGCGTTGGGTGTTAAGCTTGTTCCGATCGTAGCCCGCGGTTCCGATTGGGCCAACGGCGCGGTCTTCCGCGACGTCGCCCGGGTGGCGGGGTTCGAATGGGGCGGGCATCAGATGCTGCAGCCGCAGGAGATGGTCGCCCGGATCAACGGCATTCTCAGCGCCGGCCAGCGTTTCCTCGCCCAGATTCCAGAAGCCAAGCTGGACGACATGCTCCCTGGGCGCCCACGTTCATACCGCCAGCTCGCCTATCACATCTTCCAGATCCCCGACGTCTTCCTGAACCGCGTCGAGCACGACGCGCCGTATACGTATGAGGCGTTGATCAGCAAGCTGCCCCCTGACATAAAGACCAAAGAGGATCTATTGAACTACGGGGCCAGTGTGCAGTCGCGGTTGAACGCCTGGTGGGAGAGGTTAGGTCGTGAAACCGATTTTAGTCAGCCTGGCAAGGTCTACTACGGCGACGTCAGCTTGCACGAGGTCCTCGAGCGTACGGCCTGGCACTCGGGCCAGCACACACGTCAGCTTATGCTCACGCTAGAAAAACTAGGGATTACGCCGAACCAGCCGGTGACAGACGCCACCTTCGCCGGCTTGCCAATGCCGAATAATGTCTGGGACAACGAAAAGACGTGGGATTGATGCGATCTTGAGTGAAGGCGTCGGCTTTTTTATGGAACTGCTGGTTTCAAAATTCGTAAATCAGCTTGAAGAATAACCTATTGGCGCGTTCGCCAGCGCCTGCGCCGTAGGCGCGACCGGCTTTGAAGCTACCGGCGATGATATCCATTTCCAGATCCTCCCACTTCCGTAGCTGTAGCACCAGACTGACTTCCTCGCCGATGTCTTTGCTTTCGCCTGTCGGTTCGGCGTCGATGCCCGTGTCACGTAGGAACGGTGCAGCGTCCACTTGTCGGAAGCGGTGGTAGCCCAGGGTAAAACGAGTACCGGTGTGCACCGGCAATCCAAAGGTCAACGTTACGATGCGCAGGTTGGAAAGCTCGGGTCTAAGCACCACCCCGTACTCACGAAACTCCTCATCCTTGTCTTGCAAACCGGTCTGGCGAAAGGTGCGATCGGTGTTATCGTTGAGATCGTCGTCACCGGAGCCGTAGGCATAGAGCAGCTTCATCGTTGGACTGCCCCGCAGCGGCAACGTCCAGTTGGCGCCAAGGTCTGCCGCCCAACCGCGGACACGACGTTGCTGTGTGCCGGTTACACGACTGAATCCCGGCGCGTCATCTTGGAGCTCGAGCAAGGTCTCCTCACCGCGCACGACGACGGCGTCCGCGCGGTACCTGAGCGTGTCGCTTCGCGCCAGGCCAAAGGCGCCGGTGGCACGCAACCCGGCCCAGGTCAAATCCGCATCGGCTTCATCTATTCGCACGTTCTCGATAACGCTGCCTATGGGCGGCGTGTCCGAATCGTCGCGTTGGGCTAGAAAGAACCCCTTGAGAGCAAGTCTTTCCGACGATATCCAGTTCGCATAGCCGAGCAGGCGCATGACATCTTTTTGTTCCGGGTCGATAAAGTCCTCGTTTGTGGAGAGACGACCTAGCTCTTCGGCGACACCGACGTAAAGGCGCCACGGCTCGCGCGTGTAATAGAAACGGGCGGCGTCGAGATCTTCATCCCACCACCAAAGCCGTGGCTCGAAGAAATTCTGACGACCAATTTGTACGGAATAGTTACTATCAAACACCCGCTTGAACAACAACCATATTTCACCGCGTTCGATAGCTTCCTCTGATATGCGCGGTGTGTCGTCGTCAAAAACGACCTGGTTGGCAACAAGCTTGATCTCGCCAAACGCGAGAAACCGGTCGTGCCGATAAGACAGCCCCAACTGAACCTCCTGCTCGGACTCCCGCACGTCGTCACGCGGCCGTTGCCCGAGCGCGATGTTCTCCAGCCAGTCGACTTTGAACTCGAACTCACCTTCGAACTCGAGTCCCGGTTCGGCGGAGGGCTCGAGGTCTGCTTCGGCTCCCTCTTCCGGCAACTCGGCCCGGCGTCGCGCCCGGGTCTCGGCGCGAGCGACGATGATATTGGGACGGGCCTTTTCAGTGACGATCGATGGCGCGGTCATCGTGTGGCTATGGGTGGGCGGCTTGTAGGGGGGCAGAGGATCGAACGTGCCACTGCGCGGGCTGGCGGTGGCGAGACCGACAATGAGTAATGAGAGGCAGCCGAGCGCTCGGATACACGTGCGCCCTAGAGGTTGACGTGTGCGCAAGGGCGTGTATCTGACTGAGTAAACATAAGTCCGCTCGGCCAGGGATGTGACGACGTCGGGACCACGCTAGCGTACAGCAGATAGCTTCTGCGATCATCGGTCATGACGCGATTGCGAGAGCAGGACGGTGAATGTGCTGCCCTTTCCGGGTATGCTTGTAACGTCGATATCGCCACCGTGGGCACGGACGAATGCCAGCGCCAGGCTCAAACCCAAGCCATTGCCGTATTCCGANNGTTCCTCGGCCGATATACCCACGCCCGTATCCTCGATCGACAATTTGACCTGTTGACCCTCATCGACCAGCTTGATCGTCACGCGACCGCCGGCCGCTGTGTATTTCAGGGCATTGTCCAGAAGATTCGCCACGACCCGTTGCAACCGCTGCAGGTCGCCCTTGATCCGACATTGCCGCGGCAAGTCGGTAGTGAGCGCTATCTTTCTGTCCTCAGCGACAGTCTGAAAAAGATCGCAGGCATCGACGACGACGTCGACCAGGTCGAATTCGGAAATCTTCAGTTTGGCTGCCCCAGATTCCGCCTCGGCAATATCCAGCGTGGTGTTAATCATCTCCAGCAACCGGTCACATTCCTCAGTGGTGTTGATTGCCAAAGCTTCCCACTCTGCCTTTGAGCCGTTGCTGGTCAACGCCATCTCCGCAGACGCGCGGATCCGTGCGACCGGGCTTCGGAGATCGTGCGCCAGGTTATCGGTCATTTCACGCATCCCGAGGATCAGCGCCTGAATCCGGTCGAGCATCCTGTTAAACGCCTGCGCCAACCTGTCGAGCTCATCGCCTCGGTACCCGGGAGTAACCCGTCGGTCCAGGGCACCGTCTGCAATTACCGTCGCTGTGCGCGTGACGTCCTCGACGCCGCGCAATGCCCGCCGCGCCATGAACCAACCGATTAGGCCGCCGAGCACGACGACAGCCGTGAGCACGACAAGGAAGCCTGTGAGCAAGGTCGCGAGGAATTCCTCATCGTCTTGCAGAGATTCCCCGATCTCAACCACCATCTCAGGCCCGATGGCTCCATAGACGATACGCACCTGATGATCGCGCCCGGGCAATGTCAGGGTTTTCAGTATCGGCTCGTCTCCCGAACTCAATCGGAGCAGTTCTGTTCCCGGCGCGCCCAGTCCTGTCCAAGCCGAAAGATCCGTCGACATAAGCTGATGGCCGTTGGCTGCCCACAAACGAATGAACACGTCGCTGGCTTCCGCGCCTTGTGTCTCGATTGCCATCTCCGCCTTGACCCGCTCGAGACCGCCGAGCCGCATAAAGGCGGCGAACTCCTCGATGTCCTGTTCCAGATCGTCGTCCGTGCGTTCTTGCACGACGGCCACCATCAATGCATAAACCAGCGTAAAGGCGAGAATGGAAGACGCCGCAAAGATGCCCGCGTACCAGAGGGTCAGGCGCAGCGCCAGTGTGCTACGCACGCTACGGAGCGTCTTTAAGAACATAGCCCGTCCCGCGCACGGTATGAATCAGGGGCGTGTCGAAGCCCTTGTCGATCTTGTCGCGCAAGCGGCAGACTCTCGACTCCACGACATTGGTTTGCGGATCGAAGTTGTAGTCCCAGACATGCTCCATGATCATGGTCTTGGAAACGACTCGCCCGGCGTTGCGTGCGAGATATTCGAGCAAAGAGAATTCCCGCGGCTGCAGGTCGATCTTTTTGCCTGCGCGCGTCACCACGCGCCTGAGTAGATCGATGGAAAGGTCCCCGACCGTGATCCCGGTGGGTTCCGGGGTATCGCTCGCTCGCCGAATCAAGGCTTGAACGCGCGCCAGCAGTTCAGAGAAGGCGAAAGGCTTGGTGAGGTAATCGTCACCCCCCGCTTGCAGCCCTTCGACACGTTCATCGATTGATCGCTTGGCACTCAGAATGATAACCGGCAGCTTGATGCGTCGCCGCCGTAGCTCATCGATGATGGAAAGACCATCGAGGCCGGGTAGCATGATGTCGATCACGGCGGCGTCGTAGGATGAACCGAGCGCCATTTGCAGTCCGAGCTTGCCGTCGCTCGCGTGCTCGACAACAAAGCCCGCCTCCCGCATTCCCTTGCTAACGAAGGCAGCGATCTTGGGATCGTCTTCGATTAGCAATAGACGCATTGTGAGGCCGCTCCTCTATTCGAGCTTGCGTTTGCACGTTGCACCCATACCGTGACGCTGAGTTGCGCCCGTTTAACGCGGGCGACTCGGCACGACCCGTGCCGCTAGATTGACTTTAAAAGACAGCCCAAGCCTTGTCTACAAACCGGCACGGATTCCGGCCGTAGATTGCCAAATGGTCATGTTCCGATCATCACTTGGCCATGTTCGGATCATATCGTGGTCAGGTTGGCCGAGTAGTCTGTTCGCTCCTGACACAGCACGGCATTTCCTGCCGTGGCGACCAAGGAGGCATTAAGATGAGAATGCATAACTTTCCCGAAAGGCCACAACCCATCACACGTTCGATCCCGAGTGCCGCATTGTCGGTGTTGTTTGCTGCCGCATTGGCCACAGCGGCGCCGCTCAGTTTAGCGGACGATCACAATGAGATCCCCTTCGACGTAGCGAATATCTTCTTTGAGCTCAACGACACTGATGGCGACTTGGGCATTCACGCGCTCATCGATGGAGAACCCTGGAAGGAGCTCGAAATCGAGGGTCCGTACGAACGTGAGCTTCTGAATATCAGGGTCAAAAGCCGCTTGCGGCGGCAAGGCTTGACTGAAATCTTCTTCGAGAGCGCCGAGCCATCTTTTGACGAGCTCCCGCACAGAAGGTTCTTCCGTCGGTTCCCTGAAGGGGAATACGAGATCGAGGGCGAGACCCTTGACGGGCATGAGCTGCAGAGCGTGGCCATGGTCACGCACGTAATGCCCGCCCCACCGCAGGTCACCGTCAACTTGATACCCGCGGCCGAGGACTGTGACGCAGTGCTGCCGATGGTTAGCGAGCCGGTCACCATAAGGTGGGCTCCTGTGACGGAATCACATCCCGAGATAGGGAGGACGGGAGAACCGATCGAAGTTGTCAACTATGAGGTTGTCGTCGAGATCGACGAGACACCATACAGGAGCAGCACGATCCTTCCGCCCGACGCAACGTCGTTCGGGGTTCCGTCGGAAATCCTCGTTTTAGGCGACGAGGTGAAGTTCGAGGTTCTGGTCCGCGAGGCCAGCGGAAACCAGACAGCCGTCGAGAGCTGCTTCGTGCTAGCGGACTAGTGTTCCGGAGTAAGACGCATGTGATTGAGGGCTCCATTCGCCTCTCGCAATACCTGCGACAAGGCGAATGGAGCCTCAGCTACCAGGACTCACGCGCAGAGAAAACGATGAAGACTCGAGTGCTCTTAGTACTTCATATGCTTTGCCTGGCGGTGAGTTTGCTCATGTTGTCGACGCCAATCGAAGCGTGGGAAACGTCGGCGGTCAATGAGGCGAGGCCTCAGGGTGTTGGGGGGATTGACCTAGTCTGGTTCGCCGACGGTCACCTAACCGTTCGGGCGCAAGACGTTTCTCTGGGCGAGTTGCTTGACGAGATTGCCCGTAAGAGCGGCCTCACTATGGTCCGGCACATAGCACTGGAACAGAAGGTCACCTTGGAATGGCATCGCGTTTCGCTGGAGCAAGCATTGCGGCGCATCTTGCGCCATCGCAGTTTCGTCTTGGAATACGCCGTTGCGCAACCCCGAACCCTGTGGGTCTTACCACAGGGTGACGAATCATATGCTGCTCAAGCCGGGATCGTTGAGAGTAAGAACGCCACGTCCCCCGGAAACGATGCCGCCATGCAGCTCTCAAGATTGCAGGCAACTCTAAACAGTGGGGATGCCGAACTGCGAGAAGAAGCGGCTCTGGAACTCGGCGAAAGCGCTCACGCGGACACGGTGGTGTCTCTGACATTGGCACTGGCTGACAGAGATGAAGATGTGCGGGAAGCCGCTGTCATTTCTCTTGCCGAGATCGGAGGTGCCGAGGCCGTGCAAGCCTTGGCTATCGCCTTGCGCGATGAAAACCCGCGTGTTCGGGAAGAGGCGGTTGACGCGCTGGGCGAGATCGGCNNGCTGCCAGTGAAGTGCTCGACGAGCTGAGGGGCGCGACCCAATGACACCCCTCGACGAGACTCTTGAGCTTACTACCTGTGCAGGCGGATGCAGATAAGACGGCACACCGTGAACGAAATAGATCGACGGCCAGGAAAGCGCGTTACTGGTGGTCAAGACCACAATGATCAAGAGTCCTCTGATACCAGTACGCGGCCGAGCACGTCACATCGCCGTCTGTACATAGAGGTCACCGAGAATATGATCGCTGCGAACGAGGGCAGCGCTTTCCCCAGACGTCTCTTCGAACAGCTTTCTGATCTTCACGTGAAGTGCACCGATCCGGATTGCCGGGATGGCGGCGTCTTCTTGAGCCCGATTATTCGGGAAATGCTTCAACACGAGGAAACGAAGCAATTATTTGTGGAAATGTGCCCAGGGCGGGTGCGCGTGCCCAGCAACCGGATAGTCTGGGTTCGGTGCCAGAAGATGTTCTGTATCAAGGTGCTGCTGGTCTAGTCCTTATGAGTAACTATTAACGGTTCACGGTACTACCACGGTACTACAAAGATGCAACATGTTCGCGCATGCGACGGAGCGTGCGGGTATCCGGAAGTCTCCCAAATCCCGCGCCCATGTTGTCGACCAAATGCTTAGGATTGCTGGTCGCCGGAATCACACACGTGACCGCAGGATGGGCAAGAATGTATTTCAGCGAAAATTGCGCCCAGCTCTTGCAATCGAACTCGCTCGCCCAGGCAGGCAATGGTTTTCCCTTGACCCGTCTGAACATGGCGCCATTCTGAAAAGGCCTGTTGGCGAGCACGGCGATACCCTTGTCGGCGGCCAACGGCAACAACCGGCGCTCAGCGTCGGGCTCGGTGAAGGAGTAATTCAGTTGGACGAAATCGAGCTTCTCTTTTCGCATCAGGCGTTCAAGCTCATCGAAGGCCGAGACGCGGGAATGGGTGATGCCGATATAACGCACGCGGCCGGCATCCTTCCAGCTGCGTAGATTTTCGAGCTGGGTTTCGACGTCGACTAAGCTGTGCACCTGGATCAAGTCGAGCGGGCGTTTATTAAGTAGCAACTCGGACCTCTCCATTTGTTCGATGCCGGCCTGTTTGCCGTAAGTACGGACCTTGGTCGCCACGAACAGCCGTTGGGTGATCCCGAGCTCCGTGATCAGGTTGCCGATGACCGATTCGGCATTGCCGTAAATAGGCGCGGTGTCGATCAGCGTTGCACCCGCGGCCACGAAGCGGCGTAGCACTTCGCGAAGCGGCTCGAGATCTTGCCCAGCGTCGGTCTCGAACTCATCGGAGGTGCCAAGGCCGACGGCGGGTATCATCTCCCCTGTGGCGGGAATCCGGCGCTTGAGAATTGCATCGCTTTCAACGGCATGGGCGATATTCCAACGGCTGGCGAAACCCCCAGCGAGAATGAGTTTTAGAACGCTGCGTCGGCTGAACCTAAGGCCCTTGTCGTTTCTGATCCGATTATCGATCATGGCGCTTTTCCGTTTACCTCGCAGAATCGTGCGCGCCCCTGGTTATTTGGCTGTTTCCTGTCTATCTTGCCACGTCCCTGATCGTCGGCCCAGTCAGTCAAACTGCCGTGGGCTGCGAGCTATTGAGTGTCGACCTCGGGCTTAGTATTAACTTTTGCTGCCAAAACGGGGATATATCATGCACGACTTGCCTCACTTATATAGCGTCACCGCCTCCGCCCAGACCGAGGGCGATGTCCGTGTCGACGCAAAGGGCCTTCCCCCACTGTCGACGGCCGCGCCTGCCCAGTTCGGTGGCTCCGGCGATCGTTGGTCGCCCGAGATGCTTTTGGTCGCTGCCGTGGCCGATTGTGTTGTGCTCACCTTTCGCGCGATTGCGCGTGCTTCCAAATTGCCATGGAATAGCGTTTCCTGCGAGGTCGACGGCACCCTCGATCGGGTCGATCGCATCATGCAGTTCACCCACTTCGCCGTTCGCGCCTCGCTCTCGGTGCCGCCGGGAACGAGTGAGGAACGTGCAGACAAGCTTCTGCGGAAAGCAGAAGAAACGTGCCTGATCACGAGGTCCCTTAAGGCTGATGTAACACTCGATGCTCGTGTACGAGTGTCCCCCGCTTGACCGACAGGGTCGAACGGCTAATGTAGCTGAGCGGCCGCCTCTTTATAGCCGACACGAGCGGCGGGATCGGCAAACCCCGCCCGCTCGATGTCTTTCAAGATGTTGCCCAGCAGGTCCTGGCGGCCGAGCTTGAGCGCCGAATCGGCGAGCAGCAGAAAGAACAAGTCGCGCTGGGCGTGACTGCCACCCATCTCCCACAGCGATTGCCGTGCCGGCATCAGAATGTCGACGACCTGTTGGTGCTCGCCCTTGCGGTGCGCGATAGTGGCCTCGGCCGCGGGGATCACCGCTGCCGCATAGCGTGGCCCGAGCGTGCCGGTGTCGCTGGCTGCGAACGCACGCATCGACCGCACTAACTGGGCAGCCTCCTCGAAGCGTCCAGTCGCCGCCAAGATGATCGCGAAGTGAGCGCTGGTGAAAGGGCTGGTGTGATCCTCCAAACGCGCCAGCGTCAACTCGGCCAGCTCGTCCCAGCGGTCCTTGACGTCTACGCGGCGAAGCTCAAGCCTCAGTAGCATCGAAGCCCCGTTCTGCATGTCGATGTACAGATCCGGCATCGCCTTGAGCAACGGCAGCTCGCGATTGCGCACCCACGTGTCGTAGATGGCGAGCACCGCATCCGGCTCGCCCCGTTCCAGGTGGAACAGACATCGGTGCCACCATAGGTGCAACGCCATCTGATTTGCGTCAGCCCAGTTGTCCTTCAAGCCCTCGAGCCAGGCAATGCCTTCGTCATGACGTCCCTGCATGATCAGGACATGGGCGACTGCGTGGGTACCCCACACATCTGAGGGATCGATGTCGACCGCCTCGCGGCCCAGGCGCTCGGCCTCTTCGAAGTGATGGGTTTCTTCGAGGTCGAAAGCCCGGCAAGACAAATACACGCCGTAGCTCGGCACACTCTTGTTCCAGTGCGCGGNNGGAGATCTCCGCCGACCAGCGCATCTCGCCAATCCAGAATAGCTCCATCTGAGCGAGACGCTGAGCGAAGAGATCGGTCGGATGCGCGGCCAAGATGGTCTCGTAGGTAGCTACCGAATCGGCGATACGCCCGGCCGCCGCCTCCTCCAACGCCCTCAGGTAGAGACGCTCGCGCTCGGTCATATCGGGCTCGACTGCTTTGGCAGCCGCCAGTGAGGCCTCGATCCGCGGCCGAAAGTGGACATTACGGGCACCGTGGAGGATCAGGCCGTTGACGACGTGCGCAAAGCCGAAGTCCGGGTCGGCCTGCAATACGGCCTTGATCTTCGGCAACAAGGCTGCCTTCCAATGCAAAAAGTTATGGATGGCGCCGTCGAGCGACCTTGCCGCGTCGGCACTTCGAGTCGTCATCGCCTGTCCGCGCTCGTCCTGGTGCATGTCAGTACCACTCTCGGTATAACCGGGCACAGCATAGCATGGTAGCCCGCCGGCTCGGAGAGTAGCGTGCCTGCAAATGCGACAACGCGCCTACGATTGATTTGCGTCATTGCACTTTACATGCGACAGGGGCACCTTAATTAAAACGAGGCACGTCCCGGACATAGAAGGGGGGTTTTCATGGACTGGCAAGCCAAACGACCGTTCCCGACTGGCGTGGACCTCATCCACGACCCCACTCTAAACAAAGGGACCGCGTTCACCAAGGAAGAACAACGCGCGCTAAAGCTACGCGGTCTGGTGCCGCCTCGCGTCTGCAGCCAGGACGAGCAGGTGCTGCGGGTGATGGAGAACTACCGGCGTAAGCCGAACGCGCTCGAAAAGTACATCTACATGATCGGGCTGCAGGACCGCAACGAAACTTTATTCTATCGGGTGGTCGTGGATCATATCGAGGAAATGATGCCGATCATCTACACACCGGTGGTCGGGCAGGCCTGCCAGCAGTACGGACACATCTTTCGCCGGCCGCACGGGATGTTCATTACGCTGGAGCACCAGGGTGAGATCGCCGACGTGCTGCGCGACTGGCCGCAGCCTGACGTGCGCGTCATTGTGGTCACCGATGGTGAGCGCATTCTCGGCTTGGGTGATCTGGGTGCCAACGGGATGGGTATCCCCATCGGCAAGCTTTCACTCTATACGGCCTGCGCCGGTGTCCACCCGCGGCAAACGTTGCCCATTACGCTCGATGTTGGCACCGACAATGAGGCGTTGTTGGAAGACCCGCTTTATCTCGGCACGCCGCAACCGCGGCTGCGCGGCAAGGCCTACGACGCGTTCATCGATGAGTTTGTAGATGCGGTGCAGACGGTATTTCCGAAGGCGCTGCTGCAATTCGAGGACTTTGGCAATCGCAACGCCTTCCGGCTGTTGCAGCGCTACCGCGACCGCATGTGTATGTTTAACGACGACATTCAAGGCACGGCCAGCGTGACACTAGCCGGATTGTACACGGCGATGCGGATTACCAAGCATAGGCTTGCCGATCAGACGATCCTTTTTCACGGTGCGGGCGAGGCTGCCATCGGCATCGCCGATTTGGTCGTCAGCGCGATGGTCGCCGATGGGGTGGGTAAACATGAGGCCATGTCACGCTGTTGGTTTCGGGACTCCAAGGGCCTGGTCGAGAACAGTCGTACCGATCTGCAGGAACATAAACGGCCCTACGCGCACGCGCATAAGCCGATCGAAGATCTGCTGGCTATCGTCAAAGATGTCAAGCCGACGGCGCTAATCGGCGTGTCCGGGCACTCTAAACAATTCACCCGAGAGATCGTCGAAGAGATGGCTAGGCTGAACGAGCGCCCGATCATCTTTGCGCTTTCGAATCCGACGGCCAACTCGGAATGCACAGCACAGCAGGCGATCACCTGGTCGCGAGGTCGGGCCATCTTCGCTAGCGGCAGTCCGTTTGATCCGGCAACCTACGAAGGCCGAAGGTACGCGACCGGTCAAGGCAATAACTCCTATATTTTCCCCGGCGTAGGGCTCGGGGTCATGATCTGCGGTGCCAGACGCGTGACCGATGAAATGTTTTTCGAGGCTGCGAAAACCTTGGCCCGCCTGGTATCCGACGAAGATCTTTCCATGGGTTGCGTCTATCCGGCGCTGGCCAAGATCCGCGAGGTATCGGCGCACATCGCAGCTGCAGTGGCCGAGGTGGCGTACAGACGCGATCTGGCGACTGAACCGCGCCCGGCGGATCTGTTGGCCCAGATGAAATCCAAGCAATACCAGCCCTACTATCAGAGTTACGTGTAAGGGCTGCAGCTGCCGCTTCGCTTCGGCGTACAAGAAGAAAAAATTCCTCCCTCGCCCTGCATGGGGGAGGGCTGGGGAAGGGGTGGTTACGGCCGATAGCCCCTGACGACGTCGCCGGCGATACAGGCCCCGCCCGCGTTCTTGGCCATGCGCAGATACCTCTCTGCGAGTCGAATAAGGGGTGTTGGCTCGTTTATTTTCTCCGAGAGGGTCGCGATGCCGATGCTGACACTGGCAGGAATATGCGTGCCTTGAAAGACGATCTTGCGCGATTTGATTGCTCTGCGAATACGCCGTGCAAGCATCACCGCCCCCGCGTCGCTGATGTCCCGTCCCATGACGACGAATCTATCGACCCCGCATCTTGCATAAATGTCGTCCATCCGCAGTTCCCGACGTACGATCCGCGCGATCGTCTTCACGACTAAGTTGCCGGCCGTAGTGCCGTACATATTGTTGATGCGGCTGAAGCGGTCGATGTCAAAGACAAGCAAAGCGAGACGCGTTGTATAGCGCTGCGCATGGGCGCAGGTAAGCGCGATCTGTTCGAAAATATAGGACCGCGTGTAGATCCCCGTAAGCGGATCCCTGATCTCGCTGTCGATCAACGCTTGGTGGAAATCGCGTTCGACCCCGTCTTGATAGGAGAATCTGACGACCGCATTGGGACCGAGAGAGAGCTTGTCACCGTCCTTCAGTTGGTATCGTCTGACCGGCTTGCCGTTCAGAAATGTGCCGTTGGTGCTACCCAGATCCTCGATAATGGCACTGCCTTCCGGGTTCACCCTAATTCTTGCGTGTCGCCGGCTCGCACGACGGTTGGTCAACCGCACGTCGGCGTCGCGTCCACGCCCAATGAGCATGCCGGCCTTGAGCGGAAGAGTGTACAGCATGCCCACGGGTCCGCCACTGATCACCGTGAGGCACGGTTTACGGCCGTTGATCTGCCCCACCCGTGACGCCCACGGCGCGGGAGTGCTTTGTCGAATCGCCTTGCTCATGTCTGCAGCAAACTCACGCATGCAAACCGGACCGCTTACCCGCCATCGACTCTGGCGACGCGATGCCTTGTCACGGGTACGATGCGGGTCTTAACGCTCGCGGGACCGTGAGCTTGTCCCTGGCAAGACAGCAGCCTGGGTGCGCCCTCGGTAGGGGGAATGTTCCGGCCGGCCAACGGCTTCCGGCACTCCACATACACTACCAGCAAGACGCTA
>JABAOD010007104.1_pt5 | contig 15904 bp, 13 predicted proteins | sample 7062151 | NCBI WGS metagenome assembly JABAOD01 (sample SAMN14538626, study PRJNA623070) | marine sediment metagenome | biome: marine biome [ENVO:00000428]; feature: marine pelagic biome [ENVO:01000023]; material: deep marine sediment [ENVO:00002113] | place: India: Gulf of Khambhat ... | reverse complement strand
CACACGGTCGTAGGCGCTGGCGCAGCTCAGGGTGCCATGGACGCCTCGAACATGCTCAAACCAGCGCTGGCACGTGGTGAGCTGCAGTGTGTGGGAGCGACGACCCTCGATGAATACCGTAAGTACATCGAGAAGGACGCCGCGCTGGAACGACGCTTTGCACCTGTCTACGTGGACGAGCCCAGCGTTGAAGACACCATCAAAATGCTAAACGGTCTGCGGGACCGGTACGAGGCCCATCACAAGGTGCGTTTTACCGATGACGCGCTGGTGGCTGCCGCCCGGCTTTCAGACCGCTATGTGACAGACCGTCATTTGCCAGACAAGGCGATTGACTTGATGGACGAATCGGCTGCGAAACTGCGGGTTGCGCTGTATTCCCTGCCACCCGATCTCAAGATGATGAAGGGTGAAATTGAACGCCTCGCCGCCGAAGAAGAACAGGCGGGCCTGGAGCGCGATTATGAGCGCGCTGCGGAAAAGAAGTCCGAACGGCTGCGTCTGGAGACCGAGTTTAACGAAGGGCGCGATCGTTGGGAGGCAGAACACCAGCTCGACGAGATGGTTAATGAAGACGATATCGCCAAGGTGGTCGCCCAGTGGACGGGGATACCTGTCAGCCAGATGATGGAGACAGAAGCGGAGAGGCTGCTGAATATGGAGGATCGCCTTCACGAGCGGATTATTGGACAAGACGAGGCGATTTCTGCGATTTCGGACGCCATCCGCCGCGCCCGCTCTGGATTGAAGGATCCCCGACGCCCGATCGGATCGTTCATCTTTATCGGCCCATCTGGGGTTGGGAAAACCGAGGTGGCGAAGGCGCTGGCGGAGTTCCTCTTCGACGATGAAGACGCGCTGGTGCGGATCGACATGAGCGAGTACCGCGAGCAGCACACGGTCTCGCGCCTGTTCGGCGCGCCTCCCGGCTATGTGGGCTACGAGGAAGGCGGACAGCTCACCGAAGCCGTGCGCCGGCGGCCTTACCGCGTGATCCTCTTCGATGAAATTGAGAAAGCGCATCCGGAGGTGTGGAACGCTTTGCTTCAGATCCTCGACGATGGCCGCCTCACAGACGGGCAGGGNNGGTGTTGATCATGACCAGCAACCTGGGCACCGAGTTCGTGCGCAAATCGGGTAGCCTGGGATTTCTCCAGCCCAGCACAGACTCCGAGGATCGTCAGGCCGCGGAGAAGATTGAAAAAGCGCTGAAAGGAACTTTCAGACCTGAGTTCCTCAACCGGATTGACGAAATCATCACTTTCTCACCGCTCTCGCTCGATCAAATGCGCCAGATCGTGGACCTGCAAATGGCGGAGATCCGCGATCGGATCGAAGAACGTGGCCTGCGCGTTGACATCAGCGATGATGCTCGAAACTGGCTTGCCGATGCGGGTTATGACCCTGACTTCGGTGCCCGGCCACTGCGCCGCGCTTTGCAGAAGCACGTCGAAAGTCCGCTCTCTGTGCGACTTCTGGCCGGCGAGTTCTCCGCAGGCGATGTCGTCCTTGTCGACGTGGACGAAGAGACGGGCGAGCNNGCGAGCTGATGTTCTTAGTTCAGGAAGAAGGCATTCCCGTGGAAGGTGCTGAAGTCGAAGCGATAGACGCACAGAACTAACAGACAAGGAGACGCAAGCGTGGCATCACCCAAAGCCGAACCAACAGCCCTTGAACGGATGGAGGGGCTGCTGGCGCATCTGAACGCCTATATCGAGTTCTATCACGGGGGTACGCTGGACTTGGTCTCTTTTGACGGGAAGAACCTCAAAGTCCGACTGGGTGGCGCCTGCGAAGGTTGCCCCCTCTCCCCAACCACTTTGCACGGTTGGGTTGAAGGCACGGTCCGGCAATTCTTCCCTGAGATTGAGCAAGTCGAAGCGGTCGAATCAGAGCAATAAGAGAAACCAAAAACCGGCTCCGCGAGCCGGTTTTTGGTATCCTTATGCACCCATTTCTTCCCGAACCGTACGGTACAGGTTCTCGGCCTTGAGTTCGCGCAACGTGTAGCAGGGACAGTCGAGATGCTCGGCAAGCGCCTGTGCCAGCCCCTGATCGAAGGCGCTGTGCTCCATGTTAATTACGACACAACGGATATCCTCTTCGGCGATCTGTTCCGCCAGGCCATGCGCCTCTTCCTGTGGCGACGCATCTCCCATAGCGACATTGCCAGCCCCGTCTGTAAGTAAAATCATTAGGGGGATTACGTCGGGGTGGATGTGCAACTCCTGGCGGATCACCGTATGGGCCAGGAACAGACCCGCCGATAGAGGCGTCTTTCCGCCGACCGGGATATCCGCCAAGGCCTTTTTCGCCAGGTGAATCGAAGTGGTTGGGGGTAAGACCAGGCTGGCCCGGTCCTTCTGAAACACGATCAGCCCGACCCGATCCCGTCGCTGATACGCGTCCGTCAACAATGAAAGAATGGCGCCCTTGGTGGCCGCCATGCGCTCTGCTACTGCCATCGACCACGACGCATCGACAACGAAAAGCACCAAATTGGCAGATTTTTTTACGCGCACTTTGCGCTGTAGGTCGCTCGGACGGATCGCAAAAGCCACATCCTGACGCTGTTCTTCACGATCCTTTTGGAAAGGGGCAGCAGCCCGGATGGTCGCGTCGAAGGCAATATCGTCTTTTTTGCCTTGCGCCGGGCGGGACTGGATATAGCGACCGCGTTTGCGCTCGGTCCGGGTTCGGGACCGCCTGCCGCTGCTCCGTCTGGTCAGTTTATCCAGAGGCGTATCTAATTTGCGCGGTTGAAAGGCCTCACCGGTTTTTACGCGTTCACCCCCCTCCCACCAATACGCGTCCCCGCTGTCAAAAACGTCCTGGGGGGCAGGTTGGATGGGCCCCTGCGTTGGGGTTTCCTCACCAACCTCGGGGCTCAACGCTTTTTTTTTATCCTCGCCTGCCTCCGATTCGGACATAGAAGGCTCTGGATCACCTGCGGCAGCCGCATCGCCATGCATCTGGGCGATACGTTCCTGCAAATCTTCCATCGTGATTTCAGATTGATGGAATGGGCCTCGTCTGATCCGGTGGGGCAATGCCAGTTCGGCAGCCAGTGCAATATCGCGATCTGTTATCTCGGTGCGCCCATCAAATGCGGCCTGCGCACGCGCCGCTTTAAGGATCACCAGGTCGGCGCGGTGGCCGTCAACATGCAGAGAAGCTGTCAGGTCAGCGATCAGCAACAAGTCACGGCGGCTGTAGGTCACTTGATCGACAATTTTTCGCGCCGCTTCAATCCGATGTGATAATTCCTGCTCTCGCGGGGACCATTCTACGAGGAACCCTTCTGGGTCGGCTTCAAATGCCAGGTTCCGCTCCATAATCAGGACGCGCGCCCGCGAGTCGGTCAGGCTGTGGATCTCGACGGAAAATGCGAATCGGTCCAGCAGCTGAGGCCGCAGATCGCCTTCCTCTGGGTTCATCGTTCCAACCAGGATGAAACGAGCCGGATGCTGAAACGAAATGCCTTCCCGTTCAACGATATTGACCCCCATGGCAGCCGAGTCGAGCAACAGATCAACCACGTGGTCGTCCAGCAGATTTACCTCATCGATATACAGCAGGCCCCGATTGGCTGACGCCAGGACTCCCGGCTCAAAATGACGCTCGCCCTTCTGGATGGCCTTTTCGATGTCCAGCGTTCCCACCACCCGGTCTTCGGTGGCGCTCACAGGTAAATCGACAAAGCGGGTTTTTCGCTTGATGACATCCAGCTCGATGCCCTGTTCCACGCGTTCGCGCACCCAATCTGACCATGTTTCCGCATCGTGCGGATCATCACTAAACGGCGAGTCCCGGAAGGTCTCGATCTCCGGCAGAAGCGCCGCCATCGCCCTGGCGGCGGTTGATTTGGCTGTGCCGCGTTCGCCGCGGATTAACACGCCGCCGATCCGATGATCAACAGCGTTGAGTACCAGGGCTCTTTTCATGCGGTCCTGACCGACAATTGCAGTGAAAGGAAAAATCGGGAGCACTGTCAACCTCGCCACGTATATGGATCCCATCTCTTGTTGCTGCTCCTCCAAAACCCCGGCAGGGGAAAAAGCTGTGCTTTGGGCACTGCCTCCTATCGAAACACCTCAGCAGGTCCGGTTAATTATAACTGATGGTGGACAGCTTCTTGGAACACGCGCCCCGTTATGGCAGTTCTCCCGCCAAAGAAAATTTGGGAGCGCAGCGCCACACGACGCTTGATGTGTTCGAAGCCCTGCGACCGCTGCCAGGCGCCCTCATCTACCGCTCGACCCGGAAAAAGCGGATAACATGCGAGCGCCCTGGGTGATTTAATCTGAAAGGTTGTCAAGTTTCTGCGAAACCTTTATAATTTGGAGATAATCCACCCACTCTGGAGAACAATATTGATGGAGCATGAAGAGCCCTTTACAAAAGGGACACCACCTGACGAAACAGATAAACAACACGAGGAGGCCCAAAACACATCTACGATGGAGTCTCTCTTAGGCGAGGAAGACTTGACGCTCGATTTGCCGCGTCAGGGGGAAATTCGCGAGGGAGTGATTGTCAGTATCACAGACGATGAGATCCTTGTTGGTGTGGGAACCAAATCTGAAGGGGTCATAGCTAAAAGAGAACTTGAGCAGATCAACCCCGAAGAACGTGAAAATTTAGCTGTCGGGAATTCGATCCCGGTATACGTGCTCACCCCGGAGGACCAGCACGGAAACCTGTTGCTTTCCTATAATCGGGCGCTCGAGGAGTCTGACTGGAAACGCGCAGAGGAACTGCTCGAATCCGGGGATGTCTATGAAGGCGAAATTCAGGGCTATAACAAGGGGGGACTGATCGTCCCATTGGGCTACTTACGCGGGTTTGTCCCTGGATCGCAGATCAGTCTATCCCGAAGGATGGCTTACAGCGGAAATACACCGGATCAGCGTTGGGGCAAAATGGTCGGCGAGCCGATCGCAGCCCGGGTGATCGAGGTCGATCGAGATCGTCGACGGCTGATCTTATCCGAAAGGGCCGCCCTGCAGGAAGCCCGAGAACTCCTCAAGGAGCGTCTGTTGGAGGAACTTGAGGAAGGCGAGGTGCGCACCGGACGGGTAACCAGCCTGGCTGACTTCGGCGCCTTTGTAAACATCAACGGGGCCGATGGTCTCGTCCACCTTACCGAGATATCATGGGAGCGGATCAACCATCCCAGCGAGGTCCTGAAGGTCGGCCAGGAGGTCAGGGTCAAAGTAATCGATATCGACCAGGAGCGCAAGCGGATCGGTCTATCGATCCGCCAGCTTCAGGAAGATCCATGGCCCGAAAAAATAGCGGGGCTCCAAGTGGGCCAACTGATTGAAGGTACCATCGTCCGGCTGGTTAAATTTGGCGCTTTTGCGCGCATTGAAAACGTGGATATCGAGGGCCTGATCCACATCTCCGAAATCAGCGACCAACGCATCGAGCATCCCAAAGAAGTGCTGAGGGAAGACGAAGTTGTCACGCTGCGTATCATCAACATCGATCCCGAGCGACATCGAATCGGGTTGAGCCTGCGAAAAGTCGATTCCCCGGCTTATGCAGATCTCGACTGGAAACTGGCCATGGCGGAGGCCGAACAGCAGGTTGAAGAGATCGCAGAGGCCCCCGAAGAAATGGCAGACGCGGCGGCCGAGATGCAGGTCGCCGAAGACGAAGCGCTGGCAGACACGGCGGCCGAGATGCAGGTCACCGAAGACGAAGCGCTGGCAGACGCGGCGGCCGAGATGCAGGTCACCGAAGACGAAGCGCTGGCAGACGAAGAAACGCCCGTGGCAATGGACGACCTGGGGGAGGATGAGGTCAGCGACATGGAAGAGGCCTCGACAACGGCCGAAGACTCCGCGGACCCAGAGACAGCCGACGCAACGCAGTTCGAGCAAGAATCGGACGAAGAAGGTGCAGAAGTTCTGGAACCCCCAACAGACCAGGAGTCCGGCGGTTTACCCGCAGAGGAAACGGACGAGGCGCTGGAGGATACGGACTTTCCCGACAGCGGACCGGACGATCCAATGGACCTCGCAGAAGCAGATACCGAGACGGTCGAGGGGCCAGACGTCGCTACGGAAGAGGAAGAGCAGTAAATTCCCCAAATCGACAGAGCGCACCGGGTCAGGTGCGCTTCTTTTGAACGAAAGCCGGATCAGTACGCTTTAAGTCGGGTTTCTTGGGCATGTTCGGGAATCCCGTTCCTTTGATACGATCTTACAACCAACCTGTCAGGGGAACCAACCGTTTGCTCAAATTATAATCAGCATAAAATGGGTTCGTTTCGAGCGCAGGTGTCATAAAAAAGACCCGGGCTCCATAAATACACCACCTTTTGAGGAACAAGCGGAACTTTTTGCCTACCACAGCGTTATAATGACTGAAACATCAGAGTTCTCCTGGGTTCCGGATCAAAGGATGTCTTAAATTTTTCTAAGAGTTCTCGTTGCACCCGGTAATATTTGGTAGAATCTATTCAAGCCGATCCAAGCTATGAGAAGAGAGACGCAGATTCTATCTGTTTGAAGGCTTTCTAGTGGTTGGTATTACGGAGGATCTAACGTGTCTATCATGGACCGTCTAACGCAGCGGGCGCGCCGCGTGCTCAGCTTGGCGCACCAAGAAGCCGAGCGCATGCGCCACAACTACATCGGTACGGAACATCTCCTCCTAGGACTCATCCGAGAAGAAGGGGGTGTGGCAGGTCGGGTCTTGCGCGAACTGGGTCTTGAGGCCAGCCGCGTGCAAGAAATCGTCGAAAAGCTTACCGGAATCGGGCAGTATCGCGGTGGTAAGATCGACCTGTCGCCGGGTACACAGCAGATTCTCGAATACGCTGTAGAAGAAGCCAAGCGGATGGAACACCACTATATCGGCACCGAGCACCTGCTGCTTGGGTTGGTCCGATATGGCGAGGGCGTTGCCCTCAACGTTTTGCAGAAGCTCGGTGTAACGCCCGAACAAATTCGGCGCCAAACCCGCAGGGTCCTCCAGGAGAGCAGCTCACCACGTCGCTCAAGCAGCCGGCGCAGAGGACAAAGCGAGAAACAGCGTGCCAAAACCCCCATGGTTGATCAACTCGCCGTCGATCTGACCGGGCTCGCCGAGGAGAACAAGCTGGATCCGGTCATCGGTCGTCAGACAGAGATCGAGAGAGTGATTCAGATTCTAGCGCGCCGGACGAAGAACAACCCGGCATTGATCGGTGAGCCAGGTGTCGGGAAGACGGCTATTGTGGAAGGGCTGGCCCAGCGAATCGTGGAAGGCGATGTTCCGGCCCTGCTGCTGGACAAACGGGTGATGCAATTAGACGTTGGGTCGCTGGTTGCCGGTACGATGTACCGCGGGCAATTTGAAGAACGGCTTAAGCGGGTGATCGACGAACTCAAATCCTCAGGAGCGATCCTGTTCATCGACGAGGTCCACATGTTGGTTGGGGCAGGTGCGGCTGGCTCCTCGGTTGATGCGGCCAATATCTTGAAACCAGCGCTGTCCCGAGGCGAGCTTCAGGTGATCGGCGCCACGACCCTCGACGAATATCGAAAATATATCGAGAGTGACGCTGCCCTGGAACGCCGTTTTCAACCGGTCATGGTTGAAGAACCGACGATCGACGAGACCATCGAAATCCTGCGGGGCGTTCGCTCTGCATATGAAGAACATCACCGGCTCACCATCTCGGATGAGGCGCTGGAAGCCGCCGCCCATTTATCATCCAGATATGTCACAGAACGCTACTTACCGGACAAGGCCATTGATCTGATCGACGAGTCGGCCTCCCGCGTGCGCATGTATAAAAGCCCGATCGCAAAAACCACCAAAGAACTCATGGAGCAGCTTCGGGACACGCGGCATATGCATACCTACGCGGTGGAAGACGGTCGCTACGATGACGCCCAGGAGCTCCTCGAGCGAGAATCGACTCTGGAGCGACAGCTCGAACGCCTGCGCTCGGGATGGGATCGCGGCAACAGCCCCAGCGTCAGTGCCGAGGATATCGCTGAGCTGGTTTCCATGTGGACCGGCGTTCCCGTGATGCAAATCGCGCAGGAAGAATCAGAGCGGCTGTTGCAGATGGAAGCGGAGCTGCGCAACTACATCATCGGCCAGGAGGAGGCCATTGTTGCGATCTCAAAGGCCGTGCGCCGGGCGCGCGCGGGCCTGAAGGACCCGCGCCGGCCGATCGGCTCGTTCATCTTCCTCGGACCCACCGGGGTCGGCAAGACCGAGCTCGCCAAGACCCTGGCCGAGGCGCTGTTCGACTCCGAGGACAACATGGTGCGCATCGACATGTCGGAGTACATGGAGNNAAGTGAGGAGGCGCTCGTCCAGCTTGATATGTCCGAATTCATGGAACGCCACACCGTCAGTCGCCTCGTGGGTGCTCCACCAGGCTATGTCGGCTACGAAGAGGCCGGTCAACTCACCGAGGCCCTGCGGCGGCGCCCCTATTCCATTGTGGTCTTCGATGAAATCGAGAAAGCCCACCCAGAAGCGCACAACATGCTCCTCCAGATTATGGAGGAAGGTCACCTTTCCGACGCGAAGGGCCGCAAAGTAGATTTCCGGAACGCCATCGTCGTGATGACATCTAATGTGGGCGCAGATATGATCAAGCGTCAAACTTCAATGGGCTTTAATTTGAAGAAGGACGAAGCATTAGAAGAGCGCCAGGCTTATGAGGAGATGCGCAAAAAACTGATGGAATCGTTGCGGCGCGTCTTCCGCCCCGAATTTATCAACCGAGTCGATGGCGTCATCGTCTTCCGATCACTCAATCGCGACGATATCAAGCAAATCGTATCCCTGGAGCTGGATAAGGTTGCGGTCCGGTTGGACGAACACGACCTTGTGTTGACAGCCACTCCCGAGGCGATCGAACTCTTGGCAGAACTCGGATTTGATCCGGAATTTGGGGCGCGCCCGCTGCGCCGTGTGATTCAGCAAAAAGTTGAGGACCGACTATCCGATGCTTTGTTAGCGGGAGAGTTCAACGAGGGAAACACGGTGGTGGTCGACACCGAAGAGGAAGAGATTACGCTCCGTCCTTCCGATGAGGAAGAGGCGGATGAAACCTCCTCGGCAGAGGTCGTCGCCACGCAATAGAGAGGACCTTTTCGGCACCTTGTCTCATAGATGTCCACATTGGCGGGCGCAGGGCGCCCGCCAATGATGTCTTAAACCGGCGATCATCCGGGACCGAGGGCATGGTTTTCTCCGGGTTCGATATTAAATTGCCATGGCAAAGACGAGAACACAGTATGTCTGTCAGCAGTGCGGCCGGACAGCGCCCCGGGCTCTTGGACGCTGTCCACAATGCGGCTCCTGGAACAGTATGCTCGAAGAAGTGATAGCAGCTCCAACCAAGACCAAGGGGCGTACGGCGATCCGGGGGCTCTCCGGCACCTCCCAAGCGCGCCGGCTCTCCGAAATCGGTGAAGACGTCGAGGAACGCATCCCACTTGGGATCAACGAATTCGCCCGGGTCCTGGGCGGCGGAATCGTTCCGGGATCAATCGTTCTGATCGGCGGGGATCCCGGAATCGGTAAGTCCACCCTGTTGTTGCAAACGGCGCTCGAAATGGCGAACCGCCAAACCGTCCTTTACGTTTCGGGCGAAGAATCCGAGCGCCAGATCAAGATGCGCGCCTTGAGATTGCTGCGCGCTAAGGATGGAGCCACGGGTGAATCCGTGCCGGATGACCTGTTTCTGGTCACAGAAACGAACCTTGGGGTGATCCTGGAACATATCAACTCGGTGAAGCCCCAGCTGCTCATCGTCGACTCGATTCAGACCGTCTACCTGCCAGAACTGGAATCCGCCGCCGGGTCAGTCACACAGGTGCGTGAAACCGCCTCGCGCCTGCGCGAATTGGCAAAATCCACCGGATTGACAGTTTTCCTGATCGGCCACGTGACGAAAGAAGGCACCATCGCCGGCCCCAGGGTGCTCGAGCACATCGTGGACACTGTGCTGTACCTGGAGGGTGATCGGTTTCAGACCTACCGGTTGTTGCGCTCGGTGAAAAACCGGTTTGGCGCCACCTCCGAAGTCGGGGTTTTTGAGATGCAGGCGCGCGGTATGATCGAGGTGCCGAACCCTTCTGAAGCCTTTCTCGCAGAGCGCATGATCAACACGCCGGGGTCTGCGATCGCAGTGACGATGGAAGGAACCCGTCCCCTGCTCGTGGAGCTGCAAGGCCTGACATCCCATACCTCATTTGGAAACCCGCGCCGCACCGCCAACGGTGTGGATTTCAACCGCTTGCTGCTCATCACTGCCGTTTTGACCCGCCGCGTGGGAATCCGGCTTTCCGAGCAAGATGTGTTCGTTAACGTGGTTGGCGGCCTTAAAGTTGGGGAGCCGGCGGCCGATCTGGCGCTCGCCACCGCGATCGCCTCTTCCATGCAAGATGTGCCGATGCGAGCGGAGGCCGTACTCATCGGTGAGGTCGGCCTTTCCGGGGAACTGCGCATGGTCGCCCAAATGCCCGCCCGGCTAGGCGAGGCCGCAAAATTAGGCTTCCAGACCGCCATCGTACCCCGGCGCATCCGGCGCGGTGAGCATTGGCCCGATCAGATCCAGGTCGTAGAAGCTCGCTCCCTGAAAGAAGCGCTCGAACAAGCGCTGATCGCCGAATAACCCCATCATCCGAACGAACGCTCATTGAACCACGGTGGCAGCCTTCATTCGCTTTAATAGCTCTCATCCAAATCTACGAAAAGTTACGTTGACGCGCTAAAAAAAGTTCTCGATAATAATTGGATACCTGGCAGTGATCGGTTATTACACGATGACGTTCGGCTTGACCACTCGGGCAGCCAAGCCTTACGATACGGAGGGGCCTTAAGAGCCTGGCCCACATGCTTCTCCATCGGTAGCCGAGATTTTGGAGACCGGTTTGTTCAACCGACGAAAAAACCAATATCGCCGAGAGGCAGCCAACCGTTCGCGCATGCCGGAAGATTCGGTCCTATTTGAACGAGTCATTCCGGCCGTCCTCGTTGTGTTGAGCCTGGTTATGGTGGTCCTGATCCTGTTCGCAGCTGGGGTTCTGCTGGGCTGGATCAGGTTCTAGCTCCATGGCCAGGAATCGCTGCGGATGTGATCATCCCACGCGCCAACGCTGGTCGTCCACACGGCACGAAATTAATTGAAATGGAGAGTTACGAATGTCCATCAACTTAATTTTGCCGTTCGCTTCAACTGTGATCATGCTTGTCTTTACGCTGTTTGTCCTGCAGCGCTATCTGGCACGGCGCGCGCCCCACTTCTTGTTCTGGGGGATTGGCCTTGCGATGTTCGGCACGGGCGGGTTCGCCGAGGCCTATCTCGCCTTGGCCTGGAACCGTTGGGTGTTCTTTTCGTGGTATCTGTTCGGCGCCGCCTTGAACGCTGCCTGGATCGGTCATGGCACCCTGTACTTGCTCGTCCGCAAGCGGTGGGTACACCTGGTAACCATTGTCCTGGCGCTTGGCAGCCTATACGCAGGTTTCCTCATGCTCCGCGTGATGCCCCGGCTGGACACCGCTGTCTTCACAACGGAGAAGCCGATCAGTGAACAATACGGCACGAAACGTCTGGAGCCTGATGAAACCGTTCCGCCGGGCACCAAGGTCGGGACGGTTGACTACCAGGGGGAAGCGGTTCTCGTGAAGCGTGGGCTATTGCCCCTTGGAGCCTCCGTTCGCCTGACGACACCGTTCTTCAATATCTACGGCTTGCTGACCCTGGTCGGCGGCGCGATTTGGTCCGCCTATCTCTTCTGGCGCAAGCGGGTCCTGCCAAACCGGGTGATCGGGAACGTCCTGATCGCGGCCGGAGCCTTGTTGATCGGAACTGCCAGCACCTTGACCCGCCTGGGCTATGGACAGTACCTGTATATTGGAGAACTGCTTTCCGCCATCCTGATGTTCAGTGGCTTTCTGCTGGCGGCCAAACCGAAAGCTGTTGTGGAATCTACCAAAGCCGTATTGGCTTCTTCCGCTGTTAAATAAAGTGATGTGCAAATCTATCACGCCGCTGGAGAACGATAGGCATGGCCTGATGGGTCAAGAGCGTGGTGTGGAACTGGCTGGCGCCCGCAGCGCCTCACCCTGTCTTCATCGCCTAGTTCAAGAGGGCCGGGATGCTGCGTAAACGCCTGCAGCTCGGCTTAATCCACGTTGCGGTGGCGATGACGCTGGTGCCGATCAACAGCACGCTTAATCGCGTCATGATCAAGGAGTTGACGATCTCAACCACCCTGGTCGCGATCCTGGCATCTCTGCCTTTTTTGTTCTCCCCGATCCAGGTGGCGATCGGTTCTTTTGCTGACCGCCATCCGGTCCTGGGTTGGCGCCGCACCCCTTATATCGTTTTGGGGTTGCTCCTGTGTGTCTCAGGGGTAATCCTCTCGCCACGGATCGCCTATTTCCTGGCCGAGAATTTTTGGACCGGGCTGGGGTTCAGCGCTATGGCTTTTGGGGCCTGGGGATTGGGATACAATTTCGCCACAGTGTCTTACTTCTCTCTGGCGACAGAGATTTCGGGCCAGGCACAGNNGGGCATTATCTTCACTACACTCGCTCTCGGCCAGTTGTTGGATCCGTTCACCTTCGAAGCTCTGATCCGTTCATTCTGGCTGATTGGCATCGCCGCGCTCTTACTCGGCATTCTGGGCCTGGTGGGTCTGGAAGAACGCTTTGTATCTCCGGGTGCGGCGTCGTCGGATCAACTTCCGTGGTCGGTGATTTTCAAATCGCTCATCGGGAACCGGCAGGCGATGTTATTCTTCTGGTACCTCATCGTCTTATTGACAGCCATCCTGGGCCAGGATATTCTGTTGGAGCCGTTTGGCGCCGAAGCCTTCGGGCTGCCGGTAGATGTGACGACTCGCATCACTTCGATTTGGGGTGTCAGCTTTCTCGCATCGCTCATGGCAGGCGGCCTGGTCGAAGGGCGCGTGAGCAAATTGACAGTCGCCAGGATCGGTTCCTGGAGCGGCGTGGCCGCGTTTGCGCTGATCATCCTCAGTGGATTGCAGACCAACCTGGTCCTTTTCTACGGTGGGGTGGTACTGTTAGGACTGGCGACAGGTCTTGCGACGGTCTCCAACCTCTCCTTGATGCTCGACATGACCATCTCCGGGAGCGTGGGGTTGTTTATGGGTGCCTGGGGTATGGCCAGTTCGCTGGCCCGCTTGACAGGCAATATCTTGAGCGGCGTGGTACGAGATACGGTCGCACAGATTGCACGCGACCCGTCCACGAGCTATTTATGGGTCTTTGCCATCCTGATGGTGATGCTCCTGGTGTCGCTGGGGCTGCTCCGTCAGGTCGACGTGGGCCTCTTTCAGCGGCGGGTGACCGAACAGCCCACGTATCTGGACCAGATCGCGCTGGCGAATGAGACCTCTTGATGCTAACCAAGGCCCCTTCCTGAGGTTNNTGGATCTCGCACATACATGAACAGAACAACCTTCGGCAAAAGGATCAATGTCTGACGATTGGCTGAGTTTGAGTGAGGCTGCCGAATTGTTGGGTGTCCATCCGAGCACCGTGCGCAACTGGGCTAATGATGGCCGTCTTCCGGTTCATCGTACCCAGGGCGGCCACCGTCGCTTTCGGCAAAGTGAGGTTGAGCTGTGGATGCAATCTCAACGGGTGGACGGCCCCAAGGAGGCCCGCTTGGTGGTGAAAAGCGCCCTGATGCGCACGCGCTTTCAGATCAGCGAAGGGCGTCTGGAGGCTGAGCAGTGGTATCAAAAACTAGATCAGCCAGCCCGTGATCAGTACCGCCGCACCGGTCGCGCCCTGCTGCAGGGGCTGACTGCATATCTGGCCTCGGAGCGCGACCGGGGGGAGTCCGAAGCGCGCGCCTTGGGCTACGAATACGCTTCCATCGCACGGCGGCAGGGACTCAGCAGTGTAGACGCCACCGACGCCTTTCTTTTTTTTCGAAAATTGCTCCTGGAATCCATGATGGCGGTCTTTGAAGCCGCTGCGATCAGCTCACCGGAAGCGTGGGGCGATATGCTTCGCAAGATCAACGCATTTACCGATCAGGTTTTGCTTACGCTGCTGGAAACATTGGAAGCGTTCGGCGGCAATCAACTGAATGCGAAAACCTGAGCGATCAAGCGCATTTTCCTTTACAGCTGCGGATGGGGGGAAGATCGCAGACGAACGCCAGACCAAAAGAGATGCTGCCAGTCGAGCGAGGTGGACACCCAAAGCGCCCACCCCAAGTCCGGGGGACCACCATTTCAGAGACGGGTTTTACGCAGACTATTACCTAGCCTTGCTCTCCAGATTCCAGGACTGACGCATCCCACCCCATATCATCAAACCATCGCCCCCCAATATGACGGGCGATCGGAAACGCCTGGTTGACGACGCCGGAATGGAAGATCATCTGGTTGCGTCGCAAGATCCCGTCACCAAGACGTTCCAGCGCACGCTTACGCGCCTGCGAGTCCTGAATGCAATCGGCTTCGTGGACCTCGTCGATAAAATCCAATGCATCATCGATCTTCGCATTAAAATCTTGTACGCTCGATTTGGGCAGGAGACCGGTTTCAGATTTTGCCTGCATCAGCCGCCGGACGGCCCGATAGCCCTCGTAAACCAGATCCCGACGACTCAGCCACTGAGTCTCATAATTGATCCGATTGAGAATCGACGCATTTTGCATGGCACGGCGATGCTCCTCGAGCGTCCGGTAAAACACCCGATAGCCGTGCGGGACAGGGTCTTCATAAAAGGTTGAAGCCGGATCTAGAAAGGGGATCATCGGGCAGATCAGCGGTTGTACGCGTTGGCCCTTGAATTTCTCGAGCAGATGCTGGCAATAGTCCACGGTTTCCATCACCGATTTAGCGTCCTGTTCGGGCATACCGATGAAGTACCAGATGTCAATCTGGAAGATCCCATGGTCGAGCGCTTTTTCGATCCAGGCCNNTGCTGTACACTCCACGGCCTGCGAGCCGGGCGACCTTGAGATCATGGCTTTCCGGCGAGAGCGTGATGGTCGTGCGCGCGTTCGCCTCCGCCATTCGTTTGAGGAGATCATCGGGGGTCAGATAATATTGCTCATAGCTGACTGATCTAAAGCCGGCGTCAGAGACCCGCCGGAGGAAAAAATCCATCCTTTTCGTGGTTTCGTTATAGGAGCCAACCGTATAGAAATGGTACCGGTTGACATTCTGCATCTCTTGGATGCGGTCGAACTCGTATTGGATCTCGTCAAAGGTCTTACGGGCGAGCGCTCCGGTCCGCTGAAAAACCCTTTGAAACGCCTGACGAGAGCCGCCACACCATCCGCAGTTGAAGGAACATCCGGCGTTCTGCGCAGAGAGGATTTCCAGGATCGGGAATGACTGAGAAGAGTCAGACACCTCAGGCTGGATCGACCAATCGACGCCGCAGCTAAACGTCGTCGGCTTGAATGAGAACCCGTTATCCTGAAGATGACCTTCTCTGTCCTTCCATAATAGATTTGGGACGGTTGTCAAATCCCCGTCTTTAGCGCGCGCGTCGAGCAGCATGGCNNCCATGATCACGGAAACGTCCTTATGGATCTCCTTAATCCGTTGCGCAACGGCCAGGCTGCCTTGCACATGAACCATCCAGTTCAGATCGATCCCGATCAGTCGCGCGGCAAACGCCTCGATCAGCTTGTCAACATCGATCTTCGGATAACGGAGCAACACGGTGCTGAGATTGACAATTTTCACATCATGACCACGCTCCGTCAGATACCGGCGGAGCGTCCGAAACCCAAGGGGGTAGTATTCATAAAGAGGGGTGATGGGCACATCGCCGGATGTGCCCAGAAACGGAAAGTAGATATCCCTTCGATCTCTGAAATCGAAGAAAGCGGGGGCATGCAGAAGCAGTAGATCAGCCTTCAAAGGGGGGTATGAAGTTA